>WNFU01009577.1_pt1 | contig 14937 bp, 12 predicted proteins | sample 5400121 | NCBI WGS metagenome assembly WNFU01 (sample SAMN13153360, study PRJNA577476) | soil metagenome | isolation source: 100 cm soil or saprolite under grassland replicate 1 | place: USA:California | collected 2016-06-15
CGTCGACGTACCCGTGCTGAGCGGCGTTGCGCGCACGGTGGCACTCGATCAGGCGCTCGCAGCGACGAGCGCTGATGACGCCCAGATCCCGAAGCCGGCGCAGATTCTGCGGGCGGTCCGGGCCGGTCGCCTTCTCTGCTGCTACCAGCCCCTCCTCGGCGAGCTCGAGCAGGATGTTGTCGACGATCTCGAAGGGGCGCTCCAACGGGTAGACCGATGCGTTCAGGTCGCCCGTCGTCCTGCTCGTGAGGGCGCGGCGGTACTCGTGCAGGGTGATGCGTTCGGCGTTCTCCCGCAGAGCTCGGACATGGGGCGGGAGCTCGATGATCCTGCCGGCGATGGGGCGAGGAAGGGGCTTCGCCATCAGATGACGCCAAGCTCCTCGAGCGCGGTCCAGGCGTCCTTGGTCAGCTGCTCGTCCGCTTGCTCGGCCAGGTCCCGAATTTCCGTCTCTCGCCTCTTCAATTTCCGCCACTCGCCATCCCGGTCGACGAGCACACGGCCGTCGCGGAGGACGTCGGCGAGGAGAGAAGGCGCGGCGAGAGCATCCTCCAGAACGACGAGCTGGACAGCACGGTTCGACGAGGCCTCGAGCCCTTCGGCGACCTGTGCCCGCTCGTGCACCCCGTCGTTCCGGAGCTGAACCAGGACATCGAGATCGCTCTCCGGTGAGTCGTCGCCGCGGGCAACGCTTCCGAAGACCACGGCCAGCCGGACGTCGGGAAGGGTCCGCAGCTCCTGGACGAGGTCTCGGATCAGCGGCCAGCGACGGCAGACGTACTCGTACTCGCTCGACGGGACCAGGGCGCGGCGGGGACTCTTCCGGAGGACCCGGATCGTGCCGCGATCCGCGGCTCGGCGTAGCGTGCGCTCGCTCGTCTGGACTGCCGCAGCAAGCATCCCCAACTCGGTCATCGTGTGTCCATTATAGGATAAACGTGTGTCCAAACACGGACAGCGGTGTGTCCTCTGTGATCAGCAGGGCGAGGCCGGCGTCAACCGACTGATCGCCCTTGCCATTCTCGCTGTCACGACGATCCTCGGCTCCGCCGGACTGACGGTGCTGGTGAATTCCTCACGTCGCCGAGTGCTCGTGACCATCATCGGCAGCGCGGTCGTTTCCGCGTACACGCTGGCGCTTGTCTACGCGGATTCCGCGGACCCGGCATTTGTCATCGGTGGCTGGTGCGTTTCGATCGGATTCATCTATCTCGTCTGGCGAGCGCGACAGCTCGAGGCGGTCAGTGTTCGGAGCCTCGTTCGGCGATGCATCCGCCGCAAACCCGTCGACGACATGCTCGATTGGCTGCGGTTTCGCGTAGACAGGTTCCCACGCAACGTCGGCTGGTTGTGGCCGCTGGGCCTACCCGAGGTCCACGACTCGACGTACCACGACCTTCCGTGGGTCGGCGTCGAGGCGGGCCGACGGCCGCAGGGAACGAGGACGCGCTGGGAACGGATTCGCCCCCTGCTCGCCGAGTACGACGTTCGCTCCGCTCTCGACATCGGCGCTTCGTCCGGTTGGTTCAGCTTCAAGCTCGCCGAATACGGCGTCCCGTCTATGGCGGTGGAACGCGGTCTGAGGGGACTGCGGCTCGGCACGTATACGCGAAAGCGCTCAGGGCTCGAAGACGTGAGCTTCCTGTCCATGGACGTGACGCGTCCTCGGTGTCGAGGCTCCCCTCGGCGGACTGCGTCCTCCTGCTCTCCGTGTGGCATCACTTCGTTCGCGAGAGGCCTCGAGGCGGGGACCAGGATCCTGCGGGAGCTCTGGCAGAAGACAGGCGCCCTGCTCGTTTTCGAGACCGGCGAGAGCGAGATGCCGAGGTCGTGGGGCCTGCCGGAGATGCTGCCGGATCCGAGGACATGGTTGACCCGCTACTTGGAGCAGTCGTGCGCCGGAGGAACCGTCGTGCATCTCGGTCTCCACGACGCGCTCAGCCCGAACAACGTGCCGTATCGCCGCAACCTCTTCGCGGTCGTCCGTAACGGCGATCAGCAGCAGGTGTAGGCGCCCGGCGGCGCGTCGCCCTCGACGGGCGCGGGCAGGGCGGCGGCCGCGAGCGCGGCGCCGTGCAGGATGTCGCGCTCGCTGACCTCGATCGCCCGCAGACCGAGGTGGCGCATGACCTCGCGGAGGATGACCGCACCGGCGACGATCACCGGCGCCCGCTCGGGCTCGAGGCTCGGGACGCGCCGCCTCTCGGCGAGCGGGAGCGCGGCCAGCCGCTCGAGCTGCGCCCTGACCGCGGAGTCTCCGAGCCGATGTCCGTGCACGCGGTCGGGGTCGTACTCGACGAGCCCGAGGTCGAGCGCGGCGAGGGACGTGATCGTGCCGGCGACGCCGATCCCGTGCTGGGCCGTCAGATCCTCGGGCGTCTGCTCGGCGAGAACCGAACGCACCGCGACAGCGAGGGCGTCGAGCTCGTCCTCGGTCGGCGGGTCGGAAGCGAGAAACCGCTCGGTCAGGCGCACGGAGCCGAGCTCCGTGCTCACGCGACCCTGCGCGCCGATCAGCTCGGTCGAGCCGCCGCCGATGTCGACCACGACCGTGTCGTCGCCGGTCTTGCCGACTCCGCGCAAGGTGAGCTCGGCCTCCTCCTCGCCGGTCAGGAGGCGCGTCGTGAAGCCGTAGCTCCATTCCAGCTCGCCGAGGAACGCCTCGCCGTTCTCCGCGTCGCGCACCGCGCTCGTCGCCACCGCAAGGGAGCGCTCGGCCCCGAGGCTCTCGAGCTCGCGGCGGTAGTCGGTCAGGCAGTTCCGCACGCGCGCGATCGGCACCGGAAGGAGGCGGCGCCTCGAATCCACGCCCTCGCCGAGGCGCGTGATCCGGGTTCGCCGCGATACTTCCGCCACATCCCCGTCCTGGACGTCGGCAACGAGCAACCGCGTCGTGTTCGTGCCGAGGTCGATCGCGGCAACTCGCACTAGAAATTCGTCGTTTGCAGGAGCATTTTGTGAGGGTACCAATGACTTTTAGAATGATCCGGATGCGAGGCGCGTGGACCGTTCTGCGACGCCGCGACGGCGTCAGGCAAATCGCGATCGTGCTTGCCGCCGTCTGGGCCTATGAGCTCGTTCGCATGCTGATCCACCCGAACTGGGCCGCCGCAATGGCGAACGCGCAGAAGATCGACAACCTCGAGCGCGGCCTGAACTTCGCCTGGGAGCAGTCGCTGCAGCGGGCCTTTCTCGGCGTCCCGGAGGTCGTGGAGGCGATGAACCTCTTCTACTTCGTCGGGCACTTCGTTCTCACGGGCGTCTTCTTCCTCTGGCTCTACCACCGCTCGAGCGACGGGTTCCGCAGCTTCAGGGACGGCTTCCTGGCCGCGACTGCGATCGCCGTCCTCATCCACTGGCTGTTCCCGACGGCTCCGCCGCGCCTGATTGCGGGGCTCGGGATCGAGGACACGCTGCGCGTGGTCTGGAACCTGGACATCGGCTCTCCGCACGCGTCGGCGTTCTCGAACCCCGTCGCCGCCGTCCCGAGCCTGCATGCCGGCTGGGCTGTCGGAGTGGGCGTGGGGCTCATTCGCTACGCGCGGCAGCGGTGGCTGCGCGTGCTCGGCGGGCTCTACCCGCTGGCCGTGATCCTGACGATCGTCGTCACCGGGAACCACTTCATCTTCGACGCGCTGGCCGGCATCGCCGTGCTCGCCGCCGGCTTCGTCGTCGCCAAGGTGCCGAGGATGGGCCGGCGCAGGCTGAGCTATACTTGAGGCTGCGACGCGGGGTGGAGCAGTCAGGTAGCTCGCCGGGCTCATAACCCGGAGGTCGCAGGTTCAAATCCTGCCCCCGCTACTCCAGAGGCCCGCCTTCGCGGGCCTCTTTCATGTACGGACGACTAACGTCTTCCCGGGTGGCGCGGGGTTGACTGCGAGGCCGCATGGTCGAAGACTTCTTCGAGGGTTGTTCGGCAAAGGAGCACGCCGTGTCGTACGTCTCTCGAACGCAGGGTAAGCCTCAGCTCCCGAGCGGCACCGTCACTCTCCTCTTCACGGACATCGAGGGATCGACGAGACTCCTCCACGCGCTCGGCGATCGTTACGCGGAGGCTGTGAAGCAGCATCGACAGCTTCTGCGCGGAGCCTTTGCTGCCTACGGCGGCGTCGAGGTCGACACGCAGGGAGACGCGTTATTCGCTGCTTTTTCTCGCGCCCAAGACGCCGTCTCGGCTGCTGCGGACGCGCAACGGGCGCTCGCTTCTCACCGCTGGTTCAATGGTGTAACGCTTCGCATCCGGATCGGAATTCACACTGGCGAGCCCGTCGTGACGGACGAGGGCTATGTCGGGATCGACGTCCACCGAGGCGCGCGCATCATGGCAGCAGGGCACGGCAGCCAAGTCCTGCTCTCGCAGGCCAGTCGTGATCTTCTTCCGGAGGAGCTGCCCGGCGGCGTCGGCGTTCGCGATCTCGGCGACCATCGTCTCAAGGACCTGACTCAGTCTCAGCGGCTCTACCAGCTCGTGATCCCGGAGGTCGAGTCGGAGTTTCCGCCGCTGAAGACGCTGGACTACCGCCCGACGAACCTGCCCGCCCAAGCGACCCCGCTGATCGGGCGGGGGCGCGAGGTGCACGAGGTCGGCGACATCATCCAGCGTGGGGAGGTTCGTCTGCTCACGCTGACGGGAGCCGGCGGCACCGGAAAGACGCGGCTCGCGCTCCAGGTGGCGGCCGACGTGCTCGACAGGTTTTCGGACGGCGTCTTCTTCGTCTCGCTCGCCCCGATTTCGTCCGCTGAGCTCGTCGCCCCCACGATCGCCCAGACGCTCGGCTTGCGCGAGCAGAGTGGTCAGTCGCTGGCGCAGACGCTGCGAGAGTACTTGGGGAGCAAGGAGCTTCTCCTTCTCCTCGACAATTTTGAGCAGGTCCTCGACGCCGCAGTTTCGGTCGCGGATCTCTGCGCCGCGTGCCCGAGGCTGAAGGTCCTGGCGACGAGCCGCGCTTCCCTGCGCCTCTCTGGGGAGCACCTTTATCCGGTCCCGCCGCTCGGGTTGCCAGACGCGAAGCACTTGCAGGACCCCCGGTCGCTTTCGCAATGCGACGCGGCGGCCCTGTTCGTCGAACGGGCGGTTGCGGTGAAGCCCGACTTCCGTGTCACGGCAGAGAACGCAGCCGCTGTCGCCGAGATCTGCGTGCGCCTCGATGGACTGCCGCTCGCGCTCGAGCTGGCTGCGGCGCGGATAGCGATTCTTCCGCCTCAACCGCTCCTCGAGCGGCTCAGCCAGAGGCTTGCGCTCTTGACTGGTGGCGCGCGTGATCTTCCCGCCCGCCAGCAGACTCTGCGGGCGGCGATCGATTGGAGCTACGGCCTCCTCTCCGAGGACGAGCTGCTGCTCTTCGCCCGCTTGGCCGTCTTCGTTCGCGGGTGTCTTTTGGAGGCCGCAGAGGCCGTCTGCCAGTCCGGCGGCAACCGCCCGATCGATGTATTCGGGTGCCTGGCTTCGCTTGTGGAGAAGAGCCTGCTCCGCCAGGAGGAGGCGGAGGGCGGTCAGCCTCGCTTCTCCATGCTCGAGACGATTCGCGAGTACGCGCTCGACCGGCTCGAGCAGAGCGGGGAGGCAAACGAGGTACGGAGGCGGCATGCCGAGCACTACCTCCAATTGGCCGAGATTTCTGAGCCCGAGATCCTCGGAGCGGAACAGCTCGTCTGGCTGGAGAGGCTCGACGCCGAGCAGGACAATTTCCGAAGCGCGCTCAGCTTCTTACTTGACTCAGGCCAGTTCGAACGTGCGCTTCGCTTGATCGGCGCGCTGCGGCGAGCGTGGGCGGCACGCGGTCAGCTCACCGAAACGAGAAGCCTTCTCGAGACCGCCCTTCTTCGCTCCGACGGGGTTGCGCCGGCGGTGCGCGCAAAGGCGCTTTACGGGCTGGGGCGGGTGGCGCTCGGCCAAGGCGACTACGACGCCGCACTCACCGCGCTCGGGCAGAGCGCCAGAGTGTTCAAGGAGCTCGATGATCCCGACGGCTTGGCCTACGCGCTGGCGGACCAAGGGTGGATCGCAGCCGAGCGTGGGGACGACCAACGGGCGCGGCGACTCGCCGAGGAGAGCCTGGCGCACGCTCGTGCCGCCGGCAACAGGACGACCACGGCCGCGGCACTTCACGTTCTCGCGTGCACGGCGCTCGACCAGCGCGACTACGCGCGTGCCCGATCCCTCTTCGAGGCGAGCCTGACGCTCCGGCGAGAGCTCGGAGACAAGCGGAACATGGCGAACTCTCTCTGCTTCCTCGGTGCCCTAGAGATGCTGGAAGGCGAGTATTGGCGCGCGAACGAGCTGTTGGAAGAGGGCCTTGCCCTGGCTCGCGACCTCAGGAATCGGCTTGTCGAATGTGCCGCCCTAGCAAACCTCGCTCTGGTTGCCGTCCTCACCGGGGAGGGCGAGCGGGCTGCTTCGCTCGCGGCCGACAGCCTGGCGCTGTGCGGTGAGGTAGGAGACAAGCGCACGACGGTGGAGTGCCTGCACGCACTCGCAGGTGTCGCCGCTTTGGAGCGAGAACCGTTCCGGATGGCCGTTCTCTCGGGCGCCGCTGAGCGTTTGCACGCCGTGATCAAGGCACCTCCATCGCCGGGCGAGGATGCCGTTAGCGAGCGCTTCCTCCCGATAGCACGCGCCGAAATCGACGAGAGCTCGTTCCGCGCCGCTTGGGACCGGGGGCGTCGGCTGACGCTGGACGAGGCGGTCGAGTTCGCCCTGCGACGCGAGTAGAAGCTGCCACCTCCTGTCGGCGATCAGAGCTGCCGAACTTCAACGAAGCGGTCACCGAGCCGGTCGGAGAAATGTGTCCAAATCCCGCCCCCGCTACTGAAAGGCCCCGGAAACGGGGCCTTCGCCTCGCTGAGAAGTCTGGCAACAGCTGTCTCGGACTCTTGGCGTTCGGTCTCGAAAATGCCGCCAGCGGTCTCGGCTCGGCTTGGCGTCCGAGCGCGTCAGTAGGGGCCGGCGGCGCGCTGACCTCAGATGATCGAAGCAGCGATAAGGTGGCCCTTTGCTACGTTGGCTAACAAGGCAACAGCGGGCTCATAACCCCCGGGGGTCTCGAGTTCAAATCCTGCCCCTTCTGGAAAGGCCCCGGGAACGGGCCCTCGCGCGGCTCGCCGCTGCCGTCTAGTCGCTGGCTAGGATCAGAGGGCGGGGCTTCGGCCCCTCGCTTTCGCATGGAGCAGACGCTTCCCCCAGCCCTCTGTTGGGGCGCGCCGTGATCCGGCTTCCGGTCGCCGATCCCGGCATCCCCGACACGCGCTCGCCCGCGCGGCTGCTGTTGTGGGTCGCGCGCTTCCAGGTCAGCACCCTCGTCGCAGGCGTGCTCTACGGCATCGGCTGGATGGTCGCGCAGGCGCTGATGCCCTTCGCGATCGGGCGCGCGATCCAGAACGGCATCGTCAGCCACGACAACCATGCTCTCATCGTCTGGACGCTCATCCTGCTCGGCCTCGGCGCGACGCAGGCGTTCGCAGGAGTGATGCGACACCGCTGCGCCGTCTCGAACTGGCTTCAGGCCTCGTTCCGGCTCGCGCAGGTCGTGGCGCACCACGCCGCGCGGGCCGGCCCCGCGATCCGGAACAAGCTCTCCACGGGCGAGGTCGTCGCCACCGTCACGAACGACGCGATGCGCGCCGGGGGTGCCTTCGACATCACTGCACGGCTGGCCGGCGCGGTCGCGTCGTACTTCGTCGTCGCGTTCATCCTGCTCTCGGCCTCCGTGGTCCTGGGCCTCGTGGTCCTGATCGGAGTGCCGGTGCTCGTCCTCCTGCTCGGGCTCGTCATCAAGCCTCTCCAGGCACGCCAGCTCGAGCAGCGCGAAGAGGTCGGCAAGCTGACCGCGCTGGGCGCCGACACGGCCTCGGGGCTGCGCGTCCTGCGAGGGATCGGAGGCGAGGCGGCGTTCTTTCATCGCTATCACGCCCGTTCGCAGGAGGTGCGGCGCGCCGGGGTGCGAGTAGCCCTCCCGCAGTCGACGCTCGATGCGGCGCAGGTGCTCATCCCGGGGCTCTTCGTCGTCTTCGTCACCTGGCTCGGGGCCCGCTTCGCCCTCTCCGGCAAGATCGACGTCGGCGATCTGGTCGCCTTCTACGGGTACGCCGCGTTCCTCGTCATACCCCTTCGAACCGCTGCCGAGGCGGTCGACAAGATCACCCGTTCCCACGTCGGCGCGACGAAGATGCTCAACGTCCTCAGGGTCGAGCGGGAGATCCCGGAGCCCCAGAGCCCGGTCGCCGAGCCGCCGCTGGGAGTGCCGCTCTCAGATCCACAGTCCGGGCTCGTCGTCGAGCCGGGCCTCCTGACCTGCATCGTCTCCTCGCCGCCCGAGGAGGCAGGCGCGATCGCCGATCGGCTTGGACGATTCGGACGGGACGACGGCGCCGTTCTCGGCGACGTGCGGCTCGCGCACCTGCCCGTCGAGATCGTGCGCCGGCGGATCGTGGTCAGCGAGGCCGATCCGGTGCTCTTCTCGGGGACTCTTCGTCGTGGTCTCGACCCCTGGGGCCGGGCCGAGGACGACGACGCCATCCATTCGGCTGTCGCGATCGCCAACGCGGAGGACGTCGTCGAAGCGCTTCCCGACGGGCTCGAGACGACGATCGACGAGCGTGGGCGGTCGTTCTCGGGCGGCCAGCGTCAGCGGCTCGTGCTCGCACGCGCGCTGCTCTCGGACGCAGAGCTCCTCGTGCTCGTCGAGCCGACGAGCGCCGTCGACGCGCACACGGAGGCGCGGATCGCGAAGCGGCTTCGCATGGCACGGTCGGGCAGGACGACGGTCATCGTCACGACGAGCCCGCTCGTCCTCGACCAGGCCGACCGGGTCGTCTTCGTCGAGCACGGAAGGGTCGTCGCGGAGGGAACGCACAGGGAGCTCCTGCGAACGAGCCGCGCCTACAACTGGACCGTGACCCGAGGAGAAGACCTGTGAGCGACCTGCTCCCAATCGCCGACGGGCCAGACCTTCGCGTACAGGCGCGCCGGCTCGGCAGGCTTCATCGGCGGGGCCTCGTGGGCATGGTCGTCCTCCATGCGGCCGCAGCCGGAGCCGGGTTGGCCGGCCCGCCCCTGCTCGGCAAGCTCGTGCAGGGAGTCCAGGAGGGCACGACGTCCCGGCACATCGACTTCCTGATCCTGCTGCTCGCGGCGTCGCTCATGGCGCAGACGGCCCTCACGTTCTTTGCGCGTTTCGCCTCGTTCGTGCTCTCCGAGAAGGTGTTCGCCGAGCTTCGCGAGGACTTCATGCAGCGAGTGCTTGCGCTCCCGCTCTCGACCGTCGAGCGAGCCGGCACCGGCGACCTGGTCTCGCGCACGACCGCGGATGTCGACGCGCTGGCGCGCACGGTTCGCTTTGCGATCCCCGAGACGCTCATCGCCGCCGTGACGACGTTTCTGACCGTGGCCGCAGCCGTCTGGGTGAGCCCGTTGGCGGCGTTCCCGTGCATCGCCGGGGTTCCCGTGCTCTGGGCCGGCACGCGCTGGTACCTGAAGCGCGCGCCGGCCGGGTACCTCTGGGAGCGCGCCTCGTACGCGAAGCTCGCGGGCACGGTGGGGGAGACGGTCGAGGGCGGCCGCACCATCGAGGCGTTGAGCCTGCGCGAGGAGCGAGTCGACCGGATCGACGCGGACCTCGACAACTCGTATCGCGCCGAGATGCGCACGCTCTTCCTGCGGATGGTCTGGTTCCCGTCGGCCGAGTTCGCGTACGTGCTCCCGGTCGCGGCCTCGCTCGCGTGGGGCGGCTGGCTGGTCTCCGCCGGCCATGCCTCCATCTACCAGGTGACCGCGGTCGCCCTCTACGTGGTCAAGCTCGCGGACCCTGTCGACCGCCTCATCTCGTGGCTCGACGAGATCCAGATCGGCGCGACCTCGTTCGCGCGCCTCGTCGGCATCGTTCGCGTTCCCCCGGACCGGTTCTCGACCGACGATGAGCCTGACGATGATCGGCTACGAGCCCAGGACGTGCGCTACGCATACGTGGCCGACCGGGACGTGCTGCACGGGATCGACCTCGACCTGGAGCCCGGCGAGCGAGTTGCCGTGGTGGGGCCCTCGGGCGCCGGCAAGTCGACGCTCGGGCGCCTGCTCGCAGGCATCCACCCGCCGCGGATCGGGCTCGTCGAGGTCGGGGGCGTGCGCCTGGTCGACCTGCCGCTCGACACGCTGCGCACCGAGGTCGCGCTCGTCACACAGGAGCAGCATGTGTTCGTCGGCACACTCGCCGACAATCTCCGTCTCGCCCGGCCGGGAGCCTCCTACGAGCAGTTGACGGAGGCGTTCAAGGCGGTCGATGCGATCGCGTGGCTCGAAGCACTGCCGGACGGTCTCGAGACGGTCGTCGGCGCCGGCGGCTACCCGCTCACTCCCGCACAGGCGCAGCAGGTCGCGCTCGCGCGGCTCGTGCTCGCCGACCCCCACACGCTCGTCCTCGACGAGGCGACCTCGCTCCTCGATCCGCGCGCCGCGCGCCATCTCGAGCGCTCGCTTGCGTCCGTCCTGAAGGGCAGGACAGTCGTCGCGATCGCTCACAGGCTGCACACGGCGCACGACGCGGACCGCGTCGCCGTCGTCGAGGACGGCCTCCTGAACGAGCTCGGGACGCACGCAGAGCTGGTGGCCCTTGGCGGTCCTTACGCCGCGCTCTGGGACTCCTGGCACGGCGACCGCTGATCCAGTCGGCTGCGCCTACTGCGCCTCGACGATCATCAGGTGGTTCGCGTCGTGGTCGCGGAAGAAGAACAGGAGCGGCACGGTGCCGTCGCCGCCCATCAGTTCTGCGTCGACGTCGACGTTCTTCTCCTTCAGCTCGGCGTGGTCGGCGCGCGCGTCGGTCGACTCGAGCGCGATGCCAGTCATGCGTCCGGGCTGGTAGTCGCCTTGCGGCGGTGTCAGCGCGATCGCGGCCCCGCCGCCGGGCAGGGTTACGACCGGCGGAGCGGCGAAAACTCATCGCTGCTGTCCGATGATTTCGCCGGCCCCGGCGAGTCTGTTCAGGAGAAAGGAGATGCCAAGAGATGAACGTGACTCCGAGGGAAAGTGCCGAACAGGGAGCGTGGCCCGGGGCGATCGCTGCGATCACGCTGTTCGTGGAGGACCTGGAGGCGGCGAAGCGCTTCTACCGGGAGGTCTTCGACCTGCCGGTGGCCTTCGAGGACGACAGCTCGACGGTGTTCAGGTTCGGCGAGACGCTCGTCAACCTGCTGAAGGCGAGTGAGGCACCCGGGCTTGTCGAGCCGGCGACCGTGGCGACCCGAGACGCCGGGGTCCGGTTCCAGTTCACGCTCGGCGTCGACGATGTCGACGCGATGTGCAAGGAACTGAAAGAGCGTGGAGTCGACCTCTTGAACGGGCCGATGGATCGACCGTGGGGGATCCGCACTGCCAGTTTCCGGGACCCGGGCGGGCACATCTGGGAGATCGCCCACTAGCGACCGAGGGTAGTCAACAATCTGCTGCGCCAGTGATGCTTCTATGAAAGTCAAGCTGTCATTGGCGGGTTCTCAAGGAGTCGGTAGAGGCTGCGGGCCAGGTAGCGCTTGAGGCAGCGGATCGCTTCGCGGCGGCTCTTTCCTTCTTGGACGCGTCGGTTGATGTAGGCGATCTTCGCCGGGTGTGCGCGACGTCTGGTGACGAGGATCATGTGCAGCGCGCGGTTGAGTCGGCGGTCGCCGCTTCGGTCGAGGCGGTAGCGGATCGTTTGTCCGGAGGAGGCGGGGATCGGGGCGCAGCCGGCGAGGCGAGCGAAGGCGGCTTCGCTTCTGATCCGGCCCGTGTGCAGGTTGGGGGACACCTCCGGTGCCGGTCTGGGGGTGAAGACCGCGGGCGGCAGAACTGTGATGAGTCACGCCCAAAAACGGGCGGACAGGCTTCTGATCAGGCCAGCAAGCGGATGTCAGGCCGACACCGGACTCTCCGCTCGGACACATCACTGGAAAGACACCGCAGCAGCGGGTCATTCGAGAATCGAGTCACAAGCAAGGAGCACCAGCGCCAACCTGACAAACGCCCCAGACGGGACCCCTCACACACTCACAGTTCGGGAATGTCCCCTGAGGCTCGACTCCTCTTCGCTCCATTTATGCTCGTAGAATGGCCTCATTCACGATCGGGATCGTCAGCCCCGGGGCGATGGGCAGCGCGATCGGTGCGGCTTACGCTGCCGGGGGCGCTCGCGTCGTCGCGACGGTCGACGGTCGCAGCGCGCGCACGCGCGGTCTTGCTGCGGCTGCCGGGCTCGAGCTGCTCCCCGCGCTAGACGACGTCGTCCGCCACGCCGCTGTCGTTGTCTCCATCGTCCCGCCCGAGCATGCGCTCGCGGTCGCGGCCGAGATCGGCGCGGCTGCACGCCGCACGGACGCCAACCCGCTCGTGGCCGACCTGAACGCGATCGCGCCGGCCACGGTTCGAGAGCTCGCGTTGCTTCTTGGTGGTAGCGGGCTCGATGTCCTCGATGGCTCGATCTCGGGCCGGCCGCCGCACCCGGGCGGCTCGACACGGGTCTACCTGTCGGGCGGGCGAGCGGCCGAGTTCGCAAGGCTGCCTGCGCCCGGAATCGATGCCAGAGTCGTGGGCGGGGACATCGGCTCCGCCTCGGCGGTGAAGATGAGCACCGCGTCGGTGTACAAGGGGATGGCTGCGCTGATGGCGCACGCGCTGCTCGCCGCCTGGGCGAGCGGCGTCCTCGAGCACGTGCTCGAGGACCTGCGCGACGAGGCTCCGGAGCTCCTCGAGAACGTCGCGCTCTGGCTCGCCCACTCGGCGGCGAAGTCGGGCCGCTACGCCGGCGAGATGCGCGAGATCGCGACCACACAGGCGGAGGCGGGTCTGCCGCGCGAGCTCTTCGACGGGTTCGCTGCCGCCTACGCCGAGCTCGCGCTGACACCGCTCGGGCGCGAGGAGCCCGAGTCGATCGCCGCGGAAGTGGCGCTGGAGGACGTGCTCGGCGCGCTCAGCGCTCCAGGTGCAGGCAGGAGCTAGCGCGCGTTCGAGTAAGCGGTTCTCGCCTGCGCGAGTGTGCTCTCGCCTTCGCGCTCTTTCTAACCTCGGTTATGTCGCCGGCGATCGGCGGCTGGGGAGTCTCTGACGCGGTCGGCGACCCAGCAGCTCCGCGCAGGCGACGTCGCCGGACCACTGCTCGTATTCCTCGGGCGTCCAGCCGCGTTCGCCGGCCAGCAGCTGCCACAGGTTCGGATGATTCAGCGTCCAGAGGATGTCGGCGCCACGATCCACGGTCAGCCCGGGCCGGAGTGCCTTCTTCTTCGCCAGGCTGGCTACGATCACGCGTTGGTTCGCGTGGTACTCGCTCTGGATCCGGCCCCACAGCGCCTCGATGTCATCGTCGACCGGAGCGGCGCTCCGGATGACCTCGAGCACCGCTGCGAGCCGGACCTTGCCGACGCGTGAGTTGCGCGCGTTGAGCCGGAGCTGACGCTCCGGATCCGGTTCGTCGAGGACCTCGCGGTACCACTCCTGCTGAGCGACGGGAACGTTGTCGCGGTCGCCGCGCAGGAGCAGGTTCCAAAGGGCCCGCAGGACACCGCTCTTGGTCTCGAAGGTGACGTACACGGTCTTGAGCGCGACGTTCGCCTCGGCGGCGATGGCGGTCATCGTCGTCGCCGGATATCCGCGCTGCTCGAACAACCGCTGTGCAGCTTCGAGGATCTCGCGCCGCGTAGCGGCCGCCTGCGCCTGCCGGCGAGGGGAGTTGTAGCGCCGGGTCTTGACACGCTGCGCCATTTCAGTATCCTACCAATAAATTCATTACTCTCACAGTTACCTGAAATGTGAGAACTGAGGAGGAGGTACGTCGTGGAAGCGACAAGCATGGTCGAGCAGTCGGATGAGCGACCGGAGCGAAGAGGCGCGAGCACCGACGAGCTCCGCGCGCGGCTGCGCGGAATGTGGGCCGCCGTAGCAGGAGCGTGGGAGGAGCATGCCGACTACGTCGACGCACGAGGAGCGTCCGTGACCGAGAAGATGCTCGAGCTGGCGGAGCCAAGGCCCGGCGAGCGGGTGCTCGAGCTGGCGTGCGGGCCCGGAAGCGTCGGGCTGGCGGTGGCAGAACGGGTCGCGCCCGGCGAAGTGGTCATTTCCGACGTGGTCACCGAGATGACTGCGATCGCGGCCGTACGCGCCGAGGCCGCCGGGCTGGACAACGTCAGCACGAAGGATCTCGACCTCGAGCACATCGACGAGGCAGACCGCTCCTACGACGTCGTCCTCTGCCGTGAGGGCCTCATGCTCGTGCCCGATCCGGCCCGCGCCGCCCGCGAGATGCGGCGCATCCTGCGACCCCGCGGAAGGGTTGCGCTCGCGGTCTGGGGGCCCCGCGCGCGAAACCCCTGGCTCGGCGTTCTCTTCGACGTCGTGAGCGCGCAGCTGGGAGCGTCGATTCCTCCGCCCGGGATTCCACATCCCTTCTCGCTCGACGATCCCGACAGGCTCGCCGAGTTGCTCTCCGAGGCCGGGTTGTCGGAGGTCGTGGTCGACGAAGTGCAGGTGCCGTACCACGCTCCTTCCTTCGACGAATGGTGGGAGAGGAGCTCCGCGCTCGCCGGACCGCTTGCGCAGAAGCTCGCGTTGCTCCCCGAGCCCGCCGCCCAGGCGCTCCGGGCGCGCGCCCGCGAAGCAGTCAGCGCCTACGAAACCCCCGACGGGCTGGAATTCCCCGGCGTGAGCCTGGTCGCCTCGGCGCGGCGCGAATAGGTCGGAGCATGGGGTCGTGTCTTGCGTTGCAACATGGGACACGCCCCAGCCCGAGACGATGACCCGGATCGAGCCACGCTAAGGGGTCAGGGCCAGCTCGACCGCGTCGTCAAAAGCCAGGGCGCGGCCCTCGCCCCACGCGGCATCGGCGTCCGCGCCCAGCTGCTCGCGTGCGACGCTGATGTACCGCTCGAGCAGGGCGTCCCAGAACGGGACCGAGAACGAGATCCCCAGCGACTCGCGAAGGG
>WNFU01011841.1_pt1 | contig 14931 bp, 17 predicted proteins | sample 5400121 | NCBI WGS metagenome assembly WNFU01 (sample SAMN13153360, study PRJNA577476) | soil metagenome | isolation source: 100 cm soil or saprolite under grassland replicate 1 | place: USA:California | collected 2016-06-15
GCAAACGCGCGATCGAAGTCAACATCACCATCGTGCGCGCGTTTGTAAAGCTCCGGGAAATGTTGGAGTCGAATGAAGGACTGAATCGCAAGTTAGCGGTTATTCGGAAGCTTTCAACCCACGAGACAAATACTTCAAGGCGTATTTGATGAACTTAAGAGACTGACCGAGCAGCCAACTCCGTAACGCAAACAAATCGGATTCAAAGCCAACAGAAAGTCGTAACGATTGCCAATTGTCGATTGCTGATTGCCGAGTGCCGATTGGCGTGTAACTGGTCTCAAGTTCGAAGAGATCGAAAAGCCCGTTCCAAAGGACGATGGAGTGTTAATCAAAGTGCGCGCGGCTTCAGTCAATCCATTTGATTGCCACGTGTTGATGCCTCTCCATGTAAATTGGGTGACTTATTCAGCTCCCAATTGCAATGCACTTCCAGCCGGATTATTACAAGAGAAATTCGACCAGGCGTTGCGCTCCGCACTCGGCTTTGAGATCCGGAAACGTAAGCTCGGACTCGGAAAAGAGCAATACTCTTTTTGATTGGCGGCACAGTGTGGACATTTGGAATGCAAGCTGCGGGCGGGGAATTGATGTGTTTCTGGCGATGGCCTCACTGATTCGCGGATGTAAAGCAGTAGGTCGGGCTACTGCGTTGCCCTTTGGAGCATCATAGTCGTTCGTCACACCGCCAGCTTAGGAGTCCATTTCAATGCTAATGAAACTGTCTCCCGGTATTGCTTTGTTCTTTCTGCTGCTTACCTCACTTCCGTCGCTTGCGCAGGACACGCGGCACCGCTCGAATGATCAAATCACAAAAATTGAAAGTTTGGTTCAAGCCGAAATGGCGCAGAGCAAGATTCCCGGCCTGTCTTTGGCGATCGTCGTTGGCGACCACCTCGGGTACTCGAAAGGGTTTGGCATAGCTGATCTGGAGAACTCCACCGCAGCCAAGCCGGGAACCGTCTATCGGCTCGGCTCCCTTTCCAAAACGATCACGGCGACAGCGGTTATGCAGCTTTCGGAGAAAGGCAAACTCGATCTTGATGCGCCAGTGCAAAAGTATTGTGCAGCATTTCCCGAGAAACAGTGGGCGATCACCGCGCGGCAGCTGCTCGCGCATCTCGCCGGCGTGCGCGACTATAACAACCAAAAATTTCTCGAGGAGTATTTCAGCACGCAGCATTACAACAACCTCACCGAGAGCTTGGAGATATTCAAAAACGATCCGCTCACACAGGAGCCCGGAACGAAGTACGCGTACTCGACTTACGGTTACAACGTTTTGGGTTGCGCGATTGAAGGCGCGTCCGCGACGAGTTACGAGGATTACATTCGCGATAACATTTTGAAGCCAGCCGGAATGAGTCAGACCGCCGTTGACGACGTGTCGCGGATCATTGCAAATCGCGCGCGCGGGTATGGTAAGTCTCGCGACGGCGTGATCCGCAACACCGGTTTGACGGATACCAGTAACAAGATTCCTGCCGGAGGTTTGGTCTCGACCGTGGAGGACATCAGCAGGTTCGCAATTGCATTACGAACCGGCAAGCTTCTTGGCAACACGATGTTGGCGCAGGCGTGGACGCTGCAGAAGACCCGAGATGGACAAACCATTCCTTACGCGCTCGGTTGGAGAGTTGCGAACCGAAATGGACTGAGAGAAGTCTTTCACGGAGGGGCAGCGGCTGGCTTCAGCACCTTTCTTTACCTATTGCCCGAGAAGAATATCGCCGTCGTGCTAATGGCAAATCTGGAATTGCTTAACTCGAAACAGCGAGATGATATGGCCCGACAAATTGCTGATCTAATTTTGCAATGACCTCGTAGAAAAGTGGATCGCCACTGGATAAGTGAGCAATGGGTGCTGACATCAACGTAATGGCCCCCTACTCTTACCGATACATTAAACCTGATGAGCGCAAGGCGAGGTGGCGGTACGAAGATTTGGTCGCCGTTGATATTGAATGGGCGATCGCTTTGCAGATAAACAACCCAGACGAGACGAGCACGACGGTGCTTGTGGAACAGTGGTTTTCGTAGGGTGTCCAGGGAATCTCTCCGACTGCAAGCTGCCTTAGTTGCGACAACGCAATTATGCTGCTTATCCAGTGGCCGAATGCTATACCCACGGGATTAACGCCGAAGAGGGTGGCACTGTTGAAGACTCTGCGGTCGAGGAATTCTTTCAGCCCTCCCGAGAGCTTTTGCGCCGAACCTTTATCTCGGCCTTTGGTTGGTTCCAGGCGCCTGGTTGATCTCGTTTCCGTTGTTGCAGTATTCATAGCCCCGGTTCGAAGCAACAGCCTTGCCAAATAGCATCAGTTCTTGCCGGTAGGTATGCGCTGCGTTTAGTTCGAGATGTCTGGAGTTGCCGTTTCGTCCGCTATGGTATTTCGCCATCGGTAGGTGACAATATGCCGCCAAACGTCAGCATACGGTCACTGCCACCGTCTTGCGTTGTGAAACGAATGATGAAATCATCGTCCTACCAAACGTAAGGAGCTAATCGGTACCTGACCCGCTGTTTGTATTCCCGATATCCAGTCAACTCATTTTCCAGCACGCGCTCCTCATGCACAGCGCGCCAGGCAACATCGCGATGAGCAGTGCTGCTCCTAGAAGGCCGTAACCGGATCCAAGAAGAAGTGCTGTGCTAATCGCGAAGAGCACGAATCCGGCGTACATCGGATAATCGATCTATTGAAAGGCTTCTATGATTTTCGAAATGGTTGCGACATTTGCCGCAGGACTCTTTGCCGGCGCGGCAATTTATATAACCGCCGTTGAGCATCCTGCTCGTATGGAATGCGGCACAGACGTGGCCATCCGGGAATTTGCACCGAGTTATCGAAGAGCCACGGTCATGCAGGTGTCATTAGCGGTTATCAGCTTTCTCATGTCGATCGCAGCCTGGCTGGCAATCGGTTCGGTCTGGTGGCTGGCAGGGGGAGGCATACTGGTCGCGGTTATTCCCTTCACTCTAATGGTAATTCTCCCGACGAACAAAAAGTTGCTCGATCCTTCGTTGGCCAATAACTCTGAATTAGTCTCTGAACTTCTTGTTCTCTGGGGACGATTGCATGCAGCTCGAAGCCTGTTGAGCGTGATCTCATTCTTGATCTTTTTATACCTGCTCGGCCGCTCTCAACCAGCGTGAACGTCAATCACTTCGGAAGAGCCGGTTTGTCGCGTTGTAATCAGCGGCTATGCTGAACATGTTGTCCCAGGAACCGCCGAGAAAATCAGTCGCGAGCTGACTGGCAAAGCTCAATGCAGCCTGAGCAATAGCCGCCCCAGCACTTAGGCGGCGAACGCCTAATGTTCGCAGCTCGCTAACGGGCGATAGACTCGGCATCAGCATTATGTTGAGCGGCAGCGGATCGATCGCCGCCGCTACTGCCTTGATAGCGTGACCATCGGTGAGAGCGGGCACGAAGATGCCGTCACAACCAGCGGACTGGTAACGCTCAGCTCGGCGCACCACCTCCTCGACCGCGGCATCGTCCGTCGCGAGAGAGCGCAGATAAACATCGGTGCGGGCATTGATGAACAGATCAACGCCGGCGCGTTCCGCGGTTTGCCTTGCGGATTCGATCTTCGCGCACAACAGTTCGGGCGGGCCAGCGCCGTCCTCAAGGTTGATACCAACCGCTCCTGCGTCGATTACGCCGCGTACGACCTGGGTCACAACGGTCGGATCACTCGAATAGCCGCCCTCGATGTCCACGGTGAGCGGAACTTTAATCACGCGGGCAATATCGCGCGCGGTCGCGAGAAGTTGTTCGACCGGCAGCGCGTCGCCGTCCTGATAGCCTCGGGACCAGGCAAGACCTGCGCTGGTCGTCGCAATCGCCTTGGCGCCAAGGCTCTCAATTAAGCGAGCGCTGCCTGGGTCCCAGGCATTCGGGAGAAGTAAGAGCGCGGCGCCGCTGTGAAGGGCCCTGAAGCTATTGCTCGATGTCATGAAAAGCTCCTGTTAACAGATTCACGTACCACCATTCCGTTTGCAAACGTGATTGTTCGCCAGTCGCCTTCGACTTTGCAGTCCAAAACGAATCCGGGTACCAGCCGTTTGTGAACAGCACCAACGTCGCGAGTCGCGTCCCACACGAAGTCTTTACTTCGCTCGATTTCAATTTCTCTGTGAATGCTAGCCATATTCAGTTTCACCTGACCTTCTTTTCCTCTAACGATGTCTTATAATAGGGAAGCGGAGGCTTCGCGGCTTGGGGAAAATTGCTACAAACATACTGGCAAGCGGTAACGGCTGGAGCGTAGCGGATGTGGTATGCACCTATGGGCCACAGGACCGGTCTTTCGAGGAGCAGCACACCTCGATTTCGATTACGGTGGTAGTCGAGGGATCCTTTCAATATCGTTCCACTAATGGTCAAGCCATCATGTCGCCGGGATCGCTGCTCCTTGGCAACCTTGGACAATGCTTCGAATGTGGACACAGCCACGGGGCCGGCGATCGTTGCCTGGCGTTCTTCTACGCGCCGGAATTCTTTGAACGGGCGAGCTTGGCGGGCAGGTTTTCCCACCAACGGATTCCTCCGATAGCAGACTTTGCGCCATGGATCGTTCAGGCACAGCAGGCGATCGACTACCCCGGCAGAGTTGCCTTCGAAGAGTTAGCGCACGGCTTGCCCGCAGCAGTGCTGGAAATCCTGGGACTGAGTCAGCAGCCTAACTCCTCGCCCTCAGCCGCCGACGAACGACGCATTTCAGCCGCTCTTCGTTTCATCGAGGCGCACCTACATGAGCCATTGCCCCTTGAACGGCTGGCATCCACCGCCAAGATGAGCGAGTTTCATTTTCTACGTGTCTTCAAACAGGTTACGCAGGTGACACCTCATCAGTACATCTTGCGGGCGCGCCTGCGCAAAGCCGCAGTGCAGTTGAAAACGCGTTCGGAGAAAGTGCTTGAGATTGCGCTGGACGCAGGATTTGGTGACTTATCGAATTTCAATCACGCGTTCCGCGCCGAGTTCGGCGTCAGCCCAACGCGATTCAGAAGCAAACGCCATTAGGCCAACATTAGCCTCTGCTCAAAAAATAACGATGGGGGTAGCCAGAAGGCTTCCTAGGTAATTCGAACCCATGACCTCCAAGTTGCGAGTTCGGGCTCGATTCAACTACGTGAGGATATCCGCTGTGCAGTTTCGCCGACAGGTCGGTTTGTGTGTTACTGCCGATATATAGTTGTCACTGTCTATACATAAAGGAGCGGCCTGGTGGGCCAGTGCTCTAACGAAGTCCACATCAAATACACATCTGCTGAACGCCGCGTTCTCGCGCTCGCGCCTGAATCTTAGAAGCTACTTCTGGCTCAACTTCAAGCATCGTCTGCATGAAAAACCCTTGGTGCGCACTTCTCAATGAGTTTTGCCGGCCGACCTCCGGTTGCTAAGACGACGCCTGACTTCCCTACAGTCGCATCAACCTGACGCCAACAATTTTGAGCATGACGTATGGCGAGATTCAACCCTTGCGAAGACAATGGCCATGCCGCCTTCGCCGATCTTGGAGACGATGGTGTACTGAGCGATCGTCGTGTTGGGGGAAATGGTTTCGCTCATGCTTTCGGTTCAATGCTTCATTGGTTCATAGAATCAATCTCTCACTTCGGTGGATCGAATTTCTTCACCAATGCTTGAAATCGCGGATCGCCGCGCAGCGGGTCAAAATGCGGATCGGTTCTGATTAGGAAAAGCCAAAAATCTCCCTGTTCCGCGTTGCGGACAAGCGTGGCAATAGCTTCTTCCTTTTCACCGAGCTGCGTAAGTATCTCGGCTTTCAGTGATCCACTCTGTCCAAAATTTTGCCGGACAAGTTCCTTCAAATAGCCGTTCAAGCCGCCCTTGGCAAAACTCTCTCGCATCAATCGCGCATCTTCGGATCTGCCGTCGAGTTCGAGCGATTTAGCGCGTTCCTCAACCGACGCGGCATAATCGCCCGCAAGCCAGAAAACGCGCGAAAGCCAGCGATGCGACCACGGCAACGTCGGCTCCATTTCGGCGAGCTTGTTGAATTGCCGAATGCTCTCGTCCGTCTTGCCCGAAACGAACATCAGGACGGCGTAATAAAAATTGAATGCCCGCCGATGTCGCATCAATCTCCAACGCGCGCTTGATCGAAGCCAGCGATTCGTCGTAACGCCCGAGCATCATTAGCCCAGAATCTCTTTTTCGACTGCAAGAAGATCTTCGACACTGAGAGATACGGCAGCTGCTCAATGGCCCTTTGCTTCTCGACCGAGAAAGCCGGCGCAACCTCGATATTCTTCTGGATGCTAAAGGGGACGGCGCAGATCAGATGGTCTCCTGTCAACGCATGATATGCACCGGCCCGCAGGAAGACGGCTTTGACCCCATGCGCACCCTGTTCGATTCGGACGACCGGCACGGCGTAGTGAATCTTCTCGGACAGCCGGGCGGCAAAGGCTTTCGGCAGGAGGTCGTTCCCGCCCCTGCGTCTCATCCTTATTTCCTAAGGTCGTCAGATATCGGAGCGCGAGATATTGACCTCACACAAATAAAAAGATGATGCCAAGGGCAAAGAGGATCGGGCCCCAGTACTCCATCCTAATGAAGAAGAAGGAGTGGTTCGGCTTGATGAGGACTTCTTTCCCCGTTTCCTTCTCGATCATGACCTTTCCTTGCTTCCTGTTGAGATACACCCCCAAAGGCCAGATCACAGCCCCCGCGAGAAAGAATGCCAACAGCTTGGGCCACCCGTGAGCCTGGTAGTAAGACTCATCCCGGAAGAGCGACTCGGTGACGCATTCTGCAATCAGCAGTAGGAGAAATGTGATTGCCGCGACCAGGAAGCCGAGCCCACTCCAGATTACCATCTACTCCTCCTCCAAGCGGGACACTCAACCAAATTAGCCGACTAACGCCGGGCAATCAGCGGCGCGCACACACAACGTGTTTGATAATAGACGCGCTCATTGCGCATCCGCTGCATGCCGTTATGTGGCGGCCTTCATTTCGACGAGCTGCTCAGCAACTTCTTTTCATCTAAGCGCAAAAACCTGACCGCGTTGTTGTAGAAGATATCTCGCTTTTGTTCTTCTGTTAGAAAGCTCGCCGACTCGATTCCTTCAACAGCCATTCCGATCCCTTCCGGCCAGACCATTTGATCCGACCCGAACATCAGCCGCTTTCCCAACCCGGCGCGCACCAGCGCTTGCAGATACTCATGGAATTCCTCGCGTGGCCTACGCCAATCAATGGCGCCCAAATCCGCGTATACCTGCGGGTAAATATGCATGATGGCTATCGTCTCTTGCAGGTACGGATAGCCGGCATGCATTAAGTAGACGCGCAGCTTTCGGTGCCGAATTAGCACTTCCTCCAGCAACGCTGGGTTCCCCAGTGAAGTGCGGAATTTGGGGCAGCATTGATAGGGAGTATTCGGAGGGGCTAAGCCAGTGTGAAGGCCTACGGGTATATCCAGCTCTTCAGCTAACGCCCAGTAGGGCTCCATCTTCGGGTCATTCGGGGATATTCCCTCATATTGCGCTCCGATCTCGCCTAAAGCCATTAGCCGACCGGCGGTATGTTCTCTGCGAACGAACGCTAAATCCGCCGAAGATGGATCATCAAAGCCGTAGGAAGCAATTATGTGGTCAGGTGACGCGGCTTTCCACCGCAGGACCGCTTGATAGTCGTTGCTCACGACAGCCTTTACGATGTTGTACTTCTTCATCTCAGCAAGGGTAGCCTGCATGTGAGCCTGTTCAGTAGTAGCAGTTATCGGCTGCCCGATAACAGGATCGGGCACTTTACTAGTCCACCTCTCGTCCTTGGTATATGCGTGAACATGAACGTCAATGATAGGGGGACGGTTTTGCTCATTCTTTTGAGCGGGAGCCGCTGACGCAAATACTGTCAGGAAGATTAAGCCAAGAATCCGTGTCTTCATCACTCCCTCCCATAGCCTTGAAAAGGCCCATCCTTTCCGCACATCAGTTCTCCAGCCCGCTAAAGCGTCGAGCGTATACAGGTTAAGAAACACTTCCTTTGAATGGAACTCGAGTCAGCATCACCGGAAAAGCCGAGTCGTCGGTTTGAAACATGTTTCCATTCATTGTTGTTTCGTGACTAGTTCTGAATGCTGTCGTGCCCTGGAGATTTGCTAACTTTCGAAGCCGGCCCTCACCTCGGGATGGCGAAGGACAATAAGCGCCCAAATTCCGATCGGAATTCCCGGGATGCAGCAAACGGAGGTTAGCGGGATCAGGGCGAGTATGGCTGCCCACAGCGCGATAGAGTATCTGCGCGCGCGGAGCATCTGAATTCCACCGAAAATAATTATGGGCGAGGTAGCTATTGAGATCAGGCTGACGATGGGAAAGAACATGATTGCAAACATATAGCCGAGCCTACGGTCCTCATCGGTAATCACCGGTTCTCGTCCTTTGACTACCGATACGAGGCGCCCAAGAAGTAGTACTAAGGCTGACAGGAGGTTGAGCGCGCCGACGACGATCAAACCGATAGCCGGCAATTGCAGTCTCCTCCTAACATCATTCATGAGAATTCCCCTTTTTGTGCTAACCTCATTTGGAAGTTAGAACGCAAATCGTTGCTACCGGTTTTTTGCCTTTGGTAATACGGACTCTGTGTTTCGCTCCAGTCTGCTGGCTTGCATATTAATGCCGCGCGATTCCGGATAACCGAGCTCGACCGGATTCAGATAGTAACCGCGCTCGGCCGGAGCTTTGTCTTGTTCGACCTGGAGCGGATGTGTCAACGCGTATGGATCCTGTCGAATGCCGGTGACTTGCCATGAGACCTTCATACCGGCCTTGCCGCCCGCGATTTCGAAACGATTTTCCTGTATCTCCCTGGCAATGTATACGGGTGAGTAACCACCGACGCAGGTCAGCTGATATCGGAAGTCTTTGTTCAGCGTCTGGAACCAGCTGGGAAGCGTTACTAATGCTCTGCCGCTGTGATCGAGCGTAACGTTGCCACTATAGAAGTTGGCCATTTCATCGCTTTCAAGCGAATTGTGGGAGAGGTATTTCTCAGCCGGGTACAGGGGATGATCGATGCGAAAAAGCTTAACGGCGCCAGTGATTTGCTTTGTGAAGATTTCATTGATAAGGAGACTTTGGGTTATTGTCACTCTGCCTCGGAAGAATCCTGCCAGCCCTGCAGAGCTTTCACCATAAACAGCAACAGCATTTGTACCATTATCAGCTCTACCAGCGATCCCTTTGCCACCAGCCATCCTGGAGACGCCCTCGACACCGTTCTGTTCAGTCCCTAAGATGCCACGAGTTTCAAAGCTATCGAAGCTGGTGCCTCGTAGACCAACCACACCGATACTGTTTTGACTTCTACCAAGAACACCAAACGTTTTGAAGTCCTTGAAGCTGCTGCCAAGTATTCCCACGACACCAACAGAATTTTTGCTTAGACCATATACGCCAAAGCCATTGTCAGCCCGGCCATCTACACCGGCAGCGCTTTTGCCTTGTCCTCCAAAACCACCAACACCAATTCCTTCATCGTGTGTGGTAAAACCGGCCACACCAATCCCGCCGTGTCCAAATACCCCGACGGATGATTTATTGTCATCTTCGTTGGTAATTTCGAAAGCGGCCGTCTGATCGGTCGTGACGCCATGATATGGCAAAACCAGGCCGCCTGGTTTCTGACTTGATGCATTCTGATGTGACACAATTATCAGACTCGAAGAAACTGCAACGATCATCAACATAAAGGGTCTTTGCCTTGAAGTGGTCTGCCTCTTCATTAGAATCACCTCCTCCTCACTCGAATGAATCAGAATTTTCATAAAAACAACAGGTCGATCCTGCGAATCAGCGCCTCATTCCATCTTCACCAATTCCACGCGACGGTTTTTCGCCCTACCATCATCGGTACTGTTATCGGCAATCGGCTTGTCCCGCCCGTAGCCGGCAGCTTTGAGCCGCTGGGCTTCGATGCCTTGAGCCGTCAGCGCCCCAACGTCCGACTTCGCACGAGCCTCGGATAGTTGCTTGTTTTAGACCGGTGTGCCGATGTTATCGGTGTGTCCTTCGACCGTGAGATTCACGCTCGGGTTGTTTTTGAGCAGCTTCACGATCTGCTCAATGATCGGCTGCGACTCCGGCTTGATGTCGGCTTTATCAAAATCGAAGTTGATGCTCCCCGCGGAGGAGATGAAGAAAGAGCTTGACGCCAAAGGGCACGTCGCGCTCTAACAGCGAGGCTTTGACCTCCAAAGACTTCTTCTCCACAACAGTCAGATAATAAGGGCCTCGGTGATTCGGGTTGATGTAAGCCTCTACCCAGATCTCGCTGTCAGGAGTTCGGACCATGTAAATGCCCATCTGATCGGTTCCATAGACGGGAGAGCGATGGCGCATGTCGCTGAACTCCTGCCGCACGATGTCCATGTCTTCCCCTTTACCCTCGAAGACCTTCACTCCGCCCATGCCCGTGACGAGCGCCTCAAACCAAACGCGTTCGTCGGCTGCGCAGAAGAAGGGTGAGGCCTGCCAAGGGTTGATTACGCTCAGCAGGTTCTTGAGCTTGTACATGATCCTTCTCCTTTCGTTGTCTATTCAGCACGTTTTGAGTTTCGGGCGGAGGATTGAAGGCTGATTTTCAAATCGCATTTCGCCATCCGGAATCCGACATCTCACTGGCCCCGGCCGGGCGGGTCGGGCTGCGGGTTGAAGAACTTCGGTACAGCTGGAACAACAAAGATGGTGCGCGCACTCTCTCGCACTTCAAGCGTCGGGGCGAGGTGTGGCTCCGGTGTGCGCCGGTTGTCACCCGGGAGCGTGTCCGGCCCGCCGAGGAAGTGGACGGAGGGGTTGATTTTTGCCGCTGCAGACGCCAGGAAGTCGAAGGATGCCGCCTGGCCGGGCATAAGCTCGAGGTCGCGCGACTCGCGGCGCAGGAAGCGATAGCGGGTGACGTCAGGTTGTACCGCGGCAGTCACGCCAGGGTCGGGTCTGTTCTCTTCATCCTGGATGTAAACGTCAAAGGCCAACCTTATGCGCCGCGCGAGGCGAACCTCGCCTAGCGTGGTGTCAGGGTTGCCTATGACTACATTGAGACGCGCGGTCTGTCCCGCACCGAGCTCGATGAACCCAAAATCGGAAGGAAAATCTTCTGAGTCCTGAATGGCTTGCACCAGCCGCGTCTGCCAGGCAGCAATGATGACAGCGAGTCCGGCGGCTACCGCGAAGAGCGCCAGCGCGTTCGCGAATGTGTTTCGTCTTTGCATGATCTTGCTCCTTTCACACTTCGGTAAGGATGAGCCGTGAGCGATCGCGATTCGACCCCATCCACTTGTTAGGCCGTGCTCGCATCGTCGTATCAGGCATATCGTTGACTAACAACCGATGCGGAGACCACGGTTGGATTCACCTGTTTGCCGTTTAGTCATTAAACGTTCCTCCTAAGATTCAGCGACTTTTCGCCATAGGATGTCCGCTGTTCAAGGAGACCGCGCTGCGATGGGGGGCGCCGGGGTGAGCCGCCCGGACAACGCTGGGGGATTAGTCTTCTGTAGCTGAACGATGGGAAGAGAGCCGGCGTATTACCAGGCGAGTAAATTTTTTGATGGGCAGTTTGCAGCGGAGTTACAATACAAGCCCCCGACGACGATCCTTCAATTTCGGAGGATGAGCCAGCCCAAAAAACCGCACGGGTTCAGACGCCAGCCCGGAGACGAACACCCGGAATCGCGTTGAAGGAGGTGATCTCATGGCGCGCGCTGCATCACGCCTGTCACTGATCGTCGTGGCCGCCTTATGCCTCCAACCCTTGGGCCTGGCTCAGGACGCCTCGCCCGTTGATGAGACCGCGCTACGTGCCGTGGCGGAAGAGCTTTTCGCTGCCTACGCTAGGGAAGACTTGGAGGGGTTTATGGGGCAATGGAGCGCGAACTCCCCTGAGCTGGCGACGCGGCGGAAGGCGATGCAGGAGCTCTTCGCTGCCAACGAGAGGATCGAGGTGAAAAGACTGACGGTCAGCAGGGTGAAGGTGGAAGGCGATAAAGCGAGCTTGCGTGTCAGCTTCGAGATGAACGCCCTGGACGTGAAGACGGGCAAGCCCGCGGAGGGCTTCGGGAGGATGAACCGCGCGCTGCAGTTCGTCAAAGAAGAGGGCCGGTGGAAGGTGTGGCGTGAGGCGGCGCCGGAGGAAGACCTCGCCGCGGCTTTGGTGGCGGCGAAGACCGACGAGGAGCGCGGGGCGCTGCTGGCGGCGGAGCAGGAGTTGATGACCGTCGGGTTACGAAAGGCACTGATCGTGCAAGGCGACCAGCTGAGGCGACAAGGGAAATATTTGCAGGCGCTGTCTGTCTACACCACGGCGCTGAGCGTCGGTGAACAGATCGCTGATAAAACGGGCATGGCCCGAGCCCTGTTGCTCATCGGAGTCGTACATTACAGGCAAGGCAACTATGACCTCTCATTAGACTCCCTCCAGAAAAGTTTGGCGCTAAGTGAGTTATTAGGGGATCAAGCGGCGGTTGCGGATGCTCTGAGTAACATGGCAATCGTCCACTATTTACAAGCCAACTACAACTCGGCATTGGAGTATTACAAGAAGAGCCTGGCGCTTAGTGAGTCCCTTGGAATGAAGGGGGAGATCGCCAATTCGTTGAACGGGATCGGCATCATTCATTACAGACAGGGCAACTACGACCTGACATTAGATTACTACCGAAAGGCTTTGGCGCTGCGTGAGGCTCTAGGGAACAAAACAGGCATTGCTTACTCGCTGAACAATCTCGGAGGGGTCTACCAGGTGCTAGGCAACTACGGCCTGGCGTTGGGGTATTACCAGAGGAGTTTAGCGTTGAGAGAAATGATGAACGACACGCCGGAAATTCCCGTCGTGCTTGCCAACATCGGTAGCCTTCACCAATTACAAGGCAATTACGGCCTGGCGTTGGAGTATTACCAGAAGAGTTTAAAGATGACCGAGACGCTGGGTGACAAGAAGGGGATCGCTTACGCGTTGAGTATGATGGGCGAGGTTTATAGGGCGCAGGGCAACTACATTCAAGCCTTAGAGTATTACAAGAAGAGTTTAAGACTAGAGGAGGCAATGGGAGATAAGCAAAAAATCGCTGGCTCATTGAACAGTATCGGACAGGTGTACGAGGCGCAGGGCAGCTACACTCAAGCGTTGGAGTATTACCAGAAGAGTTTGGATCTGAGTAAAGAGTTGGGGCTAAAGCTGGAAATTGCCAGAACGCTAATTAATATCGGGGCGGTCTACAATTTACAGGGCCATTACAGCATGGCGGTAGAGCTACTTGAAAGTGCCACGAACATTGCCAGGCAGATCGGCAGACGCGACACGCTTTGGGATGCACGAACCACTGTAGGCGGGGCTTATCGCGCCCTCAACCAGCCCGCCCAGGCTCGCCAGGCCTTTGAAGAGGCCATCGTCACCGTCGAGAGCTTGCGGGCGCAGGTCGCCGGCGGCGAGCAAGAGCAGCAGCGCTTCTTCGAAAACAAAATCTCACCCTACCACGCGATGGTCGAGTTGCTGGTGGCCCAAAACAAACCGGACGAGGCGCTCACCTACGCCGAGCGCGCCAAGGCCCGCGTCCTTTTGGATGTGCTGCAAAGCGGCAGGAGCGACATCGCAAAGGCGATGACCGCTCAGGAGAAGGAACACGAGCGCAGATTGAGAAGCGAACTGGTCTCGTTCAACTCTCAGGTCTCCCGCGAGGGCGTGCGCGCCCAACCTGATCAAACGCGCCTGGCCGACCTTAAGGCGCGCCTGCAAAAGGCGCGGCTGGAATACGAGGCCTTTCAGACAAGTCTATATGCGGCGCATCTTGAATTGAGAGTGCAACGCGGCGAGGCGAAAACCGTGACGCTTGAAGAAACTGCCAAGCTGCTGCCCGACGCGCAGAGCGCGCTGCTGGAATACGTCGTCACGGACGAAAAGACCTACCTCTTCGTGCTGACGGCGGGGAGCGACACAACTCGAGGCACGGCGAAGCTGCAGTCGCACACGCTGGCGATCAAGCGGAAGGACTTGACCGAACACGTTGCGGCGTTACGCCAGCAACTCGCGAAGCGTGATCTGACCTTCCGGCCGACCGCGAGCAAATTGTATGACTTGCTGCTGAGCCCCGCGCGCGCGGAGCTTCAGGGTAAACAAACGCTGGTCATCGTGCCCGACGGGGCGCTATGGGAATTGCCTTTCCAGGCTTTACTGGACGCGCAGGGCCGCTACCTGATCGAGGACCACGCACTCTCCTACGCGCCGTCGCTGACGGTGCTGCGCGAGATGGCGAAGCTGCGGAGACAGAGGAAGGGCGGCAGCGCGAGTTCGAAGACCTTGCTGGCGATGGGCAACCCCGCCCTCGGGAATGAGACCGTCGAGCGCGTGAGACTGGTGCACAGGGACGATAGACTTAACCCCCTGCCAGAGGCCGAAAGAGAGGTGAAGACTCTGGGCCAGCTATACGGAGCGGCGCAGAGCCGCGTTTACGTCGCGGGGGACGCGCGCGAAGACCGTTTAAAAGCGGAGGCGGGCAGGTTCGGCGTCCTGCACCTGGCAACGCATAGCATCCTCAACGACGCGTCGCCGATGTACTCGCAGGTAGTGCTCGCGCAGTCCGCCGAAGGTGCGAGCGAGGACGGGCTGCTGGAGGCGTGGGAGATCATGAATCTCGATTTGAACGCCGACGTGGTGGTTCTCTCGGCGTGCGAAACCGGCCGCGGGAGGGTCGGCGCGGGCGAGGGGGTAATCGGGTTGACTTGGGCGCTCTTTGTGGCGGGCAGCCCGACCACGGTGGTGAGCCAGTGGAAGGTGGAGTCGGCCAGCACGACAAGTCTGATGTTGGAGTTTCATCGCAACCGCCAGGACGGAATCAAGAAATCTCACGTCTCGACAGCGAAGGCTTTGCAGGGGGCGGCCTTCAAGA
>WNFU01007454.1_pt1 | contig 14928 bp, 8 predicted proteins | sample 5400121 | NCBI WGS metagenome assembly WNFU01 (sample SAMN13153360, study PRJNA577476) | soil metagenome | isolation source: 100 cm soil or saprolite under grassland replicate 1 | place: USA:California | collected 2016-06-15
GTGACGGGGCCCGTTTCTGATCCGGAGGGAAAGACCGTGGTTACCAACACCGTTTACCTGCCGGAACGGGTGTTGGATTACTCCTCGGAGGAATTGCCCGTCACGTCGGTGGAACTGGGAGTGTTGCCCGAAGACACAACCTACGGTCGCAGGCATTACCGGGCCGCGGATAGCTTTGAAATTCTGGTCAGCGTCGTGTTAATGGGGACGGACCGCACCAGCATTCACAAGCCCCAGTATTGTCTGACGGGGCAGGGCTGGAGGATTGACCGATCCGAGCGAACGACGATTTCCGTTGAACATCCCGATCTCTATGATTTGCCGGTCATGAAACTAACGGCCACGGCGACGCGAGAAACGGCGAAGGGCGAGAAAACGGCGACGAAGGGAATTTATGTTTACTGGTTCGTGGCCGATAAGGAGCTGACGGCCGACCATTTTCAGCGCATGTGGTGGATGGCGCGCGATTTGATTTGCGCGCGGACTTTGCAGCGTTGGGCTTATGTCAGTTGTTTTGCGGTCTGTTTGCCCGGACAGGAAGAGGCGGTGTATCAGCGTATGAAAGAATTTATCGTGGCTTCGGTGCCGGAATTTCAACTGGCAACGGGGGTGGATTCCGCCAAAATCCGGTCCGGGGCGCCGCCTCCGTTGCGATAGAATTCGTCCGTTTCACGACGTGAAACCATGCAACTTTAAGATTTACCGGGCCGGCGGTTTTCGGTCCGATTTATAAACCATGTTGCGCCGCCAACGACAGGTTCGCACGCGTGTCCAGCGATTGGTGGATACGGGATTGTTTGCCCTGGCCTTTTGGATCGCTTATGAGGTGCGGGCGGATTGGCAGTTCCTGTTTTTTTGGGAGCGTCCGGGTATTCAGACCTTCGAGGCCTACGCATGGCTGGTTCTCGTCATTGCCGTCACCGCGCCGCTGTTGCTGGAGATTCAAGGGTTTTACGACCGGCCGCTTCTCGCCTCGCGGCGTCAGACGGTCTGGCAGTTGTTCTGGGCCTGCAATTGGGTCACGATCATCGTGGTTCTGGTCTCCTTCCTGGCCCGCGAGCAGCCTGCCCGCGGCGTCATCGTTTTGTTCGGGGGGATCTCCTTTTTCCTGGTCTTCGTCAAGGAAGAGATCGTCCGCCGGTGGGTGCAGGCCAGGTTTGGCCGGGATCAATTCAAGAAACGCCTGCTCCTGGCGGGGACGGCCGAAGACACCTGTCCTTTCAGTCCGTTGCGCGACAGACTGAACGCGCAAACCCGCGAGGGCATCGAGATTGTGGCGGAAGTGAACCTGAATGAGACGCCGGTGGGGCAACTGGTGGACCTGTTGCACGAGCACGCGGTCAACGGCGTGGTCTTGAGCGCCAAACACACAATGTTCGGCCAGGTCGAGAAGGTCATTCAAGCCTGCGAATTGGAAGGGGTGGAGGTCTGGCTGCTGGCCGACTTTTTCAAGACACAAATTTCCCAGACTGCGCTGGACGATTTTGAGGGCCGGCCGATGCTGGTCTTTCGATCCACGCCGGAACCTTCCTGGCAAAGCATGGCCAAACCGGTGTTGGACGTCGTGGGGGCTTCGCTCCTGTTTCTCGTTTTCTCGCTGCCGATGTTGATGGTGGCGTTGTTGATCAAGCTCACTTCGCCCGGTCCGATTCTGTTCCGTCAGCAGCGCGCCGGTGTCAATGGAAAGCCCTTTACCATGCTGAAGTTCCGATCCATGGTGACCGACGCGGAGCAGCGGAGGCACGAAGTGCAAGCGTTGAACGAGATGACCGGCCCGGTCTTCAAAGTGACCAACGATCCCCGGCTGACCAGGATCGGGAACCTCCTTCGCAAATACAGTCTCGATGAATTTCCTCAACTGGTCAACGTTTTGCGCGGGGAGATGAGCCTGGTCGGTCCGCGCCCCCTGCCGCTGGAGGAGGTCAAGCGCTTTGATGACCTGGCGCATCGTCGTCGGCTCAGCGTCAAACCCGGCATCACCTGTCTGTGGCAGGTCAGCGGGCGCAACAATTTGAACGACTTCCAGGACTGGGTGCGATTGGACCTGGAGTACATCGACAATTGGTCGTTGTGGCTTGACTTCAAGATTCTCTTTCGAACGATCCCGGTCGTCCTGCTCGGGACCGGCGCCAAGTAAGAGCGGGCGTGTGGCGGGCGCACGAGCGAACTCCGTGAGGAAACATCGGCAGTCCTGTTATGACCTATATGGCCGCGGCAAAGAAAACCAAATCCGCCAGCGAGCGGCCAACCTCGGTGGTGACGGGCGGCGCCGGGTTTCTAGGGTCTCATCTGGTGGAATTGTTGCTGGCGCGGGGCCACCAGGTCATTGCCATCGACAATCTGGTCACCGGCAGCGCCGATAACGTCGCGCACCTGGCGGGCAACCGCCAGCTCCGATTCATCGATCAGGACGTCACCGAATTCCTTTTTATTGATGGTCCGGTTGATTACGTGTGGCATTTCGCCTCGCCAGCCAGCCCGATTGACTACGCGCAACTGCCGATCCAGACGTTGAAAGTCGGGTCCCTGGGCACTCACAAAGCGCTGGGTCTGGCCAAGCACAAACAGGCGCGATTCTTGCTGGCTTCTACCTCAGAAATCTATGGTGATCCGCTGGTCCATCCGCAGAGTGAGGATTACTGGGGCAACGTGAATCCGATCGGCCCCCGCGGCTGTTACGACGAGGCCAAGCGTTTTGCCGAAGCAATGACCATGGCCTACCATCGCGAGCATGGCATCGAGACGCGGATTGTGCGCATCTTCAACACCTATGGTCCGCGGATGCGCTTGAACGACGGACGGGTCGTGCCCGCGTTCATCAGTCAGGCGCTGCAAAACAGGCCGCTCACGGTATTCGGGGACGGCTCGCAGACGCGCAGCTTTTGTTATTGCTCCGATTTGATCGAGGGTATTTACCGGTTAATGATGAGCACCACTCATCAACCGGTGAACATCGGCAATCCGCACGAGCTGACGGTGCTGGAGTTCGCGCGGGAAATCATTCGGCTCACCGGTTCGCGAAGCAAAATCATTTTCAAACCGCTGCCCAAGGACGATCCGAAGCAGCGGCGACCCGACATCACGCGGGCGAAAAAGCTGTTGAACTGGGAGCCGAAGGTTCCTCTGGCGGTCGGGTTGAAGGATACCCTCGGTTATATTCGCAGGAAAGTTTTGGGTTGAGCGGCAACCACCGGAGAATCTAAATTGAAGCGATTCATTTTTTATATTTGACCATGCTTTGGATTTTCAGTAACCAGCAAGGACTTTCACGTCTGGGTTCGGCCTTTGGGTTGCCGGGAGCGGAATGTTTTTGCGGAGAACTGTGGTGAAGTTTAAATGCTGAACACGAAGTCATTTTTGTGCCTCGATTTCGGGGCGGGCAGTCTCAAGATCGCCGAATTTGAGCCGAACGAATCCGGCACACTTCGTCTGAGGCAGTTCGGGCTGAAATCCCTCGGATTCGAAGGGTCCCAGGACGCGGCGCGCGAACGGGTGATTCTGAAGGCGATCCAGGAACTGTTCGCGGAAAAGCCGTTTGGCTCAAAGAATATCAATGTTTGCGCCCCCGGGTTCCACGTTTTTTCCAAATTCGTCAAGCTGCCGCCGGTGGACACCTCCAAGGTCACCCAGATCATCCAGTATGAGGCGCAGCAGAACGTGCCTTTTCCGCTGGAAGAGGTCGTGTGGGACTATCAGATTCTGGGCACCACACCCACGGGCGAGCTGGAAGTCCTGCTGGCGGCGATCAAAGCGGACGTGGTGGATGGGCTCTTTCGCACGGCCGAGGCGGCCGGATTGCGGGTGCAGTTGGTGGACGTCTCACCGGCGGCTCTGTGCAACGCGTTTCGCTACAATTATGGCGACCTGGACGGATGCACGATGCTGCTCGATGTCGGCGCAAAGACCAGCAACCTGCTGTTCTTCGAGAAGGGCAAAGTCTATTCGCGCGGGATCAACATCGGCGCCAACTCGATCACCCAGGACTTCGCGGCGGAGTCCAAACTCAAGTTCGCGGAAGCGGAGCGGCTGAAGATCGAACAAGGGTTCGTCAGTCTGGGCGGCGCTTATGAAGAGCCGGACAACCCGCAGCAAGCGGCCATTTCGAAAATTGCGCGTCAGGTCATGACGCGGCTGCACATCCAGGTCAACCAGACGATCCAGTTTTATCGCGGCCAGCAGGGGGGATCGGCGCCGCAACGGTTGTTCCTGGCCGGCGGGGCGTCGATCATGCCCTATACGGCACAGTTCTTTGCTGAAAAACTGAATCTGGCGGTCGAATACTTCAATCCCTTCCGCAATATTCAAATTGACGGCTCCATCGACCTGGAGGAGTTGGCCAAGGTCGCCCATTCCTTTGGCGAGGTGGTGGGGCTGGGTCTGCGCAACGTAGCCCAGTGTCCGGTGGAAATGAACCTGATGCCGAAAAGCTCCCTCAAGCGGCAGCGGTTCAACGAGAAAAAACCTTATTTCATCGCCACGGTGTTCAGCCTGGTGGCGGTGGTTCTGGCGTACGGAGGATTTTACGCGAAAATCGCGGACATCAAAGGGAAGGCGCTGGCCACGATCAAGGTTCAGGCCGAGCCCTTGCGGCAGAAAGCAGCCCAGCTTCAAGCCGAGCAGGAGAAACTGAACAAGCTGAAACAGGAAACCACCCAGTTGACCGAATGGATGGAGCAGCGGTTCTATTGGGCGGATGTGCTGAGCGAGTTGCGCGGCGTGTTGATGAGGGCGGAAGCCGCGCGCAAGCAGGTCATGGGAGTCGAGAACGGCGTGTGGATCGAGAGCTTTACTTCGGCGACTCCCGGTCTGACAGCCGCCCCCGTGGCCGAGGAAGAGCCGACCCAGAGCCCGTATCAAATGAATGTCGAAATGATGAAACGGTACGGACTGATTCCCAGAGGAGCGGCCCCGTCGGAAGGCGGGACGACCGCCGCCGCCAAACCAGCGACTCCGGCCTCGACCAATGAAATAGCAATCGTCACGCTCAAGTGCCGCGGGTTGAATTTGAAGAAGTATTCTCCCACGGCCAACGATGAGTTGGCCTTTGCGGTCCAGAAAGAACTTCAGGCCAGTCCGATGTTTGACAGCAAGGAAACCAAACTTTCCGGGGATATCGAACAGGTGGAAGCCGCGAACTCCGTGACGTTCAGCTTCGGTGTGACTCTGAAAATGAAGCACCCCCTCAAGCTCTGACATGAATTGGTTGAAGAAGAATCTATTCCTGGTGGCCGGGGGCGTGGTCGCCCTCAGTCTGCTGGGGTTTGCCATCTATTTTCTGCTGACCCAAAAAGATGCCGTGGCCGAAGTCACCGAGCAGTTGAGCGCGCAGACCACGGAATTGCAAAGCCTGGCGACGCACGACCCGCATCCAAATCAGGAGAACATTGAATCCGCCCGCAAGGAACAAAAGAAGCTGGCTGAGTTTCTCCATGACAGCAGTAAGTTTTTTGTTCCGGTTGCCGGTTTTACGAACATTGATGCCGCCGCCTTCAAGGAACTGCTCCAGACGACCATATCCGATCTGGAGCATGGCGCCGAGAAAGCGGCCGTCCATTTGCCCGCCAAATACGACTTCACGTTCTCGCCGCAACGCAAGTCGATGGATTTTGCGCCCGACACCCTGGTGCCGTTGGCAATGCAGGTCGCCGAGATCAGGGCGATCTGCGAGGTGTTATTCGAGGCCCGGGTCCATGCCTTGACCGGTTTGCGCCGCGCGCCGGTGGCCAAGGAGGACACGTCCACGACCGATTATTTACCGGGCAAGAAACCGACAACCAACGCCGTGACCGGCACAGTGCTGACGCCTTACGAGATTCAGTTTCAAGGGTTCAGCACCGAACTGGCGGCCGTGCTGGACGGCTTCTACCGGTCTTCGAATTGTTTCATCGTCCGAAACATTGATGTCCAGACCAACCTGGTGAACATCGCTCCGGAAGCGATCCCCACAGTTCCCTTCGGCCTGACGCTGTATCCCACGACTCCGCCTGCAGGCGTGGCTCCACGGGCGCAACAGCCCTATGACGATTCGATGCAAAGACGCTATGGAATCGGCCGCTACGCCCGTCCGCCGCCCCTCGCGACGTCGCCACCGCCAGGAGTGAGCGCTCCCGGAGCGTTTTCGCCGCCGCGCAAAGGGCCGGAAACGATTCTGGACGAGCGACCGTTCCGGGTCACGATGTACCTCGAGGCTGCCAGGTTGGCCGAACGGGCCAGTTCCCGGTCGGCCAAATAAAACCGACTGGCCATGGAGTTTCTGAAGAATAACTACGAAAAGGTGATCCTTAGCGTCGTGCTGCTGGGATTGGCCGTAGCGGCCGTGTTGCTGTTGACTTCGGTGGACAGCGAGAAACGGGCGCTGGAGGAAATTGAAACCGGCATCACCGCGACCAAGCCCAAGGAATTGAAACTGGTCAATCTTTCCACCAACGAAACCGTGCTGCAGCGCCTGCACAAACCCGCGATTCTGCGGCTGGCCGGCGAGCACAATCTTTTCAATCCGGTGCAATGGCAGAGAATGCCGGATGGTCGCCTCATTCCTCTGCGCACCGGACGGGAAATCGGCCCCGGCGCACTCACGGTTGTCAAGATCACGCCGCTGTACCTGCGGATCGAGTACGAAGGCACCGCCGGCTCCGGTGACACGGTGCAGTACCGGTTCCGAGTCACCCGCGAAGCGGAAAAATCACCCGGCAAACGGATCCCGACCACCTACTCCGCCACGGCGGCGGGAAGCGGAAGCAAAAACTCCGTCTTCGTGTTGAACGATATGAAGCCCAAAGACAGCCCGGCGGAATTCGTGCTGGAATTGGTCGAGGGCAAGGAGCAGGTCGTGGTGACCAAGGACAAACCGCACGTGAGCGTGGCCGGATACACCGTGGACCTGAAATACGATCCGGAGAAGCTGACTTTTCTCAACAAGCGCGTCGGTGATTCCCTGGTTTTTGCCGGCGACACGAACAAAATCATTGCCATCACAGCGACAAACGTTACAGTCCAAGCCACATCGACACCCAAACGAACGACGGTGGACTCCACACCGACACCTTAGACGGACATTGGAAATTGCATCCTATGCGTTTTCATTTCAAAACGGAAACCCTCAAGATGAAAGCAGCCCAATACCTCAGTCTTCTTCTGCTCGCGGCGTCGGCTACCTCGTTGGCGGCCCAGCCCGCGCCCGCGGACGCGGCCACCGATGAAGCCGTCCGACGCCAGGCTGCCGTCATCATGTTGAGGAAAACGTTGGCCGAGGCAAAAGCCGCGCAGAACAAGGCGGATTTAATCGCCGCTTCCAAGTTTTACGAGGAGGCTTACAAACTCGTGCAGGTCGTCGGCGTCGGGGTCGATCTCGAATCTCAGGAAGCCATTTCCGGTTTGGCCACAGTGCGGTTGGCGCTGGCGAAACTGGCCCAGCACCGCGGGCGCTTTGGGGAGGCCGATCTCCACGTCAAACGGGTGCTGGCGGTTGATCCGAAAAACGAGGCGGCTCTGCAGTTCAAAAAGGAAAATGACAAGGCGCTCCGGGCCCTCGAGGGACGTGTCCCCAGCAAGGATGTTCAGGCGCTGATTCCGGACGTTCAGAAGCAGAAGATCGAAACGGCCACCCTGGTGCAGGATGGCAAAGTTCTTTATGAAATGGGCAAAATGGAAGAAGCCGAGGTCAAATTGAAACAGGCGAAAGAGCAGGATCCGAACAATATGATGGCGTTCTATTATCTGACCCTGATTGAGGAGGCTCGTTACGCCCAGGGCGCGCGCGCGCGCGAAATCTCGGTGAAGAACAAGGCGGTTGAAGTGGAAAGGGCATGGCTTCCGCCGATCCAACGAGAAGCGCTGCCCCCGGCCAATCCGTTTGCCACGACCAATCTGGTGCACACCGGTCCGGGACGACAGGCGATACAAAACAAACTGCACCGAATCGTTTTGAACGAGGCGCTCTTTGACGGTGTGTCCTTGCCGCAAGTGTTGCAATTCATCTCCGAAGAAGCAACCAAACGCGACCCGGACAAGGAAGGCATCAATTTCCTGATCAATCCGAACGTGGTGGCGTCCGCTGTCCAGACGACCATTGATCCGACGACGGGTGCGCCGATTACTCTGCCGCCCCCTGAGCCGCTCGACATGAACAGCGTCATCGTACGCATCAATCCGCCTCTTAAAAACATAAGACTGGGTGATCTGCTGGAGGCGATCACCAAAGTGGCGGACAAACCTGTTCGCTACTCGGTCGAGGAGTTCGCCGTCATCTTTTCACAGAAAACACCGGACGTGGCCCAACTCGAGACGCGCACCTTTCGCGTTGACCCGAATACGTTCCAGCAGGGATTGGAGTCGGTGGGCACCTTTCCGCTGGGCAATCTGGTGCAAAGCACCACAGGTGGCGGCGGCGGCGGCGGTGGCGGCGGCTTGGGCGGCGGCGGCGGCTTGGGCGGCGGCGGCCTCGGCGGCGGCGGCGGGGGCGTCTTCGACATCCCGCGGGTTTTTGTCTCGGGAGCCAGCCAGGGCGGCGGGTTGGGCGGTGGCGGCGGCGGAGGTCTCGGGGGGGGTGGAGCCGGGGGCGGCGGCCTGTCGGGGGTCACCCGGACCAACCTCACCCTGATCGTCCAGGACACCGTTCGCGCCTTTTTTACTGCCGCAGGCGTCAATGTTCTCCCGCCAAACATGATCTTCTTCAACGATCGCACCGGCATGCTGATGGTGCGCGCGACATCGCAGGAATTGGATATCATACAGAAGGCCATCGAGACGCTTAATGTGGCCCCACCTGAGATCACCATCGAGGCCCGGTTCGTCGAGGTCAGTCAAAATGACAGCAAGGCGATCGGTTTCGATTGGTATCTCGGCAATACCTTGCTGAACAATGGCAGCATGGGGTTGCAGGGCGGCACAGCCCCTTCGTTTGGTTCCCGTTCCACCAGTGGGAGTGCCGCAAATCCCCTCGGCATTTTTCCAGGAAACCCTGGTAACCCGGCGGCGGGAGTTCTGCCCACAACGATCAATCCGAGCACAACCGATCAACTCCTCACCGGTGGACTGCGGAACGCCCTTCCGGCAGGTGGTTCGATCCCCACCGTGGCGACCTTCACCGGCATTCTCACCGATCCGCAATTCCGCGTGGCGCTTCATCTGCTGGAGCAGCGCGACGGCGCCGATGTGCTTTACTCTCCCAAGGTCACCACCGTCAGCGGACGGCAGACGCAGATGCAGGCAGTCGAGGTCCGTTCCATCGTGGTGGGTAATCAGACCCAGTTGGGCGGCGGCGGCGGCGGCGGCGCGGCGGGAACGATCGGGCAGAATATCACGACGCAGCCACAGTCGGCGATCAATCCACAGGTCGCGTCGGTGCCCCTGGGTCCGGTGCTGGACGTCATTCCCTACGTTTCGGCGGATGGCTATTCCGTTCAGATGACCATCATTCCTCAGGTCACCGAATTTCTGGGTTATGACACGGTTACCGCGCAACAGTTTCAGACTCAGATCATCACAGGCAGCCAGCAGGGCTCCAGCTCTATTGTTGCGAACCTGCCGCTGCCGATTTTCCGCTCGCGCCAGGCGGTTTCCAGTTGCATTGTCTGGGACGGTCAGACGGTGGTGCTGGGCGGGTTGATGTCGGAGACGGTGAGCAAGACCAAAGACAAGGTGCCCGTGTTGGGAGATATCCCGTTCCTCGGACGTTTGTTTCGCAGTGAATCATCCACAACCCAGAAGAAGAACCTGATCATTTTCGTCACACCGCGCATCATTGACCCGGCCGGGAATCCCGTTCATACGATGGACAATCTGCCGTATGATCCGAACACAATCCCGCCGCAGAAACCTGTCGTAAAGTAATGCGCGTCCGGGCATCGTCATTTAAAAAACCTGCCGTCTAGGGGTTCGGCGGGTTCGAGTCAGAAAGTCGCAAAAGAATAATAAGAGCAACTTGGTTCGTTTAATGCTGTGGAAGGGCTGACACCAGCATTAACTGATTGCGAAAGCAAGCCGGCGATTCGCAGAGCGGTTGAAGAGGCGGATTCGGAATAGGGTTAAGTTCGGTTTGCATCAGTCATGATTTCGCGCCCCGGCCAAAAGAGAATGGAAACATCAAACGAGCAAACGGCGAATATTGCGCAGGCGTCACGCAGTTGGAGATTCTGCCAGAAATCGTGGACAAAGGCACGTTGGCCTGCTAAGAGAATTCATCTTATGTCGCCTCTGTGGAGTGCCAGTAAAAGGTTTCTTATTTCGGGATTACTTCTGGTATCTCCTCTGCTGGTTTTCGGGCAGGGAACCTATTCTCCACAACAGGGAGAATACCCGATTACCCTGGGCACGGGAGGAGATCAAACGCATTCCCGAGTCAGCCTCAACAAGACCGGTGGCTATATCGTTTGGCAGGACAATGCCACCGATGGCGACGGGTTAGGCATTGGCGCTCGCGCTCTCGACAGTTCTTTCTCTCCGATTTTGCAGAGGACCTTTCGCGTGAATCAACTTGGAGCGGGCGATCAGGCAAACCCGGACGTAAAACTTCTGAACACCGGTGGCGCGGTGTTTGTCTGGCAAGGAGGGCCGACGGGCGCTCAGAACATCTACGCCCGCTTTCTGAAGTCGGACGGCACGTTCGCAACAGGTGATATCCTCGTTAACACGTACACCAATGGCCAGCAAATCACCCCGGTTATCGGCACGCAGACCGACGGGAACCTGGTCATGGTCTGGTCCAGTTTCGGCCAGGATGGGAGCATGTTGGGAGTCTATGGACAACGCTTCTCGCCCGCGGGCGACAAACTGGGCGGGGAATTTCAAGTGAACCAGTTTACGTCTTACAATCAAAGGTCCCCCGCAGTGGCAGCGTTGGACAATGGCAACTTTGTGGTGGTGTGGGTTTCCGAACAGCAACGGTTTGAAAACAGTGTTGACCTTTATGCGCGGTTGTACAACGCCGCCGGTGAATCGCTCGGCAAGGAGTTTTTGATCAACAATGACACCAATGTCTGCGCCAACCCGTCCGTGGCCCGGACCGACGGCGGTTTTGCGGTGGCCTGGTCGAAATTGAACGTCAGTGATCCCAGCAATGCCTGGGATGTCGCAGTGCGTTATTTCAATGCGAATGGTTCGCCCGCCGGCGACCCCGCTCGAGTCAATACGTTCGTTTCGCTGGATCAATACGCTCCCCAAATCACTTCCATCGGACAGGATCAGCTCATCGTCTGGACTAGTCTATGGCAGGATGGAGACCGGGAAGGGGTGTATGGCCGGTTCTTGAACGGTGGAACGTTATCCGGAGATGAATTTCGCGTGAACACAACCCGTGTCAGTCAACAGATTCATCCCGCCATCGGGTCTGATTCAACGAATCGTTTTTTGGTCACCTGGTCCAGCTTCGTTGGCGGCGCGGCAGGTTTCGATCTTTTTGCCCAACGATATTCTTCGAGTCGATCTCTGCTCCCGCCTTCGCCGCCCTTGGTCGCCGCTCTGGACCAATACCGGTTAAGCGTCACCTGGCCGGAGCTGGCGGGTTACACGAACGTTCTCCGTTACGATCTTTATCTCGATTCCAATTCCGTTCCAATCCTGGTTTCCAACAACTTTTGCGTCGTGGACAGTTTGATGCCGAGCAGCACGCATACCGTTCGTCTTGCCTATGAACTGGTCGATAATAACCGCTCGCCGATCTCCAACCCCGCCACCGGTCGGACGTGGGGCACGGACGCCAACTTTGACGGGCTGCCGGATGATTGGGAGACCATGTATTGGGGAAGCAACGCGGCCAATTGGCCCAGCGGGCAGAGCGACAGCGACGGCGATGGCGCCACGAATCTGCAGGAATTCCTGGCGGGCACAGATCCGACAGATGCGAACAGCGTCCTGCGCGTTCAGATCGTCACCACCGGCCAGGGACCGCGCCTGAATTGGAACGCGCAGCCAGGTTTTATCTACCAGGTCCAGGTGTCAACGGATTTGCACACCTGGACGAACACGGGCACCGCACACTTCGCGGCGGGAACATCGGATTCCATCCCGGTGACGCAGGCCGGTGATGGCGTGTATTATCGTGTCATCCGAATGCGCTAGAGGTTTGATATGTTGCGACCACTGAAAACGGTTTTGCTGATTTCCTGGCTGGCGGCAGGAATCGAAGGGGCGAAGGCTTTCTCTCTGCTTGGCCCTTACGACACGTGGCAAGTGCAGACAATTGGATATAATCTGCCTTTCGGTGCCGATAGTGGCGGGCCCATGAAACTGGGAGAAGAATATCGGTGGAACATGCCCAAGGTCACTTACGGTTACGACCAGTCTTTCCTTGATTATTTTGGCAGCGACGGCGTTGCGGCGGTTGAGAAAGCCATCAAGCTTTTGAATGATCTTCCGGCCGTATCGCAAATGAGTCCGGATCTTTCAGAATTCCTGGTGGACACGCGTCGCTACAACTACCAGGCGTCTGCCTTGGGGTTGTTTGACCTGAAGTCTTACGCCTTGTCGGCGTTGCTCGAAGAAATGGGATTGGCCTGTCCCGAGAGGTACGTTTGGACCCTGCGCAGCCGCGTGGTCATTAACAACATTCCCTTTTACACCACCATCAAACGCAATTTTGATCCGGTCACCTTGGCCCCCAGCAGCTACATCAACGGCACGCTTTACACTTATTCAATCCTCCAGACGTTTGCCAACCCGGATATCTGGGAAGCAGTTGATTTGGTTGTCGATCCTTATGCGCCCACTATAACCTCGGTCATCTCGCTGGCCGACATTAGCGGAGGCACCGTTGATTTCCGCGGTCTCTTCGACACGTTTAGTTTCGGCCTGTTCTTTGACAATTTGACTCGCGATGACATTGGCGCCCTTCGATACATTTATTCAAAAAGCAATTTCAATGTGGAAAATCTGCCCCCGGGCGCCACCCCGGGCAGCGACGGGTCACCGTGGACGCCGCCCGGCGGGACGAACCAGGCGCTGGTCGCTCACACCAACGGAACGCCTCAACAACAAAGTGTGGAACGAGTCATCACCCAGCCTGACATCGTCTTTGGAGCACAGGATGTTGGAGTGGATATGCAGGGAGTTCCATTTCTTTTTGGTCGAACGCTGGCCAGCGCTGGAGGATACATAAACAATGATGCAATCAACGGATCAACCACGCTCCCGGGCCCCGGCCAGATTCAGCCACCCATACAAATCGTATTTAACAAAATCGGGCCGTATTTCCTGAACAGTCCCGGAGGCGGTGAAGGCGACGCCTTTGTCGGGTTTACCTGGGGGAGCTACGATGCTTCGACAAATGCGCCGGTACTCTATCCCACCGGCACGAGCATTCACGATTTGGAAAGACGGATATTAAGCCAGGCCGGCGGCACTCCGTGGAGTCCTCCTTGATGCGAGAAACTTTGGTCGGCGGGCGGAGACTGATTGGTGTTATGAAAAAATCTTTGCTGTCATTCGCGGGTTGGGTCGCATTGCCGGTGGCCCTGGCGATGGCCGACCCCATCCCGCTTTACGAGAATTTTGGGACGGTGACCAACATCCCGCAGATCGACGCGATTGCATTTGCCAATTACGGCGCCTTCGATGTCGGTTCCGTGCTGCCTTATGATTTTCAGAACACCCGTTTTTATACCAACCGGGGGGAAATGAGTTCGATCCCCGGTTTTCGGTTTGATTATGTCACCGATAACGGGTTCCGCCACTCCGCAGCCAATTTCGTCAACGCGGCCGGCGCGTCGATCTTCAGTGGCTCGTCCACATTTTTTTTCTTTGGCTTCGGCCAGGCGAACGAAAACCCGACGTTGATTGTCTCCGCGACGAATATCGTCAACAACGGTTTATTGAGCGCCGGCACTCCCGGGTTGATTCGTCTGACAGGACAGAATCTCGATCTCACGCGCGGCGGCATCGAAATCCAACCCATTAATGATGCTTTCGCCGGGTTCTGTTTTTTTGGCGGCTCGCCCTTTGTTTCGCCCACCAATTTCTTTCCCGACCCCGGGATAACCGATCTCGACTGGAACCTGACCAACGCCGTGTTTAACGTGGTAAACCTGAGTCCGCAGATTGGCGCGAACGGCCTCGTGAACATTGACAGCCCGTCCCATCGTGTCATCCGACAAATCGGCGGGGGATTCGGACAATGTTATTTTACCAATTTCACCCAACTGTTCCTTCGAGGGGCCGCGCCGTATGTCAACTTCATAAGGCCGACCCCCACCAATTGGCTAATCGAAGCCGCGTTTGTCGTCAATGTGGACCCCACTGTCGCCAGCGACGTGCGTCTCTATCCCAGTTCGACGTTTACGAACCCTTACAGCACCATGGTTGTTGGATTCACTTCTCCGGAAACGAACGTGGTGACAGGTGCCAATACGATCAACACGCTCTACCTGATTGACACCCTGGCATCGGAAACTAATTATGTTCTCTTGACCAATCTCAACTCCAGTGCTTCCTGCCCGACGATGATGCCGGGCAACTTCGTTCTGAGTCGTGGCACGCCTTGCGAATACCTTCTTGGCAGAACCGTGAATTCGTCGGTCTATCCCACGATCTTTTTCGACCCGGGAACGACCATCATCACCACCACCACCACCAATGGAACAAACGTCACCGTGACGAACATCACGACCCGGACGACCTCGACGCTGGCCACAAACTTATACGGGGCGTACGGCGCGGCCGTTGATAATATTTTGATCCCGGTGCCACCGGTTCCCGGCGCCACGATCACGAATATTTCGGGCCGGATTGAAGTGAGCGCCGACAACTTGAATCTGAATCGAACCCGAATGCGCGGTGAGGGCTTCATTAACATTCAAACCAAACATCTGATCGGCAGCGAAAACGCCGCCGTGGATTCGGAGAATCTCAGTTTTAGTTTGGGCGCAACCAACGGGAATCTGACCGTCAAAAACCTGGCCAAACCGACCGTCGAAAGGTTTTCCGGGACCATGTCTG
>WNFU01010271.1_pt1 | contig 14928 bp, 13 predicted proteins | sample 5400121 | NCBI WGS metagenome assembly WNFU01 (sample SAMN13153360, study PRJNA577476) | soil metagenome | isolation source: 100 cm soil or saprolite under grassland replicate 1 | place: USA:California | collected 2016-06-15
GGCCAGCGCATGGCTCGCTTCTTGCGAGTGGAGGGCCGCCTGGCTGTCGCTGGACGAAGGCGATAGCGACCCCACCCGCTTTCTGACCTACCTCGTCGCTGCGTTGCAGACGATTGCGCCGACGATTGGCGCAGGGGTGCTGGGCGTGCTCCAAGCCCCGCAGCCACCGCCCATCGAATCGATTCTGGCGGCGCTGCTCAATGACATCAACTCCCTCCCAGACCATGTCGTCCTTGTCCTTGACGACTACCACGTCCTTGATGCCAGACCGGTTGACGATGCCCTCGTCTTTCTGCTTGAACACCTGCCACCCCAGCTGCACCTGGTCATCACCACCCGCGAAGATCCACAGCTGCCCCTGGCTCGGTTACGCGTCCGGAACCAATTGACCGAACTGCGCGCCGCCGATTTGCGGTTTACCCCTGCTGAAGCCGCCGAATTTCTCAGTCGGGTCATGGATCTCGATCTCTCGGCGGAGGAAGTTGCCGTCCTGGAGAGTCGCACCGAGGGCTGGATTGCTGGTCTGCAACTAGCGGCCCTCTCCATGCGGGGTCGCGATGACAGTGCCCAGTTCGTCAGGGCGTTTGCCGGCGACAACCGCTACATTGTGGACTATCTGGTCGAAGAGGTGCTGCAGCGTCAGCCCGAACTGGTTCGCCGCTTCTTGCTCCAGACCGCCATTCTCGAAAGGTTGTGTGGCCCGCTGTGCGATGCCGTCACCGGCCAGCACGACGGCAGTACGCGGTTGGAGGCGCTCCATCGCGGCAACTTCTTTATCGTTCCGCTGGATGACCGGCGCCAATGGTATCGCTATCACCACCTGTTTGCCGAGGTTCTCTCGACTCATTTGATAGCAGAGCAGCCCGATCAGCTCGCTCCGCTGCATCGGCGCGCGAGCGCGTGGTACGAGCAGCATGGCTCAGCGGCCGATGCGATCCGCCACGCGCTCGCTGCCGAGGATTTCGCGCGAGTGGCGGATCTGGTCGAACTGGCCGTGCCAGCCATGCTCAGGAACAGACAGGAGGCCACGTTGCTTGGCTGGCTCAAGGCACTACCCGACGAACTGGTCCAGCGCAGGCCCGTGCTCAGTGTTGGGTATGCCTCGGCGTTACTGAGTAGCGGCGAGTTCGAGGATGTTGAGACCCGCCTGCGCTCCGCCGAACGGTGGCTGGAGACGACCGCAGACAGGCCTGCGCGACCACAAGCCCCAGCGGCTGCGATGGTTGTCGTGGACGAAGCGGCATTTCGCCGGCTGCCGGGCGCGATCGCGGTTTCCCGTGCCGGACTGGCCCTCGTTCTGGGCGATGTGGCCGGCACCGTGACATACGCTCGGCGGGCGCTCGACCTCGTCCCTGAGGACGATCATCTCTGGCGCGGAGCGGCAGCGGCGCTGCTGGGACTCGCATCCTGGACGAGTGGGGATCTCGAGACCGCGCACCGGTCGTATGCCGATGGCATGGCCAGGGTGCAGAAGGCCGGGAACATCGCTGACGCCATCGGTTGCGCAATCGCTCTGGCGGATATCCGGATTGCGCAGGGTCGTCTCCATGAGGCAATGGGTATATACGAGCACGCCTTGCAGCTGGCGACAGAGCAGGGCGACCCTGTGCTGCGGGGAACGGCTGACATGTATGTGGGTATGAGCGAGCTTGAGCGTGAGCGTAACGATCTGCATGCCGCCACGCAGCACCTGCTGAGGAGCAAGGAGCAGGGCGAGCACACCGGGCTACCGCAAAACCGGTATCGCTGGCGCGTTGCGATGGCGCGTATACGGGAGGCCCAGGGAGACCTGGACGGCGCGCTCGACCTGCTCCAGGAGGCAGAGCGCCTGTATGTGGGTGACTTCTTCCCAAATGTGCGTCCTGTCGCGGCGCTCGTGACGCGGGTGTGGGTCGCGCAGGGGAGGTTGGGCGAAGCCCTCGACTGGGCGCGTGCGCAGGGCCTGTCCGCCCATGACCAGCTCAGCTACCTGCGCGAGTTCGAGCACATCACCCTGGCCAGGGTGCTCCTGGCCCGCTCGACGAGCGACCGTGCCGACCGCTCCATGCGTGAGGCAATCGGACTACTGGAGCGCCTCCTGCAAGCAGCGGAAGCAGGGGAGCGGACGGGAAGCGCCATCGAAATTCTGGTGCTGCTAGCGCTCGCCCACCAGGCGCAAGGCGACATCCCTGCTGCCCTGGTGCCGCTCTCGCGTGCCCTGACGCTGGCACAGCCGGAGGGCTACGTCCGCATGTTTGTAGACGTAGGCGCACCCATGGCTGAACTATTGACAAGGATGAAGGATGAAGGCGGAAGGATGAAAGAGTATATTCGCAAATTGCTGGCTGCCTTTGGAAAGCAAGAAGATGTTCATCCTTCATCCCTCATCCCTCATCCTTTGATGGAACCACTGAGCGAACGTGAGCTTGACGTGCTGCGGCTGCTCGGAACCTACTTGAGCGGCCCGGATATTGCCCGCGAGCTCATGGTGTCCCTGAACACCCTGCGCACCCACACCAAAAATATTTACGACAAGCTCGGGGTGAACACCCGTCAAGCTGCGGTCCGCCGGGCCCGGTCTCTCGATTTGTTCTGACGACCCCGCAACCACCATCCCCGGCCCTGGCAGGTCTGTCGAACGACGTGCCGGGGCTTTTTCTCTCCCGCACAGCCTCCCTCATAACAAATCACCACATCAATCACCACAATGTGGTGATGCCGTCTCACCACATGAACGTGTATCCTCTGATCAGTGAACAGAACCAATGCAACAAGGAGCTTCATCGATGTGAGGAACAGGCACGAGGTGCAGCATGAGTGAAACACACGGATCGACGGAGAACCATCACGAGCCTCGACGGTACGAGATTCGCCTCAAGGGACACCTTAATGCACGGTGGGCTGACTGGTTTGCGGGCCTGAGCTTCAGCCACGCAAGCGACGGAACAACCATCCTCACTGGCCCGGTCGTCGATCAGGCCGCGTTGTATGGCTTGCTCAGACAAGTGCGTGATCTCGGCCTGCCATTGCTTTCGGTCATGCAGGTTGATCCCAAACCGGCGAGCGGGTCGGATGGCAACGCGGACACTGATCAGAATCGTTCGAAAAAGGAGACAAACCCATGAACGCCAATCGCCAGGCCACAGTCATTAAAGGAAACAACAAGGAGCGCACCATGAGGATTACAGCTTCGAGCCTCATCCGTTGGGCAGGGTTATCCGCTATGGTGGCGGGGATCTTTTACGTGGTCGTTGGGTTGTTCCATCCACTTGAAACGCTTTCGTCAGCCACCACCCCCCGATGGATAATCGTCCACGCCTTGGCCACGGCCATGTGCTTCTTCGGCCTGCTCGGCCTGGCGGGGCTCTACGCCCGGCAAGTGAAAGCGGTCGGGTGGCTTGGTCTGGCCGGCTATCTCCTGTTGAGCCTCTTCTATGCGCTCACAGCGCCCTATACCTTCGTCGAAGCTGTTATCTTGCCGCTGCAGGCGACTACGGCGCCGACGTTTGTGGAGGGCTTCCTGGGGCTCTTCAATCGGCACCCCACTGAGATGAACCTCGGAGTCCTCGCAGCGCTGTATTCGCTGTCAGGGATCGTGTATATCTTCGGCGGGCTGCTGTTTGGCTTCGCGACGTTCCGCGCCGGCATCCTGCCGCGCTGGGCGGCCGGCCTGCTTGCCCTTGGGGCCGCGTTGTCCCCCGTGGCTGCGCTGCTTCCGCTGGAGTACAAGGCGCTCGTGGCAGTGCCGGTGGGGTTCGCTTTGGCCTGGCTGGGCTATGCGCTCTGGTCGGAACGGCGCGAGCACGCCTCGGACCCCGTTCCTGGCAGGGGAAGCTCCCAGCTGCGCCCAACCGCAGCCGAGTAAGCTCGCTGGGAACGGCATGGTGTGGACAAGCGGCCGTGTGGCCGCTTGTCTCATTGGGAACGCGATCGTCGCCCGATCAATCGCCAGCGATGGTGATGTAACGCCTCACCACCTGGCCCGCTCGCTTCGAAACGCGCTGTGAAACGCACACCGCACGGCGTCCATCCATCCAAGGAGCTAAACATGAACGCACATGTCTCCAATGAAGGTCGCGCCCCCGATGTGCCGCAGCGTACTGCGGGAGGGCAACCGACGTCTCAGAAACCCAAAGTGCCTATCAAAGCAGGTTCGGCAACATGGCTCGTCGCCGCACTGCTCGTACTGAGCGCCATCCCGCTCGCTGCCGGTGCCTTCCGCCTGACCGAGCTGGCCGGCGGCGCGGAGATCACGCCGGCCAACGCACGGTTCTTTGCCTCGCCCCTGCCCATCGTGCTGCATATCGTAAGCGCCAGCGTGTATATCATCCTGGGCGCGTTCCAGTTCGCACCCACCTTCCGGCGGCGCAGGCCCGGTTGGCACCGCGCGGCTGGGCGGCTCGTGGTGCTCTGCGGGCTGCTCGTTGGGCTGTCAGCGCTGTGGATGACCCTGTTCTATCCCTGGCCGGCGGGCGACGGTGCGCTGCTGTATGCCTTGCGGCTCGTGTTTGGCTCGGCCATGGTCGTTTCGATTGTCCTCGGCTTCACCACCATCCGGCGTGGGGACGTGATGAAGCACCGCGCCTGGATGACGCGCGGCTACGCGCTTGGGCTTGGCGCGGGCACGCAGGTGCTAACTCTGGCGGTCGGGGCATTAATCCTCGGCCCGCCGGGTGAGCTCAGCCGAGCGCTCCTGATGGGCGCGGCCTGGGTGATCAACCTCGCCGTGGCCGAATGGGCCATCCGCAAGCGGTTGCGCCGTCCAGCCAACACGGCAGCAGCCGTTGTTTCGCATCTCCACTGAGCTCAGTCTGAAGGAAGCGACCGATCCCGTGCCACAGAGCGTCGTTCTTCGGCGGGAATGCATGCGGAGCGCGATGCGTGCAACACATGTAACGGCAACCGAACACGACAAGCCGTGGCGCTATGAGCTTCGCCTCAAGGGACACCTGGATGCCCGGTGGGCAGGATGGTTTGAGAACATGAGCTTCACCCACGCAAGCGATGGAACAACCATCCGCTCTGACTTGGTGGTCGATAGGCCGCATTACATGGCTGGCTGAGGAAAGTGCGTGATTTCTAATGGACTCAGTTTTAAGATACCGCTGGCGAACCCTTGATAGGAGCGTCGCTGCGGGGTGAACTGGCTTTCAATGTCCGGCATTCTGTCGTATGATTCGGTGAGCGGCGCGGCGGTGGGTCGTGTCGGACTGAAGTTAAGGCAACGACTATGTCGCTCCATGCCCCGCTCGGCTACGCCATCCCTGAGCAGACCATCCAGGTGGCCCGCGCCGCCTTTCGAGGCGGCAATCCGTATATGCAAATGCACGATACGCTCGGCCCGATCTACACCAACCCTGACTTTGCCGCGCTGTTCCCCAAGACGGGTCAGCCGGCCGAAGCACCCGCGCAGCTCGCGCTCACTACCATCATGCAATTCGCGGAAGGCTTGTCCGATGCCCAGGCCGCCAATGCTGTCCGTGCGCGGATTGACTGGAAGTACGCGCTCGCGTTGGAGTTGACCGATCCTGGCTTCGATGCCTCCGTTTTGTGTGAGTTTCGCACACGCCTGATTACCGGCAACGCTGAACTGCTGCTGTTCGAGACGATGCTCACGCTCTTTCGCGAGCAGGGACTCATCAAGGCGAAAGGCCGCCAACGCACCGACTCCACCCACGTGCTGGCCGCCATCCAGACCCTCAACCGGTTAGAATGTGTCGGCGAAACGTTGCGGCACGCGCTCAACACACTGGCGGCTGCGGCCCCTGACTGGCTGCAATCCTGGGTGCCCGCAAGCTGGTTCGACCGCTACAGTCGGCGGTTTGAGGAGTATCGCTTGCCGGCTGAGAAACCGGCTCGCTATGCGCTGGCCGAGCAAATCGGCGCCGATGGCCGTCACTTGCTGCTGGCCGTGTACGCGCCGACGGCGCCAGCCTGGGTGCGCGAACTGCCCGCGATCCAGCTCTTGCGCCAGGTGTGGGTGCAGCAATTCGTCGCCACGGCCGACGATCAACCCATACGTTGGCGTAAGGCGGAGGATTTGCCCCCCGCGCCGCTGCTGATCTCTTCGCCCTATGACCCCGATGCCCGCTATGGCAAGAAACGCAACACCGAATGGACCGGCTACAAAGTCCATCTGACCGAAACCTGTGACGATGACACCCCCAACCTGCTCACCGATATCACCACGACGCCGGCCAGCACGTCTGATTTTACTGTCTTGCCGACGATTCAGGACCACCTGGACGCGCGGAAGGTCACGCCTGCTGAGCAGATTGTCGATTCGGGCTATATGTCCGCCGAGCACCTGCTGACCAGTGGCGCCGATCATCGGATTGACCTGATTGGTCCGGCTGCCGAGGATCACAGCTGGCAAACGAAAGCCGCAAACGGCTTCGGTGCAGCCCAGTTTGTGATTGATTGGGACGCGAAGCAGGCGACCTGTCCGCAAGGGCAGCGGAGTGTGGTTTGGATGGAACGGACTGATCGGCATGGGCACGCGACGACCCATATCACCTTTAGTAAACCGATCTGCGCGGCCTGCGCGCGGCGGGCGGACTGTACCCGCTCGGCAACGGCGCCACGCGCCTTGTTGGTGCGGGAACGTGACCATTATGCAGCGCTCCAGGCGGCCCGTGAGCGGCAACACACGGAGCTGTTCAAGGCCCAATACGCGCGACGCGCCGGGATTGAGGGCACGATATCGCAAGGAACCCACACCGGCGACTTGCGACGCTCGCGCTATATCGGATTCGTGAAAACACAGCTGATGCATCTGTTAGTGGGTGCAGCGCTCAATTTCATGCGCGTGGCGGCGTGGCTGGCCGAGACACCCCGATCACGCACCCGACAATCAGCATTTGCCGCGCTTGCCGGAGCGCCCGGCTAACAGCAACCCGCTGAGTGAGAGTTCGCCAGCGGCATCTTTTAAGGGATCACTACAGAGGTACGACGAGTAGCGCACGCAGCAGTTCGGCAGTATATGCCCTGCCGAATAGTACAGATAACGGCCTTGCCGTACATACGGCTGTCGCTCGCCCTGGACATCAATTGGCTTGGAGCGGACAGCAGGCCGGACTGCCCCTACAAGTTGTCTCGTAGAGCGCAATTGGGGAACAATACCGAGGGGAACAGGATGTCTCCATCCGAGATCCTCAACCGCGCTGCATGCCGCTGCGCCGCATCCATAGCCAGAGGAGCAGTGCGATCACAAGATGCACCAGTGTACTGAGCAGCCCTGGTTCCGGGGCGCCCGGTCGACCCATCCAGCGCTCCGGGCCATGCACCTGGAGCGGTCGAATCGAGGGCGCGGATCCTGGCGCACCAAAGATCGCGGTTTGGAGCACATTCCAGGCCCAATGATAGCCGAGGGGCAGCCACAGCGCATCGCTGTGCAACCTCAGCAGCATGAGCGTGGTTCCACCCGCCAGCATCCCTAGAACCTGCTGCGGGTCCAGACCATGATACAGCGCAAACCCTGGGATTAACACCGCCACCGCTTTGCTTGTCCAAGCGCCGCGCGCACGGTCTCGAACCCATACCCGCGAAACACCATCTCTTCGTTCCACGAGACCGCCAGATGGCCCACACCCTGGTACGCGACGGATCGCAGCACCGCGTTCATTGGCGTCTGCTGCCAGCCCCAAGATGGGGCGGAGACCCACCCTTTCGCCTTGGCGATCCCCAGCCAGGTGAGGAAAGCAGCGGCTCCCAGGACTATGTGCCGGCTGCGACACTCAGGTGCTGCTCGTCGAGGAGTGGCGTTAGGGCTGTGGGAATATAGCGAGCGATGGCCAGGATCTCGTCGAGCAGGAGCGGGCGGTTGAGGTGGCGGCTAAAGTAGGTGTAGAGCTTGAGGAGGGTTGGTATACTGCCGGGGCTTTTTCCGTTTTCGATGTCATAGAGGACCATATGCTGGAGGCCGATTGCGGCGGTGACCTCGGGGATCGCGATCGGGGCGCGCCGCTCTTGGACGCGCCCCAGCTCTATGCGAAGATCTTCGGTATGCCAGGTGTATGTGTGCGGTTCGGTTGGGAGCGAGGGGAGCTGAGGGAGCGGATCAGGTCGGGGAACGTCGCGGATGAGGTCATGCAGCGTCCAGACATCGTTGGGGTACGTCGCCGCCAGGAGGCCCAGCACGCCGCCGGCGACCCGGGCAAAATTGGTGACCGTCAGGCCGGCCTTGCCCGACTCGACTCGTGAGTACCAGGTCGGGTGAAAGCCAAGCGCGCTGGCCAGTGTGGAGCTGGTCAGCACGGGATAGCGCTCGCGCAAGCGGGCGCGACACGCACGTAATCCCCCATGTTGGTCGGTCCATCCAGCAGCCATCGGTTCCTCGCGACTCAGTCATTGAAATGCAGCATACCACACCGCAACTACCCCGGCAACCGTAAAAAGACCGATTGCATTGTCAATCGCACACCCTGCTCATAAAGTGTCTATATGGTTCAGAACAGATTTATACAGTTCAGGAGGTACATCTAAAGTCGTAGAAAAATCGCCCGGAAGATCAGACTTTAGACGGAGAGAAGTTGACGGTTAGCGTGGTATTATGGCCTCAGTAACCGTCAATGGTATGGGTACAGCGTCCAGATTTCTATTGGAAAGTTTCGGATCAATGCACAGCGTGACCAGCCAAATTTCCATATGCGGCCCTGTGGCTGAGGTCGAAGACCTCATCACCACCACGCGCACGTTGGTCTTTCAGCCGGAAGTGTTCCGCGGCGACGCCGATCTCCCGTCGCTGATGGCTATCGTGAAGCAGCAATCCAACGGGGCACTGCGGCGCCTGAAAGCGTCGGTCGAGTCCTTACTGGCGGCATCGGCCGTCAACCCGATATACGTGACATAACCCGGTTTTCAGCGGTCGCGATTGGCCGCAGCGCCGGGTCAGCTCAGGCAGATCCGGCGCTGCGGCTTTTTGTATCCAGTTATCATCGGGGTGTAGCTCAACTTGTCGGAGCGCCTGCTTTGGGAGCAGGAGGCTCCTGGTTCAAATCCAGGTACCCCGACCACACTTACTTAGGAGTTTCCCGTGTTGTATCTGACGCGCAATCTCGAATGGCAATCAACAGGCGAGCTGGGGCAGTGCCCCGAGCATAGCGTCGCCATGCCGTCGATTGCCTTCGTGGCGCGGCGTGATATGACATAACCCGGAGCGTCCAGGTGGGTTCCTTCCACCGCTGCTCCGGGCCACCGCAAGGGACTCGGAGCAGCGGTTTTTTGTACCTATCGGGGAGTAGCGCAGCCTGGTAGCGCGCGTCGTTCGGGTCGACGAGGTCGCAGGTTCAACTCCTGTCTCCCCGACCATATTGCCGAGTTGTGTAACGGTAGCACGCGAGGTTCTGGCCCTCGTAGTCCAGGTTCAAATCCTGGCTTGGCAGCCATAGGGGTATAGCTCAATTGGCAAGAGCAGGTTGAGGCGCTGATCGAGCTAGCGCGTTAGGAGCGGCAGTTTGGGATGCCAAGTGATCGCTGGCGGGAAGCAAACGCCGATAAGATACGTGCGTACCGCCGCGAGTGGTATGCGTGCAACGCAGAGGCAGCCAAAGAACAGGTAATCGCTCGGCGGCGTTCCTTGATTGCTTGGCTCCGAGAGTACAAGTCTGCTCGCAGGTGTGAGTGGTGCGGTTATGACGGTCATCCGTCAGCCTTGTCGTTTCACCATAAGGATGCCACCCAGAAGGAGTTAAATCTGAGTGTGGCAGTCAGGCATGGCTGGTCATTTGAGCGGCTTCATGCTGAAATTGCCAAGTGTGAGCTGGTTTGTGCAAATTGTCATGAGCGGTATCACTGCCAACAGAATCGTTCTCGCAGACAGCAAACGTCCCAGTCACGACAACGGCGGCGCGAGTATGCGTTGCAAGAGTGGTTCGACAGCGTCAAAGCTCAATACGACTGTTTGTTTTGTGGCCAGTCTGATCCAGATTGCCTTCATTTTCATCATCGCAATCCGGTAGACAAGGTGAAGGCTGTCGCAAACATGGTCCAAGATGGATGGGGACAGCAAGCCATCCTGGACGAAATCGCAAAGTGCGATGTGCTGTGTGCAAACTGCCACTTGGCATTGCACCAGAGCGACGATGGCGAATCCTAATACAGGGGTATCGGTTAATGGCAAACCAGCGGACTCCAAATCCGCGACTCCAGGTTCAAGTCCTGGTGCCCCTGCCACAACCAGACTCGCCAACGGCAGCGCTTCGGCCCTGCCTGCGGCGCGAGGCGAAGCGATCAGCGCTCCGCCGCACCTTAACAATCGAGCCTTTCTTTTCTGGGACGGCCCGGCGCGAGCAACCTGCGGCGCCGCTCGTCGGCGGGGCAGGCGCTCCGGGACCGTCCCCACACATGCCGTTGATGCGCGGGTGGACGCGCGCCAGTCTGTAAAACTGGTAGCCTTCGGGTGATGTTGCATTGTTCCGATCCGGTGAGGGGTGCGATGCAACACAGCGGCAGGTCCGCCCTCAATAATCCAGGCTCGTCTAACGGTAGGATGCGCGGTTGTTACCCGCGTCGTGGGGGTTCAAATCCCTCGCCTGGAGCCAATGTCTCAGCTCGCAGGGTGCGAGCGATGCGGAGCCCGTCCTACCGCTGCCCTGCGGGGATGTGCGGCGACGGAGGCCGGCGGACGGCCGGCGAGCTGGGACGAGTATCCTGGGGATGCATAGTTTCGACGTGGTAGCGTGGATCACGGCCGCAGAGCGGCTCCGGCCCTTCTCGCACAGTCAGAGGGTGACGTCGTGATCGAGCGAAAGCACACGCTATTGCGGACGCCGGTGCGAGTCCGGCCATTTCCACCATCCACGCGTGGCGCAGGAGCAGCGCGGCATCCTGATATGATGATGGACCTGGTGCAACTCCAGGCGCGTGGACCATTTGTTCCATAGCTTAAAGGCAAAGCACCGGACAGCTCGGCCAAACCGATCGCGAGCGGGGCGGCGGAGTTTTCGCTAGGCGAGGTACCGATAGCCGGTGGATTACGGAAGATGCCCCGTTCGATTCAGGGCTGGGGCTCCATGATACCGCGTAGTTTAGCTGGATAAAGCGTCGCCCTGCGAAGGCGAAGATCGGCAGTTCGAGTCTGCCCGCGGTAACCATCTTTCACAGCGACCTGAAGGTCGGGAACCCTGCGCCGGCATGGAGCGGGGCGGCGCCCAGACGGCGGTGGTGGGGCCGGGCGCCAGCAGTGATCGTATAGCTTAGCCAGAGAGAGCAGCGGTGTCCGAAGCCGCAGACCCTGGTGCAACTCCAGGTGCGATCGCCACTACGGCCGTCGCCGGCCTGTACCCGGCGGGTATCGGTGCGAATCCGATAGGCGGCTCCATTGGGATGGCGTATTCTGACAGCATCGGCGTACACGCGCTCGTTAGCCGAGCATCACTCTTGCAAAGTGACCTACCGGTGCAAATCCGGCGGCCGCAAGGCCATCGCCGAGGCGACTCGTACGTCGTCCCAGAACCATCACAGTGGTTTCTGAAAAGCGTCACAGTGGTATCTGGAGAACGTGACAGTAGATTTTTGGGCTGTTAGCTCAGATGGGAGAGCGCCTGCATCGCACGCAGGAGGTCGGCGGTTCGAGCCCGCCACGGTCCACCATAGACCCGTGGTTCAACAGTGAGAGCGCCGGTGCCACATACCGGAGGTTGTCGGTGCGAATCCGACCGGGTCTACCACAATCTGGGCCTGTAGCGCAGCCAGGAGCGCGCCTGTATGGCATGCAGGAGGTCGTGGGGGCAGAGCCCACCAGGTCCACCAGAGCAATACGGCGCTGTGAGCGCCGTTTCGCCCGCTTGGGCTGATAGTGTAAGGGGAGCACGCCACCATACCAGGAGGAAGTTACCGCCGTTCGATTCGGCATCAGTCCACCGTAGGGCGCACGGCCGGTCACACGAGCCGGCTGGCGGCCCACCTGGGGATCTAGCTCATCGGTAGAGCATCCGGCTTGCACCCGGACGGTAGAGGGTTCAATTCCCTCGGTCTCCACCACGGCCAATAGCTCAATCTGGTGAGAGCAGCATCCTGATATGGTGCCGGTTGAACGTTCGAGTCGTTCTTGGCCGACCATGACAAGTGGCACCCTGCTTGTGCAGGGCTATCCTCCCGCCCGCCGCGCGCGAGGCGCCTCGCGCGCGGCAACGAGCAGCTAACGAACGGGAGGACGACGGGCGTGGGCCGCTCAAGGTGCCACGCGGCGCGGCAATGGGGGCACCCATCGCCGTCGCAGCCGCGCCCGGTTTGGTTCGTCTCATTTTGACGCGGAGTGGAGCAGCAGCACGCTCGCGGGTCTCATGAGCCCGAGACGCCGGTGCAATCCCGGTCTCCGCCACCATGAGCCCTGTGGAAGCCGTCGCTTGCTAAGGCGACGAGTCGCACGCCGACTGTTGGGAACCGGGCCGTCTGACTCGCGGCACGGCCGGCCGACAAATGTGCTAGGAGTGTAGGAGTGCCCCTCCTCCGTGATCAGCGCCGATGCCAGCCGGGGTTGGCGGTGGTCGCCCGCTGGCGGGCGGCGGCGGAAGCAGGGCCAGAAACCCATCGACGCGGGGTAGAGCAGGAGCAGCTCGCCGGGCCCATAACCCGGAGATCGTGTGGTGCAAGTCCCACCCCCGCCACCATCGCCTGACGCAAGGCGTGGCCGGTGCCACGTCGTCATCAGCCTGGAAACCGGCGCTGTTTGGCAGCAGCGCCGCCGGGACGGGTTTTCCACCGGCTCGGGGGTGACGATGCGGCCACGCCAGGCGAAGGGCAGCAAAAAATTGTGGTTGCCAGCAGAGCGCGGAGAAACAGGTTTAATTCCTGGCCGGGTGCTTCGGCGCCCGGATCGTCCAACGATAGGATACCGCACACTGCTGGGCCATGCCGATATGGCGGAACAGGCAGACGCGCTACGTTCAGGGCGTAGTGAGGGCAACCTCGTGAGAGTTCGACTCTCTCTATCGGCACCAACGCAGGTATGGCGAAATGGCAGACGCACCACGCTTAGAACGTGGCGAGCATAAGCTCGTAGAGGTTCAAGTCCTCTTACCTGCACCACTCGCGGATCTGGCGGAATAGGCAGACGCACCAGGTTGAGGGCCTGGCGGCCGTATCTAATCGGCCATGAGAGTTCAAGCCTCTCGATCCGCACCATTGACAGGAGAACCCGATGAAGCCATACGGCGTCCGCCGGCGCGATCGGGGCTGTTGCCCCGGTCACGACAAGTATCCGCCGGATCGCTACGGCTGCACCCGCGCCCGCGCTCGTCGCCGCGCCCAGCAGCCGCGCAAGACCAGCGCCCGCCAGGCGGGCCGGAAGGAGATCGATCGCGAGCTGCGCGACCTGGTCGCGTAGTGCAACTCGCCGCAGTAGCTCAGGTAGACAGAGCGCGTCTCTGGTATAGACGAGGTCGAGCGTGCAACTCGCTCCTGTGGCTCCATTTGCCGTTGTGGCGTAGAAGGTCTGCGCACTCGCCTGAAACGCGAGGGGTTCAGGATCGTTACCTGACGACGGCACCACCTGGTCTGCTCGTCTATGTTGGCTAAGGACTCTCGCCTCTCACGCGAGGAAGCGGGGATCGTCACCCCGGCAGACCACCACGAAGCACAGAAAAATGAGTGCAGGTATCGGTGGAAATCAGTATGGCGGTGGTCAATTTCCGAATTATTTTACGATGCTTCAGGACGCGGTAAAACCAGGCAATAGCTCAACAGCAGAGCGTCGGCTTGCCAAGTCGAAGACGAGGGAGCATCACCCTCTTGCCTGACCAGAGTGCCCGATTCTGCGGTGTCCCAGTTTGAGGGAGGCTCCGGCAAGCCCGGGGTCCGTGGGAAGCGGTTGTCGCCCGCAAGCGTCGCGTGCCAGCGCGGCGCGCGGGGGCGGCGGCTAGCGTCCTTGGTGGCTGGCACCACGACAAACACGCCGCGAGTAACCAATCTCGTCGTAAGGCGGGCCGCAACAGGGAGTAGCTCATTTAGGAGAGCGCCTGGTCCCCATCCAGGAGGCGCCGGGAGCGAAGCCCGGCTCCCTGACCAATTTCAGGGCCTAGCTCATTGAGACAGAGCGCCACGCCGACATCGTGGAGGTGCTCGGGGCAGATCCGAGGGCCCTGACCAATTACGGGGGATAGCTCAGCGAGCAGAGCGCCTGGCTTCCAACCAGGAGGCGGCGGGGGCAAGGCCCGCTCTCCCGACCAGTGACCGTGAGCGCGTGTGACAGCGCGTGGGAGCGCCAATAAAGCCGAATAAGTCCTATGGGTCAGCGATCGCCGAAGACGTTGTCGTGACGTGGCGGGAAGAGGCGCCGGTGGGCTCGGCTGGAGGCTGGAAGACGGTGGACGCAGCCATGCGGCCGGCCGCTCGGCGGGAGGTGTCTCACCCCGCACAGGTCGGTACGTGCTGGGCGGTTCAGGAGCCAGGTGGGGGATCTGGCCACAGTCGCAATATTCCATTGGTCGGCGGTGGTCCGCTGCGCGACGGCGCACGACCAAACACCGGCCGCGGTTGAGAGGTATGCCGCTGTAGCGTAACAGATAGCGCGCCTGCGTCCTAAGCAGTGTCCGTATCGGTGCAACTCCGGTCAGCGGCGCCAACTGTGGTGCTCGTAGCGTAGATAGTTAGCGTGCCGCGCTGTGACCGCGGAGGCACCGGTGCGAAACCGGTCGAGCACACCATACGGGGATCGTCTAGTGTTAGGACGCGGGCCTTTGAACCCCGCTACGCAGGTTAGAATCCTGCTCCCCGTGCCAGTGCTGGTTGATTGGTCGGTATGTGGGCGATAGTACCCTTCCGCCTGCCCGCCGGGGTGCGTACGACTCGGTGAGAAAGGGGTCTGGCTCCTGGAGGGGCGGTCTACCCGAGCACGCGGCTCAGGCCAGCCGCGCGGGGACACCGGCGCATGTGCCTGATCGTGAGTAGAGGAGCAAAACGCAGGATGCCAATCGCCAGCCATTTAGCCCTTGCTGCTGCGATCGAGGA
>WNFU01013591.1_pt1 | contig 14925 bp, 8 predicted proteins | sample 5400121 | NCBI WGS metagenome assembly WNFU01 (sample SAMN13153360, study PRJNA577476) | soil metagenome | isolation source: 100 cm soil or saprolite under grassland replicate 1 | place: USA:California | collected 2016-06-15
CACCGAATTGGCAAAGATCGGCGCGCTGCGGGTGATGTCACGGCCATCGGTAATGCAGTACAAAGGTGCGCACAAACCGCTGACTGAGATCGCCCGCGACTTGAACGTAGATGCCGTCCTGACAGGTTCAGTGGTGCGCTCAGGCGAGCGCGTCCGAATCACGGTGCAGTTAGTACACGCCGCAACCGAGCGAAATCTATGGGCTGACAGCTACGAGCGCGACCTGCGAGACGTGCTGGCGTTACAGAGAGACGTGACGCAAGACATCGTCGGCGAAATCAGAATCAAACTTACACCGCAGGAGCAACTGCAATTCGGAAGCGTCCGTGGCGTAAATCCGGAAGCTTACGATCACTATCTTCGGGGACGGTTTCATCTCAATCGCCAAACGAAAGAGGATAATGAAGCCGCCATCACGGCTCTGGAACACGCGGTGAGCACAGACCCGACCTTTGCCGCGGGCTATGCAGAATTGGCTCAAGCATTCTCATGGAAGCTGTTTTTATTCGCGCCCGGTGAGAAGCAGTTGGCCGAAAAGGCTTTTGTCGCTGCGGAGAAAGCCCTCGCCTTAGATCCGGATTTAGCCGTGGCCCACTTAGCCCGTGGCCGCATTCTCTGGACCCCTGCTAACCGTTTCCCTCACGAGAAGGCAATTCAAGAATATCGACGCGCAGTGACTTTGAATCCAAGTTTGGATGAGGCGCGAAATCAGCTCGCGCTCGTCTATTGCCACATTGGCGCCTTCGACCAGGCGCTTCAAGAAGCGGAAAAAGCAGTCGCAACAAACCCCAACAATAACCTGGCTCAATTCCGAATCGGGCAGACTCTAAATCTCCAAGGAAAGTATGAACAGGCTCTGTCCGTTCTACAGGCCATACCTAAGGAAGCCAATCGAGAGTTGGTCGGGCACCAGATTGCTTGGGCCCTCATCAATCTCGGCAGGAAAGAGGAGGCATCAACTGCAATTGAGCAATTTTTAAGAGACTACCCGAAGGACAATGGCGGCCTATTCACTGGCCTCAAGGCTTTACTGGCGGCCTCGGCGGGACAAGAACGCAGTGCGCAGGACGAGATTGAGTTGGCAATAGAAAGAGGAAAAGGATTTGGTCATTTCCATCATACGGCCTATTTCATCGCTTGTGCGTATGCGTGCATGAATAAACGTGAGATGGCAATAAAGTGGTTGGAGGCGGCGGCTGAGGACGGCTTCCCCTGCTACCCGATGTTTGAGAGGGATACAAATTTAGATAACCTTCGACAAGATGCCCGCTTCATCGCGTTGTTGGCGAAGCTGAAGCAGCAGTGGGAGTATTACAGGACCATCTTGTGATAGTGCTGCTGCGTCCGAAGGCGCTGAAGAAGGTAGATAGCAAGCGCGCAGTGCGCAGCCCCTTCGGCTCACGAAGCCCAATAAGTCGTAGCCCGGAACGGGCCACAGAACCACCAGTCTCACAACGAGCTAATCGATTTGGCAAGGAATGAGCTGTGGCAAATTTGTGACGTGAATACCGGCAAACAGGTATGAATGGCTGTGACTAGATGAACTCCGAAGCGGCTGCAACCTGTGTAAAATGTTAATAGATCTAGAGGGCCGTGACTGGATGGAATCGGCCTAGCCGCAGTTTTAACCAGTGGGTCGCAGGTTCGAGTCGTGCTCGGCTCATTAGCCTGTGATCTCCAAAGATCCGATATGCTCAGCTAAACGAAGTCTTCAATCTTTTTCTGGTAATTGAGAGAATAGATTCCGACCGAGTGCTCTCTTCTGTGCGAACGATTGAACTCTTCGACCAGATATCCATAAGCCAACGTCTGAGCGAAAGCCCAGCGAGTTGCTTCGCGCCAACTGAACGCCCAATCCGGCGACCCGCCTTGCCGCGCGATAATATCGTCAGGGATTTCTATGAAGAGACGTTCCCGACCCAGAACGTCAGGTGACTCGTTCCTCTGCGGGGTATCGTTAGAACCAACCTGAACCAAAGGCGGAATATGTTTCGTGTTAAACGGCGATTCCTTCCGGCTCGCTTCAGGTTGCAAGCGCGCGCGGACGCGTTGACTTTCAAGCGGCCAGGTTACCCAGAGCCGGTCGGTGCCGATCTGATGCAGAAAACTCGAAGTAGCTTCGCCATAGAAGTTGATTTTGTAGCTGTCCGCGAGCACACCCAGCTTCCCGAAATTGAAGTATGCATTCAAACTCTGCAGCGGATCGAAGGTCCACGTAATCCGCTTGATGCCTTGTCCGAGAACTCGCTCGCGTTGCGCTAACTTAAGCCTGTAGCCCAAGTTGAGGTTACGATACGAAGCCTTGACCGCAAGCATGTGAGAATGATGCACGATGTGGCCATTTTCATAACCGGGAAAACCAAAGACAAAACCGATAAGTAAAGGACCGTCATAGGCGCCGATAAGAACCGCGCCCACCTCCTTCGCCGCTACGAAAACCGTGAGTGGTACGACATCGCGGTCGTCACAACCCCAGATTTCTTTCTGGAGTGTTTCGACCTCGCGCATTTCCGACAGCAATTCTATGTCACGAATTGCAATTGTTGGTGCTTCGATTGCACTCACGCCGCACCACCTTTAGGGTAAATCCCCGTTGAACCCTTTCGGCTCACGGTACCAGCGCGGCCCTGAGGCATATTCTCTATCGGTAGGCCTGAGGCGGTTAAGCGAACGCTTGGGATCTATATGAGCGCAAGCCACATGAATAGCGCTTATCGCGGCCATGGGAGCAACATAAGAATTAAGAAACGAAGGACTGACGACGGGAGAAACCAAATAAGCGTCACAGTAGCGAGCAATTGGCGAGGTGCTGCTGTCGGTGATTCCAAAAGTCGCCACACCTTGTTTTCTGGCCCGCAGCACTGCCTCAACCGTATCCCTAAGGCATTGACCAAAACTGATCGCTACCAAAACATCTTTGGAGGTCAATACTTCGACTTTGTATTGCAGATTCCCGCTGCTGCCTATCGGCGCCTCTGCATCGAACCCCAGCGCCAACAGCCCATAAGCCAGATAATAAGAGAGTGAAGTGGCGAAATCCAACCCAACTACAAGGACTTGGCGGGAACGCTTAATCAGCCTGGCCAATTCAACAATACGCTGCTGGTCCAATTCCGATTTCAAAATATTCAGGTTGTCTAATGCCTTATCTAATGCATGATCGATGTGATCCTCAACGCTTCGCTTCTCTTGCGTCGCCGCTTTCAGCGCTGCGTAGGGAGTGATGCGCGCGAAGAAGTGCTGGCGGAGGTCGGCTGCGAAAGCGGCAAAACTTTCATAGCCAAGCACCTGAGTCGTACGCAGGATTGTCGTAGCGTCGACGTGATAGCGTTTGGCCATCTCGCGAGAAGAGAGGAAGCAAGTCTCATCGGCGGAATCGAGGATGGCCCGGACCAATCGCTGACGGCGCGGATTTAAGTTCGATCTTGCCTTTGCAAAGCAGGCCTCTAGAGCGGTCGGTGAAGATTTTCCATTGCCATCGGAATTGTGAAAGGCAATCCTGGTTCTTTTGGATGAATTAGAACTCTTCATTTCTCACCTTACTTCTTTAGACCTCTTGCTTCGAATCGGTCAGCCGTCTCTGTGTTAGAAGCAATGTAATCCAGATCCAGCTCAAATCCGAGCCCCGATCCACGCGGAACTTCTACTGTACCATCAGCGGCAACGCTTACCTCCGGAACGATCAGGTCCCGCGCGAAGTAACGCGAGCTGGCTGAGATGTCACCGGGGAGTGAGAATCCTCCGAGGCTTGCCAGGGCGATATTGTGCGCGCGCCCGATGCCAGACTCAAGCATACCGCCGCACCAGACCGGTATGCCTCTCGAATAGCACAAATCGTGAATAGCCAGAGCCTGTGAGTAGCCACCAACTCGTCCGATCTTGATGTTGACAATTCGACAGCTCCCCATATCAAGAGCTTCTTCGGCTCGCTTTACTCCGGTGATGCTTTCGTCCAAACAGATCTTCGTTTTTATTGCAGATTGAAGTTTGGCGTGATCAAGCAAATCGTCATGATCAAGCGGCTGCTCGATCATGAGCAGGTCGCAATCGTCGAGCGCGCGCAGGTGATTTTCATCCGCAATCGTGTAGGCGCAGTTGGCATCGACCGAAAGCACAATGTCCGCATGGCGTCGTCGCACCGCTTGCACGATGTCAACATCCCAGCCGGGTTTGATCTTGAGCTTGATCCGCTGATAACCCAGGTCCAGGTAGCGATCGATGCGCTGCAAAAGTCCAGGCAGTGAAAGCTGAATGCCGAGACTGACGCCCACCGGGATGCGTGTTCGTACTCCCCCAATCAATTGCGCTAGTGACCAACCTCTCGTTTGCGCGAGCAGGTCCATATAGGCCAGCTCTAATCCTGCCTTGGCCATATTGTGTCCGCGAAATGTTTCGAAACGCGCGGAAAGGTCGCTCAGGCTTGCAACCGGTCGCGACAACATCGCCGGGGCGAGAAAGTCTCGGATTACATGCTGAGCGGTGCCAACGGTTTCGTAGCTGTAGCGTGGCTCCTCGGCGGCGACCACTTCGCCCCACCCGGACAGCCCTTCAGCCGCGACACTAACCAGGAATATAAGTCGCGAATCAATCCGACCGAAGCTGGTTTCGAACGGCTCCTTAAGCAGTAAACGCACGGTGCGAATTTCGATCTTATCGATCGCGAGCTGTTCATCAACGGTTTGCAGGGGCCGAGCCACAACTTCGGATCGAGTTCGCATGGCCCGGCAAGATAGCAAATCACGTTTCGAGTGGCAAGAAGGTTTTGCAGCATCTGTCGCACTATTGACATTTTGCAGCACTTGCGGTAGAGAGACCCTACTTATCTGTGTAGTCAATGGCGCTGTGACTAATCATTCCCACAAGGAAGACCTGAGCGACACTTAATCGGAGGTGAAGAGAGCGATGAGGACCGTACTGATCATTTTTGGCTTAAGTTTAACGTGTCTGTTTTTTAGCTTGCCTGCTCTGGCGCAAACTACTTCGAACATTGAAGGAACGGTAAAAGATGCCCACGGCGCAGTGGTTGCCGGCGCACAGATCAAAGCCAGCTCTCCGGCGACGGCGACCGAACGCGCCACCACCTCCGATGCTAACGGTTTTTACCGCATCACGGCGTTGCCGGCAGGGACCTATGCCCTCAACGTCTCAGGTAGGGGGTTTGCCGACCGCACAATTGACAATCTCGAGCTAACGATCAATCGCACTCTGACTTTGGATATACAACTCGAGGTCGGCAACATGAAGGAACTGGTCAGTGTCACGGCGGAAACCCAGTTGATTGACGCGACCTCATCGGCCACCGGCTCGACTATTGTCCCGCGACAAATCCAAGAACTGCCTGTCAATGGCCGCAACTATCTCGATCTACTGCAACTTGTTCCCGGAGTCGTGATCAACCGGCAAGCAAATGTGGGTAGCGACAATTCCACACCCGTGCTTGGTGAGCGAGCGGGGAACAGTAACTTCATGATAGATGGCCAGCCGAATAAAAATACGTTCAACGGTGGCGCCGCGGCGCAATTCAATCAGGAGACCATTGCCGAATTTCAGGTGCTGACAACAGGTTATAAAGCCGAGTTTGGCCAAGCGTCCGGGGCCATTGTGAATGTCATTACGAAGAGCGGCGGAAACGGCTTTCACGGTGTGGGGTCGCTGTTCCATCGCAATGACGCCTTCGACGCTTCGAACGCTTTGGGAACCAATAGGGATGCGCCTCCACTGCACAGATATGACTATAGCCTGGCGCTTGGGGGCCCTTTGATCAAGGACAAAGTCTTCTTCTTCGGTTCGGCTGAGCGTATAAGAGAGAACCGTACGCTCAATTTCACTTTCCCAAGCACTGGAAATTCACAGGCCGATCAATTGCTGCGTAATTTTGAGACGCCATTTGATAATCCATCGCGCACGTTTGAGTCGCGTGGCTTTTTTAAGCTTGATGAACAATTAGGCCGTCACCATCTGTCTCAGGAGGTGAATTATACAAACGCAGTAGTAAAGGAATTTCTTCCGCTTTCATCAGCGAACAGCTTGCCATCGCGTCGAAATGACACCAGCGGACGCAGCCTTTTATTGGGATTCAGTGATACTGTGCTCCTGGGCAATCAGAGCAATCCCTGGGTGTTGACTCTGCGCGGTGGGTATCGCGGCGAACCTTCCAACACTGCACCAGCACATCCGGAAGCCGGAGCGGGCACAACGTTCCAGATATTTAGCTCTTTTACCACGGGCGGAATTGGTGGCGATCTAGGATCCGTTGCGTTCGGTAATCCCGTAACGGCTTCCAGCCTGGACCAGAAATACACTTCACTGTCGGCAAACGCCGGAAAATTCCTGGGGGATCATCACAACATCAAGTTCGGTTGGAATTTCTTGCGGACAAAGGTTGACGGTATCGAAGAGCAGACGCAAACGCTGCAACTGTTTGCTACAGTCAATGACTTCCTGACGTATGGTCCAGTCAATTCCGGTTTCTTTACGGTGACCACTGCTGGGGGACTTACACCACAGGCCAATGAGATCCATCTACGCAATGACTATAACGGCGTGTTCGCTCAGGACGACTGGAAGTTTCTCAGTAACCTAACTTTGAATTTCGGCGTGCGCTGGGACTATGATTCAGCGTTCGTGAAAAAGGACAACATATCCCCACGAATCGGCTTCGCCTGGGCGGCAACACCGAAAACAGTGGTACGTGGACATTACGGAAGATTCTATGATCAGTTCCGGCTGGGTCTGGTGCGCGACGTCCCAGTCTTCGGCGGCGCCGATCGGCGAGTGGTACAACCATTTTCGTATCCGCGCGGGTTCTATGGAGTACCGACTATCGCTCCTGCAGCCATCAACGCCTCGCTATTCGCGGGCGGGCTTTGTGTCTCGACCAATCTCACCGATGCGCAGATCGTAGCCGGCAACCTAGCCTGCCCGTTTTCACCCGGACTCTATGTAGGCATAGACAGACTCAACAAAGTGGTGGCCCCCGGACATAGCCTGATTCCAGCCAACGGAGTGATCAATATCTCAAACATTCAGTCGTTGTCAGGGCTAACACCGGACCAGTACGTGGCTCAGGCAAGTGCGGCCGTAGGAAAAGCGTCGGGATTCTTTTTCTGGGGACCGTTCGGTGCCCTGACTCATGCGGCTATACCTCCTCAGATCTTACCGACAAGCATAGACTCGAGCTTCAGCACGCCCTTCACAACCAGTTTTAGTATCGGCGTACAGCGAGAGATCGGGAAGGAGATAGTAGTCCAGGCGGACTACTATAACCGTAGGATGCATAACTTGCTGGGCGTGCGGCAATCCAATCTCGCGTTTCAGTCCCGCGCCGCCGCCCGCACGTTTCTACCACCATTCACCGCGGGCGCCATCAACACCTTTGGCCCCTGGTACTCAGGAAAATATGACGCTTTCGTCGTCGGTTTCAACAAGCGTCTCAGTCACCGGTTCGTCCTGAACGGAGACTACGCCCGCGCCAGGGAGACTGACAATCAGCTTGGCATCAATTCTCTTCCCTCGGATAGTTTTATAGGCATCGCACCTGTGGTATCAATCACCGAAGGGGGCGTCGTCAAAACCAATGCCAATGGTCCATTTACCCGCAACAACGGCAGGTTCGTTGCGCAGGCTGGCACGTTTGTGTATGGTCCTGATCTGGATAAAGGACCATCCGATCTATCCGTCGATCACACCTTTCAGCTTAACGGTTTGCTCGCACTTCCGTGGCAAGTACAGCTCAGTGGGATCTTTCGCGTGCAAAGCGGTTTTCACTTCAGCCGCACTGGATCCTCAGCCGATCCCGATGGCAATGGGACTCTCAACGGGACAGATCTTACTCCCGGGCGGAATGCGTTCACCTCGCCTTCCTTCGTTAATTTTGATATGCGTTTCGGCAAGCGGTTCAACATTCACGAGCGGGCCAAAGTAGAAGTTCTCTTCGAGTTCTTCAATCTATTCAACCGAAGAAATCCCGCCGCGGTGGAAACGACAACAACAAACGCTAACCTTGCATTCGGCGCCCTGAAACAGGTGCTTCCGGGACGCGAAGGGCAAATCGGTTTGAGAATTGAGTTCTAACGTGTCGTTGCCGGCGACAATTGAAGTTTCTCGAAAATAATTTAGACCAATATGACCATACGACAACTAATGTTCGCGCTCTTGCTGTGTCTGTATGTCTCAGGCATAGCTACTGCTCAAGGCACGCGTTTGCTGCGCCACCCAACGGTGAGTCGTGAATCGGTGGCCTTTGAATACGCAGGAGACTTGTGGGTCGTCTCGCGCAGCGGAGGCCAGGCGCGCCGACTAACCTCGACACCCGGTGTCGAGGTTGATCCATATTTCTCACCCGACGGCTCGCAGATCGCCTTCACCTCGACCGTTGCGGGCAACACCGACGTTTATGTGACGCCGACCATGGGCGGCGATCCCCGGCGTTTGACTTATCATCCGGGCATCGATCGCGTCCGCGGGTTGAAAAACTCCCCTGGACCAACAGCAACGACACGCTTCCCATGTGGATCGGCAATACGATCTATTTCCTCTCCGATCGCAATCACACGATGAATCTCTTCGCTTGCCACCTCGATACGAAACAGGTGACCCAACTCACGCATCATGACGACTTCGACATCATGACCGCGTCGGCGGGTCCGGACGCGATCGTTTACGAGCAGGCCGGCTATATCTATCTGGTCGAATCCGGCACAGAACTGGCGCGTAAACTCAACATAGAGGTAACCGGCGATCTTCCCTGGGCGCGCGCGCAATTCAAGAAAGTAGCCAGCATGATCCGTAACTCCGCACTCTCGCCGACCGGGGTTCGCGCTGCCTTCGAAGCTCGGGGCGAAATTTTCACGGTGCCGTCGGAAAAGGGTGACTATCGAAACCTCACTCAGAGTTCGGGCGCGCACGACCGGAGTCCCGTTTGGTCGCCCGATGGCGGACAACTCGCCTGGCTCTCAGACGCTGGCGGGGAGTACCAGCTTATGCTCGGTGATCCGCTGGGCGTCACGAGGCCGCGAGCAATTTCGTTACCAGCGACAGCATTCTTCTCCGCGCCTGAGTGGTCCCCGGATGGGACGCAGATCCTGCTTCAAGATAACCATCGGAATCTTTGGACTATCGAAGTAGCCAGCAGCAAAGCAACCAAGGTTGATACCGACAACTACCCGGACCCCACACGCTCGTTCGACGCCACCTGGTCGCCGGATTCGAAGTGGATCGCCTACTCAAAGAATCTACCCAGCCATCTTCGCGCGATCTTTGTTTACTCGCTAGCGGAGAAGAAACCTCGCCAAGTCACTGACGGACTTGCGGACTCCGTATCTCCTGCCTTCGACCTTGGAGGCAAGTACCTTTACTTTTTGGCAAGCACTAACTACGGACCCAGTACAGGCTGGTTGGAAATGAGCTCGATAGACCGGCCGGTGCGTCGGGCGATCTATCTCGCTGTGCTCAGTGCCAGCGAGCCTTCGCCGCTCCTGCCGGAGACCGGCGATGAGCCGCGCCCCGTGTCGCATGAGGAGGCTCGTCCAGAGCCCGCCCCGTCGCCCACGCCAGCCACGCCGAAGGCGGTTATCGTGCGCATCGACTTCGACCGAATAGGACAACGAATACTCGCAGTCAATGTACCAGCCGGGGATTACAGCAATCTCTCGGCGGGGACGGGCGGTAGCGTCTACTATACTGAACCGATCTTGACTGCTGGCGGTGCCGCCGGCCCGCCATCACTGCGGTTGCAGCGATATCAACTCAAAGAGCGGAGCGCGGCGCCATTTCTCGAAGGCATTCGCTCTTACGCACTCTCAGCGGATAAAAAGAAACTGCTCTATCAAGCCAGCGCCGGCGGCGGCGCGTCCTGGGGCATCGTCGCGACGGAGCGCCCCGCCAAAGTCGGGGATGGACCAATCAACGTGGCCCAATTGGAAATGCGGATCGATCCTCGCGCCGAATGGGAACAGATCTATCGGGAGACCTGGCGGATTCAACGCGAGTACTTTTATGACCCTGAGATGCACGGGAATCAGTGGCAGGCCGTTTACGAGAAGTATCGGCCGCTCCTTGCGTACGTAGGTCATCGCGCCGACCTGGGGTACCTCATCGCGATGGTTGGGGGCGAGTTGACGGTGGGCCACTCGTATCTGATTGGGACCGGCGATATTCCCGGCGAGGATCCGGTCTCCGTCGGCTTGCTGGGAGCCGACTTCGCGGTCGAGAATGGGCGTTACCGGATTAAACGGATCTACAGCGGCGAGAACTGGAACCCTGATTTGCGAGCGCCGCTCAGCGCGCCCGGAATCCAGGTCGCCGAAGGAGATTACCTATTAGAGGTGAATGGCCGCCCGCTCCTGCCACCCACTAATCTGTATAGCCTGTTCGAAGGAACCGCAGGACGGCAGACGCTGATTAGAGTTAATAGCACCCCTTCACTGGAAGGTTCGCGCGTTGTGACTGTGGTTCCTGTCCCCAGCGAAGAAGGGCTTCGTACGCGGGCGTGGATTGAAGATAAGCGCCGCTTGGTAGACAAGCTTTCTGGTGGCCGGCTGGCTTATGTTTGGCTTCCCAACACCGCGGGCCCGGGTTACACCTCCTTCACTCGCTACTACTATGCGCAACAAGACAAAGACGGCGCGATCATCGATGAGCGATACAACCACGGCGGCCAGGTGGCGGATTACATCGTCAACGAGCTCGATCGAAAACTCATGGGCTACTTCGCTCAACGTGACGGCCAGCCCGCGACCTCACCAATCGCCGGAATTTATGGTCCCAAGGTGATGATCATTAACGAGTCTGCGGGCTCAGGCGGCGACGCGCTGCCATATTATTTTCATCTGCGGCGGCTTGGGCCAATGGTCGGAACTCGGACGTGGGGCGGACTTGTTGGTACACTCGGTGTTCCTGCAACGATCGACGGCGGTGGCATCACCGCGCCCACTCTGGTGTTTTATGATCTTTCGGGTAGGTGGGCCGTGGAGAACGAGGGCGTCCCGCCGGACATCGAAGTGGAGTACACCGCGGCCGCGGTGATCAAAGGACACGATCCACAGCTCGAACGGGCGGTCCAGGAAGCACTGCGGCTGCTTGAGCAGAACCCAGTTCGACGAGTGCCAAGACCGGCCCCAATCGATCGGGTGTCGAGCAGATAGTTAAATGTCCGACAAACTTCAGTTTGTCGTTTGAGATTTGTTGTTAAGTTTTGTCGTTTAAGTAAGGAGTCTTTTGCTCGACAAACTCAAGTTTGTCGAATGTCGCAACTCCTTCAGAGTTGCGACAAAGTAACGCTGCTCGTTTCCCCAGGGTTTCAAAGCAAACCCTGGGTTGGAATTCGCGAACGCTTTCAGCGTTAAACAGAGTCGAATGTCCAAACTGCAGCGACAAACTAAAGTTTGTCGGACAGCAAAAATTGATTAGCCGTGGGCGTCGTTAAGCGTTCGCCCACGGCTACTGACTGAAACGTATGAATAAGTCTAAAGACGTCTCAGAGAAACGAAGTCGCATTCGTCATTGTTCATTCGTCGTCATCAGTCTGGCCGTAATACTGCTGTCTGCTCCCGGAATTATCGCCGCTCAAACCGTCAACATTGATCGCGTAATCGCGGAGGTCGAACCGGAAATCCAGCGCACACTGCTCGAAGGCAAAATCCCTTCGGCCTCGATCGCCTTGATCGCAGGCGATCGAGTGATCTGGACCGGGGCTTACGGCTACTCAAATCTGTGGGCCCGGACTCCTGCCACGTCGAGCACGGTTTATCTGATTGGCTCGACATTTAAGGCGATGTCTACCATCGCCCTGCTCCAGCAAATGGAGCAGGGCAAATTTAAGCTTGATGATCGCGTCAATGATTACCTGACAGAATTCAAAATTCAGAATGAAGACCCGCAGCATCCGATAACTTTTCGCCACCTGCTGACACACACTTCCGGCTTGCCCGGCGACTTTGGCCCATTCACCGTCTGGGGCGACACTGTGCCGCCGCCGCTCGCAGAGTATCTTCGCAAATCCCTCAAGGTTACTAAGCCACCGCTGACCTCTGTCGTCTACTCAAATCTGGCCTACACCCTGGTTGCTTATCTGGTGCAGAAGTTTTCGGGAGTGCCTTACAAGCAATATATTCAGGAGCACATCTTTACGCCGTTGGAGATGACGAGTACTGCGTTTGAGCCGACCCCGGAGATGGAAGAGAGGCTGTCGATTCCTTACACAGTCGAGGAAAAGACTGGGAGTCAGCTAGCGGCAGTGCGACTCAAAGCCTCGGTCTGGCCGGCCGGCATGGTCTATGGCACTGTCCTCAATCAAGCCAACTGGTTGATCGTCAATCTCAACGGCGGAGTTTTCAAAAACAAGCGGATCATCAGCGAACAGACACTGGAGCAGATGTTCACACGTCAATACGACCAATTTAAGGGAGGGATAGAAGGCATCTGGGGAAATGAAACCGCCGGCTTCGGGTTGACCTGGTGGACGGAGGTGCGCGACGGTGATCGCTACATTGCGCATAGTGGCAGCGTGCCTGGCTATACGGCTTTTCTGCTTGGCAATCGTGACCGCAAGTTCGGCTTCGCCATCCTTACCAATGGCAATCGCGCGCATCCTCACCTGTTCAAGCTGGCTGACCACGCTATGGATTTGATGAAAAAATACAGCGGCACACAAAAACCCGCGAGCGCTACACCGTGATGGCCCACTTCCGGAGGCCATGGGACTTGTTTAGAGAAATGAGAAGCAGCGTGCGAAGACTGTTGACTCTAACGTTGATCATTGCGCTGTCAATGATGGCAATCGCGCAAAGACGCTCCCGTCCGGAGTCTCAATCGTTCGATGTCATTATCAAGGGAGGAATTGTCTACGACGGCACCGGTCGCCCGCCTTTAAAAGCGGACGTCGGCATAAACGGCGATCGCATCGCGGCCGTCGGCAACCTGAGCGGGTCCAATGCTAAAGCCATCATCGATGCCACGGACCTCGCTGTCGCGCCCGGTTTCATCAACATGCTCTCTCACTCTGAGTCATCTTTGATCGTGGACGGCCGCTCGATGGGTGAGATAAAGCAAGGCGTGACTACTCAAATATTTGGCGAGGGCTCGATGGGGCCACTCAATGATCAAATGAAGCGCACGAGGCGCGAATCCCAGGGGGATGTGAAGTATGACATCGAGTGGACCACGCTCGCCGAGTTTCTGCGCTATCTTGAAAGACGAGGAGTGTCGCAGAATGTTGCATCGTTCATCGGCGCCCCGACGCTCCGGGAGTATGTCATCGGGCTGGAAGACAAGCGGCCGACGCCGGAACAACTCGACCAGATGCGCGAGCTGGTACGAGGCGAGATGGAAGCCGGCGCACTCGGCATCACGACTGCTTTAATCTATCCGCCCGCGTTTTTTGCGAAGACCGAGGAGTTGATCGAGTTGTGCAAGGTCGCGGCGAGATATAAAGGCAAGTACACCACCCACATGCGCAGCGAAGGCAATCAATTGATCGAGGGGGTGCAGGAAACAATTCGCATCAGTCGCGAAGCCGGCCTTCCCGCCGAGATCTATCATCTTAAAGCATCAGGCAAAGCGAATTGGCCCAAAATGGATCAAGTAATCAGAATGATCCAAGCCGCTCGCCGCCGTGGGTTGAAGATTACAGCCAATATGTATACGTATCCGGCTGGCGGGACGGGTCTCGACGCCTCGATGCCGCCCTGGGTCTTCGACGGCGGCCGTGAAGCCGCATACAAGCGGCTTCAGGACCCGGATACGCGGAAGAAGATTGCAGAAGCCATTCGCACGCCAACCAACGACTGGGAGAATCTCTACCTGCTTGCCGGCTCGCCTGAGCGAATACTGCTCGCTAGCTTCAAGACTGAAAAGCTGAAGCCACTTACCGGCAAAACCCTGGCCGAAGTCGCAAAGATGCGGGGCAAGGATCCTCCTGAGACCATCATGGATCTCGTGCTCGAAGATCGCTCTCGCATCGGGACCATCTATTTCCTGATGAGCGAAGAAAACATCAAGAAGCAGATTCGCCAGCCCTGGGTCTCGTTCGGGTCCGATGCGGCTTCGATTGCGCCCGAAGGCGTTTTCCTCAAATCCTCCGCCCACCCACGCGCTTACGGCAACTTCGCACGCCTGCTCGGCAAGTACGTGCGCGAGGAGAAGGTGATCTCGCTCGCCGAAGCAGTAAGGCGACTCTCAGGCCTGCCGGCGAGGAATCTCGGATTGGATCATCGCGGCTTTCTCAAACCAGACATGTTCGCCGATGTGGTCGTGTTTGACCCAAAGACGATCGCGGACCGAGCCACGTTTGCAAACCCACACCAGTACGCAGTGGGCGTCAAGCACGTTTTTGTCAACGGTGTGCAGGTACTTAAAGACGGGGAGCATACAGGGGCGAAGCCGGGAAAGGCGCTCTGGGGACCAGGCAAGATTAAGTAAAAACAGTTCGTGAATGGAAAATGAAGGTAAAACTCATTCTTCTAGCTAAAAACCACGAAATGGAAGGTGGTTATTGCATGATCTTCAACCGCACTCCTTATGGCATAGACAACTCCTCGCGTAACTTCGCTGGTCCTTTGAAGGAAGAGGTTGACGAGGGATATATCTTCGCCTTTCAGGACATCCGGGGTCGCTTCAAATCCGAAGGACAGTTTGTCATGCTGCGTCCCACTCACGATTCTGCCAACCCCAAGGCAATCGACGAGGGCACAGACACTTACGACACGATTGATTGGATGACGAAAAATGTGCCGCACAACAACGGACGTGTCGGCATGTTCGGGACGTCATATCCCGGGTGGCTGGTGGTGATGGCGGTCCTCGACCCCCATCCGGCGTTGAAAGTAGTCACCGAAGAGGCGACTCCTGCGGACATGTTCCTTGGCGACGACTTTCATCATAACGGCGCCTTTCGACTGAGCTACGGCTTCGAGTACGCCTTTGCCC
>WNFU01011223.1_pt1 | contig 14922 bp, 14 predicted proteins | sample 5400121 | NCBI WGS metagenome assembly WNFU01 (sample SAMN13153360, study PRJNA577476) | soil metagenome | isolation source: 100 cm soil or saprolite under grassland replicate 1 | place: USA:California | collected 2016-06-15
CCTTTGCGCCTTTGCGTCTTTGCGCGAGATATTCCAACTTTCGGTTGCGGCTCTGCCGCGCTAGGTCCTTTGTGGTCGATCATCTTCCCAAATGAATCGCGAAATTGCCGGCGACGACGCTGAGAATGCCGGTGACGATCTTCCAATTGATCAATTCGACGTCGCGCAGAAATATTCTCGCTTGAATGAGCGACCACACCGGATAACTCGTCGCGATAGGCACGACGACGACCACCCGCCCCAAACTGATTGCCGTAATAATGAACAAAATGGACAAGGTTTCGCACAATCCCGTCGCCAGGAAAGGCCCAATCGCTTGACGATTCCACACCAACCGGTGCGACTCCGGCGAACCCGCGAGGTAAACGAGGAAACCTCCGAACGAAACCGCACCCATCAGCGCGGAGAAAAACAAAGGCTCGTTGGCCATGGTCAGTACATAACGCCGGATCGGATGGTTTATGCCGGTGAGAAAAGCTGCCCCGATGGGCAGCAACAGATGCCAGCGGTGAAAACCAGGTAGTTGTTGCTTCGGTTTCCAAGAAATCAGGATGATTCCGACGACGACAAGAACTGTCCCGACAATGATCAAAAGCGACGTTTGTTCTCCGAGAATCGTGATGGCGATCGTTGCGCTGATCAGCGGGCTCACGGATTGGAGCGCGCTGCTGCGCGAAGCACCGATCTTTGCCACACCGGTATAGGCAAAAAGGCGAACGCCCAGTTGAAAAATCCCCACTAGCGTGAAGAGCAGGATGCCGGCCATCGGAACCGCAGGGAAACCGCCGGTCAAAAGTACCGCGGTCCACAAAATCAGGTTTTGCATGAGAATCGAAACCAGCGTGACCGTCGTCGGATTGGAGTAGCGCATGCCCGCGCGAGCCGAAACGAGCGCCGAAGCGTAAAGAACCGAGGTGATCAGGGCAAGAACTTGTGCCGTCGCCTCAGAGGACATGCGTGAGTATTGGCAGTGGCGGCTATTTTGAGTCTAGAGTCTCGCGTCTTTGGACCCGAGACTTTAGGCGATCGTGGTGTCGAGGCAAAGTCGTAAGGAAAGCTAACTATTCGCCAAGGTGCGGCGAAACTTTTCCCGGTGCTCGATACTGTATAGCCGAGGGAAGTTTTCCGGGTATGCTTCACCCGGTTCGACCTTGAGGTCGACAAAGAGCGGTCCTTCCTCTTTGAGTATATTGGGGAGCTTCTTCTCCCAGTCGGAGAGATCGGAAATCTCGTACGTGTTCCGGTAGCCGGCAGTCTTTGCCAGCTCGGCGAAACGTATCTGACCAGCACGTGGTATCGGCACGGAGCCGTTCGTCTCATAGGTGCCGTTTTCGCACAAGCAGTGAACATAATTCTTCGGCGCCTGATTGGCGATCGTGACCAGACTGCCGAGATTCATCAGCAAGCTCCCGTCGCCATCGAACACGACCACCCGTTTGTCCGGACGACCCAGCGCTAAGCCCAAAGCATGCGACGAGCCCTGCCCCATCGCGCCGGTGAAAGTGTAATTCAAATCGTTGGGGGCGATATGTGTGATCTCCTGCGCCGCCATATAGACGGCCACGACGATCTCATCTTTGCGCTGGCGCGCAAAGGCTTTCAACATTTCATCCCGTTTCATCACGGTTAGCGCGGCTCCCTTCCAATAAGAATGGCTGTGGGAAACGAGTTCTTAAACGTCTTTTCGATGGCAGGCGCGATTTGTTCAGTATCCGCATCCCGTTCAATGAGCAGATGCTCGATACCCATGACGTCGAGGATCGGCTCGATGATCTTGACGCCGAACTTATTCGATTTCATCGGCGCGACATCCGGTTCTTTGCCGAGCAAGCCAACGATCATGCAAACGGGGAACCTTCCCTCGACACCGACGCCACGGATCGCATTGATCGAATCCAGAAACCCGGTGTATTGCATCATGAACACCGACTTGTGACCTGCGGCGTAGAGCCCGCTGCAAATCGACACGCCTTCATCTTCTTTGCACACCTGCACGACGTGATAGTCCGGGTCCGCGAGCAAGCCCTTGAGCAGATAGTGACTCGTGACACGGTCCGGCAAGGCGACAACAAAGCGAATGCCAGCGCGCTTGAATTCGGATTTTATCGCTTCAGCCCTGAGCGGGTAGTCGGCCATGTTTCCTCCACAGATACAGGTAGGGGCAAGGCGCGCCTTGCCCCTACGCAACCTCTTGAACGAAATCTGCCAAGCGCTCGCCGATCATGATCGACGTGAGATTTGTATTCGCCCGGCTCACAACCGGCATGATCGATGCGTCACCGACCCAGAGATTTTGCATGCCGTGCACGCGCAAACGCTGATCGACGACGGCCATGTTGTCCGACGACGGTCCCATCTTACAGGTGCCGACGCCGTGGTGGTAGCTATCGTAGGTCTTGCGCGCGAACTCATCCCAGTTTTCCTGGGGACCCGGTTGAATAAGCGCGCCGTAAAATTCTCTAATCTGCGACTGGTGAACCAGTTCGTCGATGAACTGCATCGCCTCGACCATCGCCTTCAAATCTTCGGGATGTTCAAGCATGCGCGAATCGATATCCAGCTGATCGTGCGGATCAGCGCTATGCAGAAAGACTCTGCCGCGATTGCGTTGCTCGAGCAGGTGCGCCGAAATCGGCATCATGCGCTTCAAGCCCGTTACTTCCGTCGGCGGCCTCATGTTGATGTGAAAATTCGCCGCCTCGCTGATCGGATTCTTGCGAATGATCAAACGGAAGCGCGGCACGACCCAATCTACCTTGGACTCCTTTGGTCCTTCGTAAGTCATAAAAACCACGGGATGGTCCTGATAGTTCTCGCCGATGCCGTTCAACTCGTGCACGACGGGAATTCCATGCTTCTCGAGCTCCGCCGATGGTCCGATGCCGGACAGCATGAGGACCTGCGGCGAGCCGTAGACGCCGGAAGTAAGAAGGATCTGTCCGCCCAGCGCCGTATGCATCTGTCCGTCTTTCTCATAATTCACGCCTTCGGCCTTCTTGCCGGAGAGCTTCAGCGAATGCACCGCCGCCTCATCGATGATCGTGAGATTCTCGCGCCCGCGCGCCCGGTTCAAATAGGCGATTACCGTTGACTGCCGTTTGCCATCTTTAATATTGTACGGCGACGCGCAGACGCCATACGGTTCCGGCACGTTGAGGTCCGGACACTTCGGCAAACCCATGCTGTAAGCCGCTTCAAGAAACGCGCGCACCGGCGGCGAAGCGGGCATGTCGAGCATAAAATTGCGCTTCACATAAAGCGGGCCATCTTTGCCGTGAATTGGACTTTCGGGAAAATCCTGATCCGACTCGATCTTTTTCATGAACGGCAAACATGTTTCATAGGACCAATCCGGATTCCCTCCCGCCACCCATTGTGCCAAATCATAGCGTTGCGGGCGGAGCACCGACATGACATTTACCGAGGACCCGCCGCCCATGATGCGGCCGGCAAGCGCGTAATAGGTGCTGCCGTCCAAGTGGCGTTGGGTCGGAAACATCGCGACATAGTTCGATTCCAACAAAAGGCGCGTCTGTTTCGATGCGTCGGCCACGAGCTCCGGCAAAGGTTGTGGGTCCGGCCCCGCTTCGAGGAGCAACACTTTTCGGCTAGGGTCCTCGGAAAGACGCGTCGCCGCAACGCATCCCGCCGATCCCCCGCCGACAATAATTACGTCGTGCTTATCCGGCATTAAACGTTCCTCAATACCTGCGTGAACCAATAATCAGGAACGAGATTCTTCGCTCCGCTCAGAATGACAGCTAAGAGAATTATCATCCTGACATACTCCCATGTCATCCTGAACGTAGTGAAGGATCTCGCATTTTGTCTGATTCTCTTCCCATACTAAACCTACGCCTGCTCGCCAAGACCTTTGCGCAACCGTCGAGTGAATTCTTGCAAGATCAACGTCGCCGTCGCGCGCAAAACCATATCGCCAAGAATCGCCAAGCGCCCTTTGATCTTCACGTCGGCCTGGTAATCCATCTGAGACTTTGCGTCGGAAATGCTGTGCAAATCGACGGTCATGTCGGCATTCACCGTGCTCTTGGTAACGGAATCAGTTCCCTCCGTTCGCACCACCATCTGTTCCGGCGGCCGGCTTTCGACAATCGTCGAACGAAAATTAAACTTTCCCGAGATCGGCCCTACCGTCGCGGAAATGATGCCGTCGAAGGTCTTATCGTCGATCTGCTTCACTTCATCGATGCCAGGAACATCCAGATCGATCTTGCCATCGAAAATCATTGTACAGTATTTGCCGAAACAAATTCAGGCGCGATCTTATGTGACAAAAAAACCTGTGACAAGAGCGGCGACATTAAATGTTAGCCACATCAACAAACGGATCTTGCGGAAGTGGTGCAATCCCTTGCCATCGTTCGGCAGCGTCCGGAGCTTCCTTGAGCCTAATTTCTGCTCACGTAGTTGGACACTTCGATCAGATTCATGTCGGGGTCACGGAAATACACCGACATCATCAGCCCTCTTGCGCCATTTCTTTCGACTGGGCCTCCGATTAGGTTTACACCACAGAAATTCAGGTGGGCGATAACGGCGGAAAGGGACACGGAAGTAATAAAGCAAACATCGGCTGAACCGGGTGTGGGCTTTTCCGCTTTCAAAGCACTCTCGCGTCCGAGTTGTTACAGGTTGATCTTCTGCGATCCAAAGGACAGAGCTTTCCTATTCTCGCCAAAGGTGACGATCTCCATCCCCAGCACCTTCGCGTAGAACTTACAGGTTGCCTCAATGTCTTTTACCGTCAAAACCACGTGGTCGAGGCTGTCAATCTTCATGGATACCTCTCTGTCGTCCAATATCTGGCCGCTTGGCCGCAACAGATCTGTTGCTGACTTCATGCGTTAAAATTACTTCGTGACGCTGTCAAGCGATCGTTCTGAAGCGTCCGGTTGGCACCCCTTTGGTACCCTTTGGCTGTGATCGAGAGTGTGCGATCTTTCTGTAACTAGAACGACGAAATCACCATGGAGCGAACCGGTGGGAGTTCTCCGAGCTTGATTTCTCGCCAGCTATCGCCCTGGTTGGGAGAAAACCATACTTCCCCGCCGCCGGTAGGCATTTTTCTGGTTTCGGCTTGTCCTTTGTCACTTTGTCCGTACCCAGCATAAACCTGGGTTGAGTTTGCCGGAGGACTGGCCAGCGTCCAAACCATCTTTTCCATGCTTTCCGGCAGTCCGCCGCCAACCTGCTGCCAAGTCTGCGCTCCGTCCAGACTTCGAAAGATGGCAGACTGCGCCAGTCCGGGACGGTTCCAATGTCCGGGGGATTCATTGCCGGTGGCGACGAGCATCACGGGGATTTTTCCGTATAGGAACAGAAAATCATGAAAGTAGTCGCGGGTTATCCCCGACTGTTCGATTCGCCCCCATCCGTGGGACGGATCCGTGCTGCGAAAGAATCCTCTGGCGGAGGTGACAAAGTAAAGATCCCTGCGGTTGGGATCGTTGGCGACTTTATGAATGTCCAGGTAATCGATCCCGGAGCTTACGTCTTCCCATGTGTTGCCACCATCGAAGGTGCGAACAATCCCGCCATGTTCGATAGAAAGATAAATCAACCGCGGATCGTTTCGGTCAATATGGATATCTCTGATGTGACCGGCGTGATTTGGTTGCGGCGATACCCAGTTACGCTTTACCTCTTCCGGTAAATCCAATAGGTTCTTGAGTTCCTCCCATGTCTCGCCGATGTTGTCGCTCCTGTAGAGATGCACAGGCTCCGTGCCGACGTACACAACACGGTCATCCGTTGGGTCGACGGTGACTGCGCGAACGTCCCCGTCGAAAATACGCACCCAGCTGCTTCCCGCATCGGCGGTCCGGTACAAGCCGTCCTTGAGAATGCCGCAAAAAATCATTTCCGGGTGGCGCTTGGACCCGGCCAGACAATCGGCAACACCCGAAAGATGGCGTCCTGATTCCTCCCACTGGTCGTCCTTGCCCCGATAGACCCTGACTCCTCTCTGCGTGCCAAGAAAGAAAACATTTGCGTTATTCATTTGCTTCTCCATCAACTTTGTCGCGCTTTTGAAGCACGGGACATCGGCCGGCGAAATATTCGTCGAATTTTATCCTTGCGGATCACGCGGCGTTCGTAAAACCGATCAGCGAAAGCTCGGTAAAATGAAATTTTTTGCTCGCCTCGTGCGGCAGAACGGTAAACTGGTGTATCGAGTACTCATGCTCGTACTGGGTCCTCGTGTTGATCCCATCCAACGGCAGAACAATCTCAAAATTATGAACTCGCGCCGCGCTACTGCAGGTATAAAGAACGGCAATGTTGGTGGACGAGCCGACCACGATCATCCTTTTGGCCCCTGCCCGGTTCAGAAGGTCGAGCAGCTCTCCGCCGGTAAACTTGTCGAACGCATCGGGATAGATCACCGGCTCGCTTGCTCTACGCTTTAGAGCCGGAGCCACTTCGGCCATGGCGGTTCCTTTAGCGGAAGCCGAGACCGTGAAAATGATCGGCACATCGAACGATCTGGCTCGCTGCAAAAACTTACCGAGAGGTTCCAACAATTTCGAGCAACATTCCTTCGGGTCATGGCAGCGAGTGCTCATATCCAATACCACGACAGCAGTCGACCGGGTGTCCAAAGTGATCGGGTTTGCTTTCGGCTTATTTGGCCCCTCCATCCATTTACCCCTTTTTATCCTCGACGAGTTCGCTGTTCATAAGAGCGCCGCATGAAGGACAGTACATTTGCTCGAGAAGAAAGCTTCCCACAAGGTCCTTCATCAAAGGCCCGATTCTCGTGGGCGGAGACAATCTTCGTTTGCAAGCTTGCTTCCAATCCTTCTCTGCCGGGCAAAGTTTATGCAGACATTTGGTGCAGCGCGTCCAGACACCGCTCTCATCGCTGTAAAGCTCGAGGTTTTCGCGAAGCGGATGGTTCATAGATCTCCCGCTAACCGTTCTTCCTTGAGTTGCGACCTGAGCTTCTCGCTCGCGCGCAAGTCGACGCCATCATCGGTATCGCTAATCACGACTCCGTAAACCTCCCGAGCCGCCTGTCTCGATACGAGACCGTGCTTGACGTCCTTCGCCACCATCCCTGGCTCCCTCTCCAACGGGTCGCCATATCCACCGCCGTTCTCGGTGCGCATATAAAGCACGTCGTTTTTCTTAAATTCTATTTCACAATAAGGCAGCAGTTTCCCTTGGACTCCCAACTCAGCGACGTCTCGTACCCAACCTTTTTTAGCTACGTGGTCACGAAACTTAGCGTCTTCGTAATGCACCAAAATTCCTGGCGCGCCCGGATAACCGCCAAAAATCCCTTGACCTGAATTTCTCAATCCCGCCACCCCCATCGCGACGACTTTGATCTTATCTTCAGGACAATTGTGAATCGTAAAGGCAGACTCAGCGCCTACTCCTCCACGATACTTGCCAGGTCCTCCCCCGTCGGTAACGTGTCGCCGATGCAGGTAGAGCAAAGGAAAGTTTCGCTCGACCCATTCGACGTTGGGAGAAGTCATTCGGCTGCCGCCCGAATCGATTCCGTCGCGGTACGATCTTGCGCCGGTGCCGCCGACGGAATTTTCCGAGCCCAATCCCGAGACGTAAAATCTTCCATACTGATTCATGCCCGCGTGTCTGGCGGTGCGTCCGCCCGCATTGAGGGCCATCACCTCTTTTTTCCACCTCTCGCTGGTAGCCAGCATTTGCATCAAGACCGAGCTCGAAAGATATTTCACGATGGCGCCGGCGGAAGTGGTGTTCATCGACACCGGGCCCGGGTATCGCACATTGACCACCGTGCCTTCCGGGGCGACGACCTCGATGACCCGAAAAGCCCCGTGGTTCTTGAGGACATCATAGGCAAGCGTGAACAGAACCGCGGCGAAGCACGCGCCGAAAGTACCGTGGTAGGGGAGATTGATACCCATGCGCGCCTGGTTGTCTGTCCCGGTGAAATCGAAAATCAACCGATCGGCTTTTTTTCTAAGCGTCAATCTGATTCTCCAGGTCTCCCCTCCCGACTGGATCATTCCGGTGTCGCTCCATTCGCCGTCCGGAATCTCGGCAATTCTCTTTCTCAGCGTGGCCTCCGAGCCGCCGATCATTTGTGAAGCAACAGCTTCGACCAATTCGGTGCCGTACTGTTCGCACATGGCCTGCATTCTCGATTTGGCTACATTGTTGGCGGCAATCTCGCACTTCAGGTCGAGGCCGACCATCACCGGCTGGCGTGTCATGTTGATGAAGGCATCGAAGACGTCTTTTCTTAGGACACCCCGTTCGACCAGTTTCACCCCGGGAATTCTTAAACCTTCTTGGCAGACCTCTCTTGCTCCAGGAGAGTTGCCGCCGGGTGACATAGCGCCAATATCCATCACGTGAACAAATGTGGCGCTCCACCCAACCAGCCTATCGCGGTAATGGATGGGAGAAATCATGTAAACGTCGGACTGATGGATGGCGGCAAGATACGGATCATTGAGTAAGAAGATATCATCCGGATAGATTCCACCATCGCTCTCAAAGCGCTCAATGATTCTTTTCACCGCGAAGCCTGCGGTTGCCACGTGCCAACCCAGAGTGTTCCCGGCCGATAGTACCTCGCCGCTTGCGCGGTAGAGCGCCGCCATATAGTCCTTTTGCTGTGTGGTGTTGACGGTCCCGCCCACGCGTTCGAGGGTCGTACCCATCTCATTGGCGATTTGGTGGAGCCGGTGAGACAGAATCTCGAAAGTAATGGGGTCCACTCCTCTAATCGCCTGCTCCAAGATATTTCCTCCTAGGCTCCGACAAATATTCGGACGTTGTGGAATTCGTCGATGGTCGCTCGGTCTTTAGGATTCGCAACAATGGTCGTGACCGGAGTCTCTATGACTGCGGGGCCTTCGATTTCAACGCCGGGTCTTAGCCGCTCGAAATCGAAGATTTTAGTCCTGACAAAATCTCTGTATTCCTCGAAGTAGACATTTCTTTCTTCCTTTACGGCGTTATCCTGGGCACCTTTTTGGAGCGGCTGACTTTTCACTCGCGGTCTGGCCATTTGTCCTCTGGCCGTGGTTCTAAACGTAATGAGTTCTTTGCCGGCTTCCCGATATCCGGATCCCTTGCCGTACGATCTTTCGTAGAATTCATCGAATCGGGAGTACAGCTCGTTTAAGTCATCCTCGGTGATCTCGGAGTCGCCGATCGGAAACGGCACATTCAATTCGTGCACCTGGTAGCGGTATCGCATATCCACGCTTCTTGAAATCTCGATAGCGCTTTTCTTGAACCCCGCCGACAACAGGTCATGATAGGCTTTGTCGAGGAGCTCCGAGAAATTCGCGTTGACGCGCTTTAAGTCCGCCGGAACGACAATCGGATCCGATTTGCCATATTCGTAGACTACATCCGAGCTGATCAGACCGGTTGCGCCATGGACCGAGGCAGTGAGCGGAACAACTACTTGCTTAATGCTCAAATCCGCGGCGTAGCGGCTCGCGTGTACCGGCCCAGCACCGCCGTAGGCGAAAAGAGTGAAGGCGCGCGGATCATGACCTTTCTCCACAGTGGCCTTCCTGATGAGATCGCTCATGTGGGAGTTGGCGATTCTATAGATGCCGCTCGCGGCTTCAATATCGGTCAGACCCAACGGCACGGCGATATTCTCCGAAATCGCCCTTAATGCGGCTTCTCTATCGAGACTCATCTTACCGCCAAGAAAATACTTTTCATTCAGATAGCCCAAAGCCAGATCGGCATCGGAAACGGTCGGCTCCGTGCCTCCCAGTCCATAGCAAACCGGACCCGGTTTCGCTCCGGCACCTTGGGGTCCGACTTTAAGGAGTCGCGTTTCCGGATCTATCCAAGCGACGCTTCCTCCTCCGGCGCCGATCGATTCGACCCAAATTTTAGGTGAAAGGATACTGTGGCGAAGGAATACCGGCTTGTAGTCCCTCTCGATGACCGCGTCGCGGATGACACTGACTTTGAAAGTCGTACCTCCCATGTCTGTCGCTAGAATGTCGCGCTCGCCGATCAGATCGCCGAAAAACCGGGTGCCCACGACACCAGCGGCCGGGCCCGATTCGATGGTCCCCACCGCGTTTTTGCAAGTTGCCTCTATCCCTAAGACTCCGCCATAAGCTTGCATAATCAGCGGTTCTGAGCGCAGGCCTCGGTTCTTCAGAACGCCGTAAAGATTTTGCAAATAGGCCGAGATTTTAGGACCGATGTAGGCGTTGAAGATGGTTGTCGCCGTCCGTTCGTATTCGCCGAGAAACGGAGCTACCTCGGTGGACAGAGCCAAGAACATGTCGGGATACTTTTCTTTGATCAGCTTTGCCAAAACGGTTTCGTGCGCGTCGTTCGCTATCGACCAAAGTAGCGCTACCGCGATCGATTCCACTCCCCTTTTCGCCAAGTCGGCAATGACTTTCTCCGCGTCGTCTTTGTTCAACTCGACGAGAATGGTGCCATTGGAGTCAATGCGTTCGGCGACCTCTTTGATAAGATCCTTCGGCACGAACGGCTCGGATTTACCGAGCGCCGAAAGATGCGCCGCCTCGGCCTCGCCCAGACCTTCAGTGGTTTTCCCACGCATCATCAGGATGGCATCGCCGAATCCGCTGGTTGCAATGAGACCCGTCGGCGCTCCTGAACGGGTGATTAGAGTGTTTTCTCCAATCGTGCAGGCGTGGAAAAATACCCGAGTACGGTCGAGGAGATCTCCTTCATCGCTGAGGCCCAGTTTCTCAGCCGCGCTCTTTACTGCGTTGGTCGCCCCAATGGAAAAATCGGTGGGTGTCGATAACGCTTTTCCAATGGTGATCTGCCCGATTTCATCAACCACGACCGAATCAGTGAACGTTCCTCCGATGTCAACACCGACAATATATTCCATGCTGCTCGACCACCTTTTCCTGCTTCACGTTATCTCTGCGAAAGATCGGCGCCGCTATTCATGCCTGGTCATTTCGCGACGCCCAACAACTGACTCAATTCGGTGTATGCTTCTCTATAGGTTTTCCCCAGCGCCAAGTCCGACGGAACAATCCTGACGTTTTTGATCTGTTCCATCGGATTGCCCTTGATGTCCCGGCGTGCGGATGTTCTCCCGTGCTTGACGATAATCTCCTGGCCCTCTCGCGAAAGGCTAAAGTCGACGAATAGCCGCGCGGCGTTGGGGTGAGGCGCGTTCCGGTTGATGGATATCGGTCCGGCTCCCGCAATCACCGGATCGATCGGCATCCATTCGATGGGACTCCCTTTTTGTTTGGACTCGACCGCGTTTTGCAGGTAATTGTTCACCAGGACGGAAAACTCGCCCGCCGCCAGTAGCTCTGTCAGCAGGGCACGCCCTTGCCTAAGATTGATATCCTGAGTCTTGAGTCCAACAATGAATTTTTTAGTCCTGTCGGCGCCCCAAATCTTCTTCAAGTTGGCGTACCATTCGACTTCCCGGGGATCCAATCCGAGCTTGCCCTTCCACTTTGGCTCTAATAAATCGGAGTATTGCCTCGGAATTTCATTCGAGGAAACCAGTTTTTTGTTATAGGTCGGTAGCATCGGACTGGTGTAGATAGTGGTCCAATAGCCTTCGGTGTCTTTGTGGCCTTCCGGAAAAAATTTACGTTCAGGTGAATCATAGGCACCAAAGTGTCCCTCCTCCAGCAGAACGTAACCTTCCAGACCCGCTTGCGCATAAACATCCCAAATGTAGTTTCTTGTCCGGTGTTCGGTCTGGATTTGAGCGATTAACTTGCCGCCGCTCGAGCGCTGATGACGGGCTCTGATGAAAGGGTATTTTTTTTCGAACGCCTGCAGCAGAGCCGTTGCATCGGCGATGGTCATTCCAGAGTAGACCACCAATTCTTGTTCTTTTTTGGCGCCTTCGATGAGGCGCTCGTCAGCTAGGCTCAGGAGCGGGTTCAGCAATAGAAGAGAATAAACGGTCAGGGAGAACAACCCGTGTAAGTTAATAAGTCGCGCTTTCATTTCACCTCAGTTATTCTCTTTTGATAAGAGATTGACTCTTCGAAAAGTTACATGACTGGCTCTGGTGATTTGGGAGCCGCCGCGATAAACAACGCTGGCGTATCACAAAGCGAAACGCATTCGCAAATGCGATTTCCATGCTGTGATCACTGCCCCCAGGCGGCCGCCGTATCGGTCGAAAAACGAAGAAATCGAAATCGATGTGATGGTGAAGGGCGGTGCAAATTTACGCGCTGATTGCGTTCGATATCTGCAGCCGCCCGCGACCGTAGAGGATAGAATCGCGCCAGTCAAATAGAGACAGCGAACATTCAACCGCCCGCATTAAAAAAGGCCAGCCTACTTCTCTTTTCATTTTTCGGACGCTCCTGGGATCGTAACGTGCTTTGAAGCCCAAACCCTCGCGCAATCTCCCGTCAGGATAAACTCGGCGAAGGATCTCGACTTCGTCTTTCACGGCAAGTGGGTGCAATCCCTTGCCATCGTTCGGCGGCGTCGGGAGCCGACGATTCAAGTGTTTGCAGAAGTTCCAGTGGCTTCTAAAATTACATCGTGACCGCGTTTTACGACCTAACACCCCGCTGAATTAGCTGTCAACGCGAGTTGCGATCCGGAAACCAAGTTGACGCAGATTTTGTCTAAACTGTTCGGTGGATTCCCACTGCTGTGCTCAAGTTGATAAAAACGTGGCTTATTTCACGTGCTTGCTGCCGCAGTAAAGACTGGCCCCCGCTTTGCCCTAGTGACATTACAAGTGCTCGAAACTTGGCGAAGAGGATGAATTCGATGGCTAAAACAATTCTCGTTGCGCTGAACCTAGATAACAAAATTGACATGCTGCTTGGGCATCTGGAAAAAGACGTGAAACCGGGTGATCGGATCGTGTTTCTGGTCGCGTACCAGCACGACATCCCGAGTTGGCTTTTGGCCCAGATCGCACTGCTCCAAACCGGTTTCGAAAACGGGGTTGCGTGCGAAGAGCGAAAGGCACGGCTTTCATGGGACGAGCAAAAAACCCGCATGGAGGAAGATGTCGCCAAACCCGTGCGCCGAGTATTTAGCCGAATCGGTGTGAAGGTCGATGTGGATCTCTATTGCGGCTCTCTGAACCGCATTATGAAACGGTATCTGGAGAATGGCGAGGTCGCTCTGATCGTGGTCGGCGGCTCGTCGTGGTTACGCCGGCTGAAGATCGTCCCAATAAGCGTGCGCAACTGGTTTGTGTGGCGGCAGCCCCATTACCCGTCGGTTCTTCTGATGCATCCGGAGGATTAAGTGGTTGTTCGCTCGCTCAGCCTCAGCAGGTTAAACCGGAGCACGGCAGCCAGATTGGACAACTCCACGCCAAGGGGGTTTCAACAACAAGAATTTTAGCAAACCCATGGCGATCAATGCTGTCCAAATCCGCACGTTAACGGCGTTCTCACCGGTTCCCACAAGGTATTCATCGAGTCTAAAAGATAAACTTGACAACTACAGTTTAGTGACTACGGTTAAACAAGCTAGGCATAGGGTTTCCTTCCTCGGTTACCTGAAATTCTTCAAGTAAGCCTGACAATTCTCAACCCTCTAACAGTCCAACCAGGGAGGTTGAAATGTATACGCGCAACGTCAGTTTGAAGCTCAAGGCCAATAGTGCGCTGGAGTTCACCCGCACTCTTGAGAACGAGGTTATTCCCGTGATGCGGAAACAAAAGGGATTTAGGGATGAGATCACTCTCGTCGCCCCAGAACGGAATGAGGCCGTAGCCATTAGTTTCTGGGATAGGAAAGAGGACGCGGAGGCTTTGATCAATACCAGGGATATTTATGAACGCCATATTTTCGCCTTTACTGGGCGGATCAACCGGTCACTAACCGTGGCAAAATCGGGCTTCACACCACTCATCTCTTCTTCATAGGTCAGCAAGTAGAAAAAAATGAAAAGCTCTATGATTTTGACGAGTCCATCCTTCCTTACCACCACCCATTCGCCAACTCGCTGTGGAATTGTACTGGCCGGCGGGGATGGCAAACGCCTTCAGCCATTTATCGATCGACTACGGGGAGATGGTCTTCCCAAGCAGTACATGAATTTCATCGGTAGTCGTTCCATGCTGGAGCACACCTTCCAACGGGCCGAGAAGCTGATCTCTGCGAACCATCTATTTACCGTGGTGAACCAAGACCACCTGAGATTTCCTGATGTCAGACGGCAGCTTACTAGCCGCCCAGCAGGAAACGTGGTCGTGCAGCCTGAGAACAAGGAGACCGGACCTGGGCTACTGCTGCCCCTAATTCATTTAATTAAGCGCTATCCTGATTCCACGGTGGTTGTTTTTCCCTCAGACCATTTCATCGAGGAGGCGGACCTTTTTATGGTCCACGTGGAGCTGGCATTCCGTGCGGTTGAGCGGGACCCTTCCGGTCTTATCCTGTTAGGAATGGAGCCGAGCGGAGCAGAGCCGGAGTACGGCTATATCTTGCCAGGGCAACGGGTGGAAAGTCTCCTCGCGTCAGGCATTCGTGAAGTCTCAAAGTTCATTGAAAAGCCGAAGCCTCCTTCCTTGAGGGCGCTGATCCTAAAGGGAGCGCTGTGGAACACCATGGTCATGGTTTTCAAGGCCGAGATGCTGCTGGATCTAGTGCGCAGGACCGCTCCGGCACTCTTCGGTTTTTTTTACCGGATCGCGGAAGCCGTAGGGACTGGCGGTGAGACGGATGTGGTGGACGAAGCCTACAGGCAGTTGGAGCCCATGAATTTTTCGCAAGGGTTGCTGGTGCCTCTTTCCCTGCAGCTTCCATCACCCCTATTGGTTCTGCCAGTCCGGGGCGTTCATTGGAGCGACTGGGGATCCGAGCGCCGTATCTTGAGTGCGCTCGAAAAGACTGGGCATCCGGGACCGACTGAATTGAATTTCAAAATAAGCCCTTCAGGCGCGGCGGTGAGTAGACCGGATTTTCTGAGCGCTTCAG
>WNFU01005970.1_pt1 | contig 14913 bp, 8 predicted proteins | sample 5400121 | NCBI WGS metagenome assembly WNFU01 (sample SAMN13153360, study PRJNA577476) | soil metagenome | isolation source: 100 cm soil or saprolite under grassland replicate 1 | place: USA:California | collected 2016-06-15
GCGGTACAGCCGCGTGACCGGCAGCGACTGGGCACCGCGAAGGATCACCCCAAGCTCGGCGGTCCACTCCTCGGCCAGGTCCTCGCGAAGCTCGGGCTGCAGCCGGCGGGCGGCCAAGCGGATGAGCCCATGGGGAACCTGGTCAAGGCGCCCGCGGATCTCCTGGCTGATCAGCTCGCCCAGGACGGCGGTGCCGGTCAGGGCGGCGACGGCCGCGGCCAGGAACGCCCACACCGCCTTCATGCCGAGCCGGCCTGGGGGCGTGGCCTGGCGACCGGGTCGGAGCCCGGCTGCAGCTGCTGGGCGAGCGCCGCGAGCTCGTGGCGAGCGGTCTGGATGCCGGTGGAGCTGAGCCGGTACAGGCGGCGGGCTGGCCGGCCGGCGGCGGCGGGATCGATGTCCTCCTGCTCCCTGATGAGCCAGCCGGCCCGCTGCAGGCGGGCCAGGATCGGATACAGCTTGCCGCTGGGAAAGCCGGTCAGCCGCATGAGTTCGTAGCCATAGCGGGGCTCGGAGATGTCGTCGAGGAAGACGCGCAGCACCCTGGCCACGGCGAAAGTCACGCGCACTTCACCCATAGCTAAGAAGTTTACATAGCCCACCACCAACATGCTGCGGTCCAGTCTCCTCCTGGGAGGCCACTCAACCGTGGGTAGTGGCGCGGACCGCTGCCTCGGAATCACCGAAACTGTCAGACCGGTCCGCGAGAATGGGTGTATGGGAACCGAGGAGCCAGGCGCGCAGCCCCTGCCGAGCGGTGACAGCCGCCTGGGCGGCGTGACGCTCGACGACGTCGTAGTGCTCCGCCGGGCGAATCCGGCTTGGCGGCTGCTGGCGGCTGACTACGCGCCGGCTGTCATCGCGTTCCTGGACCGGGCGTTTCTCGCGACCGGCGCCCGAAGCGTACCCGAAGCGATGCTGGCCGACGTGCTGCAGGACGTGCTGGACGAGGTCAACGCCACTGACACCGCCGCCATGCCGAAGCGACCGCGGGACTACCTCACGGACTGGTGTGGTGATGGTGTCGGCTGGCTGCGGCGCTACTACTTGGCTGGGTCTGACGAGCCGGTGTACGACGTGACCGCTCGAGCCGAGGCCGCGGTCGTGTGGGTGAAGAGCCTCATGGCGTCGAGGTCATTCATTGGCACGCAGTCACGGCTGTTGCAGATCGTGGAGCTGCTTGACCAGATCGTCGAGGGATCGCAGGCGGACCCGGAGGAGCGCATCCGTCGGCTGCAACAGCGACGCACTCAGATCGACGCACAGATCGAGGCGATCCGGGCGGGGCAGGTGGAGACGCTCGTGCCGAACGAAGTCCGGGACCGTTACCAGACGTTGGCGTCGCTGGCTCGTGGCCTGCTCGCGGACTTCCGCGATGTCGAGGAGAACTTCCGCAATCTCGACCGGGACACGCGCGAGCGGATCGCGCAGTGGGACGGGCCGCGCGGCGCACTGCTCGACAAGGTGCTGGGACGCCGGCACTTCATCACCGAAGCCGAGACCGGCGCGTCGTTCACGGCCTTCTACGACTTCCTGTTCGACCCTCCTCAGTGGGAGAGGTTTCAAGCGCTGTTGGGGACGGTCGCGGAGATGCCTGAGGTCGCCGGTGTGGACGACGGGCTTCCCGGGATTACCCGAGAGTGGCTGGTCGCCGCCGACCAGGTGCAGCGCACGGTGGCGCGGCTGTCGTCGCAGATGCGCCGGTTCCTCCAGGAGCAGGGCTACGCCGAGAACCGCCGGATTGGCGCGCTTGTCCACCGAATCGAAGCAAACGCCGTCGCGGTTCGCGACAGCCAGCCCACCAAGCCAGACTTCATGCAGATCGACGAGCCTCGTGCCGACGTCGTCCTGCCGATGGACCGGAAGTTGTGGGAGCCGCCGGTCAAGCCCGCCTTCGCCGATCCGAAGCCGGCCGATCCAGCGTCGCTGGACGACGTGGAGGCGGCAGACGAGTTGTTCGCCTCGCAGCGGGTTGATCCGGCGAAGGTGCGGGCGACGCTCGCGTCGGTGTTGTCGCTGTTCCCCACCGGCCTGACCGTTCGGGACGCGCTCGAGTTGGAGCCACTGACGGAAGGGCTGGCAGAGCTGCTGACCGTCCTGGAGGTCGCGACGGACGCGCAGTGGGTGACCAAGGTCGACGAGAAAGTCTTGGAGGAGCTTGTCATTCACGAGCCGGATCGCCGTCGGGTGGCGAGCCTGCCGCGGATGCTGCTGGAGGACATGACCGGAGCGCTTGCTGATGACAGCTACTGATGATCTTCCTGAACCTGGGGCCGTCGCGCAGTCCGACAGCGGGCTGTCCCTCAGTGACGCCGTCATTCCACTGCTGCGAGGCGTTGTCTACTCCGGGACCCATCCACGCGCGTGGCAGGCGGTGCGGAAGTTGGAGTCGGCGGTACGCGACTACGTGTCCGCACTAAATCTCGACCTGTTCGTCGACCCGGCCGAGGGCTTTGCCTACCTTCGACGCAAGCAATGGGTGGAGGACGGCGCGCCGATGCTGCTGCGACGCCGTGCGTTGTCCTACCGAGTGTCGTTGATGCTCGCGCTACTGCGTCGGCGGCTGGTCGAGATGGACACGCAGGGCGACCAGACGCGGCTGGTGCTATCCCGGGACGAGCTCGTGGAGCTGGTCCGCACCTACCACCCAGACCGTGCCAACGAGACGAAACTGTACGACGCCGTCGACGCTGACGCGAACAAGCTTGTCGACATGGGGTTCTGCCGCCGCCCCCGCAGCCACCCGGACCAGACCGAGGTCCTGCGGGTGGTCAAGGCGTTCGTCGACGCGGAGTGGCTGTCGGAGTTCGACGAGCGGCTGGCCGCCTATGCGGCGTACGCCGCGCAGACCACCGAGGGCGCCGCTGGCGACGGGAGCGACAACGACGTCGATGCGTCGGCGGGTGAGGAGTGAGCGTGCCGGATAGACAGTGGGGGTTGGGCTTTGCCGTGCCGGATCGTGCGGGATTCCGGTTGTGGAACGTCGAACTGCTCAACTGGGGAACGTTCGATGGGTCGATTGTGTCCTTTCCCATCGAGGGGCGGGACTCGTTCATCACCGGCGCTGTGGGCGCGGGAAAGTCGACACTTGTCGATGCGCTGACCACGTTGTTCGTCCCGGCGGCGCGGATCGTCTACAACAAGGCTGCGGGTGCGGGAAAGAATGAGCGCCGCCTGGAGACGTACCTGCGAGGTGTCTACTCCACGGCTGCCGACGACACCGGATCCCGTGCGAAACCGGTTGCACTGCGCAGCACCAAGCATCTCTCGGCGGTGCTTGCCCACTTTCGTGATGATGAGGCAGACACCGACGCCGTGTTCGTCCACGTCTACTACTTCACCGCCGCCGGCACGATCGAGAAGATCTTCGCCGTCTCCGACCAGCCCATCACGTTGGAGCAGCTGCTCGCTGGCGCGAACAGCGACCCGCGCAGGTTGCAGAAGCTGATCCGCGCGCGGACGCAGCGGTGCGACTCCTGGCGTGACTACCAGCTGGCGGTGCGCCGCAAGTTGGGCCTGCCCCATGCGCAGGCACTCGAGTTGTGGTACCAGACCGTGTCCATGAAGCAGGTGGCGAACCTCACCATCTTCGTCCGGTCGCACATGCTCGAGCCGCCGGACGAGACCCGGGAGACGATCCAGTCGCTGGTCGACCACTACCAGGACCTGACCGCATCGGCCGCGGCGATCGAGCGGGCAAGGGCGCAGCTGGCGATTCTCGACCCGCTGATCACTCATTTCGATGACCACGACCGCCACGCCAGTCAAGGGGAGGACTTGGCGCGCGTTCGTGACCGGGTCTTGGAGGCACACTACCAGGGCATCGAGATCGGGTTGGTCGAGGCTGCGATGTCCTCTGCGCGGGAGAAGATGACGGCGGCGCGGGTACGTAAGCAGAGCCTGGCGGGCCGGATCAAGGCGGCCAACGACCGGATAATGCGGCTTGAGAAATCGATCAGTGACGCCGGTGGCGCAGCGCTCTCGGATCTCGACAAGCAGATCGAGGCGTTGACCGGCGAGGTGACGTCACGGAAGCGGCGGTGGGAGCGGTTCGTCGCGCGGTGCAACGACGCCGGGGTCGAGCCGGCGGGAGACCTCGACGGCTTCCTCGCGTTGCGGCGCACCGTCCAGGCCCGGCACGACGACGCGGCGCAGCGCGCCGAGGAGCAGCGTCCCGACTATGACACGATCGCCGCACTACACCGCAAACGCCAGGAGCTGCGCGAGGTGGAGGCTGCCGTGGAGTCGCTGCGCCACCGCAGGTCGAACCTCGACGCGGGCCTGCTGGAACTGCGCGGGCGGATCGCCGAGGCCGCAGGCGTGGCCGACGCAGACCTGCCGTTCGTCGGTGAGTTGCTTCAGGTGCGCGCCGACCACCGCGACTGGGAGCCCGCTGTCCAGCGGCTGCTCCATGGGTTCGGATCAACCCTGCTGGTGCCTGAGCCCGCGTACCCCGCGGTGTCGGACTGGGTCGACCGGACCAACCTGCGAGCACGGTTGACGTACCAAGCGGTGCCGGCGGAGACGAAAGCCGTCGGCCGGCCGGCCCCTGGCACGCTGCCGGAGGCGCTTGACGTGGCGCCGTCTTCACCGATGGCGGACTGGTTGCGCACCGAGGTGCTCCGCCGCTTCCGCGGCATCCAGCTGGCATCGTCGATGGCCGAGTTCCGCCGCGCCGACCAGGCGATCACCAAGCAGGGGCAGGTCAAGCGCCTCGGCCGGATCCACGAAAAGGACGACCGGTACCGCCTCGGAGACCGGCGCCGGTATGTCCTCGGATGGGACAACACTGCCAAGGTAGAGGCGCTCACCGACGACGCGGCCAGGCTCCGACGGGAGCTCGCCGGCCTTGAACGCTCGCTCAGGGTCGCGGAGGACGCCCAGCGGGAGTCGCAGACGGCCATGAACGCGACCGACACGCTACTGCGCGAGTACGACGACTTCGCCGCGATCGATGTGGTCGGTGCACAGACCGAACTCTCCCGGCTGCACGAGGAGCAGGCAGCGCTGCTGGCCAACTCGGCCACACTCGCCACGCTGCGAGAACAAATGGCCGGTGAGGAGCGCGAGCGCCAGCAGCTCGAGAAGCGCCACGAGGACGCGGTCGGGGACGCGGAAGCCTGGAAACGGAAGTTGGATGAGTTCGAAGCACGGCGCCAGGACCTGCCCACCGACCGACCAGACATCGCCGAGACGGACGCGGAATTGCTCGCCGCCTTACATGCCGCCGCCGAGCAGCGCGTCGCCGCCGTCACACTGGCGAACATCGATCGGGTGAAGACCGCAGCGCGGGAGGCGTTGCAGGCCCAGATCGACGCGGCGACGAAACGTGCCGGCCGTGCTCGCGAGGCGGCCGTCAGGGCGATGGAGCAGTTCAAGGAACGCTACCCGCAGGACGCGCTCGACATGGATGCGACGATGGAGTCCGCGCACGACTTCCGGGCCGTCCATCGCCGGCTGGTCGACGACGACCTGCCACGGTTCGAGGCCGAGTTCCGTCGCCAACTGTCGGAGAACACGCTGCGCGAGGTAGCCGGGTTCAACCAACACCTGGAGGAGCGGCGAAGCAGGATCAAGAACCGCATCGACCGCATCAACGAGTCGTTGGAGCGGATCGACTACACGGTCAACACCTATATCACCGTCGAGGCCATGGCCAACACTGACCCCGACCTCGCGACTTTCCGGCGTGACCTCAGGGAATGCATTGACGGCACCCTCGGCGGCGGTGACGACGCCTACACCAGGGAGCGGTTCGACAAGGTCAAGGCGATCGTCGACCGGTTCCAGGGCCGCGTGTCGCGCACCGATGAGGACCGAGCGTGGACCGCGCGGGTCACCGACGTTCGCAACTGGTACACATTCGCGATCGTCGAGCGCGACCGAGCGACGGGAGAGACCGTCGCCTACTACTCCGACTCCGAAGGCAAGTCTGGCGGGGAGAAGGAGAAGCTCGCCTACACAGTCCTCGCGGCCGCCGTTTCCTACCAGTTCGGCTTGGTACCCGGCGACCTACGACCGAAGACGTTCCGGTTCATCGCGCTGGATGAGGCGTTCGCCCGCGGCTCGGATGCGTCGACGCGGTTCGCGTTGCAGCTGTTCAAGACAATGGGCCTGCAGCTCCTAGTCGTCACGCCGCTACAGAAGAAGGAGGTCATCGCGCCGTACGTCGAGCGAGTTGCGCTGATCGCCAAGGATAGCGAGCAGCGGTCACGCTCGCTGTTCATGAAGATCGAGGACTACCAGGAGCGGCTAGCCGCCACCAGGCGCGCCGCGCGCGACGCCCCGAGCCCTGCCGAGGCAAGCGCACGATGACCGACTGGACCCTCCCGCGGGACGTGGCCACTCGGGCGACCGCCGTGTGGGATCGAGGCGCTCCGCTGAAGGCAGTGGCTGCCGGCGAGGAGTTCAGCCCGCTGCGCATGCCGATCAAAGGCCCTGCGGTAGCCGAGCGGGGCGCGCGCTACGACGACCTGCGCGCCTGGCTCGACGCGTGGCGGGCAGCCCAAGCGCCGATACGGGTCCAGTGGTGCAGCATCCGCGACCGGGTGCTCGGCCGGATCCACCTGCCCGCCGCGGCGTATCTGGACACGGTCGACGACGTCGCCCGACTGGCCGGCAAGACCAAGCAGTTGGAGTGGTTCCGGCAGGCAGTGCTAACAACCCCGGATCGGTTCAGGCCGTTCATGGCCGCACGCCCGCACCGGGTGCTGAGGATCGGTGCGGAGTGGCCAGCCGTGGTCGCGGCGGCTGGCTGGCTGGCCGACAACCCGGGCTCCGGCCTGCACCCTCGACAGATCCCGGTCGACGGCGTCCACACGAAGGTCGTGGAGCGCTACCGGCGCGACATCGCAGCGATGACACCCGACCAGACCGGCCGCACAAGCAGCGGGCAAGACTGGTTCGCGGCGCGATACGGGCTCGCGGTCAAGCCGCAACGGGTGCGGATGCGCTTCCTCGACCCCGCACTACCGGGCCGCCCCGTCTACTCGGACATCGAGGTGCCGACCGCAGAAGCGGCCAGACATCCGGTTCAGGCCGAGCGCGTGCTCGTGGTTGAAAACGAGATCCCGTTCTTGGCGCTGCCACCCATCCGCAGCACCGTCGCCGTCCTCGGAAACGGCAACGCCGCACCGAGCCTGCTCGCCGCGATCCCATGGGTGGCACAGACACCAATCGCATACTGGGGCGACATCGACACATGGGGACTCGTCATCCTCGACCGGGTACGCGCCACCGTCGCCGAACGCGCTCCCATCGCCAGCGTGCTGATGGACCACGACACACTGCTCGACCACCGCGACGCATGGGTGCAGGAGGAGACACCGACGGCCACAGCCGTGCCACACCTGACCGAGCCCGAGCGAGCCCTGTACACAGACCTCCTCCAGGGCCGGCTAGGCCACCGAGTGCGACTCGAACAGGAACGCCTGCCAATCCAGGCGCTCCTATGCGCGCTCGAGCACAATTGAGCTCCGCGTCCCTCTACCCAGCAATCGACGCGACTGGTTGGCCCACCCCCTGGGTCGTTGCACCCGGGTCGCCAGCCCATCCACCACGACGGCCTCGCCGGATGCGGCCATCTCCACCAGCAGGGCACGCAGGTCGTCGAGGGTGGTGATGAAGGTGCCGTCGGGCTGGCAGAAGCCGAGGTCGCCCAGCGGGCCGAGCAGCAGGTCCAGGCTGTCGCCCACCTCGGTCTTGGGGATCCCGACCGCCCGCCCGGCACGCCGATACGACAACCCGTCCAGCAGCACCGCGGCGACCGCGTCCAGGCGGACCTCCAGCGACAGCGGCGGGGTGCCGCCCTGGCCGGGCGGACGGGATGGCAGCAGGTGGGCCAGGCGGGCGGCCAGTCAGGCCAGCCTGTCTGCGGGCAGCGACGAACGTGGGCAGTATGACGACGGGGACCAGACCTCCAGGCAGGCTTGAGCACCTTGCCTATGGTCTGGTGCCCTTCAACGTCCGGGCGCACAGAGCATCACGGACACTGCGTCCCTCAATGTCACGCCCAGCGTCGGCCGTTTGCGGTCAAATCCACTCGTCGCTGCGGTCGCCCCACTGGCCGTAGTTTCAGGAACGGCGGACCCAGGATAGGGTTCGCTGCATGCGACCTGCACGTGCGACTGACCTTCGGGCCGGCATCCCGGCATGCGCCTTGCGAGGGTCAGCGCTGTGACTGGCTTGCCCGAGTACTCTTTGCTCGACGCCGGACAGCTGCCTGTTGAGGAACTGGTCGGATTCGCTGAGCGGGAGTGCTCCAGGCCTCGGCCGATTTACCTTGCGCACCGGTGGTTTGCTCGCCGGTTCGGGACCGCCTTCCGTGCCCTGCTCGTAGCGGCCGTCACACCAGCCGGAGGCGACTTCTGGCGCGGTTACTACGGCGAGGCCGACCTTTCCAGCATGATGGTTTTGGACCCGTTCGTGGGCGGCGGGACGTCAGTGGTCGAGGCGCTGCGGCTGGGCGCTACCGTGACCGGTGTGGATGTGGACCCTGTCGCCTGCGCGATCACCCGCTTCGAGGTCACCGCCCCCAACACGCCAGCGCTGGACCAAGTCGCGCGCGAGCTTGCTCAGCAGGTTGGCGACCAGCTGGCGCCCTTCTACCGGACCGTGGGACCGACCGGCGAGGAATTGGTGGCCCTGCACTACTTCTGGGTGCAGGTCATCGACTGCGTCGGCTGTGGCGCCCAAGTGGAAGCTCACCCTCACTATCAGCTGGCCCGCGATGTCTCCGGTGGCAGCCAATGGGTGGTGTGCCGGGGCTGTGGGCAGGTGCAGTGGTGCCCCCAGAGCGCTCGGAGCTTTGCCTGCGACCAGTGCCGGGTACGCACCGTGATCACCAACGGGCCGCTGCGCTACGGCACGCTCTCGTGCCCACGCTGTCGCACGGTTCAACGGCTGATCGAGGCGGGCCGCGCAACCGGCGAGCCGCCCAAGTGGCGGCTGTTTGCCGTGGAGGCGGTCCCATCACCTACTGGCAAGCGGCCTGTACCAATGCGTGACCGGTCCTTCCACGCCGCGACGCAGGTTGACACCGCAGCCTTCGAGGCGGCTCGGGCGGCGCTTGCAGCCCGCCGCAGCGCCGACGGGACGATACCGTGGCTGCCGACAACCGAGATCCCGCAGTCTGGACGGGTGGATGATCGGCTCATCGCCTATGGCTATCGGCGCTACACCGACCTGTTCAATGATCGGCAACTGCTGCATCTGTCACTGCTGGCCGAGGCGATCGGCCAACTGCAAGGCCCTGAGCGGGATCCGTGTGCCCTGGCGTTCTCCAACCACCTGACAACCAACTGCATGCTGACCGCGTACGCCTTTGGCTGGCGACGGCTGTCTCCATTGTTCTCGGTCCGGGCCTTCCGCCACGTCCCACGACCAGTGGAACTCAACCCATGGATGGCAGGGACCGGGCGGGGTAGCTACCCCAACGCGCTGCGCCGGGTTGCACAGGCCACCGAGTTCGCCCGCCACCCCAAGGAGTTCACCGCCGACGGCTACCACCCGGTCCGAAGCCGGCCAGCCCTTGCACCAGCGCGAGTCCTGCACGCCGACGCTCGCCAGCTTCCGGTAGCAGACGCCAGCATCGACCTAGTCCTCACCGACCCCCCCTACTTTGACAATATTCCCTACCCGGAATTATCTGACTTTTTCGCTCCGTGGCTCGCGATGCTTGGGGTGATCGACAGCGCCGGCCCAGTCGCAAGGGCACACAGCCTTTCTGCGCCCAACCGCGAACCGCACAGCATCGACCGCTTCGCCGCCGACCTGCACGCGTGCTTCGCCGAGCTCGCGCGGGTGCTGCGTCCGGACGGCCGATTGATCTTCACCTTTCAGCACTCCACCCCAGGCGCCTGGAGCGGCCTTGCGCACGCACTGGCCGCAGCGCCGCTGGAGCCCATCCAGGTGCTACCAATGCTTGGCAACGGCAAAGTCGGCCTCCATGTCCACGAGGGCGCCAGCACCTGGGACGCGGTGTTCGTCGTCCGGCGCAGCGCTGATGCCCACAGCACAACACCCGGTGCACCAGCGCTCGCCGATGCCGGGCACCTGGACGAGGCCATCGCTCACGCCGCCGCTTGGGAGCGGCGCGTCCAGGCGCAACTGCCCGGCCGCTTCAGCCGCGCTGACCGGATGAGCTTTCGCCGCGCCTGCCTAGTCGCCGCCAGCGTCGGGTTCCTCCGGCCGCCCACCACAGCCGGGCCGCCCGTACTGCTGGAAGAGGCCTTGACCACTTCCGCCATCCGGGCCGACGACCAAGACCAGATGCAATCAACTACCGACCAGGACCGGTGAGGGCGCCAGCGGAGGAATGAGTGTCGGGGGCGCATGGCATACTCCGCGCGCCTTACTCCTTCGCCTCAGGTCGTGCCGCAATGCCATATCTGTCCAAGACCACCATCTCCCGCTTCTTCACCTCGGAATGCGAGAAGCAACTGCGTCTGGTGCTGTCACCTCCCACCAAGCAGTTCAGACACGAACGGGCCGCCGAAGGCATGCCCCCCGAGCAGCCACCCCGACCTGGCCTGGAACAAATCGCCCAAGCAGGGCAGACCTGGGCGGAGCAGAAGCTCGCCGAACTGGAGGACGTCTTCGGACCCGACATCCTGCTCGGCAGACGCGGCACGGCCCCTGCCGGCGTGAGCCCGCGGCAGGTCCGCTTCCAAGACGACCGGCTGGCCGCCTGGATCGGGCAGGCCCAGGCCGGCCAGTTCCTGGTCGAATGCGACTTCCCCGTGGGGCCCGCCTTCCTGGCAGCCATGGGCATCGACAGCTTCACCAGCCGCTTCAACCTCCAGTACGCCGACCTGCGCCCTGACTTGATCGAGATACGCGCCGCGGGCACCTCGATGGTGCAGCTCACCCCCGCCGGCGAGGCGATCCCGCTTCGCCCCGGGGACACCCGACGGCAACTGCGGGTGATCGATATCAAGCTCACCTCAGAGCCCGGTCCGTCCTACTTCGCGGAGGTCACCTACTACAGCTTGGCCTTGGCCGGCTGGCTGGTCGACAGCGGCCTCGACAGCCACTTCCTGGTCACCCCTGACGCGGCGGTCTGGCCCGGCTCCTACCAGTCCTCGGCGCTGCTCGCTGCCCACCAGCGCCGAGCCCGCGGCACGACGGTGACCGACGCCGACTTGCGCGCCGCGCTCGCCGAGGACCTCGAGGAGGCCCCCCTACCGGTGTTCGCCAGCCGGCTGCACCAGTTCTTCACGGTCGAACTGCCCAGGGTGCTGGCCACCCCCTGGGGCGATCTCCCCTGGCATGTCAGCAGCAAGTGTCGCGGCTGCGAATACCTGGGACAGCGCTGGCCAGGCTCCAACGCGACGCCAGACCCTGGCCAGTGCATCCCCACCGCCGCCGCCAGCGGCCACCTGTCACAGATCGCGTTCATCACCCGCGGGGCAAGCACGGTGCTACACGACGCGGGGGTCGCCAATGTCGCCCAGGTTGCGGCGATGAACCCGGCCGACCAGACCTTCGACCGCCACCACGGACTGCGCGCTCAGCGAGTGGTGATCGCCGGGCGGGCGCGCGCGCTGGCGACCCGCAGCGCCGGCATCCCCGACCGGGCCGGCACCTCCGCGACGCTGCCCAAGTGGGCGGACCTGCGGATCTACCTCACAGCCGACTTCGATGCGACCTCGGCGATCACGCTCGCCTTCGGCTGCAAGGCATTCTGGCGAGAATCCACCCCCTTTGGCCGCGCGCCTACCGGCAACTTCCAGCGCTATCCCGCCACGGTCCGGGTAGTGGCCGCAAAGGACCTGCGCGAGGAGCAAAAAGAGTTGCTCAATTTTCTCAACGACCTGGACACGATCATCACCCAGGCGCAGAACAACGATCCCCAGGCCCGCATCCAGATCTACCTGTGGGACTCGCTGACCTACGAGCACCTGACCCGGGTCATCGGCCGGCACTTGCCCGCCATCCTCAACAACAACTCACTGCGGCGGCTGGCGTGGCTGTTCCCACCCGAGCAGCTGGTTCCCAACGCCACCGCCGTCGCCGAACCCGTCATCACCATCGTGCGGGACGCGGTCCGCTCCCTGCTCGCCCTGCCCATCCCACACCACTACAGCCTTCTGGCTACCGCCCGCGCCTATCACGACCCTGCCATCCAACCGCCCTGGGACGAGTTCAGGGTTCCCGGCCTGTTCGAGGACCCGCTCAGCGACCAGATCCCCTCCGAGCGGGCACATGCGATCTGGAACCGCATCGGCGGCAGATACTCGTGGGCGCAGCAGACCTCGGACCTGCTCAAAACCGTCAAGATGCGCTTGGACGCCTTGGAGGCGGTCACTCGTCGGCTGCAGGCCGACCTTCGCGGCATCCTTATGCGCCAAGCGCCGCGGGTGACCGCGATCCGCCCCCCGCAGCTGCTGAACCGGGTGGCTGCCGACGGGCAGCTGTGGTACGCGCACGCCAAGCTCAACGCCGCTCTCGACGCGCAGAAGAAGGCGCAGCTGCGGGCCATGCCACCCCACGAGCGCGAGGCACGCTTCGCCAGCGCCCGAGGACGCCAGCGCCTCACCGGCCCGGCCGAGGCCGCCGCGCTGGCCCGCCTGAACCTGCCTTCCGCACCCGACCGGTGGGTGTACACGCTGCGGCCGGGCTCAAGAGAGGTCAAATGCAACCCGCCCGGCGACTTCCTCTGGGCCATCAGCCCCGAAAGCGCCCCGGGTCTGCTGGACCGCCTGGTCGCCGCGGTGATCGCAGGCGACCAGACCCTGGAGTACCGCTGGGCCCGCGAGCGGTTCACCCGCATGGAGCAAGTCCTCCAAGTCTCGATCACCGCGATCGACCGCGATGCTGGCCTGATCGTGGTCGACGGCGATCAGTACAGAGCGGCGCTGCGCGCGGACCTGCTGGCCGCCGGCCTGGTCGACCTGTCCATCAGCGTGGTTCTCGACCCTGTCGCCGGCGACTTCTTCACCACCAAGCTGCGGGCAACCCTGGAGGCGATCGGCAACCCACCCCGAGCACGCACCCACCCCCTGGTCACCCTTGCCGTTGGACAACTCGGCCGGGGCGCCCGCCGCTCCGGCGCCACACCGGCTGAGGAGTTCCTCTGGGATGCTGCCAGGACCTCGGTGTCGCCCGCCGCCCGCGTCCTCGCCGGCCTACAGGCCCGCCTGCAGGCGGCCGGCCACGACCTCAACCCTAGCCAGTGGCAAGCCTGGCACAAGGCGCTCACCCAGCGGCTCACGCTCATCTGGGGGCCGCCAGGGACCGGCAAGAGCCAAACCTTGCAGACCATCGCGCTCGGCGGCATCCTCGAAGCCCTCCGAGCCGACCGGCCGCTGCGGGTCCTTATCACCGCCAGCAACTACACCGCGATCGACAACGTCCTTGCCGACCTTGCAGCCAGCCTCCCATCGATCGCCCCACAGGCTGTACTTCGGCGTCTCCGCTCGGACAGTAACCCCCCGCCCGCCTGGGCAGCCGGGCCACTTGACGTGCCAACCACCGACCGTCAAGCCACCGCCGCACTCCACCAGCAGCTCACCAGCGGCAGCGGCCTGATCGTCGTCGCCGGCGTCCCCATGCAGGTCCACAACCTCCTGGCGAGGACCACTGGCTCCCCGGTCGCCGAGTTCTTCGACCTTCTCGTGCTGGATGAGGCCTCCCAGATGGATACCGCCAACGCCGTCTTGGCGCTCGCCAGCGTGGCCCCGGACGCCAGCCTCGTGATCGCTGGCGACCCTCTGCAGCTACCGCCGATCCATCACACTGACCCGCCACTGGGCCTTGAGCACACGGTTGGCCCGGTGTTCAACTTCTACGCACACCACCACCGCATCATCCCCGAGCGCCTGGAGGAGAACTACCGGTCCACCGAAACGATCGTGGAACTCGCCCGCACTGCCGGCTACCCGCCATCGCTTCGTGCGGCCTCCCCCAAACTTCGGCTGCAACTGCTCCAGCCGCTACCCGCAGGACCCACCCCTCCACCGGACTGGCCAGCCTCGCTGTACTGGACCGAGGAGTGGAGCGCGCTGCTCGACCCCGCCCTACCAGCCACCTGCTTCGTCTACCCCGACGGGACCAGTGGGCAATGGAACGCCTTCGAAGCCGACGCCGTGGCAGCACTTGCCTGGCTGCTATGGGGCCGGCTTGCTGACCAACTCGATGGCGAAGTCGACCCGGCCACCGGCATGCTCCGACCAACTGGGAACATCCCCTACGGCATTGAGGGGTTCTGGCAGCGCGGCCTCGGCATCGTCACCCCCCATCGAGCCCAGCAGTCGCTCATCATCCAGCGGCTGCACCGCCTCTTCGACGTCACCGGCACCAGCCATCAGCAGATCCGTGACGCCGTCGACACCGTCGAACGGTTCCAAGGCCAGCAGCGCGACATCATCCTGGCCAGCTACGCCGTCGGCGATCCCGACACCATCGCAGACGAGGTCGAGTTCCTCCACAGCCTCAACCGCTTCAACGTCCTGGCCAGCCGAGCGCGCGCCAAGCTGATCGTGCTGCTCAGCCAAGAGGTCGTCCACTACATGGCCGGCGACATCGCCATCCTGCGCGACTCCCAGCTGCTCAAGAGCTACGTCGAGACCTTCTGCGACCAGCGACGCTCGATGCAACTCGGCATCATCGACCCAAGCGGCCCGCGCCATATACCGGGCAGCTTCCGCTGGCGCTCGTAGGCGAACCCCCCGACGCCCGCGACTGCAAGACGACGGGATCTGATCGCCTCTGAGTGGCGATCCTCACTCTGGGCGCCTCCAACGCTGCGCGACCATCTGTGTTTACCCATGCTTGTGGCGTCTCCCGAGGGTACGCATGGGCGGACATCGTTGCTCTGCACGTTTGTGCTGGCAGCGGCCCCGCCGGACCGTGACGCAGCGAACACGGGCCGGTACCGCGGTGCGCGTTCGCGCAGGTCACCGCGCTTACCTA
>WNFU01011182.1_pt1 | contig 14913 bp, 11 predicted proteins | sample 5400121 | NCBI WGS metagenome assembly WNFU01 (sample SAMN13153360, study PRJNA577476) | soil metagenome | isolation source: 100 cm soil or saprolite under grassland replicate 1 | place: USA:California | collected 2016-06-15
AGGCGTCGGTCCCGGCGCGCGCGACGCCAGACCCGCAGGAGGTCGCCCGCGACGGCCGCACGCGCATGGAGCGAGGAGACCTCCCGAGCGCCTACGAGCGACTCTCGCTCGCGCTCACCCGCGAGCCGTCCGACCTCACCATCGCGCGCGATCTCTCCCGCGTCGCCGAGAAGCTCGGACTCCACGACGAGTACGTGCAGCTCGGCGAGGTCTGCGCCGACGCGATCGCGGCGTACGACCCGCTCGCGGCGGCGGCGCGGTACCGGCACTTCGCCGAGGTGCTGCGGGACAAGGTGGGCCAGCCGGAGCGCGCCGCGGTGATGCTCGAGAAGGCGCTCGCGCTCGTCCCGGACGACCCGGACACCCGCCGCGCGCTCATCGCCCTCTGGGCGGACCACCGCGACACCGCGCCGCGCGCGCTCGACGCGTGGCTCGACCTCGCGCGCCAGGACCCCTCGGACGCGCAGGCGCTCGCCGCGGCCGCGGCGGTGTGCGAGCAGATGACGCGGGCGCCCGGCCCCGACACGGGCCGCCTCGCGGAGCGCGGTCGCCTCGCCGCATCCATCGCGGCGTTCGTCTCGCCGGCGCACGCGGCGCCCCCGCCCGGCAAGCTCGCCGCGCAGGTGCCGGTGGAGCTCCGGACGCGCGTCGCCGCGCCCGGCGCGACCGGGCCGCTCGCCCGCCTCCTCCGGCTCCTCGCGCCGTGGCTCGAGAGCCTCTTCCCGGCGGACCTCGCCCGGCGCGGCGCCTCGCCGGAGGACCGGCTCGACACGGTGCGCGCGCCCGCCGTCGCGACCGCGCTCGATGCCGCCACGCGGGCGCTCTGGGCGCGCCCCCACGCGGCGTTCCTGACGAGCCGCCCCGGCGTCGAGGTCGCGGTCGAGAACACGCAGCCGCCGTCGCTCATCCTCGGCGCCGGCGTCGCCGTCCTCGACGACTTCGCCCTCTCCTTCCTCGCCGCGCGCACCCTCGACCTGCTCGACCACGGCTGGGCGCTCGTCGGGAAGTTCGCGCCACGCGACCTCGGCATCCTGCTCGAGCTCGCCTGCCGCTTCGCCGGCGGCGCCCCTGCGTCGAAGGGGCTCCCGGCGGAGCGCGCCGGCGCGTTCCTCGCGGTGCTCGAGTCGCAGGTGCCGGCCGCCGCCCGGGCCTCCGCCCACGACCTCGGCGCCGCGGCGACGCAGGAGCTCGCCGAGACCGACCCGCGCGCGTTCGCGGCCGCGCTCCGCCGGACCGCGAACCGCGTCGCGCTCCTCTACGCGGGCGATCCCGGGGCCGCGCTCCGCACGCTCGCGCTCCTCGACCGGCGGCTCGAGGCCGGCGCGCTCGACCCCGTGCAGGCGCTCGCGCTGCCCGATCTCCGCGACCTCGCGCTCTTCGCGCTGTCCGATCCGTTCCTCGAGCTTCGCGCGGCGGTGCTGGGTTAGATTCGGCGGCTGGAGGCGGGATGGCGCGGCGTCGCGCGGTGGTGCTCCTCTCAGGCGGTCTCGACTCCTCGACGTGCCTCGCGGTGGCGCGCGCGGCGGGATACGAGACCCACGCCCTCTCGGTGGACTACGGCCAGCGCCACCGCGGCGAGCTCGCGCGGGCCCGCAAGGTCGCGCGCGCGCTCGGGGCGAAGGACCACCGGATCGTGAAGGTGGACCTGTCGGCGTTCGGCGGGTCCGCCCTCACCGACCGCGCGATCGCCGTCCCGAAGGGGCGGAGCCCGGGGCGGATGGCGCGCGAGATCCCGGTGACGTACGTCCCGGCGCGCAACACCGTGCTGCTCGCGCTCGCGCTCGCCCACGCGGAGACGATCGGCGCCGAGGACGTCTTCGTCGGCGTGAACGCGATCGACTACTCCGGGTACCCCGACTGCCGCCCCGAGTTCCTGCGAGCGTTCGAGAAGGTGGCGCGGCTCGCGACGAAGGCAGGGGTCTCGGGACGGCCGCTGCGGATCCGGGCGCCGCTCCTGCGGCTCTCGAAGGCCGGGATCGTCCGGCTCGGGACGTCCCTCGGCGTGCCCTTCCGGATCACCCAGTCGTGTTACGACCCCGTCCGCGGGCGGGCGTGCGGCCGCTGCGACGCCTGCGTCCTGCGCCGAAAGGGATTTGCCGAGGCGGGCGTTCCGGATCCAACTCTGTACGCGGGCCGTGGCGAGAGGTGACGACGACGATGGCGCAGATCAGGAAGAGCTATCCGGGCAAGAGCGCAGGCGAGATCTACTCCAGGGTCGACGCCGTGATGGAGCGGCTCGCCGAGAAGCTCTCGCTCGACTACGTGAAGGACGGCAGCGCGAAGACGGGCAAGGTCTCGAAGATGGGGATCTCCGGCTCGTACCTCGTGAAGGAAGGCGAGGTCACGGTGGACCTCAAGTTCCCGATGCTCATCCCGGGCGCGATGCGCCAGAAGGTGCAGGGCGACATCGAGCGAAAGCTCGACGGGCTATTTCTCTGAACGGGGGGACACTCGGCCTCCGGCCTCGCGCCCCCCCGAGCCCGCCGCTCGCTTCGGGGGAGCCTCATCCGGCTCCCCCTCCGCTTGCCTCGAGATCACGCTAGTCGATCGGCACGACGATGGCGCCGGCGCGCTCGTTGAGCCGCTCGACCGCCGCGTAGATCGCCTGCAGCGGGGAGTCGCCCGCGCCCGTCGCCGACTGGGCCCCCGTTCGGCGGCGCTTCGCGGACGGCCCCGCGACGATGCGCGCGCCGGCGCGACCGCTCATCGCGTCGGGCCAGACGCGGACCTGCATGCCGGCGCGGTAGAGCGCGAGCAGCACGCGCCCCATCTCCGCGGCGACCCGTTCGTCGGTGTAGGTCATTTTCGAGTCCGCGCGCGTGCGCTCGGGGCGGCGCCTTGGCATGGCCGCATCCTCCTCGTTCGCGTCCGCGCCGCCGCATCCTATCGGGGGCGTCCGACAGCGCCACTTTCCGGCGCCTGTCGCTCTCGCGAGGGGGCGGGCGATCCCGGGGACCCCACCCGAGCGGTGGGCGATCGGCCGGGCGCCCTTGACCAACCGGATCGCCGGCATACTTTTCGGGTGCATGCCCGCGCGCTGGGGAAGCTTCGCAGTCGGGATGGGGCTCGTCGTCGCCCCGCTGCTCCTCGGCTACGCCACGGCGGGCGCGATCCTGCACGACGTCGCGGTCGGGATGCTCGTGTGCGTCGCGAGCCTCGCCGCGCTCGAGTGGCCGCGGGCGCGGTTCGCGATGGGGTTCCCGGCGCTCTGGCTCGTCGCCGCCGGGCGGACGTCGGGCGACGGCCGGGCCGGCGCGGCGGAGCTGTCGGCTGGCGCGCTCCTGCTCGCGCTCGCCCTCGTCCCGAGCGCGCGCCGGGCCCCGCGCGCGCTCCCGCCGCTCGCCGCGCCGCCGCACCGCCGCGCCGGCGCGCGCGCCTGACCCGCGCGCGACGGAACGTGTCCCGCGGACATCCGGCTGTAGAATGCGCGCGTGATCTCGCTCGCCTGGGCGGCGCTCCTCGCCGCCGCGCCCGCGCCGCCCCTCGTGGACGTCGGCCGCGCGCTCCCCGACGCCGTGATCGACCTCCGTTACGCGACGGACTCGAACTTCCTCGGGCGGGCGATCTACCCCGAGCACGCGCGCTGCCTGCTCCTCCCCGCGGTCTCGGCTCGGCTCGGCCGCGCGGCTGCGCGGCTCCGAGCGCGCGGACTGCGCCTGCGCCTCTACGACTGCTACCGGCCGCTCACGGTGCAGCGCGAGCTGTGGCGCCGCTTCCCGCGCAAGGGGTTCGTCGCCGACCCGGCGAAGGGCTCGAACCACAACCGCGGCGCCGCGGTGGACGTGGGGCTCGCGGCGGCGGACGGGTCCGAGCTCGAGCTGCCGACGCCGTTCGACACGTTCGAGCCGCGCGCGCGCGCGGACGCGACGACGGGGGTCTCTGCCGCGGCGCGCCGCAACCGCGACCTCCTGCGCGCCGCGATGGAGGGGGCCGGGTTCCGGGTGAACCGCCTGGAGTGGTGGCACTACGACGCGCCCGAAGCGCGCCGCGCCCCCGTCCTCGACGTACCCTTCGAGCGATGACCGCGACCGCCAACGATCGCGCCCTCGAGGCGCTCGCGGACCTGCCGCCCGCGGCGCAGCTCGACACGGCGATCCGGCGGCTTTGCGGCGAGCCGGCGCCGCGGCTCGCAGCGCTCGCCGTCGGGACGGAGCGCGCCCCCGCGCCCGACCGGCTCGACGGGAGACTCCTCGAGGCGGTCTGCGCCCGCGGGCTCGGCGGCGCGCGCGGGGCGGTCTTCACGCCGCCCGCCGAGGCCCGCCTCCTCGCCGCCTTCGGCCTCGCGCACGTCGCGACCCTGCGCGGCGGCCCGGCCGCGGCGGACGCGCTCGCGGCGCTCCTCGCCGGCGTCCCGCACGCGCGGCTCTCCGCGGCGCTCGACGGCGCGCGGGTCGTCGATCCCGCCTGCGGCGGCGGCGCCCTCCTCGTCGCGGCGGAGCTCCTCGCCCGCGCGGTCGGGGCACGGCTCCGGCTCGTCGGTCTCGACCTCGCGCCGCTGGCGGTGCGCGCGGCGCGGGAGCGGCTGCTCCTCCTCGGCGCGGACGCGTCGGTGCGGCGCGCCGACGGCCTCGCCGCCCGCTGGCCGGAGGCGGAGCTCGTGCTCGCGAACCCGCCCTTCCTGCGGCACGAGGCCATCCCCGCTGCCGAGAAGCTCGCCGCCGCCCGAGCGAGCGGCCTCTCGCGCCAGGCCGATCTCTCCGCCCACTTCGCCCGGGTGGCGCTGCGGAGCGCGCCGGTCGCCGCGCTCGTCTGGCCGCGCGCGCTCGACGTGTCGCGCTCGGCCGCGCCGCTCGTCGCCGACGCGCGCGCGCGGGGCGGGTTCGCGCTCCGGCTCCGCTCGCGCGCGGCGGGGAGCTTCGCGGCGTCGGTGGACACGCTCCTCGCCGTCTGGGTCCTCGGCGCGGCGGACGGACCCTCCGCCGACGCGGCCGTCCCGCTCGCCGCGCTCGCCGACGAGGACCTCACCGCGCTCGCGCGCGGAATCTCGACCCCTCGCCTCGCGCTCGCGCGCGGCGCGCGGACGCCGCCCCGCGGCGCCGTCCGGCTCGGCGACGCCTGCGACGTCCGCTTCGGCACGAAGACCGGCTGCAACGCCTTCTTCCACCTGCGCCCGGCCGGCCACGGCCGGTTCGTATCCGCGCTCGCAGGGGAGGTCCCGCTCGCGCCAGGCGACGTCGTCCCGCTCCTCGCGTCGCTCAAGGAGGCGCGCGCGCCGGAGCGCGCCGCGCCGGCGCGGGTCCTCTTCCGCCCCCGGCGCCCCTCGGCCGCCGCGCTCCGCGCGGGACGTGGTGGCGGCTCGCGCCGGGGCGCGGGCCCTCGCCGGTGCTCTACCCGGCGAAGGTCGGCGCCCGGGCGTTCGCGTTCGTGAACGAGGCGGGGCTCTGGGAGGACAAGAAGTGGCACGTCGTGTTCCCGCGCGCGGCGCCCGCGTGGCAGGTCGCGCTCGTCCTCTCGGCGACGCCGGTCCGCCTCGCGATCGACGAGGGGGCGCGCCAGCTCACCGGCGCGCAGGCGATCGCGGACGTGGACTGCCGCGTGCTCGCCGCCGCGCCGTTCCCGGCGCCGGCCGCGCTCGCGGCGATCGCCGGCGCGCTCGCGGCGCTGCGGCCCGCGCTCGCCACGGACGAGGTGACGACGGATCTCCGCGCGATGCTCGACCGTCCGGCGCAGCGCGAGCTCGACCTCGCCGTCGGCCGCGCGCTCGGCCTCGGCGCGCGGGACGTGGCGCGGGGGCGCGCGGCGCTCCTCGAGCGCGTGCTCTCCCGGACGGCGCACGGCGCGGCGGTGCGGGCGGCGATCGCGGGCTAGCGCGAGGCCGGAGGCCGAGTGTCCCCCCGTCTAGACGACCGGGGACGGCTCGGGGTTCCCGCCCTCGCGGGCGAGGCACTCCGGGCAGGTGCCGACGAGCTCGTGATGGTGGTTCTCGAGGCGGAAGCCGTACCGGCCGGCGACCTCGCGCTGCAGGATCTCGAACGCCTCGAACCCGAACTCGATCACCTTCCCGCAGCGCGTGCAGATGAGGTGGTCGTGGTGCTCCTGACCGTAGGTCGTCTCGTAGCTCTTCACGTCGCCCGCGATGATCGCCGGCTGGAGGATGCCCGCCTCCGCGAGGAGCGGCAGCGTGCGGTACACCGTCGCCTTGGAGCCGCGGATGCCCTTCGACTTCAAATCCGCGATGAGCTCCTCGATGGGGTAGTGACCCCTGCGAGCGAGCGCGGCTTCCACGATGGCGGCGCGGGCCTCGGTGAGCCGGAGGTCCTTCGTAGCCAGAAAGCGCTCGAACCTCTCCAGCGCCTCTTGCGTGCGGCCGTCCGTCGCAGGTTCGGTGGGAACCTGTCTCACAGTCGCACACCCTACCGGGCGAGTGGTCGCACGTCAATGGGGGTGAAATTTCCGCGCACCGCCGCGCGGTTATGCTGACGCCGGGCGGCTCGGACGCTCTCCCCGCGCCCGCCGCTCCGGTTTCCGGTAAAGGAAGCATCCGTGACGACGTCCCGCCACTCCCGCGCCCTCCCGCTCCTCTCCCTCGCACTCCTGCTCGCCGCCGCGCCGACCTCCCGGAGCGCCGCGCGCGCCGCGGAGACGGCGCGCACGCCGGAGGCCACCGGGCGCGAGCTCGAGGCCGCGCTGCGCGCCATCGTCGCGTCCGGACCGCTCGCCGCGGCGCGCGCGGGCGTCTTCGTCGCCGACGTCGAGACCGGGAAGGCGATCTTCGCGCGCGACCCGGACGTGCTCCTCAACCCCGCCTCGAACGTGAAGCTCGTCACGTCCGCCGCGGCGCTCGCGCGCCTCGGGCCGGACTTCCACTTCGACACCGAGTTCTACGTGGACGCGGGCTCCGCCGGCTCGGCCAGCGCGCGGACGCTCCACGTGCGCGGGAAGGGAGATCCGTCGCTCGTGACCGAGCGGCTCTGGGCGATCGCAGGCGACCTCAGCCACCTCGGGCTCAAGCGGATCGGCGACATCGTGGTGGACGAGTCCTACTTCGACGGCGAGCGGCACGGCCCCGGCTTCGACCAGGAGACGGGCGACAAGAGCTATCTCGCGCCGACGAGCGCCGCCTCGCTCAACTGGAACACCGTCGCGGTCCACGTCGCGCCGGGCGAGCGGCGCGGCGCGAAGGCGCGGGTCGAGCTCGAGCCGGCGAGCGATCTGTTCGACCTCGACGTGCGCGCGACCACCGTCGCGAAGGGCGCGCGCCGCCGCCTCACCGTCTCGTCGGTCGCCGCGGGCGCGCGGCAGCGCATCGTCGTGGACGGCCGGATCCCGCAGGGAAGCCGCGTGCAGGCGGTGTGGCGCCGGATCGACGAGCCGGGGGTGTACCTCGGGCAGACGCTCCGGCGGCTCCTCGAGCTGCGCGGGGTGAAGGTGAGCGGCCGCGTCCGCAGCGGCACGGTGCCGGAGGGCGCGCGGCTCGTCCACCTCGCCCAGTCGGAGTCGCTCGGGGAGATCGTGCGCCGGCTCAACAAGACCTCGAACAACTTCGTCGCCGAGCAGCTCCTCAAGACGATGGGCGCGCAGGCGAAGGGCGCGCCCGGCACCTGGGCGAAGGGGGTCGAGGCGGTCGAGGAGTTCCTCGCCGACGTCGGAGTCCCGCGCGGCGCGTACGTGATGAAGAACGGCTCGGGGCTGAACGACACGAACCGCTTCAGCGCGCGGCAGCTCGTGACGCTGCTCCGCGCCATGTGGGGTCGGTTCCCGCTCCACGCCGAGTACGTCGTGTCGCTCCCGGTCGCCGGTCGCGACGGCACCATCCGCTGGCGCATGGAGGGGAGCGAGGCGGAGGGCCACCTCCGCGCGAAGACCGGCACGCTCGAGAACGTGACGAGCCTGTCGGGCTACGTCGAGACCGCCGCGCACCGGACCCTCGCCTTCGCGATCCTCGTGAACGACTTCCCGGGCCGGACCGCGGGAGCGGTCCGCTCGGTGGACGCGATCGGCACCGCGCTCGCCGCGAGCGGCGGCGCGCCGGGCGCGCTCGGTGAGGCGGTCGCGCTCGCGAAGGGCGCCGGCGTCGTGCCGGCCGCCGTCGCGGCGGGGGACCTCGTCGGTCCGGTGAAGACGTATTACGCGCTCGGCCGCGCCGGCGATCCCAGGAACGTCGCGTTCCTCCGCACCGCGCTGCGCTCCGAGAAGGACCCCGCGCTCCGGCTCGCCATCGCCGAGTGCGTCTACCTGTCCGAGCCGGACGGCGAGACGTCGCGGCGCACGTTCGTGGAGGCGGTGCCGCAGGATCCGCAGGCGCTCGCGCGGCTGTGGGCCGCGGCGGCGGCCGGAACGCCCGGCGCGGACCTCCCCGTCCTGCCGTCGCTCGGCGACCTCGCCGCCGACGCGAACCCGGAAGCGCTGTCCCGGCTCGTCGAGCTCGCGCCGGCCGCGGCGCTCGACGGCGCGCTCGCGCGCACGCTCTCCGAGGTCCTCGGGGAGGTGGGGGCGGTGGTGCCCGAGGAGCTCGTGCGGGCGCTCCACGCCGCGTCGCCCGCGGCGCAGGAGGCGGCAGTCGGCGCGATCGGCGCCGGGCTCGCGCGCTCCGAGGAGCGGGAGCACCCGTTCGCCGCCGCGCTGCGCGAGATGGCAGGGCGGAGCGACGAGCAGGGCACCTTCGCGCGCGCGCTCCAGCCCCGGGTCGCCGCTGCGGTCAGCGCCAGCACGGCCGCGCGCGCAGCCCCGGCGCTCGTCCCCGCGTCCGGGACGCTGCCCGCCCCGGCGCCAGGCGGCCGCTAGGAGCATGCAGGGGTAACCGCGGCGCCATATGTGGCCCGCTCGCCCTGAGCGTAGGGCCGCGCAGCGGCCCGTAGTCGAAGGGCAGGCGGGCACGCAACGGTGTCCCATGGACTTGGCCGCACGCGTGATCTCGCTGCCAGCGGGACGAAGACGTTTCGACCGTACGGGCCGCGCCAGTTTCTTGCTGCCGCCCGTAGCCGCTGGATTGGTTCCCCGAGGACCACATTCACTTCATCCTGGACTCGTATCGCGGGTCGACTTCAGCAAGATTTTCGCTCCTTGGTCACCCGCAAGTGAGCCCGTCGGTGACGTGGGGTGACTCGGCGTTCTTCGTCGCCTGGGAAGACGATCGCACCGCGAACGTTCGCGGAGCGCGGATCACGTCTGCGGGAGTCGTTCAGGATCCCGGTGGGTTCGCGATCAGCAGCACATCCGGAACGTACCTTCCCAAGGTAGCGTGGGATGGAACCAACTATCTCGTGGTCTGGGTCGAGAGCCCCCGTGGCGTTTACGGCACGCGGGTGACGCCTTCGGGAGCGGTGCTGGCGCCTGAGCGGTTCCTGATCAGCGCAACGGCGACCAGCGAAAGTCCACCCGCGATCGCGTTCGGGGGGACCGACTTTCTCGTGGCCTGGTCGGACACTGCTGAAGCAGCGACCTACCAAGAGCGAGGTTACGGCATCTGCGGCGCACGTGTCACCGCCGCGGCCGAGGTCCGTGACGCCATGAGCATCAACATCAGCAGCGCCGCCAACGACCAGCGGGCGCCTGCGATTGCCTGGAACGGCCTGAACTACCTCTTGGCGTGGCTCGATGTCCGGAACTCCGGCACGACGGAGGTCTTCGGGGTGCGCGTGAGCCCAGCCGGTGTCGTCCAGGACCCGGCGGCAATCAAGATCAGTACAGGCGAATACGTGTGGAGCAGGCCGGCAGTAGCCTCCGATGGATCGAACTACCTCGTCGTGTGGCCCGGTGACGTCTTCCGCGCCGCGCGCGTGAGCGCCGGCGGAGCGGTGCTCGATGGGAGCAGCTTCCAGGTCGCTCCTGCAAGTGGGTGGAACCCGGCCGCGGCGGCGTGGAGCGGGTCGACCTACCTCGTGGTCTGGGAGGCGGGCGGGGCGATTTACGGCACGCGCGTGTCGCCTGGCGGGTCTGTGCTGGATCCGGGGGGGATCGTCGTCAGGCGCCAAGACTACGGCAAGACGAAACCGTCGGTGGCGGGGGGAGACAATGGCTTCTTCGTCGTGTGGCAAGACGACCAGTGGGGCGTCGTCTTCGGAACGAGGGTGAGCATCAGCGGCGTCGTCCTCGATACGACACCTGTTCCGATCAGCCCACCGGGGCACAGCGGCCGCGCGCCGAAGGTCGCCTGGGGCGGCGACGCCGTGAACGGGACGTATCTCGTGACGTGGGCGGGCAACGGCGGCGCCTGGGTGGCGCGCATCAGCTCCGCCGGTGTCGTTCTCGATCCGAACGGAATCTCGCTGAGCCCGAGCGGTGGGTACGACTACGGTCCGGCCGTCGCTTCGGACGGCACGGATTTCCTCGTGGTCTGGGAGGACTCGCGCAGCGGCTCGAGCGACATTTATGGCGCACGGGTGACGACATCGGGGACAGTGACGGAGCCCGATGGGATCCCGTTTTCTACAGCGCACTACGACGTCATGGACGAGACCGAGCCCGCGGTCGCCTCGAGCGGTCCTGGCCGCTTCCTCCTCGCGTATACCGGCTTCGACGCGTCGCCCGGCGTCCTGAGTCGGCGCGTCCTGTCGCGAACGGTCTTCTTCACGCTGCCGCCGACCGCCTCGGACCAGTCGGTCGCGACTCCCGAGGACACTCCGATCGCGATCACGCTCTCGGGATCCGATCCCGATGGCGACCCGCTCACGTACGTGATCAAGACACCGCCGGAACATGGGACGCTTTCGGGGACGGCCGCACAGCTGACGTACACCCCGGCGCCGAACTACAGCGGTCCGGACGCGTTCACGTTCGCCGTCAACGACGGCAAGGTGGAATCGCCTCCGGCCACCGTTGCCATCTCCATCGCTGCCGTGAATGACCCACCGGTCGCCGAGTCGCAGTCCGTACGTACGATCAAGGAGACCGCCGTGGCGATCACGCTCTCGGCGTCGGACGTCGATGGAGATGCGTTGACGTACTCCGTCGTGACGCAGCCTGCGCACGCGACGATTACCGGGATCGCTCCGAACCTGACCTGCACCCCGGAAAAGAATTTCGTGGGCTCCGACAGCTTCACGTTCGTAGCGAACGACGGGAAGGTGAACTCGGGGGTCGTCACCGTGTCGATCACCGTCACCAGGAGGTGACGAACGGCGCGTCGCGGACGCCCGAGGGAGTGCTCGACGTGAGCGAAGACCGGAGCGCGCGGCGACCGTGCTGCGGCTCCGGCCTTCGCCGTCTCCGAGCGGCCGCTTGTTGAGTTCCGCGGACGCTTGCCGGATCATCTCCGTCCGACCATGGCCCACTCCGGGAAGCGATCGCGCGTCCAGGAGCCTCCACGAGATCCTCGGGGTCCGCGCGGGGGCGCGCTCGATCTTCACGGCGCTTCTCATGAGTGGGCCGGGGCTCTCCTCATCGCCCTCGCAACCGCGCTCGTCTACTCGAACGCCCTCCGCGGCTCGTTCCACTTCGACGACCTCACGAACATCGTCCACGCCGACCCAGTGCGCGACCTCGGCCGGCTGTGGCCGCCGTCGGGCCGGCGCTGGGTGGGCGTCCTCACCTTCGCGCTCAACTACCGCATGGGCGGCCTGGACCCATCCGGCTACCACCTCGTGAACGTCGCGATCCACGCGGCGAACGCGCTGCTGGTCGCATGGCTCGCGGCGCTCACGCTCCGGACCCCGGCGCTGCGGGACGCGAGAGCGGGCACGCTCGTGCGGCGCTTCCTACCGCTCGCGGCGGGCTTGCTGTTCGCGGTTCACCCGCTCGCGACGCAGGCGGTGACGTACGTCGTCCAGCGCTTCACTTCGCTCGCGACGCTCTTCTTCGTCCTCTCGGTGGCGCTCTACGCGCGGGCGCGCGTCGAGCTCGACGAGAAGTGCCCGTCGCGGTTCCGCGCCGGTAGCGCCTACGCGCTCTCGATCCTGTCCGCCGCCGCTGCGATGAAGACGAAGGAGATCGCCTTCACGCTGCCCGCGGTCGCGGCGGCGTGGGACCTCTTCCTCTTCCGGCCAGGCCGGCGGCTCCTCCTGCTCATCCCTCTCGCGGTGACGGCATTGCTCGTCCCGCTCGGCGTCGCGGGCGACGGCGGAACCCTGTCGGGGGTGCTCGACGACATGGGCCGGCTCGCCGCGGAGACGCCGAACATCCCACGGTCGGTCTACGCCCTGACGCAGACCCGCGTCGTCGCGACGTATCTCCGGATGCTCGTGCTCCCTCTCGGCCAGAACGTGGACCACGACGTGCGGCTCTCGACGTCGCTCGCGGACCCAGCCGTGCTCGGCGCGACGGCGGTGCTCGTCTTCCTCGTCGCGGGGGCGGTGGTCCTCCTCGTCCGCGCGCGGCGGACGCACCGGGCCGAGGGCGTGCTGGTCGCCATCGGGGTCGCGTGGTTCTTCATCACGCTCTCGGTCGAGTCGTCGATCATCCCGATCCGCGACGTCATGGCCGAGCACCGGACGTACCTGCCGCTCGCAGGCGTGGCGCTCGCGCTCGCAACCGCGCTCCTCACCGCGGCCGAGCGGATCCCGGCGCCCGTCACGCAGGTGCTACGACTGACGCTCGCGCTGCTCGTCACCACGGGCCCGCTCGCGGTCGCGACATACGCCCGCAACCGCGTCTGGGACGACGACGTCTCGCTGTGGCGCGACGCCGTCGACAAGAGCCCGGTGAAGGCGCGACCGCGGGTGAACCTCGGGGCCGCCCACGGCAACCGCGGCGAGCTCGACGCGGCGGCGCGCGAGTACGAGCAGGCCGTCCGGATCGCTCCGGACCTCGCCGAGGCCCGCCGGAACCTCGGGGGTACCTATTTCAAGCTCGGCCGAATCGACGAGGCCATCCGCGAGTACCACGAGGTGGTCAGCCTGAAGCCCGGATGGGCCGAGGCGCACAGCAGCCTCGGCGCGGCCTACGAGGCAAAGGGGCAGCGGGACGACGCGATCCGCGAGTACCGCGACGCGATCCGCCTCGATCCGGCGCTCGTGGACGCCCACGCCAACCTCGGCGCCGCCTCGATCGCGAACGGGCGGCTCGACGACGCGGCCGCCGCCTACCGGGAGGCGATCCGTCTCGCTCCCGACCGGGCAGACGCCCACTTCGGCCTCGGCTTCATCCTTGCGCAGCGAGGCCGGCCCGCGGATGCGATCGTGCCGTACGCCCGCGCCGCCGAGCTGAGGCCCTCGCTCGAGTACGCGCTGAACCTCGCCGTCGCGCTCGACGACGCAGGCCGCGCGCGAGAGGCGATCGCCTGGTTCGAGAGGTATCTCGAGCTGGCGGGCGGACGAGAAACTGAAAGGGCGGAGCAGGTCCGCGCGCGCCTCGCGCAGATCCGAGCGCTGCCAACGCGCCGCTGAAGATCCATCGCGCGCGCGGCGGCCAGCGCTCCGCGTCGTTTTGTCCCCACCGGCGCGCTCCGCGGCGCGCTAGCATCGCCATCCGATCTTGCATTGTAGCAAGAACGCTATATGGAGCCGCGCGCCAGCGCGCCTTCCGGAGGGATCCCCATGAGCGGTACGAAGCTTTGGCTGTGCGCGGCGGTCGCCGCGTGGACCGTCGCGGCGCGGGCAGAGGACGCCCGCATGAAGCCGTTCGTGCTCGCGAGCCGCGGGCCGGGCGAGCTCGCGCAGACGGTCGAGGGCGCGAAGGCGAAGCTCGCCGCGGCCGGGTTCACCGTCGCGGGCAGCTACGCGCCGTACGCGGGGACCGTCGTCCTCGCGGTCACGAGCGACGAGCTGAAGGCGGCGGCGGGCCAGGCCCGGTTCGGCGCCTACGCGGCCGCGCAGCGCGTGACGGTCACGAAGGTCGGCGACGAGATGCAGGTCGCGTACACGAACCCGGTCTACATGGCCGCCGCGTACCGCATGAAGGCCAACCTCGCACCGCTCGCGGCGAAGCTCGCGCAGGCGCTCGGCTCGGTCGAGGAGTTCGGGCCGGCGGGGGACGGCAAGCGCGCGAAGGACCTGAAGGGCTTCCACTACATGATCGGGATGCCGTACTTCGACGACGCGTGGAAGCTCGCGACCTTCCCCTCGCAGGCGGAGGCGCTCGCGGCGGTCGAGGCGGGGCTCGCGGCGAAGCGCGGCGGGACGAAGCAGGTGTACCGGATCGCCGCGTCGGCCGACGAGACGGTGTTCGGCGTCGGGCTCTCGGACGGCTGCGGGGCCGACGCGAACGTGATGAAGGAGATCGACTTCAAGCCGCTCCGGTCCTCCGGGCACCTGCCGTACGAGCTCATCGTCTCGAAGGGCGAGGTGTTCGCGCTCCATGCGAAGTTCCGGATCGCGGTGAACTTCCCCGACCTCTCGATGATGGGAGATCACAGCTTCATGCGGATCCGCTGCGCCCCCGACTCGATCGAGAAGGCGCTCGAGGCGGTCGTCATGGCGCCGCCGAAGGGCGCGGTCGTGCCGGCTGCGGCGACGGTCCCCGCGCCGAGCGGCGGGTAGCGCTGCGACGCGCTCCCTCTCCCGGCGGCGCGCCTCTCTCCCTCTCCCCCTCGGGGGAGAGGGCGGGGTGAGGGGGCTCTCTCGACGCGCTGCGCTGCTGCAACGAGCCGCTGCCGCCGGTCGGACGCCGCGTCGCCGCAGGCACTCCGGCGGCCATGCTGCGATCGTCGCGCGCGACGAGAGCGGAACATCGCGCCGCTGCGGAATTCGCTCGCGCAGAGCGCTTGCGCGCCTGCGCGAGCTCGGACAGTCCTCGCGGCGCAGAACGGCTGAGCGAGCCGCGCGCGCACGATCGGAATGAGTGGGCGCCTCCGCGATGCGGCGCCACGGCGCCCCGGCCGGCTTCGCTGCGGCTCTCCGAGCGCGGGAAATGACTCAAACCGTGCCGCTCACGTTCTCCCGCGCACACGCTCCTCGCGACCGTCACTTCCCCGGGCGCGCTCGGCCGGGCGGGGGTCGTCTCCCGCTGCGTAGGGCCGGTCGCTGCGGACGGACCCAATTCAAAGTACGGAGCCGGGGTGCACGGACCGGGACGGCCGCCCATCTTCGAGCCATTCAC
>WNFU01006547.1_pt1 | contig 14908 bp, 15 predicted proteins | sample 5400121 | NCBI WGS metagenome assembly WNFU01 (sample SAMN13153360, study PRJNA577476) | soil metagenome | isolation source: 100 cm soil or saprolite under grassland replicate 1 | place: USA:California | collected 2016-06-15
GATCCGCCGGCCGTCAACAGCACCACCCGGGTTGTCCCCAAGGCCGTCCACAGGCCTGTGGGTGAGGCCGTTGACGGGCCAGGACCCGCATGCCATCGTGCTCGACGACACGAGACCCCCGGAGAGCAACGGCTCTCGCTCTGTAAGGGGAAGGCAGAGCGCGAACCCGCGATCACCGGGGGTCTCGTGAGCCACTAGCAGGGCAGATACTCCCCCGTCGCCCTGCGTCGGCGGCTAGGACGCGCCCACGGGTAGCAAACGGGCAGCAACCGCCTCCTTCGGCTTGATCATCCGGTGCCGGTAGCTGCGCACCACGGAGGCACGTACGGCCTATGAGCACATCGTTATCAGGACTGTCCGGGAGGATGCATTCATGCTGGCCCAGGGGAGGCGGCCAGCTCATGGGTACCGCGAGAGTGACCATGGTTGTCCGCCGGATACCGGGATTGTCCGTCAGATGTGGCATGTGAGTGGCACGCCGACGGGTTCCTCCACCCGGAAGGTCTACGCGGCGCAGTAGAGGCGAAACGCCGCGGCGGCGGCAGTCTCGTCGCCGCTGCCGTCGTCGGGGCGACCGTTGAGCACTAGAACGGCGACGCCGCTGCCGTCACCACTGACCAGGACGTTCGTCTTGTAGGCATTGCCGGCGCCGCTGCCATGGTAGGCGCCGCGGGCGCAGCCGCTCTCGGCGCCGCCGCCCCAGAGGGCCTGCAGGCGCGACCGGTCCACTAGCCTGCCGCTCATCAGCCCGGTGAGGAAGGTGGCGGTGTCGGCGGCGCTGGAGACGATCGCCCCGTCGGCGCCTTTGAAGGGGGCCTGAGCGGTGGTGTCGGTGAGCGTGCCGTCGGCGGCGATACGGTAGCCCTGGGCGTGCGGCCCGGCGATCGGTCCCTGCGGGTCGTAGGCGCTGTGCTTGAGGCCGAGCGGTTGGAAGATCCGCTCGCGGTACAGCACCGGCAGCGGCTTGCCCCCTACCCGGGCGGCGATCAGCCCGACGATGTTCCAGCCGATGTTGCCGTGGTGGTAGCGGCTGCCGGGCGCAAACAGCAACGGCTGCCAGGCCGCCAGCTGGATCATCCACAGCGGCGACGCCTCGGCCGCTGGGTTTGCCCGCAGGCGCGCGGCCACCTCGGTCAGCTGCGCGCGCAGCCTGGCGTCCTTGACGCGGGCCAGGTAGGCGTCCGGCGACCGGAAGACGTCGTTGTCGTCGATCAGGCCGCTGCTGTCGGTCATCAGCTGCTCGATTGTGATCCGGTTGCCGTAGGGCAGCAGGCCGGGCAGCCAGCGCTGGACGGTGTCACCCAGTCGCAGCTTGCCCTCCTGGGCCAGCTGCAGGACCACCGCCGTCGCCCACCATTTGCTGACGCTGTCCAGGCGCATCCGGGCGTCCGGGCGCATCGGCTCCCCGGTGTTGACGTTGGCGACGCCCGCCGAGCCCAGCCAGGTGCCGCTCGGGCCGGCGACGTAGGCGGTCACGCCGGGAGCGATCCGCTCGGGACCGGTCACCAGCCCGTCGAGGATGCGCTGCAGCTCCGCATGCGCCACCGATGTCGGCTGCGAGCGGACCGCCCGGTCGACTACCACCCCGACCGCCGCGACCGCTACCAACCCCGCCACGAGCAAGGTCACCCAGCCATGGAGCCGACGAACCCGACGCAGTACCGGCTGCGTGCCCGCCGCCACCAGACCCATCTCCCCTCGACCAAGTCGCCGCGCTTGAGCGTCGGACCGACTGCGATGCCCTCACATGACTATTGAACCTGGGCCTTCGCAGTCCAGATAGGGCCGATCGCCCCGGTTCCTTCAGTCCATCGCGCTTTGGTGGGCGCACTCGTGGCTACCCTGGTCCACCCGGCGCGGAGGTGGGCCGGCGCCCCGGTGACTGTCGTGTCGTTGCCGGCCGAGGACGGCCGCCGCAGGCGGCCGCCCGCAGGCTGGCCTTGAGGGTGTACAAGCTGTTGCGGAAACCGCTGATGAGGACACTTCGCTCAGGCACTCGCCCTCGAATGGGTTGGTCGATCGGCTGGGTGCGGCTGGGGAAGGAGCGAGCATGCGGATCTGGGTCATCGGCACGGACCCGGTCGCCAGAGCGCTTGGGCGAAGCTGGGCGCAGGCCGGCCACCAGGTGCTGTTCACCTTCGGCGACCGCACCGACTGGGACGCGCTGGCGGCCGAGACCGGCGGGCGGGTCGGGACACCGGCCGAGGGCGCCGATGCCGAGGTGGTGCTGTTGGCCGCGCCGTGGGACGCGGTCGGCAAGGCGCTCAGGACGGCGGGGTCGCTGGCGGGCAGGGTGGTGCTGGACGCCACCAACCCGCACCAGCCCATGCTGGGTGTCTCGGGGGCCGAGGAGGTGGCCCTCCGGGCGCCCGGGGCGCGAGTGGTCAAGGCGTTCAACACCGTGGCCGCGCCGGTGGTCGTCCAGGCGGCCACCGCGCCGGGGCGGCTGAGCCTGCTGTACTGCGGCGACCAGGCCGCGGCCAAGCAGGTGGCCGCCGGGTTGATCGTGGATGCTGGCTTTGTGCCGGTGGATGCCGGGCGGTTGGACGCCGCGCGGGAGATCGAGGCGCTGGGCCGGCTGCTGGCCGATCTCGCCTATGGGCGGGGACCCGGGCCGGTCGGCTACCAGTTGCTCACGGCGGCGGAGCTGTCGGCCGCCGGCGCGTGACTGCAGGTTGGCGCTGGGCGAGCCCGCTGCCAGCGGTGGGTGTGGCGTGGGCAGGCGGCTGTCGGTGCTGTCCCGCGTTCGGGAGTTGACACGTAACGGCGTGTTGCGGAAGCCCTCTACAGGTGGTTGCGCTGCCGGAGCGGTTCTGCTGGGCCGATGCCGGGGAGGCCGAGCAGCTGGCGAAGCCGAGCCACCCGCCCAGTGACCGCGGGATGGCCGAAACCAAGGTTTCGAGGCGGCCCCAGCCACCTGGCGAGCTGCCGCAGCCCCAGCAGCGTCGCCGACCGAGCAACCAGCTCCTGGTATCCCGCCGGGAGCGCCGCCACCTCGCCGTAGCCGGCCAGCAGCTCATCCCACACCGGCGGCGGTGTGCGCTGGTGCTCCCACAGGTGGAAGTGCCCCAGGTCAAACAGCGGCTCGGTCCCTCGGATCTCGCCGAAGTCGATCAGCCCGCTGTAGTCGCCGTCGACCTGGAAGATCGCCGTGCTGTCGAAGTCGCCGTGCGCCAGCGTCGCGTCCGCCAGGTCGCGGTGGCGTTCGCGGTCGACCAGCGCCCACAGCCGCTCCAGCTCCGCGACGGTGAACCGCGTCCCAAACGGCCCCGGCCATGGGTTGGGGAGGTAGGAGGTCACGAACTCGGCGTAGGTCCTGGAGGTGGCGCGAAGCGGCCAGGTCGGCGGCTGGCGCTGGACCCAGCCGAAGCCCTGGACGTCGACGCTGTTGAGCACCGCCAGCTCGCGGCCGGCGGCGCGGGCGACCCAGCGGGCGGCGCGCTGGTCGCGGCAACCTGCCAGGGGTTCGCCGGCGATCTCGCCGGTGATCAGCACCGAGCGGCCCAGGGCCTGGTCGAACGGCTCGACGTGGATCACCTGCGGCACCCGCAGACCCAAGGTGCGAAGGTGCTCCAGCAGGGCTGCGTCGACCGAGAGGTCTTCGTCGGCGCCCTCGGCGATCCGCACGTAGACCACGCGTCCCGCCGCGTGGACCCGGTACACCTGGGCGGCCACGCCCGCTGGCGTTCGCGCCACTGTTAGCTCGACGCCGAGCACGGGTCGCAGCGTCGCGTGCAGTGCCTGTTGGTCGACATCTGGCCTGCGTTCCACCCTGCCTCCGTCCTCTGCGAACCGAGCAGCCACGTTAGGGGTTCTTGGCGTACGTCCATCCGAATCCGGGATGGGTTGTCATTGGAAGCCCGCGACGACCAGTCCCAGTTGACGATTAAGAATCAACTCATTTGGTGCTAACGCCGCGAACAGGTTAGACTGTGCCATGGCCTACAACTTCCTGCGCGGCGACCGCGACCAGCCCTTCCTGCTCCCACCCGACCTGCGCGACTGGCTGCCGGACGATCATCTCGCCTGGTTCCTGCTCGACGTGGTCGACCAGGTCGACCTCGGGCCCTTCTACCGGGCCCACCGCGACGACGGGCACGGTCACCCGGCCTACGACCCCAAGGTCCTGCTTGGCGTGCTGCTGTACGCCTACGCCATCGGGGTCCGCTCCTCGCGGCAGATCCAGCGGCGCTGCACCGAGGACCTCGCCTTCCGGGTGCTGGCCGGCAACCAGGCCCCCGACCACGTAACCATCGCGCGCTTCCGCGTCCGCCACGAGCAAGCCCTGGCTGGCTTCCTGGTGGCCTCGCTGAAGCTGTGCGCCGCCGCCGGCATGGTCCGGGTCGGCACCGTCGCGCTGGACGGGACCAAGCTGGCCGGCAACGCCGCCGAGAAGGCCAACCGCACCCAGCAGAAGCTCGAAGCCGAGGTCGCCGAGATCCTGCGCCAGGCCGCCGCGCTCGACGAGCGCGACGCCCGCGAGCACGGCGACGCCCGCGGGGACAAGCTGCCCAAGGCGCTGGCCTCCAAGGCCGGCCGGCTGGCACGGCTGCGCCAGGCCAAGGCGCAGCTGGAAGCCGAGGCGGCCGGACTCCGGCTACTGGACGATCGCCACCTAACCGAGATCCCGGATGCGCCGGAGCTGCTGATCCCGCCGGCCAGGCACGGCCGTCAGGGCAAGCCTCGCAAGGACCGCAAGCCGTCGGAGTCAAGGAGTGACGGGCTGCGGGCGGCGATGACCGCCAAGCTCGCCAGCGACCACGGCAAGGCGTTCTACGCCATGCGGAAGCAGACCATCGAGCCGGTCTTCGGTCAGATCAAGGATGTCCGCGGCGCGCGGCGGTTCATGCGCCGCGGCTTGGACGCCTGCGACGCGGAGTGGAAGCTGCTGTGCGGCACCCATAACCTCCTCAAGCTGTGGCGCCACGCCCGCCGCCAACCTGCACCCGCGCCGAGCGCCGCCTGAGCCAAGGGGAACGGCGGTCTCACCGCCCGCGCCGACTGGCTCCCGCAGCTCCTCGGTCGCACGACGAGTCCAACCGTGACCCGATCAGCCCAAGTGGCTGGCTGCAGCCTCAAGACGAGTCCTTTCAGCAACACGCTGTGTAGAGAAAAGTCTCCCAGCGCCCTCAACAGCACGGACACGACGGAGCGGAACGCCAGCATGCTTCGCCCACGTCCCGCACCGTCGCATCGCTGGTCGAGCTGGCTACCGGTCCTGACTCCTCGTGGTTCTGGTCGTCGTCGCCGTCGCCCAACGGAGGCTCGGCCCCAGCTCGTCGGCTACCGTCCGGTCCTGAAATCCTGGCGACCGGGCCAAGCCGACGAGCTAGGCTGAGGCCATGGTCACGGTCCGACCCGCCACCGTCGCCGACGCCCCGGCCATGGGCCAGCTGGTCGTCCGGGCCTGGCAGGCCGCCTACCGGGGGCAGATGCCCGACGACTACCTCAACGGCCTCCGGGCCGAGGAGCGGGCGGCCTATTGGGACGGCGTGCTCCGGCGCGAGGATCGCCGCGGCGTGATCCTGGTCGCCGAGCGGGACGGAGAGGTCGTCGGGTTCGCCGCCGCCGGCCCGTCACCGGACCCCCAAGGTGCCGGGGAGCTGTACGCCATCAACGTCGACCCCGACCACTGGGGCGGCGGCGCCGGCCGGGCCCTGCTCGGAGCCGCCCAGGCGGAGCTGGACCGGATGGGCTTCGCCGAGTCGGTGCTGTGGGTCCTGCCCGGCAACGCCCGCGCCCGCCGCTTCTACGAGCGAGCCGGGTGGGCCGCCGACGGCACCGAGAAGACCAGCGAGGCCTTTGGGGTCAGCTTCGACGAGGTCCGCTACCGGAGGCGCTCGACCAGCGAGGCGATCTCGTCGGCGACCCCGGCCGGGACCGAGTAGCCGGTCTCGTCGCGGATCTCCTCCAGGTGGTCGCGGACGACCTCCACGACGGAGCGGGCGCTGCCGTCCTCAGCGGTCCAGCTCCGCTGCTGGAGCCGGCCCATGACCACCACCGGCTGCCCTTAGCCAGGGACTGCGCGGCGTGCTCGGCCTGGTCGCGCCACACCACGACGGTGAAGAACGACGCCTCCTGCTCCCTACGGCCCGACACCGCCACCCGGAACATGGCCCGAGCGATGCCGCCATCGGTGTAGCGGACCTCCGGGTCCTCGGTCAGGTTGCCGGCGAAGCTCACGGCTGCCTCGGTCATGACTCTGCCCTCCTGGATTGCCTGGCCGAGCGGTCTGCCCTGCCCTTGGAACCGGGGGACGGTGGACACCGCGGCATGCCAGGAGACCGCCGGAGGCAAGCGATGGAGCCAACGAAGTCGGCCATGGATCAGGACTGCCGGCCGATGGCCGGCTCGGGTGCCGGGTTGGTTGGTGGAGCGCTTGCGACTGGGGGTCGGGCATGCCAGCACCGTCCGGCCAGATCCCTCCACCCTGGGCGTGGTGGGAGAACGAGGCTCCCGCCACGAGGGCCGCTCGCCGGCCCGTTCCAGGTAGCTCGCGACGGGTCTTCCTACACCGGGTTGGGTGCCACCGCTAGCTGGTCCATGGCCGGCGTCGGGCGAGCAGCTCGGGGAAGTTCGGGTGGAGCACGCAGAACTCGTTGCCCCAGGGGTCGCGCATGACCCAGAAGTCAAAGCCGCGCTCTTGCTGATGGTCATAGCGGGTCGCGCCCAGCGCCTCCGGGCGTTGGACCTCGGCCTCAATATCGTCGGTCTCCAAGTCGAGGTGCATCCGTTCCTTGGAGACCTTCTCGTCGTCGGTGCGCTGGAGCAGCACCCGGATCTCGGCGTCCGGGAGTCGGAGTGGGATGCCGGCACGCTGCCGTCGTGTATCTGCGTCCGCTCGCGCACCTTGTGGTCCTCAACGGCGTGACTCAGCCACCTGCTCGCTGGCGCTCCTAGGACATGGCCGGCGGCTCCCCACCTCGCCCGGGAGAAGCTGCGTCGCGGTATCGCCTGGTGAACGCGACCCAGTTGTCGAGGGTGGCGAGGAGTTCCGCCGTGTCCCCGGGGCCGAGGGTGAGCAGGTAGCGGTCGACACCCGCCTCGGCGAAGGCCTCCAGCAGCGCACCATCGGGGATGGCGCCCCAGAGCGTGACCGGGATCGGTGCTCGGCCGGCGTCTGCGGCTCGCCGCTGCAGCGCATCCACCCGCCGCTTGAGCTCCTCGACGCTCTCCAGATGCCCGCTCTGGGGCATCCAGCCGTCGCCGAAGTCCAGGACCCGACCCTCGGTGCCGGGTCCGTTGCCACCCACCAACACCGGTGGGTGCGGTCGCTGGGCGGGCTTGGGCCACGACCAGATCGGATCGAAGTTGACGAAGTTGTCGTGGTACTCGGCCTCGTCCTCGGTCCAGATCCGGCGCATGGCGTGGACCCGAGCGGCCAGCAGTCCCATCCGGGTGTGTGGATCGGTGCCGTGGTTGGCCAATTCCTCGCGGTTCCACCCGGCGCCGACGCCGAACAGGAAGCGCCCCTCGGCGAGGCGGTCAAGGCTCGCCACCGCCTTCGCGGTGATGATCGGATCCCGCTCGGTGACCAGGCACACCCCGGTGCCGACCTTGAGGGTGGTCGTCACCGCGGCGACCGCGGCCAAGGCGACGAACGGGTCGTAGGTCTCAGCGAAGGGTCTGACCGGTCGACCATCGGGTCGCCTACTGGCGACAGGGATGTGGGTGTGCTCGGCGTAGAACAACGACTCAAAGCCGCGCTCCTCGACCGCACGGCCCAGCGCGGGCGGCGCCAGCCCGTACCAGCCCGCGAAGACCGCCACGCCGACGTCCATTCGTCAGCCCTCCTCTCGCGCCAACCGTCCGGGGTGACGCCTGGCGGCCGATGTTCAGGGGCTGTCGGCCACCGGTCAAGGCGGTCGCCTCCGAGCGTGACCGGGAGGATGGGCCGCGCCGTGCTGAGTGTCGTGGCAGGCTGGACGATGACGAGAAGGTCCCTACTACGATGCCGCGCGGCGGGTGCCCTCCGCTGGCGGTGACCCATAGGAATGGGATCCGGCGGGAGGCAGCAGACGGGCAGCAGTTAGCGACTGTGAGGGTCGGGAGAGTCACTTCCCGACCATGAAGGACCGTGGCGAGGGACCACTTGTCATACGGCCCGTGAGCTGGGCATCTACCATGATCTGTTACGGTCTCTCGGCGCCGGCTCTGACCTTCAGCCCAGCCGGTACAGACAGGGGAAGGCAGACCGCGAGCCAGCGGATCACCGGGGGTCTCGTGCGCCATGACCAGGGCAGAGGCGTCCCGCCGGCGGATCCAAGAGGCGGGGAAGCGCCCCGCGTTCCGTCTGTTGTCCCGTCGGCCCGACGACTCGACCACTGCGACCGCTTCGCCGCAGCGCGATGCCGGTGGCGGCGGGCCGTCGAACTTGCTGTGCGCGGGTGTCGATCCGGACGGTTGCCGTTCGTTTCGGTGGTGACAGGGTTCCCCGCAATACTTGAGGAGTGACCACGATGACCGAGGTCCTGCTGACCGGGTTGAAGATCGGTGAGTCGGCGCGCTGGCACGATGGCCGGCTGTGGCTGTCCAACTGGGGGGCGCAGCAGATCCTGGCTGTCGACCTCGACGGCAACGCCGAGGTGATGGCCACGGTGCCGAGCACCATTCCGTTCTCGATCGACTGGCTGCCGGACGGGCGGCTGCTGGTGGTAGCCGGGCCCGAGGGCCGGCTGCTGCGCCAGGAGCCCGATGGTTCACTGGTCGACCACACCGATCTGAGCAGGCTCGGTGCGAACCTCAATGAGATCGTCGTGGACGGCCGCGGCAGGATCTACCTGAACGGCGGTACGGACTTCCATCCCGGTGAAGGCGAGGCGCCCGGGTTCGTCGCGCTGGTCACGCCCGATGGCGTGGTTCGGCGGGTCGCGGAGGGAATCGCGTTCCCCAACGGGATGGCGGTCACCCCGGACAACTCAACGCTGATCGTCTCGGAGTCGTTCGGGGGCACGCTCACCGCGTTCGACATCGGCCCGGATGGGAGCCTGTCGAACCGGCGCGTGTGGGCCGCGCTGCCCGGCGACGGCATCGTCCTGGACACCGAGGGAGCCGTGTGGACGCCAGGGTGGATCGACACCGGCCCAGCCTGCCTGCGGGTCGCCGAGGGCGGAGAGGTGCTGGCCACGGTCCCGCTCGACCGGGCCGGGTTCGCGTGCACGCTCGGCGGCGAGGACGGACGAACCCTGTTCGTGCTCGCGGCGGACTGGCGGATGCAGGACGGCTTCGAGGACAACATCAAGCGCCTGACGACCGGGCCGGCGACCGGCCAGGTCCTCACCGCCCGCGCCCCGGCCGCCCATGCCGGCCGTCCCTGAACCGGGGGTCTCGTGAGCATTTCCTGGGTAGCATGAATCCATGCCCTCCGACCGCGGCCAGCCCGCCGTCACGCTCGACCCGGGCGGCCTCATGCCGCTGGTCGGCCTCGGCACCTGGCAGATGACGGGGGCGCGCTGCCAGGCGGCCGTCCGCGCGGCCCTGGAGGTCGGCTACCGCCACATCGACACCGCCACCATGTACCGCAACGAGCGGGACGTCGGGCGGGCGGTCCGCGATAGCGGGGTCCCGCGCGAGCAGGTGTTCATCACCACCAAGCTGCCCCCGGGCGCCGCCGGCCGGGAGCGGCGCACCCTCGACACCAGCCTCCGGGCGCTGGGCATGGCCTATGTGGACCTGTGGCTGGTCCACTGGCCGCCGCGGGGCCGGGCCCTGATCTCGACCTGGAAAGAGCTGCTGGCCGCACGCGACCAGGGGCTGGCCCGCGCCGTCGGAGTCAGCAACTACAGCCCGGCCCAGCTGGACCAGCTGACCGCTGCCACCGGCCAGGTGCCCCAGGTCAACCAGATCCCATGGGCACCCGCGCTGTACGACCCCGCCCTCCTGGAGGGGCACCGCTGGCGCGAGGTCGCGCTCGAGGGCTACAGCCCGTTCAAGAACACCGACCTGCGCCACCCGGTGCTGACCGAGATCGCCGCCCGCCACCGGGTCACGCCCGCGCAGGTCGTGGTCCGCTGGCACGTCGACCACCAGGTGGTGGTCATCCCCAAGTCGGCCAACCACCAGCGGATCGCCACCAACTTCGACATCGTCGGCTTCTCCCTCACCAGCGAGGAGCTGGGCCGCATCGATCGGCTGTCGGCTACCCCACGCCGGTAGCGGTTCTGGGCCGGTGCCGACTGATGAGCGGTGGGTCGATCCAAGTCAACGGCGTCGTCGGGCGGGATCAGTAGCCGCGGTGAGCGCCGCGACGGCCTCGGCTGCTGTAAGCATCCTCGCCAGCGAGCCCTACGAGGGCATGTGCTGGGCATGGTGAGCGACCCGGCGTGGGGCGGCGTGGCCAGGCACTATCCTGTCGGGCATGAGCGACCGACTCCGATGGCGGGGCAGACCTCCTGAGCGGCAGGCCAGCCGGCGGGACCGGCGGGAGGACCTGCGCGAGCAGCGGCGCCTGTTTTGGGGCGGTCCGGTCGACGCCGACCGCGTCCTCGCCTTCTCCGACGCCGTCTTCGCCATCGCCATCACCCTGCTCACCCTCGAGCTCCGGCTGCCACCGGGGCTGCAGGGGTCGGCGTTCACCACCGAGCTGCGCCACCTGCTCCCCTCGCTGGGCGCCTACGCGCTGAGCTACATCATCCTCGGCCAGCTGTGGCTCACCCACCACCGCATCTTCAGCGTCATCGCCCGCGTCGACCGCCCGCTGCTGACCGCCAACCTCGCCTTCCTCGGCCTGATCGCGCTCATGCCCTTCCCGGTCCACCTGCTCGCCGACTACCACGACCGGCCGCTCGCGGTGGCCGTGTACGCGCTGACGTTCATCCTGGCCATGCTGCTCCAGGGGTGGCTGTGGCGGTATGTGACCACGCCCGAGCGGCGGCACCTGCTCAAGGAACCGGTCCCCGACGAGGTCCGTCAGGGCTTCACCAGGACGATCAGCGGCACCCTGCTGGCCTTCGGCGCGGCGGTGCCGCTGGTGATGTGGGTCCCGAGGTTCGCGGCGGTGCTCTGGGCGGTGATGGTCCTGGTGCAGCTCGTGGTGGCATGGTTCAACCGCTGACCCCACCGCCCTGCTTCGTAGGACGCTCATCCAGGGGGTGGGGCCCGGGTCCGTCGGCGAGGAGCTGGGTCATGGTGCTGGCTCCTCGGTGTCCTCGGTGCGGGCGGCGCGCAGCAGCTCGTAGGCGCGGCGTTCGCTGATCCCGGCCGCGGCCGTGACGTCGCGGGCGTGCAGGCGGGTGCCGCTGGCCCGCTCGTGGGCGACCAGCTCGCGCACCCGGCTGCGGCTGTCGCGCTGCGGGCGCTGCCGTTGCCGGCGGTGGTGCGGTGGTCGGGTGCGGGCAGCTGCGGCCGGACGACCGCGGTCGCGGTGAGGTCGCGATCTGTGCTGCGGTCCTCGGCGGCCGGGGTGCGGTGGGTGTGCGGGAGGCCGGTGCGGGCGACGCTCATCAGCAGCTCCAGCGCGCCCAGCAGTGCGATCGGTGGGAGCGCGGCGAAGAGCTGCGCGCCGGTGCGGTCGGGGGCGCGGTCGCGGAGCAGCCGCCGGCCAAGGCCAAGGAAGTTATGTGGTTGGCGAAACTGCGCCACGCCGGTCCGCTGCCAGCCCGCGAACACCTCGGCGGCGTCACCCGCCGGGGTGTCGGTGTCGCGTTCTGCCAGCACCACCTGATGGCCGCCGCGGCTGGCGGCCAGGGCCGTGACCAGGCCGGCCACCCCCACCACCCAGGACCAGCAGCTTCATGTGCCCCCTCCACCGCTGTTGCGCTCCTCGACGACCACTCGGTGGGCGTAGCGTCTGTCGTCGCCTCGACGGCCACCATCGCGTCGATGAGCTGCCCGCGACCTAGCTCCTTATGCCCGCCGAAGAACATGCCTGACGAGCGGCATGCGGTCAATCTCTTGCCTGACGCTTGGCGCGAGTAGCCAATGCGACGCACAGCTCTGATTGACCTCTTCCGTGTCAGAGATCCCAGGAGGGCCGCAGCGACCTGCGGTCGGTGCGGGAGTATGCCCGGTGAGCTGGGCTGATGCCGGCCCGGGAGTGACCGTTGTTGTCCGCTGCGATCTGGTCGTTCGTGGCCCGGATGTGGCCCGCTCCGGCACGGCCGACCTGCGGACCACCGGGTATCGCCCGAACGCCTACGCCGTTGATGCTTCGCCGGGAAGGCTCTGGCCCTGATCGATCGAGATCTGGTCGCCGTGGCGGTGGACGACCTTCCACTCGCCATCCTCGCGTCGGTAGACCTGGGTGACCCGCAGGGTGTATGGCTCGACCGGGACGCCGTCGATCGACACCGAGGTGTGTTCGAGCTCGACCGTGTAGGCCAGGTCGCCGCTGACCCCGGCGGCCAGAATCTCGACGCGCTGGTCGGTGCAGTCAGACCACCGCGACGCGATCAAGCGGAAGATGCCGCTCACCTTGTCCCATCCGCGCCCGCTCATTCCGGCTCCGAACAGGGTCACCGGGTCCTTGGTGGACCACATCGCCAGTCGCGGTTGTGGGTCACCGTTGTGGAGGGCCTGTAGTTCCGTGACCAGTCGGGGGTGGATCTCGGCGAGGAAGTCGTCGACGTTGCTCATGGCCGCCTCCAAGGGCCGGGGCTTGGTCAGCTGCTGGCTCAGTATGCAGGTCGTGAGGACGCTGCATGACTTGCGGATGCCCTACGGCGTGGAGAACCAGCTCGGTTGATGGTGAGGCCGGCTCCCCGGTGCCCGTCGCGTCGCTGCCGGGCCGGAGGACGGCCGGAGGCCGCCCGCAGGGCCGGCCTTGAAGGTCATATGGAGAATGCTCACGGCCGACCCTCGACCCCTCACAGGGATCCAGGGCGCCACACAAGCGCACGGGCAGCAACCCGGCAGCAACGGACGCTCGTGAGGGTCGGTAAGGCGACGGGGAGATCTTGAAGGACCAGGGTGCCAAGCCTGGCCAGCCACCGCTCCTGAGCTGGGCGGTTACTACGATCCGTCACGATCTCTTGCCGTCGGCTCTGACCGACGGCCGGCCGGTACAGACAGGGGAAGGCAGAGCGCGAGCCCGCGATCGCCGGGGGTCTCGTGAGCCATGCGCAGGGCACACGCCGGCTGGTCGCTCAGGCCCGCGCTCCGCATGCCCCCACGGGCAGCAACCACCTCTGCGCCACGCCGGACCATCCAGCGTCGGCGGGCCGCGCCGGAGACCGTCGCCCGACGGACCCCACCGCGAGCTGGGGAAGCACTCTCGGACCACCAGCTGTCGGCTGACGCTCCAGCTCGGCGTGGGCGAGGCCCGATTGCTGTGCTTCTGCGGCCGTAACGATCGTTGCCGCGTGACATTCTCAAGGACGCAGAAGGCTAATCAAGCGTGCTGGGTACGCAGCACTACGCCAATTGCATGCTGGCGCGAGATCGGCACAACCATACGCTCTGGAGCCGAGCGCAAGCCCGGATCTGCCGGGTTTGCTGCAACCCCGGAGGACCTCGATGCGCGCCCTCGCCACCCGAGTCGTTCCGATCGCCGCGGCCGTGCTGCTGCTGGTGGCGCTCACGCTGCCGCCCGCCCGCGCGGTGCCGTCCCCGACCGCCGCCAGCACGCTCCAGTTCTACGGCGGCGAGGTGCACGCCATCGCCCAGATCGGCACCAGCATCTATGTGGGTGGGAGCTTCACATCGGTCGGCTATGGCTCCGGGACGATCGCCCGCGCCTACCTGGCCGCCCTGGACGCCAGCAGCGGTCTGCTGGTGGAGGCCTTCGACCCCCGGCCCGACAACGCGGTCGACGCACTGCTCAAGAGCGCCGACGGCGCGCGGCTGTACGCCGGCGGGGTGTTCAACAGGATCGGGGGCTGCACGCCCTGCGACCGGCTGGCCATGCTCGACCCGGCCACCGGGGCCGCCAACCCCGACTTCCATCCCCAGCCCAACGCCGGCGTGCTCAAGCTGGCGCTGTACGGCCGCACGCTGTACCTCGGCGGCAAGTTCACCTCGGTGGCCGGGGTGACCCGGCTGCGGCTGGCGGCCGTGGACGCCATCACCGGAGGGCTCGGCACCAGGCTCACCCTGGCAGCCAACGCGGCCGTGCGCGACCTGGCGCTGAGCTCTGTACCTGGCCGGGTCGTTCACCACGATCTCGGGCGCCACCCGCTACAACTTCGCCTCGGTCGACGCCGCCTCGCGGGCGCTGACCGCCTGGAACCCCAACATCCACGCCAGCGGCTGGGGGGTGGCGCTGTCGCCCGACAACGCCACCGCCTACCTGACCACCGGCGACGGCAACGAGAGCATCTGCGGCGCCGGCCACGAGTCGGTGATCGCCATGCCGGCGACCGGGTCGGGCATCCCACCGGTGCGGTGGCACAACGGCGGCGACCGGGGCTGCCCGTTCAACTCCGGCGACATCAACGCGGTGGAGGCCACCGCGGGCGCGGTCTACATCGGCGGGCACCTGAACAACCTGTGCACGGTCACCAACACCTCCTACACCGCCGGGTGCCCGGGTGCGCTGACCGTCCGCAGGCACGTGGCCGCGCTCAACCCCGCCACCGGCGTGCCGCTGTCGTGGAACCCGGGCGCTGGCGGCACCAAGGGCGTGCTGGTCATCCAGGCGATCCCGGCTGGGCTCGGCATCGGCGGCGACTTCCAGCGGACCAACGGCGTGCAGCACAGCCGGTTCGCCCTGTTCCGGGGCACCGCGTAGCCGACCGCAGCCGCCGCCCGCACCCAACCCCGAAGGGGTCGCCGCTGGAACCGGCCCGCCTACGTGGCCACCAACCTGCTCGAGTCGATGGTCGTCAACCGCCAGCCGACCGTGGCCGAGGCCGACGACATCGTCAACACCCTGCTGGACGGCGTCCACGGGCTGGTGCTGGCCGCCGAGACGGCGGTGGGCATCGACCCCGTCGGCGCGGTCGACATGGTGCTGCGGGTCATCGCCGCGTTC
>WNFU01006668.1_pt1 | contig 14908 bp, 11 predicted proteins | sample 5400121 | NCBI WGS metagenome assembly WNFU01 (sample SAMN13153360, study PRJNA577476) | soil metagenome | isolation source: 100 cm soil or saprolite under grassland replicate 1 | place: USA:California | collected 2016-06-15
AGACACACTTATAGCGGCGGACCCCGCGAACTGGAGGTCCGAGATCGAGACGATGCGGAACCTGCTAGCGGAGGCCGATCGCGCGATCGCATCCTGGGTTCGAGCGACCCCCGTCACTGAGGGGCTGAGGTCGGCTTCCGTTGACGCGAACGCTCCCCGGCGCAGTCAAGATGCAACATCTCCGAACGGAGTGGTGCCGTGGCCCACCCCCCCAACCGAGCAAGAAGCGAAGACGCTTCTGAAGCGGTGGGCAAGGGGGAGCTGGCTTCGCCCGGACTCAACGTTCGACTCGGGGATAGCGGTGCGAGACGCATCGGTGGGAGAGTTCACGATCATCCGGTTGCTGGAGAAGCACGGAGCGGAGGAACGCGTGGCCCAAGCAGGGACGAAGGCCCTGCCGAAGAACGAGTACGAGTTGAGTTCGGCAACGGTCGAAGCACCCCTTCCGATCGGGTTCTCGAAGCAGCAGAAGGTCTACCGGTTGCGCGGATCGGAGACCGCTCGTGATTGTGGCTCATGTCAAGGTAGCGGCTACATCGCCTGCTCGGGGTGCGCAGGGGGTGGTCTGGTGCCCTGTCCGCCAACTAATCGGTGCTGGAGCTGCGGAGGAACTGGACGCGGCTGGAACGGTGTGTGCCCTAGCTGTAGAGGGGCGGGTTGGAAGCAATGTGCATCGTGCTGGGGGAGTGGTCTGCGCAGATGCTATTCATGCGCCGGGAAGGGGAATGTGCTCTGTGCCGCTTGTGAGGGATCAGGCAGCCTCGTCACCTTCGTCGAGACCGTGATCCGATGGGAGCCTTCCGAGGAGGTCACTAGAGTGAGAGCCGACCCCTTGGGCCGGCGCACGCGAAAGTATTGGCAGTCGTACGGCCCATTCCCAGGAAAGGAGCCGCCCGACGGGCTCCCTTCCGATGTCCGGGAACAGATGTTGGTGTCGATGAAGCGGGTAGGTCCGGGGGAAATCAAGCGTGAGCTTCTGGTCCGCGTTCTCCCGCTGGCTGTCATCGAGTCGCAGTGGCGCGGGTCGAGGCGCACGACGTATCTCCTCGGGGGAGACCGCCGTGTCATCGCTAACTGGGTTTACCTAGCCAGTCGGCGCCTGTGGGGATTAGTCGTCGGCACGCTAATGCTTGCGGCGGCCGCCGCTCTCATCCTTGCCAGATTGTGACATCGGAAGCCCGGCAAGGCGCGCCCAGCGAGTCCTTGCCGGTTCATGCGGGCTGAGCCGATAGATTCGCAAGGCGTTGCCGCGGGCGACGAGGTCGGCGATTCGGTCGGCTTCCTTCGCGTCGCAGTCCCCCGCCGCGATCCACCCGTCGAGGACGGCCCGGAGGGCCCGGCGGAACAGCAGCGAGCCGAGGTAGTACTGCTCGGCCACGGCGAACGCATCGGTCGAGAACAGCAGCTTCGTGAACGGGGCCACCTCCATGGCCTCCGCCAGGAGCCGGGTGGAGCTGGGTCCGTGGTAGTGCAGCGCGGACCCCACGTCGAAGTACACGTTCGGGTACATCGCCGCGAGGTAGCCGGCCTCCCGGTGGAACGGGTAGCAGTGCAGGAGCGCCACGTCGACCCCGAGCCCGGAAAGCTGCCGGATGAGCTCCGTCAGCAGCGTGGGGTTCGTGAGGTGCAGGACCAGGTCGGGGTCCCCCCACCCGACGTGGAACTGGATGGGCATGCCACGTTCCCGCGCCACGTCGGCCCCCGTCCAGATGCCGTGTCGCAACAGCACCGGGTCGGTGACCCGAGCGGCCCCCCCCGCCGCGCCGTCGACGAACGGTCCGGCCGCCCGGACGACCTCATCGCGTGACGGCCGCGTCGGGTCGAAGGCGAATCCGCCCCGGTAGGCCACGATGGTCTTGAACCCCACGGCCCCCGCGGCGGCGCCGGCCAGCGCATCGGCGAACGCCTCCGGGTACCGGCCCGCCTCGACCCCCGACCGGGCCACGGCCTCCGCCACAGCTTCCAGCCGGACGATCTCGTGCGTGGGGAGGCCGGACAGCTCCGCCATGCCGGCGGGATCGTGCAGCTCGTCCGACCGGTAGCCGGTGTCGATCAGGAGCTCCGCGAGCCCCGCTTCGTCCAGGAACCGGCGGGCGACCTCGTCGGCCCCCAGCTCGTGGCGCCTCGCCAGGTAGTCGTCGGGAGCGACGAACGGGTCCAGGCCGAGCACCGGCGCGCACCACCGGCGGATGGCCAAGCCGAGGGGTTGGTCGAAGTGGCTCGTCCCCTTCGGCGCCGGGTCGAAGCTCTCGCTGATCCGGCTCTCGAAGGCGGAGCGGTCGAGGTCGCCCCGGGCCAGGCCGTGGCAGTGGTGGTCGATGAGCCCGACATCCTCGACGGTCGTGGCAGGTCACCTCCCAGGAGCCGGGCGATGGTACCGGCCCGACCGGCCCCGCGCCACCGCCACCGCGTTCCGCCCATAATCCTGCCGGCATGGACGTGCAGGCCGTGGCCCACGATGTGGAGGACCGGCTCGACGCATTCACGGACTCGCTCCGCGAAATCGTCGACATCGACAGCGGCACGGAAACGCCGGAAGGCGTCAACAAGGTCGCCGATGTGCTGGAAGGCCGGCTCCGGGAATCCGGGTGGGACGTGGACCGGCGCGCGCACCACCCGGTGGATGGAGAGCCCCAGCTCGGAGACGTCCTGGTGGCTCGGGTGGCGGGGTCGGGTTCGCACCGAGTCCTCCTCGTCTGCCACATGGACACGGTGTGGCCGGAGGGGACGGTCGCCGAGCGGCCGTTCCGTCGGGACGGCGACCGTGGCTACGGCCCGGGCGTCTCCGACGCGAAGTCCGGGCTCCTGGCCGGCATCGAGGCCACCGACGCCGCGCGGCGCGTGGGCTTCGACTCCTTCGGCCTCGTGACCTTCGTTTGCAACCCCGACGAGGAGGTGGGGTCGCCGTTCTCCGGCCCCATCATCACGGAGGTCGGCGGACAGAGCGACGTGGCGTTCGTCCTGGAGGCCGGGCGCGAGAACGGCGACATCGTGTCGGCACGGAAGGGCATCACCACCGTCCACGTGGAGCTGACGGGCCGGGCGGCCCACGCCGGCGTCGAGCCCGAGAAGGGCCACCACGCCGTGCTGGACGGCGCCATGAAGACGGTCGAGCTCCAGGCCCTGAACGGCCGGTCCCCGGGCGTGACCGTCAACGTCGGGGTCCTGTCCGGAGGCACGCGGTCGAACGTCGTCCCGGACAGGTGCGTGATGGATATCGAGGTGCGGGCCTGGGAGGCGGCGGCGCTCGGGGAGGCCATGGAACGGGTCCGGGAGATCCTCGAGCACCCCAGCGTTCCCGGGGTCCGTGCGGCGGTCGACGTGCACGCCGGGCATCTGCCCATGGAACGGAACCCCGCGACCGTCCGCCTCGTCGAGCTGGCGAGGGGTCTCGCGCGGGAGCTGGAGTTCGATCTCGAGGACGCCTCCACCGGCGGTGTGTCCGATGCCAACATCGTCGCGGCGGCCGGGACGCCGGTGCTGGACGGGTTGGGCCCGGTGGGCGGCGACGACCACAGCCCCGACGAGTGGGTCGACCTCGGGAGCGTTCCGGCCCGCCTCGCCCTCCTGGCCGGCCTGATCGCGCGGGGAGGCGAGGCAGTGGCATGATTCGCCTGCTCGCATGATCTTTCTTCCGACGCGGTAGGGGAGGTGACTGCGGTGCAGGGCGAGGAATCCGTCGCTGGACTGGACGCGGTGGCCCACCGGGCGGACAAGGCCAGGGAACTCGCGGAGTCGCTGCCGTCCCGAGGGGTCCGCATGGTCGCGCTCAGCCAGGTGGACAACGCGGGCGTCACGCGGGTGAAGACCGTCCCGGTGTCGTTGCTGGAACGCGCCGTCCGCTTCGGGATCGGCATGTCGCCGGTGTTCGAGGTGTTCCTGGTGAACGACTCCATCACCTCGAGCGACGAGGTCGGGGGGCCGGTGGGCGACCTCCGGCTGATGCCCGACCCCTTCGCGCTCAAGGTCCTGGCGGCCCAGCCGGGATGGGCCTGGGCCCCGGTGGACAAGCACACGCAGGAGGGCGAGGTCTATCCGGGCTGCCAGCGGACCTTCGCCAAGCGCATGGCGCGCCGCCTGGCCGATGCCGGAATCGAGATGCGGCTGACGTTCGAGCTGGAGTGGTTCCAGGCGGACGCGGACTCCGAGACCGACCGTCCGGTCCACCGGGGCCCCGCATACGGGCTTCCGGTGCTGGCCACCATCTCCGACCACGCCCGCGACCTCGTCACGGCCCTCGAGGAATCGGGAGTGGGTGTGGAACAGTTCCACCCGGAATACGCGATGGGCCAGCTGGAGCTGTCGGTGGCCCCATCCGATCCCGTCGGTGCCGCGGACACCACCGTGCTGGTCCGCCAGACCATCCGGGCCATGGCGGCTCGTCACGGCATGCGCGCGTCGTTCTCCCCCGTCGTGATCGCCGGCCACGTCGGCAATGGAGGCCACGTCCACCTCAGCCTGTGGCGCGACGGCACGAACCTGTTCGCGGGGGGCGACGGGCCCCACGGCATGACCGACGTGGGCCAGGCGTTCGTGGCCGGCGTCCTGGCGGAGCTCCCGGCCCTCGTCGCCATCGGGTCGCCGAGCGTGCCGAGCTATCTGCGCCTCGTCCCCCAGCACTGGGCCGGCGCCTTCGCCTGCTGGGGCCGGGAGAACCGAGAGGCCGCGGTCCGGTTCGTCACCGGGATGGTGGGCAGCCGCGAGTCGGCCGCGAACACCGAGGTCAAGTGCTTCGACCCGAGCGCGAATCCATACCTCGTGGCGGGAGCTCTCGTCGCCGCGGGGATGGCAGGGATCGAGCGCGGCCTGACGCTTCCCGACGAGGTCACCGTGGACCCCGGAGGGCTCTCCGAGGACGAGCTGACGGAACGCGGGATCCAGCGGCTTCCCCAATCGGTGGAGGAGGCGGTGTCGCACCTCGAGAAGTCCGACGTGCTGCGCGACGCCATGGGGCCGATGCTGTTCGGACCGTTCGTGGCCGTGCGGCGAGCGGAGGCGGAAGCGTTCGCGGGCAAGGGCCCGGACGAGGTGGTTGCCGCGCACCGCTGGCGATACTGACCGCCGCCGGGGCGGCGCTGGTGCTCTAAGCGCGTTCGGCCCGGTATGCGGCCGCGACATCCGACAGCCGCCCGTGCATCCCACCGTACGGGCTGACCGACGGAAGGTACTGCTTCGCCACCTTCGACACGAACGTGTAGTTGGGGTCCACCACGTTCGCCACCGGCGTCTCCGAGACCTGGGTCAGCAGCTGGTAGGCGTCGAGCGGGTCTAGGCCGAAATCCTCGCCCAGCCACCCGCACAGGTCCACCTGCGAGATGCGGAAGGCGTCCTCGAGTGGGCGGGCGGACCCGGTCGACATGACGTGCGTGTCGTTCTCCAGGCGCGGCCACGCCGTCATCCGTCCCTTGACCAGGTCGATCGCGAGGACCGTGTCCATGGCTCCCTCCACGGCCACGCCGCAGCTCTCCCCCTCGCCCTGGCGGTAGTGGCCATCGCCGATCGAGAACAGCGCCCCCTCCACGTTCACGCCGAGGTAGCAGGTCACGCCGGCGCGCATCTCCGGCGTGTCCATGTTGCCGCCGTGCGCGTCGGGGACGAGCGACGACCGGGCCTCGAGGTTCGCGGGCGCCACGCCGACGGTCCCGTGCATCGGCGCGAGCGGCAGCTCGACGGAGAAGTCTCCCCGCCGGGCCTGGAACCGAACGGTCCGGCCGGCCCGGTCCACTTCGTACATCCAGATCATCTCGGGCAGCGGGTCCTGGAGGGTCGCCGTGGCGTGTGTGGAGGTCAGGGACCCGAAGAACGGGATCGTGCTCGACGCGGCCCAGTCCCGGGCGGGTTCGATCGAGACGAAGTGGATGGCGAGCGTGTCCCCCGGCTCCGCGCCCTCCACGTGGAACGGCCCGGTCTGGGGGTTCACGTACGGGAACTCGATGACGCGCGACACGAGGTCCTCGGTCCCCCGGACCTTCCCGCCGAAGGCGTCCTCGGTCCACAGCTCCAGGACGTCGCCCGGGCGGACCCGCCGCACCGGCGGCACGCCGCCGAAGGTCCACGCGAACTCCGACGGCTCGGGGCGGTACGTGACGACGGACAGTCCTGCCATCGCGTCAGGCTGTCGGGGCCGGAGCGGCGGCCGCGGGTTCGGGCTCGATGAAGATCCTCCCGGTGTCCCGGACCCGCTGCGGCGCCCTGGAGTACAGGTAGATCAGGTAGATCACCCCGATCAGGTACCAGGCGCCGACGACGATCCCCACCCGCGACGCCGGCCCAGTCAGGTGCGCGATGAAGCTGAATGCGTGGATCCCCACGGCCGTGAGCCACCCGGGAACGAAGAACAGGATCCCCACGACGGGCACCACGCCGTGCGTGAAGAGGTTGAACTCGCTTCGCCGCTCCCGGAGATGGAACACGATCGAGGCCAGGTTCAGCGCGATGTAGATCAGCACCACCACGGCGGTGGCCATGGTGGCGATGAGGATGAACGCCGGGAGCGGCTGGAAAGAGAAGCCGAGGCCGAGGGCCACGCCGATCCCCACCAGGAGCTGCGCGATCACGGCCACGTGCGGCGACTTCCAGTGGGGATGCACCGACGCGAACAGCGAGGGGAGCAGGCGGATACGGCCCATCGCGTACCAGGTGCGAGTGGTGGCGTTGGCGCCGGCGTTCGAGTTCGCGATGGCGGAGTTCACGATGGCGAGGAAGACGAACCAGGCCGCGCCCCACACCATGTGCCCCAGGCCCTCCCACGGATCGCCGTCGTTGAGCGCGATGAACCCGTTCGGGCCGCCCATCTTGTCGGGCCCGAAGAACACCGTCGCCGCGTACGTCGTGAGGACGTAGAAGATCCCGATCCCCAGACAGGAGTAGATGACGGCCTGCCGGATGGTCCGGCGCGGGTTCCGGGCCTCCTCCGCGAGGGGCGCCGCCGCCTCGAACCCGATGAAGGCCAGGATGGCGTAGATCGACCCCGCGAACACCCCGGTCAGCCCCTTGAATCCCGCGACGTTCGCGTGGGACGTCCCGAACACGCCCAGGGTGTTCCGGCTGCCCGTCTTGACGATCAGCCACAGCGCGAGCGCCGTGAACACCGCGATCTCGAAGAACCCGAGGACGGTCCCGGCCCTGGTACTGAGCTGGATCCCGAAATACCCGAGCAGGAACACGAGCACGGCGGCCACCACGACCCAGATCCACCACTGGTCGGCGTGGCAGACGAAGCAGTTGAACTCGGAGTCGAGCGTTCCCGCCACGACGATCCCGAGGATCAGGTACAGCAGCGGGGCCACCAGGGGCTCGACGAACGCATACCCCCACGCCACCAGGAACCCCACCGCAGGATGCAGGCCTCGCGCCGTGTACGTGTACATGCCGCCGGCCGACGGCAGGTGCCGGGCCAGCTCGCCGATCGACACCGCGACGCACAGGCACGCGATGAGAGCGATCACGACCGAGAGCGGCAGGCCTCCGCCCGCGTACGGGGCGCCGGCGATGATGGAGAACGCGACCGCAGCCGCCGGCGCCATGTGGGTGATCGACTGGAACAGGACCTCCGGGAGCCCGATGGCGTCCCGAGCCAGGGACTGGGAAGGTGCAGGCGAGGACGTGCTCTCCATGCGGATCCCTCCTCGGAAGTGCCGGTCGCGACGCGGATTATGCGCCACCGCCTCGCCGGGAGCGAAGCGGCGGTGGGCCGCGGCGCCAGGCCGGAACCTTTTCATCCCGCGTGCCGTCCCGTAGAACTGGATACAGATGAGGCATCCCCGCCATCGCCGTCGCCGCCGCCTTCGCGTGGGCTTCCCGGCCGTCGTCCTGTCGGTCGGCATGCTCGTGCCGATCGTCTCCGCCGAGCACGTCCGGGACCTTCCGCCCCCGATCGGCGTGAAGGTGAAGGGCGAGGTCCGCTACCTCGACCGGCACACGACGTTCGGCGAGGTCGTGTCCTCCTTCGGGCTGCACGCCCGCAACGGGAACTTCCTGGACGTCACCGGGAAGGCGATCGTGAAGGACGCCTACAGGGGACAGATCCTGCTGGACGGCCACCCGGCGTCGCGGGACACCGAGCTCCGGGAGGGCGACGAGATCCAGGTGGTGAACGGGCACAACCGGACGGAAGGGATCGTGAAGGAGATCATCCCCATTCCCGGGCGGCACGTCAGCAACCCGCAGTTCTACCTCGGCACCACGCCAGGTGTGCAGATCATCCACAAGGGACGGGTGTCCGGGAAGCTGGTCTCCTCGGAGTTCCAGCCCACCGGCCCCACGTTCACCCCGCCGGCGGTGGCACTGACCTTCGACGACGGGCCCAGCCCCCTGTACACGCCGAAGGTCCTGAAGATCCTGAAGAAGTTCCACGTCCAGGCGACCTTCTTCACCATCGGGTACCTGGTGGCCGAGCACCCGGAGCTGGTCCAGGCGGAGCTCCGGGCCGGGATGGAAGTGGGCGACCACACATGGGACCACCCCACCACCCCGCCCTTCAAGCAGCTTCCGCCGAAGCGGATGCGAAGCGAGATGGGCGACGCGGCGCTCGCGCTCCAGCAGGCCGGCGGTTCGCCCACCCTGTTCCGGCCGCCGGGCGGGAGCTACTCGGACCGGGTGGTCGCGCTCGCGGACAAGCTGGGGTTGCGGGTGGTGCTGTGGTCGATCGATCCGCAGGACTGGCGGGACGACGCGACCGCGAAGGGCATCGTGTCGACAGTGCTGGGCAGCGTGCACGCGGGCTCGATCGTGCTCCTGCACGACGGCGGCGGATACCAGGACGCGACGGTGAAGGCCCTCCCCAAGATCATCAAGGGCATCCGGAAGATGGGCCTCCACCTCGTCGCCATCAAGCCGTAGGCGCCGCCCTGTCCTCGATGAGCTCCAAGTCGGTGAGCGGGTAGCTGACCGTCGTCTCGTGGGGCACCTCGTCATCCGGTACGCCGTCAGCGGGGCGTTGCTCGCGCGAATCAAGCGATCGAGGTCAGCTCGACGCCAGTCCATCAGCGCGTCCGACGCCATGGCCGGCGAGCATAACGGCGGGCAATGACACTCCCGAGCTTCAGATGAGGCCGAGCTTGCGGCCGACGCGCTCGAAGGCGTCGAGGGCCTCCTTGAGGTCCTCCTCGGTGTGGCCGGCGGTCACGATGGTCCGGACCCGGGACTGCCCCTTGGCCACCGTGGGGAACACGATAGCCGGGGTGAATACGCCCTCCTCCCACAGCAGCCGCGAGAGGTCCTGGGCGGCCTGGGCCTCGCCGGCGACGACCGGGGTGATGGGCGTCTCGCTCTGGCCGGTGTCGAACCCGAGGTCCTGGAGCCCCTTCTTGAAGAACCTCGTCCGGTCCCACAGCCGCTCGATGCGCTCGGGCTCCTCCTGCATGATCTGGAGCGCCGCGATGCACGCCGCGGCGACCGCCGGCGGGCAGGACGTGGAGAACAGGAACGGCCGGCCCCGGTTCACCAGCCACTCGACGAGGTGCGGGGGCCCGGCGATGAACCCGCCGAGCACGCCGATGGCCTTCGACAGGGTCCCCACCTGCACGTCCACCCGCCTGGGGTCGAGCCCGAAATGCGCGACCGTTCCCTTCCCTCCCGGCCCCAGCACACCCGACGCGTGGGCGTCGTCGATCATCATGATCGCGCCGTGCTTCTCGGCCACCTCCACCAGGTCGGGGAGCGGCGCGATGTCGCCGTCCATCGAGAACACGCCGTCGGTGATGAGCAGCTGGCGGCGTCCCTCGCGCCTCGTCTCGCCGAGCAGCCGGTCGGCCGCCTCGGCGTCCTTGTGCGGGAACACCTTGATCTCGGCCTTGGACAGCCGGGCGCCGTCGATGATCGACGCGTGGTTCAGCTGGTCGGAGACGATGACGTCCTCGGGCCTGAGGATGGCGGCCACCGTCCCCGAGTTCGCCGTGAACCCGGACTGGAACATGAGTGCCGCCTCGGCTCCCTTGAACTCGGCGAACTTCCGCTCCAGCTCGCGGTGCAGCGACATGGTCCCGGCGATGGTCCGGACCGCACCCGACCCCGCCCCGAGCTCGGCGGCCGCCCTCGACGCGGCCTCCTTCAGCCGGGGATGGGCCGCCAGCCCCAGGTAGTTGTTCGACGCCAGGTTGATGACGTCGCGCCCGTCGAACCTGGCCCTGGCCTCCTGCTCCCCTTCGAGGGTCCGGGGATGGATGGCCAGCCCGCCGGCCTCCAGCTCCGCCAGCTGCTCCTTGAGGTAGTCGAGGCTTCCCTGCGCCATGTCCGTCGCCCTCCGATCGTCCCGCTCGTGCCTAGGGGAGAAGGATGACCTTGCCGGAACGGCCCGATGCCACGACGTCGAACGCCTGCCGGAACTCCTCCAGGGGGAACCGGTGCGTGATGACGGGCGTGACGTCGACCATGCCGGTGGCGAGGAGGACGGAGGTCTGCTCCCACGTCCGGAAGATCTCCCGGCCGGTCACGCCGTGCAATCGAGCCTCCTTGAAGATCACGTGGTCCGTCAGCTCCAGCGAGACCGGCCCGGTGGGCAGCCCGAGCAGGGCCATCCGCCCGCCGCCGGCGAGCATCTCGGTTCCCTGTGCGATGACCGCCGGGACGCCCGACATCTCCAGGACCACCTCCGCGCCGTGGCCCTCGGTGGCGGCCCTCACCGCGGCCACGGGATCCTCCCGCGCCGGATCGACCACCACGTCGCTCCCCATCTGCTTCGCCAGGCCCTGGCGGAACTCGTTCGGCTCCACGCCGATGACCTGCCGGGCGCCCGCGGCCCGAGCCACGCCCACCGCGAACAGCCCGATGGGACCGCACCCCAGCACCACGACGGTCGACCCCACCACGTCGCCGCCGTCGTCGGAGAACACCGTGTGCACGGCGTTGCCGAACGGGTCGTGGATCGAGGCGATGTCGGGCGGGATGCGGCGATCGACCTCCCACACGTTCCGCTCGGGGACGACCACGTAGCCGGCGAAGGCGCCGTCGAAGTCCACGCCCAGGATCCGCATCCGCTCGCAGGTGTGGCGCCGGCCCCGGCGGCACTGCGGGCAGAACCCGCAGAACACGTGCCCCTCCGCCGAGACGAAGGCCCCGGGTGCGATGTTGTGCACCTCGGGGCCGGCGGCCGCCACGTGTCCGGCCACCTCGTGGCCGAACGTCATCGGCGTTCGGATGCGGGTCGCGGCCCAGGGGTCCCAGTCGTGGATGTGCAGGTCGGTGCCGCAGATCGACGCCGCCGCGACCTCGATCAGCACCTCACCGGGTCCGGGCTGCGGGACGGGGACCTCGACCAGCTCGGCGCCGCGCTCGGGGCGGAGCTTCCGCAGCGCCCGCATCGTGCCGGGCACGGTCATGCCGGAAGCGTACCCCCTCCGCGAAAGGTCGACCGGACGGTCAGCGGGTATCGGCGGCGTGCCGTTCCGGGACCACGACCCGCTCGTCCTCGCCGCGCGCGGCGGCCGGAAGGTGCACCGTGAACACGGCCCCCGGCTTCGCGGTGCGAACGTCCACGCGGCCGCCGTGCAGCTCCACCAGGTCCTTCACCACGGCCAGCCCGATGCCCGTTCCGCGGGAGGTCTGGGACCCCCGGTAGAACAGGTCGAACAGCCGGTCCATGGCCTCGTCGGGGATGCCCGCCCCGTGGTCCCGCACCGAGATGGCCACCTCGGCCCCCTCGGGGACCGCCTCGATCTCGATCGCGCTGCCCCGGGGGGAGAACTTCACCGCGTTGCTCAGCAGGTTGCCGAGAATGCGGTCGAACGCGTACCGGTCCGTCAGGATCTGGATGCCCTCGGGGACGTGCACGGTGACGGGATGCTCCGACAGCTCGTGGACCATGTTGTCGACGATCGCCCGCACCGACTCCGCCAGGTCGTGGGGCCGAACCTGGATCTCGAACTCGCCCCGCTCCAGCCGGCCGAAGTCGAGCAGGTGGGTGATGAGGTGCTCGAGGCTGCGGGCGTTGTCGGCGAGGCGGTCCAGGAACTCGTTGCGCAAGTCGGGCGGGAAGTCGGGCCACCTCCGCCGCAGGGTCAGGCCGAACCCGACGATCGCGGTGAGAGGGGTGCGCAGCTCGTGGCTCACCGTGGCCACGAACTCCGACTTCAGCCGGTCAAGCTCCCGGGCTCGCTCGGCCGCATCGCGCTCCTTCGCGTAGAGGCGGGCCCGCTCCATGGCGACGCCGGCATGCTCGGCCAGCGCGCCGAGGAACTCCACGTCCTGACGGTCGGGCTTCCTGGCGGTCCGGAAGTACACGTTGAGCACCCCCACCGCCTCTCCCGAGCGCTCGATGGGCACCGCGACGAGCGAGCGGAACCCGAGTCGCCGGGCCAGGCCGCGCAACGGGGCCAGGGCCTCGTCCGACTCCATGTCGCTCACCCATGCCGGTTCCATGCTCCGCAGGGCCCGTGCCGTCGGCGACCACCGGTGTGCGTCGTCCTCCATGACATCGGACAGCAGCAGGTCACCGCCGGGGAAGCTCTCCGGCAGCTGGGAACCGGCTCCGACCGAAAGCCGGTCCCCCTCGTGCACCAGGATGACGGTGAACCGCGCGTTGGTCGCGTCGCGAGCGGCCGCGCACAGCCGATCGAGGATTTCGGTCAGATCGAGGCTCGACCGCACGGACGCCATGGCCTCGGCCAGTCGCCGCGCCCGTTCCGCCGTCCGCCGCTCGTCGTCGGCCAGCGTGCCCAGGAGGTAGGCCATGCCCAGCAGCAACAGCCCGCCGATCACCGCCGGGAAGGTCGCCAGTTGCCCCGGATGCCCGTACAGCGTCGCCGCCATGAGAGCCGCGCACGACATGCCCGCGACGTACACGGCCCATCGCGCCCCCACGAGGACGGCCGACACCATCACGACCGCGGTGAGCCCCAGGAACGCGACCGACAGGTGCGGGAACAGGGCCTGGGTGACGGCGATGATGCCGATGTCGCAGGCTGTCACCGCGAACCACCGCAGATTGGGGGGCGTCGGGTCCCCTCGTTGGATCAGGTACAGCAGGCAGGACAGAGGCAGGTAGATCCCCGCTGCCAGGACCGCGAACAGCCGGGCCGCTCCCGGATCGCCGGCCAGGAACTGCGCGAGCGTGACCGAGACGGCCACGCCGACGACGCGAAGCGCCAGGGCCCGACGCCACTGCCTGGCGAACGACTGGGGGTCCGATGCGAGCAGCTTGCCGAGGGCACCGGAGCCGGCCGTCGCCAACGGGTGGGAAGGTGCCGACGGAGTCTCCATCTCCCCTGGTAGTCGGCTGTTCCAGGCGTCGAATTGAGCCCGGCACCCGGGCGCGGTGCTAGCGCCGGCGGCGGGCCTGCGGCTCCAGCCAGGGCGGGGTCCAGCCCCGGTCGAAGTCCTCCAGGACGGTGCCTGGCGGGACCACCGCGTCGATGGCGTCGAGGGTCGCCTCGTCCAGGCGGACGTCCGCGCTGGCCAGCGCGTCCTCCAGCTGCTCCATCGTGCGGGGTCCGATGATCGCGGACGTGATCGCGGGGTGGTTGAGCACGAACGCGTGCGCCATGTGCGTCATCGAGACGCCCGCGTTCGACGCGATCTTGTCGAGCTCCTCGACCAGGTCGAACTTCCGCTGGTTCCCGGGGCGGTCGGGGTCGAACCGGGTCCACACTGGTCGCCCCCGAAACCGCTCGGCGCGCGAGCCCCCGGGGACGTCCTGGCCCCGCCGGTACTTGCCGGTCAGCCATCCCCCGGCCAGCGGGCTCCACGAGATCACCCCCATGCCATAGCGCTGCGCCACCGGGAGGACGTCGAGCTCGATCTGCCGCACGAAGATGGAGTACGGGGGCTGCTCGGACCGGAACCGCACGTAGCCGCGACGCTCGGCGACCCGGTGCGACTCGACGATCATCCAGGCCGGGAACGTGGAGCATCCCGCGTAGCGGATCTTCCCCTGGGCAACCAGGTCGGTGACCTCGCCCATCTCGCCGTGGACCTTCGTGGCCAGCACGACCTGGTCCCGCTTCCCGGCGAGCGCCCTGCCCACGATCTCCTCCGAGCGTCCCTCCGAGTACACGTCCGCCGTGTCGACGAAGTTGATGCCGCCGTCGAGCGCCCGGTGCAGCATCCGGATGCACTCGTCCTCGTCCGTGTTCCCCCAGCCCCCGAACATCATGGCCCCGAAGCACAGCTCGCTGACCCTGACCCCCGTCCCTCCGAGCGTCCGGTATTCCATCCTCACTCCTCTCCTCGTAGCAGGCCGTCCAACTGGTCGGCGTGCGACTCGAGGTGGCCGACCAGGAACGTGTCGAGCACCGCGGTCAGGTTCATCTCTCCGAGCGTGCTGTGGGCGAACCGGCGCGTCCAGTCCCCGGCGGTGTAGGCCTCGATGGCGGCCCGCAGCCGTTCAAGCTGCGCCTCGATGCGGGCCATGAGCTCCGGGGGCGGCGTGCCCCGGTCCCGCTCGATTGCGCCGTTGCGGCCGGGGTCGGTCCGGACTCGTCCGAAGGGCACGGGCCCATCGGTCGCGGAGGCCAGCACGCGGTCGATCTGGTCGAGCCAGTACCCCGGGAACTCCGCCGTGTGCGCCCACACCTGGCCCCATTCCCACTGCTCCCCGGAGGGGTCGTCGGGCTCGGTGAGCCCGGTGGGAGACGGCTCCTTGCTGAGCCCCCGCAGCCGCTCGGCCACGGCCTCGAGCCGCGGCCCGAGCTCCTCCCGTGCCCGTGCGGTGCTCATGACGGCCTCAGGGGCCGGAGTGGTGGTCCTTCCACGATCCGATTCTCCATCCGGCCGAGGTGCTCCACTTCCAGGGCAACCACGTCGCCCGGCGCCAGCCACGGGTAGGCCTCCTGGCCGTGCACGAGCGACAGCTCGAGGATGCATCCCGTGCCGCACGTGCCCGACCCGATCACGTCGCCGGGCAGGATCCGCGTGCCCCGCGACGCGTACGCCACCATCTCACCGAAGCTCCAGTAGATGTCGGCCAGCGACG
>WNFU01018644.1_pt1 | contig 14900 bp, 11 predicted proteins | sample 5400121 | NCBI WGS metagenome assembly WNFU01 (sample SAMN13153360, study PRJNA577476) | soil metagenome | isolation source: 100 cm soil or saprolite under grassland replicate 1 | place: USA:California | collected 2016-06-15
ACCGGCCCGTGCGGTCCGTGCAGCGAAATCCACGTGGACCTCACGCCGGCCGGCGACACCCGAGGCTCGTTGGTCAACAAAGGCGACGCCCGGTGCATCGAGATCTGGAACCTTGTTTTCATCCAGTTCAACGCTAACCCCGACGGCACCTTTAGCCCTCTGCCTGCCAAACATGTCGATACCGGCATGGGCTTCGAGCGGGTTACGTCGATCATCCAGGGGACCAAAGAATTCAAAGACTTCGCCGACGCGAAAATCTCGAACTACGAGACCGACATCTTCCGGCCGATTTTCGATGAACTGGAGAAACTGAGCGGGAAGAAATACGGCTCCACGCTTCCGAGCGACATTCCGTCTGAAATCGCGAATCAAGAATCGCAAATCGCAAATGACATTGCCTTCCGCGTGATTGCCGATCACATCCGGACTTTGATCTTCGCGATTGCCGACGGCATCCAGCCGGGCAATACGGACCGCCACTATGTCCTGCGTCGCATCCTGCGGCGCGCAATTCGTTACGGCCGCACGCTCGGCTTCCACGAACCGTTTTTCTACAAACTCGTTGACGTGGTCGCCAAGACGATGGGCAATGTCTTCCCCGAAATCCGCGTGAGCAAAAAGCATGTGCAGGATGCGATCCGCACCGAGGAGGCGGCGTTCAACAGAACGCTGGATTCAGGCATGCAGGTATTCGAGCAAGCTGTCTGGTTTTGCAGCCAAAGTCAAAGTGCCCTCAAGGATGTTCGCAAGGGTCTTCAGCAGATTCGAGTGGGCAATGCAGACTTTTACAAGGGCGAAGTCGGAGGCTTGTGGAAATTGATTTGGGAACTCAAAGAACCTGCTGAGAAATTCGGTTCCCTAGCTCACAGACTATTTGTAAGTCGTGCTCTCAGTATCAGCAGCTCTTTGGACACTGGTCGCATTATTCCACCAGCCTCGAGTTCCGGCCTAGTTGTAGTGAGTTCAGAGGAAACACTTCGGGAGTTGGAAATCAGTGTAGGCATTTTGGAAAAAAGTGTGATGGTCTTGCCTGGCGAGGCCGCATTTCTTCTTTACGACACCTACGGTTTCCCGATCGACCTCACGGAGCTGATGGCGCGTGAACGGGGTTTGACCGTGGATAAGGAAGGCTTTCAAAAATTGATGGAAGAGCAGCGTACCCGCGCCCGCGCCGCACAGAAAAGGGAAACAATCACGGTTTCGCAGCATATCACTGCCACCGCCTCGATTGCCGTACCCACTCAATTCGTAGGCTACGACCAACTGGAGACCCCCGCCAAGGTGCTCGAAGTCGTCGCTCTCAAGGACAAGACTGCCGTCGTCCTCGACACATCCACCTGCTACGCCGAAATGGGCGGCCAGGTCGGCGACACCGGCGAACTCGAACACGGCAGTCAACTCTGGCGCATCGCAAACACTCAGAAGGTCGGCAACGCGTGGTTGCACGTTCTTGCTCAGGATACGGTGGAACGGGCCACTGGCCCGTCCGGCGAGGCGACTCGCCTCGCCGATCCGCTCGGCGGGTCGCCGACCGGCACAGGCCAGTCGCCTGTGCTACCCATTCCGGGGGACACCGTAACTGTTTCCGTCGATCGCCCGCGCCGCGCCGCCATCCAGCGCCACCACACGGTGACGCATCTTTTACACTGGGCGTTGCATGAAGTCGTGAGCAAGGACGCGACCCAGAAAGGTTCCTACGTTGGCCCGGACAAGTTGACCTTCGACTTCAACAGCGGCCCGCTTGCGCCGCAGCAAATCGCCGACATCGAGAAGCTCGTCAACGAGCGCATCCTCGAAAACGCCGGGGTGAGCTGGACCGAAGTTCCCTACGCCGAAGTGAAGACCCGCAAGGACGTGATGCAATTCTTCGGCGAAAAATACGGCGACGCTGTCCGCGTGGTGCAGATTGGCGGCCGGCCGCAGGCCCTCGACGGCTACAGCCTGGAATTGTGCGGCGGCACGCACACTCGCGCGACCGGCGAGATTGGATTGTTCCGCATCGTGGCCGAGAACGCGATTGCTGCCGGCGTGCGCCGCATCGAAGCCGTCGCTGGTCTTGAAGCCTACGGCAAAGCCACGAGCGATCTGCAGCTCATCAAAACTCTCGCCGGCAAGGTGAATTCGCCGATTCACGAGTTGGAAAAGAAGGTCGAGTCGCTGCTTGCGCACCAGAAGGAATTGGAGAAACAAGTGAAGATCGCCACGCAGCGCAACGCGTCGAACGCTGCCAGCGAATTGCTCGGTCGGGCGCAGACGATCAACACCATCCCGGTCATCACTCACAACCTGGGCGATGCGGACGGGGATTTTCTGCAGGCCATCGTGGACGCGCTGAAGGGCCAATTCAAAGGCGTGGTGGTTCTGGGCGGCTGCGCGAACAACGCGGTCGCTCTTGTCGCGTCGGTTTCACCCGAGTACACGGCGAAGGTGCAAGCGGGCAAGATAATCCAGCAAATTGCGCCCATCGTGGGCGGCAAAGGCGGCGGCCGTCCCGACAATGCCCGCGGCGGAGGAAAGGAAGCGAGCAAGCTGGAGGAGGCACTGGCTAAAGCACGCCAACTACTTTGATCGCGGCTCTGAAGGGTGCAGGTCGACGGCACCTTTCTCATCGAGTACAGCACGCTGGCGGATCGTACCTATTTTATCGAGTACAGCTCGGATTTGTAGGAATGGAAGAGTGTGGTGCCCCGAATCATCGGCACCGGCGGCCGGGTGTTTTTCCAGGACAATGGACCTCCCATAACCGAGTCCAAACCAAGCAGCGTAGCGGTCCGATTTTACAGGATTTTTGCCGATTGAAAAGCGGGTGACGTTGATGAAATCCATGAGTCTTTGCAACGTCGGCGACCCGGCACCGGACGAGGCGCTTTCCGTGACGGGGCATTCACAGGTTGACGGTTATCGTGCAACCGCCGGTTGAATAGGGACTGCGCCGGCAGAGCGGCGCGGGAAGGCGCTTTGGGTTCGCGCAGCCTGGACGCGCAGGGCCACAGCGGTGTCGCGCTTCGCTTGCCACCGCAGTCCAAAAGATCACCGACAACTTGTGGATGCACTGTTTCCGTGACCGGCCTTCCAATCAGGATTGACGAAGCCCCTTCCGCCCTGCTTGCTTAAGGGTCGCACTCCGACGAGAAACTTCCGCCGGGAGGTCGTCGAAGCGCATGGCGGGTATGTCGATGATGCATGTCCGCTGGTGGTGTTCGATGTTCACTTCGAATCGGAAGGAAAGGCCGAAGCGGACGCGGCGCTGGCCGAGGCCATGCGGCGGCAAGGACACGTCATCCTGATGGCTAAAGTTGTCGAGCCGGAACATCCAGGTTCGGAAAGCGCTCACGTCCGACTTCCGCCGAAGCTTTTTGTGGATGCGGCCGCCGGTTGGGGCGTCGGAAAGACGGACGCGATGTCTTCATTGGCAGAAAGCCGCAAGAGAGCGATCCCAGTCTCTCGGAGGAGGACAAGTTTTGGACGCCATACACGCGCTGGAACGGGAAAGCCGTCGGCGGCGTGGAAATCATGGCGACGACGTTTCTGAACCTCGTCAACCACGAGTGGCTGCAACGGTTCCCGGCCTGGGTCGAACTTCTCACGCTGCTATTTATCGGCGCGACGCTCGGCGCGGGATTGTGCCTCATGCGCCCGTGGATGGCGTGCGCACTCTCGCTGGCGACTGGTTTCACCGTGATGGTCGGCGCAGTGCTGTTGAGCTATCACGGCAACAGCTGGTTTCCGTGGCTCATGATCTCCGGCGGCCAAGTGCCGTGCGCGCTGGCGTGGGCGCTGGTGGCCCGGAGAATTTTCCGCAAAGCGCCCACTCTTGCGCTGGTTGCGTTTTGCCCGGTCGTGCTGAACTGGGTCCAAAACACCCAGGATTGCCCATTCCAATAATAGACTACTCCGTAATATCGGTCGGCCCCAGCCACTGGTTCCCAGGTCACTGTGCCAAAATAGTCGGCCTGGCCATAATGATCGGGTGCAAGCCCGGTTGGACCGGGCAGTGCCGCCGCCTGGTTCACGGTCAAGACTTTGCCGGAAACGAGCAGCGTTCCGGTTCGCTCCGTCCCGGTCGTGTTGGCCGCCACCGTGTAGCTCACCATCCCGTTGCCGGCGCCACCGGTTACGTTCGGGGTGATCCAGTCGCTGACCGCGGTCACCGTCCAGGAGCATTCACTGGTCACGCTCACCGAACCGCTGCCCCCGGACGGACCCAGGGTGGTGCAACTGGGCGAGATGGAGGTGTCGCAGAACTTGACTTGCACGGTGACGTAATCGCTGCCGTGGCTGAGTTGCTGAAGTGTCACCCCGCTGCTGGTAATGAACGTTCAACTATCGACCAGCGCTCCGATGAACGACGTCTGTACTGCTCCGCCTCCAGCGTAGCGATGGATGTTCGCCCGGTCCGCATACTCCAGCGGCAGGCTTGAATCGTACCCCAGCCGCCGGCGATAAGAGACATAGTAATAATCACCGCTTCCGGTCGGGATTTTCAGCGCTTGCGGATACGCCGTGTTGGAGGGGAAGATTTCCAGCGGGGCAATACTGAATGTACCGCTGCCAGTGACGCTGATGATTTTGGCGGCTGGCAACCAGCCCATCTGCTCTTTGTGCGGAGCATTAACCTGCCGCAGCCCGACGCCGCCGTAGCCCATGAAGTCTGAAGTGTCGCAATACTCACAATCGCGCACGCCGTCATTGTCGCTATCGGTGGAAGCGTGGTGCATAGTAATGTTGTGGCCCAGTTCGTGGGCGTACACATCAGCCAGATTACACGTTTTGATCCAGGCCTGACTGGGGCTGCCGCCAATGGTGCCCAACCCGGCCCACCCACAGGTTCCAGCTCCGGGCAACACGTAAACCCGGCGGGTGTAGAGACGCAGGTCCACTTTTTTCCGCTTGGTTGCTGCGGCTTCAGCCGCGGCAGCCCACCCGCCCGGGTCGCAGGCCCCAGTACTCAAGTAGTTGATGGTGTACGGGCCAAGGACGTCACCGGAGAAGGACACATTCCCGTACGATGTCTCTCGATAAACGCCATCCACCGATTGTTGATTGCCAAACATCCTGTTCTTGACGTCGGTTGGGCTGCATTCCAAGGCCACATCCTTGAAGTTGATCAGTATGACCACCGTCTTTTGAACGCCACTCACCAACGGTTCCGCCTGTTCAAGGGTCTGAAAATCCGTTCCGTTGGCGGATACCTCGATTTCCTCATTCCTCGCCTTCCCTCGGAAAGCCACCTTGTCGCCTGTCTGAAGGTCGGCGGGCGGCATACCTTGAAAGCGTAATTTATGGCTCTGGTGCCTGTGAGCATCCTGCACCGAGTAGAAGACCTTGCTGCTGTGATGCTCAAAATCATCGGCTTGCAGCACGGTCAGAGTGCCCGTGGCCGCAACGTCAGGTCCGTCATCTTCCCCATCGTGGGCAACGACGCCGCCTGTGGCCAGAAGCGCGCTGGCCAGGAGTGCAGCCTTCAATGCGTTTTTGATGTCGCTTATGGGCTGTGTTGTTGTTGCACGCGGACCGTCGTGGCCTGCACCGGATAGCTCATTTTGAATTCTCATGATCTTTTCGTTATGGTTTGCGGTGTCCACGACAGCCCGCTTGATACAGCGCCATTGACGCCGTCCGGTGTCCTGCTTCAGGGCCGGATTCAGGGGACTGCAAACACTTGCGAAACTTCATTTTGCAGACCGTCATCGCCTGACTGGCTCAAGCGGGGCGTGGAACCAGGTTTTTTGCGGATTGTTTTTTTGTCCGCTGAGGGCGATACGGACCACGGGAGGAGATCTTGCAGGGGAATGCGTGTGGATTCGGCGCCGCTTCACCTTCGCGCAACATCAACCAACGAACGTGAAGTAAAGTTGGCGGAAAAAGAGCTCAGAAGCCTTCGCCAGCGGATCGCTGAACTCTACCGGCGGGACATCAGCATACCGGCGGATCAGAGGCTGTTGCTACTCCAACGGATGTCACCAACGGAAAACAAGGGGCAAAAGCGGACGGAAATCTGCCGTCTGGCCGTGCGTCTCCCCATCAAAACCAAGCCAGCTCAGTATCACGGCATACCTCCACGACGGTTGATTAAATCAGTGATGAACGTTCCCTTCGCTTTGCAGTATTCGATTGGGTCCACGATGCCCCTCGCGAGAATTTCGCGCTTCCGCTCCTCGTAACGCTGACGCAGTTCCGAACACGCGCGAAGCATCTGCCTGAACCATACCAACTCGCGCTGTTCTTCCGAACCGAGCGCGATGACGTGGGCGTGAATCCGAAAGGAGCGGCCAGCATGCTCGACACAGCCTACGCGCATTGGCCGACTCTCAGGAAATGGCTCAGGCCCGCCCTGTTTCTGAAATCCTAAACCGTCCAGAGCGGTCCTGGCACGCGGGAGCAAACCTTCCGGGTACAGAACCACCAAATCAATGATCCCCTTTCCACCACAACCTGGTACAGAAGTGCTCCCCACATGCTCAACCTTAAGTTCCGGCTCGACGCTCTGGATCGCGCTATAGAGAAGGCGTGCCGGCTCGACAACCTCCGGGTCGTAGGGTCGAAACTCAGCGGGCATTGAAAGATAACGGACCAGTCGGAACACAGCCTGAACTTTTAGCATAAATCGGCCTCGATTGCACGCCGCCACTCATCGCTTTGGCTGGCGGGTGGCGCTGGCCAGACCGACAGCAGCTCTTGCAATGCAGCGGGGCGCCTCGCCGCCGGTGTCTCCCGGGATCAGCCATCGCGCAGTTCCGCGGACTTACCGGATGGAGTTTCCCGGATCACTAGGGCGCCCCCGCGCAGACGCAGGTCGCGCTGGGGAAACGGAATCTCGATGTTGTTTTCCCGCAGGGCGCGTTCGATGGCGAAGTTGAGTTCGCTGCGGAAACGGCGCGGCGTCACCGCCATTTCCGCGGTCCAGACGCCGAGTTCAAAATTCAGCGCGCTGTCGCCGAATGCGACAAAATACACCGTGGGCGTCGGGTCCTTGAGCACCTTCGGATGGCCGGCGGCTACTTCCAGCAGCACGCGCCGCACTTTCTCGGTGTCGGTGCCGTAGGCGACGCCGACCGGGAGGCGGATTTGTACCTTGGGGTCGCCGTGGCTCCAGTTGACGACCGTGTTGGTGATGAAATTAGTGTTCGGCACGATGACCGAGATGTTGTCGTTGGTCACGATGGTCGTGCTGCGGAGGCTGATGCGGGTGACCTGACCGTCCACACCGTCCACCTCCACCCGGTCGCCGATGGCGATTGGCCGTTCGGCAAGGATGATCAGGCCGCTGACAAAATTGCTGATGATGTTTTGCAGGCCGAATCCAAGCCCGACGCCAATCGCGCCGGCAACGAGGGCCAGGGAGCTCAGGTCGATGTTGACGATTCGGAGGGCGACATAGAACCCGATGGCAAGGAAAACGTAGCCGGTGATGCGACTGACAGCGTATTGGAGCGACGGTTGCAGGTGGGTGCGCCGAAGCAGCTTCATCAGGAAATAGCGACGGAGGAGAGACTCGAGGACGAATACCAGGCCGACGGCTAGAATGAAGGTCGCGATGGCGGCCAGAGTAAGCGGTGACTGGCCGATGCGGATCAGGGGGTATTCAAGAATCCGCCTAACGTCTTCCCAGAATTGTTCCATGATCTCAGTGGTCTGCGGGTGCGATTGCCTTCGCGCGTTAACATCTTATGCCGTATGAAATTGCCGGGCTGGCGAGTGCCAGGCCGCCCAGCGGTCGGCTTCGTCCGCGTCATTCGCGCGAGCCGGCGCTGGCGTTGGCGTCGGGCGGACGATACCCGGGCGCGGCGAAAAACGCGGCCAGCAACTGGCCGTCCTGCGTGTTCCAGACACGCACTTCGCCGTCGTAGCTGCCGGTGGCCAGGCGGTTGGTTCCTTCGTGAACGGTCAAGGCGTACACACAATCACGGTGCCCCGAACAGGTTCGTGTTAGTTCCTTCTTTTCAGCGGAATACTGCCGGATCTGCCGATCCGCGGAACAACTGAAAATGGACCCGCCCGACACGGCCAGCCGGTAGATTTCCTCTTCGGCTGCTTCGAGCTCGCCGCTCTTCTTGCCATCTTTGGTTTCCCAGAAATGGATCTTCTTCTCGCGTCCGGCCGAGTACGCCAGTTTTCCGTCCACCGAAAAGGCGACGGCATAGACCGGCCCTTGATGGCCGGCGTACGTCGTCTCCAGTTCACCTGTTTCTGTGTTGTAAATCCGCGCCGTGCGATCGCGACTGGCCGAGGCGAGCAGGGTGCCGTCGTGGTTCCACGCCAGCGACATGACCCAATCGGCGTGCTGCTGGATCAATACCGCTTCCTTGCCGCTCCTGGAACCGGAGCGCGGATCGAATAAGGCCACCTCGCCGAGCTGTCCGGGAATGCCTCCCGCCACGGCGAGCAGCGTTCCATCCGGATTGTAGGCGAGACTTTGGGTCCGTTGAGCGACGTTCTTGATCCGACGCTGCAGCTTCCCGTCTGCGACTCCCCAGATCGTGACCTCATTGTAACCGCCAGCGGCGACTTCTTGCCCGTCAGGACTGAAGGCCAACGCCAGAATCGGAACGGGGTGACGATAGACAACGGGCGGATCCGGATGAGGAGCTCGCGGAATCAGAAGCACGAGCGCCGCCTTGGGATCGGGCCCATCAAAACTTGCGCCTGCCTTAATCCAGCGTTCGATCTGCGCGATCTGCTCCGATGGCAGCGGATCGTCCTTCTGAGGCATGCGGTCGTCTTCGTCCTTTGCGGTGACGCGTTGGTACAATTGGCTCTCCTCCGGCTTGCCCGGCAGGATCGCGGGCGATTTGCTCTCGCCGCTCCTCAGCAACAGTTCAAAAGTGTCGAGGCGATAGGCCCCTTTGGATTTTTCCGGCCCGTGGCAGGTCACGCATTTCTTGACGAGAATCGGCGCGATGTCCTTGCGGAAACTCACGGCGGCCGAGCCTGCCGGGTCGTCCGCCGCCGGCGATTTTGCCAGAATGAATGTCAGCGCCAGCGCCAAGGTTACGGTCGCATTCCGCATCGGTAATGCTAAAATTTCAAATCCCCACCATCTCTGCCAAGCCTAATCTGGCGCCAAAGCTTCACGGTCAAGGCGGATCTTTATGCGGCAGCCTCGTTTGAGCTCGCCGGTCAAAGTTCTTGCCCTTTTGCGTTGCCAAACGAATCATTTTTCGTGAAAAGAATGGGAATAAAGCCATGAACAGCAACGTCCGTGTGAAGTGTATGAGCAGACATCACCTGATCTTGCCCGTCTTGATCGCCATCGCTCTCTCCGGTGCCCACTCGCCCACCGCCGCCGAACCAGCGAAGAAACCGGCCGGCCCGGCGGAAAAGAAACGGGCGGACGTGACGTTTGAGGCAACGGTCAAGCCGCTGCTCAGCAAGTATTGCTTCAATTGTCATGGCGAGAAAAAGAAGGGCGACCTGGATTTGCGGGTCTATTCGGACGTCGCTGCCGTTCAGCGGGACCGTGCGGTCTTCGAAAAGGTCCTCAAGAACCTGCACGCGCACGAGATGCCGCCCGAAAAGAAGCCGCAGCCGAGCCCGGAAGAGCGCAAGCTGATCGCCGATTGGATCGAGTCCAAAATCTTCAAGTGTGACTGCAACTACCCCGATCCCGGCCGGGTAACCATCCGCCGCCTCAACCGCGTGGAGTACAACAACACGATCCACGATCTGATCGGCGTCGATTTTCAACCGGCCGACGACTTTCCCGCCGACGATTCCGGTTACGGCTTTGACAACATCGGCGACGTGCTCTCCCTTCCGCCTGTGCTCCTGGAAAAGTATCTGGCGGCGGCGGAGAAGATTCTCGACAAGGCGATGATCTCCGATACGCGGCCGCGACCCGCGACGCAGCGCTTTCCGGCGGCGGTCCTGGATGGTTCGGCGCCCGGCGACCCGTTGGATGGGGGCGCGCGGTCATTGACGCGGGAAGGGGACATCTTTGCGACGGTCGAGTTTCCGCGCGACGGCGAATACGTTCTCCGCGCCAAGGCATATGGCGAACAGGCCGGAGCCGAACCCGCGAAGATGTCGTTCAGCATCGACGGCAACGAGGTGAAGCGGTTTGACGTGCCGGCCGAGGAAAACAATCCGGAGGTTTATGAAACGCGCGCCCAGGTGCGGGCCGGCAGGCGCAAGTTCTCGGCCGCGTATCTGAACAATTATCGAAACCCGAACGATCCGAATCCCAAAAACCGGGACCGCAATCTGATCGTCGTTTACCTGGAAGTAGTGAATCCCGCGGCGGAGACGAGCCCGCAATTGCCCGTTACGCACACACGTATTTTCTTTCGCCGGCCGACGCCGGCGACAAAACTGGAGACGGCGCGAGAGATCGTCGGTGCCTTTGCCAAACGCGCCTATCGCCGTCCGGTGACCCAGGCTGAGATCGATCGCCTGATGCAGTTGTTCGAACTGGCCGACAAGCAGGGTGAAACGTTCGAGACGAGCGTGCGGGTCGCTCTCACCGCCGTGCTGGTGTCGCCTCACTTCCTCTTCCGCGGGGAGGTGCAACCCGATCCGGACAACCCGGGCTTGGTCCATCCGATTGACGAATTCGCGTTGGCTTCGCGCCTTTCCTACTTTCTCTGGAGCACGATGCCTGACGACGAACTGTTCGCGCAGGCCGAACGGAAGACGCTTCGCAAAAACCTCGAGGCCGAGGTGCAGCGCCTGCTGAAGGATTCCAGGGCCAAGGCGCTGGTGAGTAACTTCGCCGGTCAATGGCTGCAGCTTCGTAATCTCAAATGGGTGGCTCCGGACGCGAAGACGTTTCCTGCCTTCGACGATGCCTTGCGCGACGCGATGCAGCAAGAGACGGAATTATTTTTCGCGAACGTCGTGCGGGAAGACCGGAGCGTGCTGGAATTTCTCGACGCCAGCTACACGTTCCTCAACGAACGGCTGGCGCGTTTCTACGGGATCGGCGAGGTCAACGGCGATGATTTTCAACGCGTGTCGCTGAAGGGCACCCGGCGCGGCGGATTGCTGACTCAGGCGAGCATTTTGACCATCACGTCAAACCCGACACGCACGTCGCCGGTCAAACGCGGCAAATGGGTACTGGAAAACCTCCTGGGCGCGCCGCCGCCACCACCGCCGCCGGACGTGCCCGAGTTGAAGGAGGGCGGGGAATTGACCGGCACGCTGCGCCAGCGCATGGAATTGCATCGCGAGAATCCGACGTGCGCCTCCTGCCACGCGCGCATGGATCCGATCGGCTTCGGACTTGAAAACTTCGATGGCATCGGCGCCTGGCGCGAGAAGGATGGCGAATCGACGATTGATCCATCCGGCACGCTGGTGACGGGCGAGGCGTTCAAGGGCGCGTCCGATTTGAAGGCCATCCTGTGGAAGAGCAAGCGGGACGACTTTGTGCGTTGCCTTTCACAAAAGATGCTGACGTATGCGCTGGGCCGCGGGCTGGAGTATTACGACAAGTGCGCCGTGGACCAGATTGCCAAGCGGCTGGCAAAGAACCGCTACCGGTTTTCCACCTTGATTCTGGAAATCGTCAAGAGCGCGCCATTCCAGATGCGTCGGGGCGAAGCCGCCCGGATGACGCAAGCGGAGAAGCCAGCGGAGTAGCGGGTAGCATCCAGAACCATGCTTGATAATGCGTGAATTCGGTGGGTCTCCGGTTTCGTGCCTGGATCATTCATCATCTGGTGTTTGTCGTTCACTTTGACCACGAGCGCGTTGGTGTCCGCCGCACGAAGTGTGAAGCGTTCGATGCACATAATGATGATAAAGCGGAGGCGCATGGTTAGCCTCTGTCTCATCAATCACCTGCCCCCAAAGAAACGTGCCTCGCCAGTCTGGTCGTCCCCCGACACAGAAAAATGATTGCCCGGCATCGGGACTCGACCGTCGAAGAATACCCACCAACTCTTGACTTTGCGAGTGAACTCATAATGCGCCTCTGGCTCTTTGTAGCGACGGAGATCAGCGCCCTAACCCTCGGCTGCCTGCTTCGCTATACGAATGACTTCGACTGTGCTGAATCGCGCTCCTTCTGGCTTAGTGTCCGGCACGCTCATCTGAGTGGTGCGCGGCGGGTGCGTGCAACCCGCAAATACCCATGCGCCCGTGAGAAGGGCGAAGCAACGGCGGCTGAAGATTTTCATGGCGCGATGACGGCTAACGGAGAAAGTTAAGCGTCACCCCTTCGCTGGTCTGGGTGTACCCGATCTTCCACGTGTACCCGATCTCCAGGAGCGCTCCCCAAAAAAATTGAGTGACGCTTCAACGCATTGTTCGGCGACGTGTCTGGTGTTATTTGATGCCTTTAACGACGCCGAAAACCAATCGCAGGTAAGCATTCTCCGGTGTGCCTGACTCAGGTGCACGCATCCGCACGTAACCCCGTACATTCCCGGCTTGTCTTTGAAGATACGTGTGCTTACTTTCACAGCATGATCGTCAATCCACTCTCGATGAGCAAAACGTCACGCCTGCGTCGAAGGACTTTCCTAAAGGGATTGGGAACCGTCATGGCTCTGCCGATGCTCGAGGCGATGACCCCAGCGCGACTGTTCGCCGCGGGCGGGACCGGGGCCGCCAAGGCGTTCCCAAAACGGATGGCGTTCATTTACATTCCCAACGGCGCGAATATGGCGGATTGGACCCCGACGGCTGTCGGGACCGATTTCGAGCTGCCGAAGATTCTCGAGCCGCTGGAGCCGTTTCGGAAGGATTTTCAGGTCATCAGCGGCCTGGCTCACGACAAAGCCCGTCCCAACGGCGATGGTCCGGGCGATCATGCCCGCGCTTCGGCCTCATTTCTGACCGGTTGTCAGGCCCGCAAGACTGCCGGAGCCGACATCAAGATCGGTGTTTCCGTGGATCAAATCGCCGCCGAGAAAATCGGCAAGCAGACTCGATTGTCTTCGCTCGAACTAAGTTGTGACAAAGGCCGCCAGGCGGGCGAGTGCGACTCCGGCTATAGTTGCGCCTATCAGTTCAACCTTTCGTGGAAGACGGAATCGACGCCGATGCCGCCGGAAGTCGATCCGCGGCTTGTTTTCGAGCGGTTGTTCTCCAGCGGCATAAAAGAGGACGCGGCGGAGAGCCGCGCGAAACGGCAGGCCTACAAGAAGAGCATTCTCGACTTAGTCCTTGAGGACGCCAACAGCCTGAAGTCGCAGTTGGGTTACACGGACCGCCGCAAGCTCTACGAATACCTCACTGCGGTGCGTGAACTTGAGATGCGCATCGAACAGGCGGAGAAATTCGCGGCGAACCTGCCCGATTTTGCCAAACCGACCGGCATTCCGTCCGAGTATGCGGGCCATATTCGCTTGATGTATGATTTGCTTGCACTCGCATTTCAGACGGACAGCACGCGCGTTTCGACATTCATCCTCGCGCACGACGGCAGCAACCGGCCGTATCCGTTTATCGGCGTGTCGGAAGGCCATCACGACCTGTCGCATCACGGCGGGAACGAGGAGAAGAAGGAAAAGATCGCCCGGATCAATCGTTTTCACATGGAGCAGTTCGCCTATATCGTCGAGAAACTGAAGTCGGTGAAAGAAGGCGAAGGCACACTGCTCGACAACTGCATGATTGTCTATGGCGGCGCGATCGGCGACGGCAACCGTCACAATCACGACAATCTGCCGATCCTGTTGGCAGGTCGAGGGGGTGGGACGCTCACGCCGGGTCGCCACCTGAAGATCCCCAAGGAAACGCCGATGACCAACCTTTACCTCTCGATGCTCGGCCGCATGGGGGTGGCTGCGGAACGCATGGGCGACAGCACGGGGAAGTTGGAAGAAATCTGACTAGGCTTTAGCCAGCAACTGGCGCAGCACGAACGGGAGAATGCCGCCGTGCTGGTAGTAATCGATCTCGATGGGCGTGTCGATGCGGCACCGGACGGGCACATCATCCACGCCACCCGTGGCCCGGGTGACGCGCAGGCTGAGGTCTTGCTGCGGTTTGAGGCCCGGGCCCAGACCGTGGATGGAATAGGTCTCGGAGCCATCCAGTTTAAGCGTCCGGGCGCTGGTTCCGTCCTTGAATTGCAAGGGCAGCACTCCCATGCCGACGAGGTTGGAGCGATGGATGCGCTCGAAGCTTTGGGCGATGACGGCCCGCACGCCGAGCAGGGCAGTGCCTTTGGCCGCCCAGTCACGCGAGCTGCCTGTGCCGTATTCCTGTCCGGCGATCACCACCAGCGGCACGCCTTCCTTCTGGTACTGCATCGCCGCGTCGTAAATCCACATCTCCTTGCTTTCGGGCTGGTGCCGGGTCACGCCGCCTTCGGTGCCCGGCACCATGAGGTTCTTGATGCGGACGTTGGCGAACGTGCCGCGCGTCATCACGCGATCGTTGCCGCGGCGCGAGCCGTAGCTGTTGAAGTCCACCACATTCACTCCGTGATCCATGAGCCATTTGCCGGCGGGCGACGTTTTCTTGATCGAGCCCGCCGGCGAAATGTGGTCGGTGGTCACGCTGTCGCCAAAAATCGCCAGCGCGCGCGCCCCGTGGATTTCGGGGCTCCCGCCGGCGGTCAGGGAGAAGTCCGAGAAGAACGGCGGTTCCTGAACATAGGTGCTCTTCTCGTCCCATGGATAAACGTTGCCGACGCTCGAAGGAATTTCGTTCCATTTCGGGTTCTGTTCGGCAAAGTTGCGATAGAGCAGGCGAAAGACTTCGGGCTTGAGCGCCGCCTGCATCCGCTCGCGAATTTCCTGCAGGCTCGGCCAGATATTCTTCAGGTAAACGGGCTGGCCGTCCGCTCCCAAGCCGATGGGCTCGCTGCTCAGGTCGAGGTCCACGCGGCCGGCGAGGGCGAAGGCGACAACCAGTGGAGGCGACATCAGGAAGTTGGCCTTGATGCTCTGGTGGACGCGGGCTTCGAAGTTGCGGTTGCCCGAAAGGACGGCGGCGGCGACGAG
>WNFU01005978.1_pt1 | contig 14898 bp, 14 predicted proteins | sample 5400121 | NCBI WGS metagenome assembly WNFU01 (sample SAMN13153360, study PRJNA577476) | soil metagenome | isolation source: 100 cm soil or saprolite under grassland replicate 1 | place: USA:California | collected 2016-06-15
TGACGCGGCCACGGGTGAGGTGGTCGAGGAGGACCATGCGGTCGGCGACGTGGAAGGGGTGGTGGTAGGGGACCGACACGACGCCGGTGCCAAGGCGGATGCTTCGGGTGCGCTCGGCGGCGGCGGCGATGAAGACTTCGGGGCTGGCGATGGTCTCCCAGCCGCCTGAGTGGTGTTCGCCGATCCACGCCTCGTCGAAGCCGAGGTAGTCGAGCCAGGAGACTAGTTCGAGGTCTCGCTGGAGGCAGAGGGTGGGGTTCTCGCCGGTGCGATGGAAAGGGGCCATGAAGATACCAAAGCGCATTCGTTCGGGGGTCATTGGGACGCTCCTTCTGAGTGGAATTAGCCACAGATTAGCACAGATGGGCACGGAAGGAGGAAGGAGTCAGGAGCTAGGAGTTAGGAGGCCACGTCGGTGGCCAGAATTTGGAGGGCGGAGGTCGGAGGTCAGAAGTACGATCGCGAGGCGGCCCTCACATCCGGCCCCTCTCGTGCTACCCACTGCCGGCCGCCCGGGCCAACCCCACCACTGAACACTACTGGAAACGCCGTTAGTACCCGCGGTCGCTGCCGCCGGCCGAGGTCCTTTCTCGTAGGGGAGGCAATCATCGTACCGTCAGTTGTTGTTGCTCAGGATGCGGAGCGGTTCAAGGCAAGCAGTGTCACCATATGCTTGGAGATTGCGGCCCTTTCGGGTAGGGTGGGGGTGAAGGAAGAATGATGACGTGGCGGTGGAGACTGGAGGTGAAGCGGGCGTGGGTGCTCCGCTCAATCTATCGGTTGCCTGCGGACGAGCCCAAGTCGGCTCCTATCGCCGAATGTCCATGCAATTCTCCTCTCACGAAAACACGTTTTTTGCGAAACGAATTCAGCGCCACCCCGGGAAATCGGCCGTAGATTAGCGCAGATTATTCGCAGATGGGCGCAGATGGAGATGGAAGGAGAGGTAAGAAGTGGCAGGTACAGAAGGCGTCGAGTTACGGCAGCGGCGTCATTCGGATGCGGTCCGGCTCCACGACCGAGAAGTGGCCGGACCAATCTTCGCGGCTCTCGAGGGCGCCGACAACGATTGAGGCTAGACGCGATGGACTGAGCGCCGCCACGCGGAGAAGCACGATTCCTGAGGCGGCGGGTAGCCTGAATCGAAACGCCAATTCGCCAAAGTCCTTATCGAAGGTAACGACGATGCGCTCCTCACTCGCCGCCCTCCGGAGAACTTCACTGTCAGCGCTTCCGGGCGCGTCGGCGCGGATCCATCCCACATCATGACCGCGCTGCCGAAGCGCCTCGACTATCTCCCCGGCCACGTTCTCGTCGGCCAGTATCCGCATCAGGTGCTAGGTCTTCAGCGGATAGACCTTCTCATCGTGGAGTGCCGCGCTCGCGTATTGAAGGCACGCTCGGATGTCGTCACTCGTTAGCCCAGGGTAGTTTCGAATTATCGACTCTTCGGTCCAGCCTTGAGCGAGCAGATCTACGATGAACTCGACAGCAAGGCGTGTGTCTTTGACGACGGGCTTGCCTGCGAGGACGTTGGGATTCAGTTCGATTCTTTCTTGCCAGCGGAAGTCTTCATTCATTGCCTCATTGTAGCCTAACGCGTGGACTCTTACGGTAGGCTAACGGTATGAGCGGGCGGATTCTTGTCGGGACGTGTTCGTGGGCGGACAAGACGCTGATCGATAGCGGCTGGTACCCGCCGGAGGCGAAGAAGCCGGAGGATCGGTTGCGGTTCTACTCGGAGCAGTTCCCGGTCGTCGAGGTGGACAGCACCTACTACGCGATCCCGCAGGAGCGGAACCCGGAGGCGTGGGTGGAGCGGACGCCGCCTGAGTTCGTGTTCGATGTGAAGGCGTACGCGCCGTTCACGGGGCACGCGGCGGCGGTGAAAGCTCTGGCGAAGGACCTGCGGGCGGCGCTGCCGGCGGCGGTGCAGGAGAAGACGAACTTCTACTACAAGGACCTGCCGCCGGAGATCGGCGATGAGGTCTGGCGACGGTTCAACGAGACGCTGTTGCCGCTAGACAGCGCGGGCAAGCTGGGGACGGTCCTCTTCCAGTTCCCGCCCTGGTTCGGGCCGAGGCGCGATAACCGCGATTACATTCTGGAGGCGAAGGAGCGGCTGGGGCAGTACACGATGGCGGTCGAGTTCCGCAACGGGACCTGGATGGCGGAGGAGAGCGACCGCGACCGGACGCTTCGGTTCCTGTCGGAGAACGGAATCTCGTACGTGTGCGTCGATGAGCCGCAGGGGTTCAAGAGCAGCGTGCCCCCGGTGACGGCGGTAACGAACGAGCGGCAAGCGGTGCTGCGGTTGCACGGGCGGAATGCGGAGATGTGGAACGCCCGTGTAAAGACGGCGGCGGAGCGGTTCGATTACCTGTACAAGCGGGAGGAGCTGGAGGAGTGGGTGCCGGGCGTTCGCGATCTCGCCTCCGAGGCGCGCGAGGTGCACGTGCTGTTCAACAACTGCCACCGGGACTACGGCGTGCGGAACGCACGGGAGATCGGGGAGATGCTGGGGGTGAGGAGACAGGAGTCAGGAGCAGGGGAAGCTGTTGTAGGCGCTGCGAAGTGCGAAGTACGAGGTACGAGGGTACGACCTAAGGCAGCCCCCCCGTACCTCGCCCGCAAGACGACTGATAGCTGATAGCTGATAGCTGATGGCATATTTCCCGTCCGTGGCGATTTCTTTACCTTCCGTTAACTGACGTGAAGAAATGGGTAACGTAACCTGATTATCGAGAAGACCAACTGACCTCAGTCGTCAGATCGAGGGACACAAAGGATCGCCAGCCGGGTGGCGAGCAAGGAAGACCAGGAGACGAAACCATGGCCCGCTGCCACGCTGCCCCCATTGAAAGCAAGAAAGTGAGCCGGAAGAGGGGCTGGAGCCCATCCAGCCGCCTGGGGCTCAGAATAGCAACGCTAGTCTTCTTCGCCGGAGTGTTGTCTGCGGCGGGAACCGTAGCAGCGGCCCGGGGACCGGACCCGCAGGCCGCCTACGGACCGCCGCCAACACCGGCGATCTCTTCCTCGACGGCCGGAAGCCCGCAGATGGTCGCCAGCTCCTGGTCAATGGCTCCGTTGGGCGATGTCGCCTCGAGCTCCACGCAGATGTCGCCGGTGACGAGATCGGAATCGATCTCCGCGAGTCCGCAGGGCCAAGCAGGGGCGTCCAGTCCGGCGGCTGTCTCGAGTGCGCCTTAGGCCGGGCAATCAATCCAGGGCAACTACTGGACATCAACGAGCAATCTCAAGGAATGGGGGCTAGAATGCTTCGAAAGGCTCAGCAGAAACGGAATCTTCACTTTCGCTGGCCGCTCGTATCGCTGATCGCGGTGGTGGCGGCCTTTGCGACCGCTCTCATGACCGCGCCGGCGGCGGAGCTAACGACGGCCGAGACGAGTGTGGTCAACGACACGTCGTTCGCGGTGAGCGTTGAGCAGGGGGGCAGCGCGAGCTTCAATGTTTACGTTGGGGCGAGCGGTGCGATCAAGTGCGTCGCCACATCGGGTAATCCCGCCACCGCTACCGTCCACACTTCCTACTCCGTATCGAACGCGGGCGTAATTAGCAGCACGACCCCATCGACTTCGCTTAGTTTCTTCGCGTCCGCGTCGGACCCGCAGGGCAGCAGCTGCGCCACCAGCGGCCTGCCATGCCCGAAGAACAACTGCAAGGTGACATGGTCAGGCGCGCCGACGCCGTTCAACGTGGCGGCCACGGTTGGTGCCTCTGCGAGCACCCCTCTGGGGTACTATCCCTCCGGCTGCCACACGAACGCGTCGCTCGGCTACAGTCTGCCGACAGCAATCACGAACCCGGCCGGGTCCGGCGGCTCTCTGACAGACTCGACTCGGGGCAAGGTTTGCATCCGCGTCGTCGAGCCGGCGCCGCCTGCCGATAGCGAGCCGCCTCTCGTCGACGTCAGCTTCCCGTCTCCTCCTGCCGGCCAGAGCGGCTGGTTCAACGCAAACGATGTGCCGGTTGTGGGCATAGTTACGGCCACGGATCCTTCCAACGTTGCAGCGTTGTCATGCACCGACGGTGGGTCACCGCTGGCGCTGGACGCTGTTACAGGCATCGGAACGATGAACGCTAGCGCCACCACGTCGGTGAGCGGCGACGGAACCCACAGCATTGAGTGCACGGCGACCGACGGCGCCAGCCCGGCCAACAGCGGCGCCGCTGCGGGCTCAAGCAACACGGCCAGCGTCCTAATCGACGCCACGGCGCCCACGATCACAGCGAGCATCACACCCGCCTCGCCGGCGGCAAGCGGCTGGTACAACGCGGCGACGGGCGCTCCTACTGTGAGCTTCACCTGCTTCGACGGCACCTCCGGTCTGGCGGCCGCCTGCCCATCGGATGTGACGCTGGGGGATGGCGCGGACCAGGCCGTCTCGGGCTCGATCACAGACAACGCCGGCAACTCGAATTCGGCCGGCATCTCGGACATAGACGTAGACACGACCCCGCCGACGATCACAGCCAGCATCGCACCGCCCTCGCCGGCGGCGAGCGGCTGGTACAACGCGGCGACGGGCGCTCCTACTGTGAGCTTCACCTGCTTTGACGGCACCTCGGGTCTGGCCCAGCCGTGTCCCTCAGACGTGACGCTGAGCGACGGCGCGGACCAGGCCGTCAGCGGGTCGGTGTCCGACAACGCCGGGAACAGCAACTCCGCTACGATTTCGGACATAGACGTCGACACGACGGCGCCTACGATCACCGCGAGCATCGCACCGGCCTCGCCGGCGGCGAGCGGCTGGTACAACGCCGCGACGAGCGCTCCTACGGTGAGCTTCAGCTGCTTTGACGGCACCTCTGGTCTGGCCCAGCCGTGTCCCTCAGACGTGACGCTGGGGGACGGCGCGGACCAGTCCGTCTCGGGGTCGGTCACGGACAACGCCGGCAACTCGAATTCGGATGCCATCTCAAATATCGACGTCGACACCACGCCGCCTACCATCACTGCGAGCATCACACCCGCTTCGCCGGCGGCGAGCGGCTGGTACAACGCCTCGACGGGCGCGCCGACGGTGAGCTTCACCTGCTTCGACAACACATCCGGTCTCGCGGCCGCCTGCCCATCGGATGTCACGCTGGGCGATGGCGAGGACCAGTAGGTCTCGGGCTCGGTCATGGACAACGCCGGCAACTCGAATTCGGACGGCATCTCAAACATTGACGTGGACACGACGCTGCCGGATGTCTCCGTGACCGGCTACGCGAATGGACAGGTCTTCAACACGGGAGCGCCCGGGACGCCACCTTCGCCTGGCTGCTCGGCTCCCAGCGACGCTACATCCGGCGTCGCTGGTTCCGGCGGACCAACGCTGATCGGGGGAGGCCTGAACGCCAATGGCGTCGGATTCGCCAGCTATGAGTGCACAGCATTGGACAACGCGGGCAACTCTGGCTCAGACACGAAGACATTCTTCGTCTACTACGGCGGTGCGAGCGGCATACTTCAGCCCATAAATTCGGACAACAGCAGTGTGTTCCATCGCGGCAAGGCTGTGCCGGTAAAGTTCAGGTTGGCGGGCGACGAGTTCTTCGGCTACAGCACCGCCGGCTGGCTCGTGCAGCGGATCCAGGTTTCGTGCGAGAACCTCTCCGACGTACTGCTGACCGAGGAGGTTGGGTCAGTTACACCGTCGACCACATTCCGCTACGACCCCAGCGCCGATCAGTACATCTACAACGCGGACTTCCGCGACAAAGCCGTTGGCTCATGCTGGCGGGTTAAGGTCTCTCTCGACGACGGTTTCACGACGATGTCCTCGGCGTACTTCAAGATCGCCAAGTAAGCACTACCCGGATTCGAATGAGGAGGAGCCAAAAGCTCCTCCTCATTCTGTCACTTGCGCCTCACCGGCCAACCGCCAACCGATCTATGAGCCAGCGGGGCAGGCGTGCTTCCGCCATCAGCTTCTGGATTTCCTCGATGGCGTACTCGACGCGGCGGAGAGTGATAGAGTTCGAATCCGTGTCGTAGACGGCGTAGGAGGCGCGGGGGTCGCCGTCGCGGGGCTGGCCGACGCTGCCAGGGTTGAGAACGATTCTCTGCCGCGGATCGAGGTCTACAGTATCGCCGTCGTCCAGGCGTAAGAGGCGGCATCCGTCCTCCGATTGGTGCTCCTCGATGACCAGCATCGGAACGTGCGTGTGGCCGACGAGGCCGAAGGGCGTTTGCTGGAGGGCGAGATGGCCGAGGGCCGCTTCGCGTGAGTAAAGGTACTCCCAGATCGGCCAACGGAGGGTGCCGTGGACGAGCGTGAACGCGTTGGACGCCGACGCGCCGGTGGCAACCTCGCCTCGCCCCGCCCCGGGGCCCAGAAGGTTGCCGCTACGGCCGTCACCTTCGTCCGGCGGTGGTGGTGAGATCACTTCCGGGAGGGTGTCGAGGAAGGCGCGCTCCTCGGGCGACAGGCGGGCCTTCGTCCACTGCGCTGCGGCGGCGGCGTCCGGGTTGAAGTCTTCCGTACTGATGGCGCCGGTGGCGGCGCGTTCGTGGTTCCCGGCGACCATCACGGCCTCGAAGCCTTTGAGGCGGGCGATGCACTCCGCGGGCTGCGGACCGTAGCCGACGCAGTCGCCGAGCGACCAGAGGGCGTCGACGGGGCCGCCGCGCTCGGCGTCGCGTAGGACCGCCTCAAGGGCCACGAGGTTCGCGTGGACGTCAGAGACGATGAGGACGCGCATATGGGGCGAGTATAGCGAATGGCGACACCTATAATGGCCACATGAAGGTGTCGGCTATCGGCGAATTCGGTCTGATCGAGCGGCTGGCTGCCGCTATCGGCAGCGAAGCGCTGCCGGACCTGATCGTCGGGATCGGCGACGACGCCGCGGCGTGGCGTGCCGGCGACGCCGTTATCCTGGCCACCACCGACACGCTGGTGGAGGGCGTGCATTTCCTCCCGGAGTTCGCGCCGTGGGCGGACGTGGGCTGGAAGGCGCTGGCGGTGAACGTCAGCGATATCGCGGCGATGGGCGGGCAGCCGCTGTTTGCGCTCGTGACGCTGGCGCTGCCGCCTGAGACAGACGTCGCCGTCGTGGATGAGCTCTACGCGGGCCTCTTGGAGTGCGCCCAACAGTACGGCGCGACGATCGCCGGAGGAGACATCGTGCGGGCGCCTCAGGCGTCGGTCACGATCGCGCTCATGGGCCGAGCGCAGATGCGCGATGGGGAGCCGCTGCTGATGCGGCGAGATGGTGCGAAGGCCGGTGATGTGATCGCAGTGACGGGCACGCTGGGAGACTCGGCGGCTGGACTATCGCGGCTGGGAAAAGGCGTTACTGTCGACGACCCGCTTGTGCAGGCACATCTGCGGCCGCACCCTCCGCTGGAGGTCGCGCAGGAGGCGGCGCGACTGGGGATCATGTGCGCGATCGACATCTCGGACGGGCTTATGCAGGACCTGGGGCATGTGTGCGAGATGTCGGGCCTGGGAGCTATGGTTCGCGCTGACGCGCTGCCGCTCAGCGAAGACCTGCGGTCGGCGTATCCGGAGGACGCTCTGGCGCTGGCCTGCGGCGGCGGAGAGGACTACGAACTGCTATTCACGGGCGACGAGGAAACAGTTGAGCGAGTTGGTGAGGCGATCAGCGCCAGCCTGACGGTCATCGGGCGGATGGCTGAGTCAGGGGAGCACAAGCCGAAGTTACTGGACGCAGCCGGCGACGAGATGGCCATGGCCGGCGCGGGCTGGGACCACCTGCGCGGGGCATGAGAGGGGCGGTCACGCTCGCTTCGGCGAGCCCCGAAGAGACACGGCGGTTGGGCGAGCGGCTGGGAGAACAGCTCCGGGCGGGCGACGTCGTGCTGCTTTCCGGCGAGCTAGGGGCGGGGAAGACGGTGTTCGTGCAGGGGCTCGCGCGGGGGCTGGGGTTCGAGGGTTCGGTATCGTCCAAATCTTTCGTGCTCCTGGGGGAGTACGCGGATCGCGTCAAGCTTTACCATGCGGACCTGTACCGGCTGGAGAGGGCGGAGGAGGTGGAAGAGCTGGCGCTGGACGAGATCAGTGCAGATGGGGTGCTGGTGGTGGAATGGCCGGAGCGAGCCGGGGACGGTGTGCTGCCTGAGGATCACGTGAGAATCGAGTTCGAGGTGACGGGTGAGGATAGGCGGGTGTTGCGTATCGCCGGGAAAGGCGAGAGGGCCGTTGAGCTGATCGCGCGAGTGAAGGGCTGATGGAGCTATCGATCGATACCACCTCGGAGCTGGCGTCGGTAGCGCTGTCGCGCGATGGGCGCCTCGTTACAGATATCGCCTGGCGGTGCCAGCGTAATCATACTGGGGAGCTACTGCCGGCGATCGAGAAGCTGCTCGTCGACGCCGGCGTCGAAAAACGCGAACTCGGCGCGGTATTCGTCTGCGTTGGGCCGGGCATGTATACGGGTTTGCGCGTGGGGATCAGCGTGGCGCAGGGGCTGGCACGTGCGCTGGGGTTGCCGGCGCTCGGCGTCGGGAGGCTCGAGCTGGATGCGTATCCGCACGCACGTTTCGACGGGCCGATCGTTGCCGTGCACCGGGCGGGACGGGGTGAGCTGGCGTGGGCTTTGTACCGTGGTGGTCCGTGGCGCGAGCTGACGGCGCCGAGGCTTTCGCGGCCGGAGGAGGTTGCGCAAGCGATGGAGGAGGGATCGCTTGTCGTGGGGGAGGTGGAGGAGGCGTTCGCGAGGATGGTGGAGGGGCGCGCGGTTATAAGGGAGGTCGCGGAGACGGGACGCGCGGCGGCGCTGGCCGAGCTTGGGTCCGCACGGTTGCGGACCGGGGAGGAGGCGGAGGCTGCGCTGCTGCGACCGGTATACCTGCGGCCGCCGGCGATCGGGCCGCAGGAACAGCCGCAGGCGTCGCGATAAGGGAGGGCTCCGGCTACAATGGGCGCGATATGCCGATGGAACGCACTCTTGTGCTGGTGAAGCCCGACGCGATGCAACGCGGGCTGGCCGGGGAGATTCTTTCGCGACTCGAGCGGCGGGGCCTGCGGATTGCGGCGATGCGCATGCTGCGAGTGGATCAGGACCTAGCGTCACGCCATTACGCAGAACACACGGAGAAGCCTTTTTACGGCGCGCTGGTCGAGTTCATCACGTCTTCGCCCATCATCGCGGCGGTGTTCGAAGGTCCGAGGGCCGTTGAGATCGTGCGTGCAACGATGGGCGCCACGGACCCCCGCGCGGCGGCGCCCGGCACAATTCGAGGCGACTACGCCATGTACATCACGCAGAACCTGATACATGGGTCCGACTCGGCCGAGTCCTCCGAGCGGGAGATAGAGCTTTTCTTCAATGAAAGCGACGTCTACAGCTATCCGCGCGACCTCGATCGCTGGCTATTCGAGGGTCCGGACTGAGCCTTGCCGTCTGCGCGCGAGCTTGACCGCTGAACAGCCGTGGTAGACCACGATAGCCTCCGCGTCCCGATTGAACAGCTCCGGCGCGAGCAGGACCCCACCGATTTCCAGTTCGAGTGCACGGATGAGCTTGTTCCGCTGTCCGAGTTCATCGGGCAGGACCGCGGCCTGCGCGCGCTTCAGTTCGGACTCGGGCTCGATAAGCCCGGCTACAACATCTTCGTTACCGGGCTTGCCGGCACGGGCAAGGCGACGGCGATCCTGGAATACATCCGTCGCGAGGTGGAGCAAAGACGCACGGCCGAGCACGAGAAGCTTCCGCGAGACTGGTGCTACGTCCACAACTTCGACGATCCAGACCGGCCGAACGCGCTCAGCCTGCCCGCCGGAGCAGGACGCCAGCTTCGCGATCATTTGGAGAAGCTACTGTCGTCGGTGCGGGCCAACCTCACGCGCGCGTTCACCAGCGAGGAGTACGGGAACAGGCGGCGGGAGATCCTGGAGAAGGGGCAGGCTGAGGCGCAGCCACTTCTGGACCAGGCAACCCAACAGGCGGAAAAGGCTGGCTTCACGCTCCGGTTCACTCCGACGGGCGCTGTTCTGATTCCGAGCGTAGAGGGCAGACCGATGACACCGGATGAGTTTGCGGCGCTGACCGCCGATCGCCGGCGGGAGATAGAAGAAAGACAGAAGCCGATCACGGAGGTCATCGAGCAGGTGCGGGAGCGTCTGCGGGGGATCGAGACGGCGGTGAACGAGCAACTGAGGCAGCTGGACCGCGAGGTGGCAGCGTGGGTGATGAGCGGCGCCTTCGATGCCCTCATCGGACAGTATCGCCAGGATACGGAGATCGTGCGCTTCCTGGAGCAGCTGAAGGAGTTCACGCTGGCGAGCTCGGAGATGCTCCGCCAGCAGAGCGAACAGGCGGCGCTACCGACAGCGGAGACCGTCCAGGCGAGTGCCGGCCCGGGCCGGCCGGACCCGTTTACTGCCTTTCGATGCAACGTGTTCGTGGACAATTCGAACGCCACGGGCCCACCGATAGTAGTCGAGTCCAACCCAAGCTGGACGAACCTCTTCGGCCGCATCGAGCGGCGGGCGTACCTGGGCACGTATATCAGCGATCACATGATGCTGAAACCCGGCTCCGTGCACCTGGCGAACGGGGGGTATCTGATTCTCAACCTTGTGGACATCGTGGCCAAGCCGGGGTGCTGGGACGGCCTGAAGCGCTTGATCCGGACGAAGGAGATACGCCTGGAGGACCCGATGGAGCAGTACGGCTTCCTCACTCCGCAGACGCTCCGGCCGGAGGCGATCCCGGCAGATGTGAAGCTCGTCGTCACCGGGGACCCTATGTCGTACTTCCTGCTCTCCGCCTACGACGAGGAGTTCTGGGAGATGTTCAAGGTCAAGGCCGACTTCGATTACCAGATCGATCGCTCTCCCAGCAACGTCCTCGCCTACGCCGGCTTCATCTGCGCCTGCGCTGAGCGAGAAGGGCTGCGCCACTTCGAGCGCGATGCCGTTGCCACAGTCGTGGCGCAGGGGAGCCGCATGGTGGACGACCAGGAGAAGCTTTCGGCACGCCTGGGCCGGTTGCGGGACTTGATCGTCGAGGCGGACTACTGGGCAGGCGCCGAGGGGGCACACCGCGTCAAATCCGCGCACGTCGAGAGGGCGATAGACGAGCGAGTGTACCGTCTGAATATGATGGAGGAGCGCATTCGCGAGCTGATACAAAGGGGCGTGATCATAGTCGACGTCCAGGGAGCCGTGAGCGGGCAGGTGAATGGGCTGGCCGTTCACGAGTTCGGGGACTTCAGCTTCGGGCGGCCTTCGCGGATAACGGCGCGGACGTTCCTGGGCCAGCGCGGAGTCATGAGCATCGACCGCGAGTCGCAGCTGAGCGGCAAGATCCACGACAAGGGCGTGCTCATCCTCAGCGGCTACCTGGGCTGGAAGTTCGCGCAGGACAAGCCGCTATCGCTTTCGGCCAGTATCTCCTTCGAGCAGGGCTACGACGCGGTCGAGGGAGACAGTGCTTCGCTGGCGGAGCTTTGCGCGATCCTTTCGAGCCTTGCGGAGGCGCCGATCCGGCAGGACCTTGCGGTAACCGGCTCGGTCAACCAGAAGGGCGATGTGCAGCCGATCGGCGGGCTGAACCAGAAGATCGAGGGGTTCCACGATGTCTGCAAGGCAATAGGCTTCTCTGCGGAGCAAGGTGTCGTTATGCCATCACGGAACCGGCGCAACCTGATGCTACGGAAGGATGTTATGCAGTCCGTCAGGGACGGGAAGTTCCATGTCTACGCGGTCGACACGGTCGATCAGGCGATCGAGCTGCTGACGGGCGAGCCGGCCGGAGAACGAGGGCCGGACGGTTCGTATCCGGAAGGCAGCATAAACGCCCGGGTGGACGCGCGGCTGAAGGAGATGGGGGAGGCGATGCGGCACTTCGGACGCAGGCCTCGGGAGGAGGCCCCGGCGGAGGAGCCTGGTAAGGACGGCGCCTCCGAGGACCCGGAGACGTTACCTTAGGCCGGCGACATACGGCGGAACAACCCCTCTCAGCTTAGGCTCATTGGATGCGGACGACCGGCGTGGCTGTGTGCCAGAGGCCTTCGAGGTCGTAGTAGGCGCGCTCATCGGGGGCGAAGATGTGGACGATGACGTCGCCGTAGTCGAGGAGGACCCAGCCGGAGTCGGGCTCGCCCTCGATGCCCATGGGCTTGATGCCGTCGTGCGAGACCGCTTCTTCGACGGAGTCGATGATCGCCTGTATCTGGCGGACGGTCTGTCCGCTCGCGATCACGAAGTAATCGGCAAAGGACGCTACGTTCCGGATGTCTAGCTGGAGGACGTCCTCCGCCTGTTTGTCGGAGACCGCGTCTACTATTTTGCGTGCCAACTCGTCAGCTTCCAGACGACCTCCCCTTAGGTGCCAGGTGACAGGTGTTAGGTGTTAGGTGGTGTTTGGCTTGCGTAGGATAACATTGTATCTGGAATGTCAAAGCAACGTGTCGTAGTTGCCATGTCGGGCGGAGTGGACTCGTCCGTCGCGGCCGGCTTGCTGTTGCAGGCGGGGTATGAGGTGCTGGGCGTGACGATGCGGCTGTGGACGGCGGAGGACGCGACGGCCTCGCGTCACCACAAGCGCTGCTGCTCTGTCGAGGACACAGAGGACGCCCGGTCGGCCGCGGATGTGCTTGGCATCCGGCACTACGTCCTGAACCTGGAGCGGGAGTTCGCGGAGGGCGTGGTTGATCAGTTCGTTCGCGAGTACTCCGTGGGCCGCACGCCGAACCCGTGCCTGGCCTGCAACGATCGCGTGAAGTTCCGGCCGCTGCTTAAGCATGCGCTGGCGCTGGATGCGGATTACCTCGCGACGGGTCACTATGCCCGCGTGCGAAGGAACGGCCATGGTTACGAACTCCACCGCGCGGTGGACCCCAGGAAGGACCAGGCGTACGTGCTCTACACGCTGGGGCAGAAGGAGCTGAGTCGAACGCTGTTCCCCGTGGGCGAGCTGGAGAAGAGCGAGATCCGGCGGCTTGCCCTCGAGTGGGGTCTGCCGAATGCCGGCAAGCCTGACTCCGCTGACATCTGCTTCATACCGTCCGGCGATTACCGCGCCTTTGTGAGGGAGCGCGTACCCGCTCGCGCCGGGGCGATCGTGGATGTATCGGGGGCCGAGATCGGTGAGCATGATGGGATCGTGAACTACACGATCGGGCAGCGGCGAGGGCTGCCGGCGCGCGGGGGCGGCGAGCCGCTATTCGTGATCGACATCGATGCCGAGACGAACACCGTCATCGCGGGTGAGAACGGGGGATTGATGGCGGGCGGTCTTGTTGCGGAGGAGCTGTCGTTCGTTAGCGGTCAAGCGCCGGCGGGTGAGACGCGCGTCGACGCGCGCATCCGGTACGGGGGCGAGGTTGTGCCGGCCACAGTGCGCATCGACGAGGGCCAAGCGGAGGTGCGGTTCGAGCGGCCTCAGCGGGCGGTGGCGCCGGGCCAGGCGTGCGTCTTCTACGAGGGCGAGCGGGTTCTCGGCGGCGGCACAATCGTGCGGCGATTGTAGGCGGCCCATCGACACGCCATACTGTGCGCCCCACCGGGGCGCATCTACACCTTCTGCCTGCTATAATGCCGAAACTGACCGTATCGCCCCGTCTTCGTCCAGGAGGTCGCCGATGGAACTCAATGACTGGCGCGATGTCGCTGTGATCTCGTATGGATTCACGGGCACCATCGCCTTTCTGCTTATCATCGTCTTCACTCTCCTAATAGGAGTGCTCAGCGTGATGACGATTAACCGTGCGCGGAGCATTCTGAAGAACAACGTCCAGCCGACGATCGAGAGCGTTCGCCAGACGTCGGAGAGCGTGCGAGGGACGGTGGAGTTCATCTCGGACTACGCGGTCACACCTGTCGTCAAGACTTACGGTACCGTAGCGGGCGCGAGGCAGTTTATCGTGGTGCTGATGCGGCTGGGGCGCTCACGGAAGGGCAGATAGACGCGGCGAGATGCGGTTTCTGATTGGGTTTGCGCTCGGGTTCGGGATCGGCTTTGCGGGCGCGGTGCTGTTCGCGCCGGACCGATCGAGGCGGCATGAGGTTGGATGGCGTGATGTGGGAACCGTGGAGTCGGGCCCGGCGGCGCTCGATACGGACCACAACGTCATGGCGGCGGTGAGGCGCGCGCTACGTTCGGTACAGGAGCAGGTAACCGAGGCGGTTGAGGAGGCGAAGAAGGCGCAGGCGGAGGCGGAGAAGGAGCTGCGAGCGCGCTATGAGAAGACCGTGCGGGGGAAGGCGGGGGAAGAAGGGAAGTAGCTCCTCGGCAAGCCACCGAACCTGCAAACCCAACAAACCAGGAAGCGTCACCGTGACGGTTTGCCAGTTTGTCGGTTTGTGAGTTTGGTTTATGGCGGAGGGGGTGGGATTCGAACCCACGGTACCCAAAGGGTACACACGCTCTCCAGGCGTGCCCAATCGTCCACTCTGGCACCCCTCCGGGAACAACAAACCGCTAAACCAACAAACCTGTAAACCGACGTGATTTTCCGCGCGTCGGTTGGCTTGTCGGCTCGTCGGTTTGTTGGTTCGTCTCTCTGGCGGAGGGGGTGGGATTCGAACCCACGGTGCACCAGAGGCGCACAACGGTTTTCGAGACCGCCCCGATCAACCACTCCGGCACCCCTCCTCGAAAATGGTAACACCTCGCCGAATTCTTCGCCTGGTTTAAGAGCGACGCCTCTATGGATCGAGATGCTGAAGAGACGCCTCGCGCGTCGGTCCGCCGGCGGATGGCGTTCGCGGGCGGGGCGGGCTACCCGGGCGGGATATTGCCGTTTATTCGGTGAGGCGTCTCTACGCGAGTTGTCGTTCCCGTATAATTCCCAGACGAGATGGCTGATCGCAAGGTGAAGGTGACTCTGGCGCTGCCGGTGGCGGACGAGCTGCGGGAAATGTTCCGCGGTACGGACGCGCGCCTCGAGGTGACGGCGCTGACGAGGGCGCAGAG
>WNFU01005981.1_pt1 | contig 14894 bp, 11 predicted proteins | sample 5400121 | NCBI WGS metagenome assembly WNFU01 (sample SAMN13153360, study PRJNA577476) | soil metagenome | isolation source: 100 cm soil or saprolite under grassland replicate 1 | place: USA:California | collected 2016-06-15
AGCTGGGATTTCGCGGGAAGGTCCGTCGACTTGAGGTGTTCTCGCCCCAACGTCGCGTGCATGCGCTGGACGCAAAGCACGAATGCGCCCCGTGACGATTGCGACCCCTCGCCGGCCCAACAGCCGACGACGTCCCGTCCTCCAGCGAACTCCGCGGGAATGGCGACAAAACCGTCCGGCAGGCTCATCACGTACCCGAGCTCGGTGTTGCTCGTGGCCTGCAGTATCAGAAGGAAGGCGTGAATGAGCACGTTGGTCGGTCTCTAGCATAGCTGTCCCCCGATGGCCTCGCCAACAAACCCCCACCCACGGGCTCGGTGCTGCAGCCGCGCCACACGTCATAACCGACCGTTGACAGGGGACCACGCTCGTGCGTAGGTAGAACTGAGGCTGAGAAAACGCCAGGGGGCGGTTATGACATCTGGTCGCTGTGCGGCTTGGCTGCTTGCCACAACCGCACTCACTGCAGTCACCAGGCCGTCGCTCGCGCAAAGCGCAGGCGACGGTTTCATGTTTCGAACCCCGCTTTTCACATGGGGCGTGCACGGCGGCTTCGATCGAGCGAGCGCCGGGAGCGACGTGTTCGCGTTCGTCACGAAGCAGCTTACGCTCAGCCGCGACGACTTCAGCTCCGCGACATTCGGTAGCAGTCTCGCCCTCCCTGTGTCACGGTCCAACGACATCGTGTTCGACGTCGGCTATGCGAGTGTCTCGCGCCGCTCCGAGTTCCGCGATTGGATCGATCAGAACAACCTGCCCATCGAGCAGACCACATCGCTGCGGCGCGTGCCGATCACGGTCGGCGTCAGGCACTACCTTACATCTCGCGGCCGCTCCATCGGCCGGTTTGCGTGGATCCCCGCCGCACGAGCGATGTACGTCGGCATTGGCGCGGGCATGATGCAGTACCGATTCCGCCAGGTCGGTGACTTCGTCGACTTCCAAACGCTGAACGTCTTTCCCGACGAGTTCGTGTCGAAGGCCTGGACACCGGTAACGCACGCTCTGGCCGGCATCGAGCTCTCCCTCGGCCGTGTCGTCATGCTGACCGGTGAGGCGCGCTACACGTGGGCGAAGGGACCGATGAGCCGTGATTACGTCGGTTTCAATCGGATCGATCTATCGGGAATCTCGGTGACAACCGGATTCGCCATCAGACAATAAGAAGGATGGGCACCATGCGTACTCGCACTCAAACGTTCCTCGTCGTCGCCGCTCTGCTCGGCACCGGAACCGCGCCGGCCCGTGGCCAGAACGCCGCGATCGACCCGCGCTGGCTCGCCTACCTTGGCTGCTGGGAGCAGGTCGGAGTCGCGAAATCCCACGTGTGTGTCGTGCCCGCTGCCGGCACTTCGGCCGTCGAGCTCCTCACAATCGTGAAGGGGGAAGTCACCGCGCGTGAGCGTATCGCGGCGACCGGAGAACATCTCCAGACCACGGTCGCTGACTGCGCCGGCTGGCGGAGTGCCGAGTGGTCCACCCGCGGCCAGCGCCTCTACCTGCACTCCGAGGACTCCTGCCCCGCCGGAATCGCTCGTGCTGGAACGGGCGTCATCGCGATGTCGGGCAACGGCCAGTGGCTCTACATCCAGGGCATCACGATCGGAGGCCAAACCGGCCTGCGCGTGCAGCGCTATCGAGAGGCCACGAGCGAGCTTTTACTGCCCAACGACGTCGCGCAGGCGCTGCGGTTAGGCGTCTCAACAACGATCGAGGCGCGCGCCGCGACGGGCGCACCGCTCTCGATCGACGACGTCGTCGAGACGTCGCGCAATGTCGACGTGCCGGTACTCGAGGCCTGGCTCGTCGAGCGCGCCGAGTCATTCACACTCGACGCTAAGCGACTCATCGCGCTTGCCGACGCCGGCGTGCCGTCTCGCGTCATCGACCTCATGGTTGCCCTGTCTTATCCGAGGGCTTTCGCGATCAACGCGGCGTCGCGTCAAGGGGAGCGCGTGGTTGCGACGAAGTCCTACGGTGTGGGTGCTGCTCCAGCCAGCTACATCACGCGCTACGACCCGCTCTGCTTCAGCTACTCTTTCATGTACCCGTACTCGTACGACTGCAGCGGCAGAGGATATAACTATGGGTATGGGTACGGGTATGGGTATGAGTATGGGTATGGCTTGTATCCAGGCGGCAATCCCGTGACGATCATCTACGTTGGCTCGGGCGGGGGCAGCGGCTCCCGGCCGCACGGCCGCGTGGTGAACGGCGAGGGCTACGCCAAGGGCGCAGACGCGGCAACGGCCCAAGCGTTGCCACGGCCCTCCGCTAATTCCTGGTCACAGCCGTCGAGCGGATCGTCGTCCGGGAGTGCCGGCGCCCAAAGCTCCAGCTCGAGCTCCGGCTCGAGCGAGCAGCGCACGGCGAAGCCTCGGCCTCCGCAGTAAAGGGCTGGGTCATGGAGTGACCGCGAAACTATAGCGGCCCGAGCCGACGTCCACGATCACATCTTTGCCGCGTTGACGGGCGGAGCGCACTCCGTCGCGTGCGTCGAGCGGGAGACCCCCTTCCCTTACCCGGTCGAGTCTGGCGTCCCACAGCGTGACCTCCGCAGAGGTGTTCGCCGGCACGCTGACGTCGAGTACGAATCGTTCGCCCCCCCGGTCGAGTTTCCACGCCGAGGTCAGCGGCCCGTAAACGGTTTCGAGCGAGGCGCTCGCACTCGTCAGACCCGCCCCAGGTCGTGGGGCGATTCGTGACCGCCGGTAGCCGGGTGCTGCCGGATCCACGTCGATACCGCCGATGTTCTGGTACATCCAATCGCCGACCGCACCGAAGGCATAGTGGTTGAACGAATTCATCCCGGGATCTTCGAAGGTGCTGTCGGGTCGAATGCCGTCCCACCGTTCCCACATCGTCGTCGCCCCCCGGGTGATCGGGTAGAGCCACGACGGATAAGTGCGCTGGGCGAGCAATTGGAATGCGTTCTCAACGTGCCCGGTGGCGCCGAGCACGTGCAGGAGGTAGGGGGTGCCGAGAAAGCCGGTCGTGAGGTGGTGGTCGCGCGCTTCCACGTCCTGCGCGAGGCGCCGAGCGGCAACGGCGACCAGGGAATCGGGAAGGAGATCGAACGCGATCGCCAACGCGTACGCCGTCTGGGTGTTCTCGCCCACTCGACCCGTGCGCGAGACGAACTCGCGATTGAACGCCTCACGTATCGCTCGGAAGCGCGCACGGTACTCGGCCGCGTCGTTCTGGCGCCCGAGTACCGCCGCCGTGCGCGACACCAGATCGGTGGAGTGGGCCAGGAACGCCGTCGCGATCAGGTCCGTCCCCGTCGTCGCGCCCGGGTACGAGGGATCGTCGCTGTGCAGCGCGAGCCAGTCGCCGAACTGCCAGCCCGGTCTCCAGATCAGATCCGGGCCCGCCCGGCGCCGCGCGTAATCGACCCACGCGCGCATGCTCGGATACTGGCGCTCGAGGAGGCGCCGGTCGCCATACGCGAGATACATCGTCCAGGGAACGATGACCGCGACATCTGACCAACCCGCGGTGCCCGCGAACCGGAGGGAGTCACCGCCGAGGGGGTTCGGAATCACCCAGGGGACACTGCCGCTTGGGTCCTGATCGGCCGCCACATCTGACAGCCACTTCGAGAAGAAGCCCGAGACGTCCATGTTGAACGCGGCCGTCCGCGCGAACACCTGGGCATCTCCCGTCCATCCGAGTCGCTCGTCGCGCTGCGGGCAGTCGGTCGGTACGTCGAGAAAGTTGCTGCGCTGACCCCAGACGATGTTGCGCTGGAGTTTGTTGAGCAGCGAGTCCGAGGTGACGAGACTCCCGGTCTGAGGGAGGTCGGACGACACGGCGATTCCCGTGATGGTTGCCGAGTCCGGCGGAGTCGGGAGCCCCGCAACTGCCACATACCGAAAGCCGTGGAAGGTGAAATGCGGCTCGTACACCTCGCGAGGTTTCCCGCTGAGCGTGTACCGGTCCGTCTGGCCGGCGTTGCGCAGGTTCGCGGTGTAGAGATTGCCGCCCTTGTCGAGCACCTCGCCGAACCGGAGTGTGATGGTCGTGCCGGCTGGACCCTGAACACTGAGACGCGCCCAGCCGGTGAAGTTCTGACCCAGGTCGAACAGCGTTTCGCCCGACGGTGCTCGCCGGATGTCTATCGGGCGCAGCTCGCGCACGCGACGCACCGGCGGCGAGAGAGAGGCCACGAGCGTAGACGCGGGCGCGTCGAGTAGCACCACCGCTGCCCAGCTGTGGTCGTCGTACGGCGCGCTCGCCCATCCGCTCAGCTCCCGCCGCGCGTCGTACGTTTCGCCACCGTAGATGTCCGACGCGAGTACCGGACCGGTAGCCGTCTTCCAGCCTGTATCCGACACGACGCGCTCGGTGCGTCCGCTCTCATAGCGGATCTCGAGCTGAGCGTGCAGGGCAAGCCGCCGGCCGTAGAGATTGCGCTGGCCGAAGAAGCCGAGATTCCCGCGGTACCAGCCATCGCCGAGCATTGCGCCGACGACATTTGCGCCTGGTCGCAGGAGCGGAGTGACGTCGTAGGTCTGGTACTGCAGCCGGCGGCGGTACGATGTCCAGCCGGGTGTAAATAGCAGGTCACCGACTCGCTGTCCGTTGAGATAGAGCTCGTAGAGACCGAGGCTGGTGACGTAGAGACGGGCCGAGCGCACGCGGTCGTCAACGCGAAAGGCCCGCCGCAGCAGCGGGGAAGGTGATGGGAGACTATCCGTCGGGGTCGGCGGCGAGCCGATCCACTGCGCGGTCCAGTCGGCGGGCTGCAGCAGTCCCGTCTCCCAAAAAGCAGTCGAACTCCATGGAGACACGCCGCCCTTCGTGTCCCAGACGCGGACGCGCCAATAGTACCGCGTGCGCGACACCGGTGGTGGACCGGCGTAGTCCACAAATACCGAAGCGTCGGACGCCACCTTCCCGGAATCCCACAACAGGTTCGCGCCGCGCGTCAGGTTCACTTCGCTGGTCGCGACCTGGAGCTGGTAGGCCATCTGCATCGTGTTGCGTCGAGTGCTTGCGATGCGCCAACTCAGCCTCGGCTGCACGACGTCGATGCCGATCGGGTTGGTGAGGTACTCGACGCGTAGTCCGCCGACCGCGAGCTGAGCGAGCAGCTGGGCCGATCCGAGTAGCGTCAGTGGGAGGCCGATCATGATGCTCGCTACTTGACCTCGCCCCAATTCGGAAACCCGTTGATACCTGGTGGGAAGGTCAGCTGTACCTCGCCCGTGCCGTCCGCGTTTATCAGAAACAGCTGGAATTGACCCCGCCCCCCTACGCGCCTGTGGAAGACAATCTTCTTTGCGTCCGGTGACCACGAGGGGGTCAAGTCGGGCACGTCATTATCGGTGAGCTGCACCTGTCCCGTACCGTCCCGGTTCATGACGCAGATCTCGAAGTCAGGCCCGCCCCTCCGGCAACAAAAAACAAGGCGCTTACCGTCCGGCGACCAGGCGGGAGCCCGCTCTTCCTCGGTGTTGGTGGTGAGGCGCGCCGGCGGTCCGGTTCCGTCCGGAGCGATCGCGTAGATCTCGGCGCTGGCGGAATTCACAGGATTGTCGGTGACGGCATGGCTCGTGAATACGATTGCCCGTCCGTCGGGCGACCAGTCGGGGTCGTCGTCAATCGTCGCCGGACTGTTCGTGATGTTCTTCGGCCTCGCCCCGTTGCGGAAGTCGCCCACGTTCAGGACGAAAATGTCGTTGTCGCTCGTCGCCGCGCCCGGGTCAGGCTTGATCGGTTGCCCCGTGCCGGACGCCGAGGCATGGAACGCGATCTGCTTGCCATCGGGAGACCAGGTGGCGGAGCTCCCCCGTATCAGCAGCGTTTGTCCAGTTCCGTCCGTGTTCATCACGAACAGGTCCGAGGTGTTAAAGGGCTCCCCCTCCACCCGCCGCCGGTTGCTGTCGAACACGATCCTTGTCCCATCCGGCGATAAGGCTGGAAAGCCATCAAAGGCAGTGTTCTCCGTCAAACGCCGCGGGGTCGTAGCGTCCCCGTTCATCAGGTAGATCTCGGCGGCTAGCAAAGCGCGCTGGGGATCGACCGCGGGGTCGGCCGAGGAATCGTGGCGCGTGCTGACGAACGCGATCGTGGAGCGCAGCGCTGCCTGCGCGCGTGCTCTCAGAAGACCCGAGCCCGAGACCCCGATAATCACGGATACAACCAGCGCCACCTGTGCGATTCCACCGCGCCTGTTCATGAATCCCACCTCCGCGTGCGGTTGTCGGGGACGTCACAGCTCTCGCAACGCAATGATGTCCCGCCGCTCCGCGATGAACCGGAAGTCATGCGAGGCGAGCAGCTGGATGCATTGGTCACACTCATCATCGGTCATGTGCACGTGCTCGAACCGGATGATCAGCGGCTGGACGGCTGCGAAATCGATGGTTCGCACGATCTGGCAATCGTACCCTTCCGCGTCGATTTGGAGCAGATCGCATCTGTCGAGGCCGTGCTCCTGCAACAAGCTGGCGATCGTCGCGCAACGCACCCGCACCGTCTGAATCTCGTCGGCAGGTACCCCGTGTTTGAGCAGCTGCTGCCTGAAGAAGGACGCCTTCCGACTCGGCCCTTGCGCGGTCGTGTAGAAGTCGCGCGTGCCATTCGCGTCCGCAACGGCCGCATTGACCACGTGCACCCGGGGATGGTCCGCGTACGTCGCCCTCAGCGTATCGAGGACTGTCGTCTGTGGCTCGACGACTAATCCTTGCAGACCAAATGCTTGTACTAAGGGATGAACGGGATCCTCGACGAACCCGTCGAACGCGCCGACCTGCAGGAACGTAAAATCGGGACGCGCTCGGAGGTGGTACCCGACCACCAGCTTCAGGAGGGGCTCAAAGTTCCAATCCGGGTGCCGGAACAAGGCAGGAGGTCGATAGGAGCGCTCGACCCCGAGTTTTCGCAGGAAGACATCGCGCACGATTCTCCGGCTGTTTCGAGTCCTGCTCATGGAGTGTCGGCAGGGTCAGCAAGCGGCTCTTTCTCACCTCGGTAGGCAAGGCGTCCTGTCGCGGTCAGAAGTAGGAGCACGACCCCTGCCCCGCAAACCGCCGCGTACGTCAGGAGCGCGGGAATCCGCGCTGCTCGGACCCGGTCCCAGTTGTTGAATCGCATACCGATCTCGCCCGCATCGACAAGAGTAGGCCCCGCTTTGTCTCCAATCCAGAGCTGTTTCGCTTCCAGCAGGACGCCGAGTGGCTTCCCTCGAAGGTAGATCTCGACCCGATCGCGGCTGTCCGTGAGCGAAAGGGCCATCGCCGGTGGCGTCCACCAGATATCCGAGCGCGTAGAGAGCTCCCGGTAGAGGGCGAGTGCGGGAATGAGCAACACTGTAGCGGTTAGGGCCGAAAAGAAGAGTCGGAGTCGACGTGGCATTGGTGGCATTGGGGCCTCCCTCGCTCGTGACGCTTGCTGCGTCAGTGAGGTGTCAACGCCGCGGTCACGGCGTCGCAAAACGACCAGTCATCGATAACCTGACCCTGTGTGGGATGTGGACGCGCACCCCAGACCACGATGACGATGTGTGCGGCGGGGTTCACGTACAAGTACTGCCCGTGAATGCCGATCGCCATGAAGTCTCCGTTCCTTCCGGGCCACCACAAATAGCCGTACGCGAGTGGTGAGCCGTCGCGCAATACCTTCGGAGTCGTCGCTTCTCGGACCCACCCCGGTGGCAGGATCGAATCGTCCGCCGAGATACCGCCTCCGAGGATGAACAGTCCAAACCGCCCATAATCACGTAGTGTGGCGCTGAAGCCGCTCCCACCGATCTCCGTGCCGTCCGGCGAGTCGAGCCACCAGGTTGCATCGGCTTCCATCCCGTAGGTGCTCCAGATGCGCTCGGACAGGTACGTCGCCAGCGGGCGTCCCACCGCCGCTCGCAAGATCTCCGCCGCGACCTGCGTCTCTCCGGTGTTGTAGTTGTTCCTCATTCCCGGCTCGGCGGCCCTCGGAAGGCTCTTCATCAGGTGCATCGCGGATCCCGGCACCTGGGAGATCTGCGCGTCGAGCAAACGACGGCGGTCGGATGACGGATCGGTGTAGGTCTCGTTCCAGCGCACGCCCGATGCCATCATGAGGACGTCGCGAACGGTCACGCCGTCGTACGCGCTCCCGGTCAGTGACGGCACGTACCGTGTGACCAGATCGGACAGGCTGCGAATGTATCCCTGCTTAAGGGCAGCGCCGATGAGCGTCGACGTGATCGATTTGGCGATGGACATCGACATCCAGCGCGTGCGTGTGGTGTTGCCGAACCGATAACGTTCGAGCTTCACGCGGCCGTCCTGCAGGACGAGCATCGCGGCGATCCGGTTCAGCTCGAGGTAGCTATCGAGGTCGTAGCGGTGGCCGGCATCGCTGAAGCTCACGTTCGTTAGCGGCGCGGCCGGCGGCGGCAACGGCATCGGTTGCGACGAGCGCGTCACCGTCCGTGTCGGGAACAGGCGGTCGATGTTGCGAAAAGTGTTGACCGCGAGCGCGGGCCTCAGCACGCCGTCGTAGATCTGGCGAACGGTTCCGATCGGCTCTGCGAGGTGCGGATACGGAGGCGAGGAACAGGCCGTCGCCAGCAGCACGGTCGACAACAACAGCGCGCGCTCGATGCGAAGCGTCCGCGCTAGGGAGCCACGACACGGGCCGTGTGGCTCTTTCGGCCCGTGGTCGTGAACGCGGCGACGCGGACGGTGTCGCGGAATGGGATCGGACCACGGACCACGGCGCTGCGCACCGTGGGCTCGCTGCCATCGGTGGTGTAGCGCAAGGTGAACCCGGGCAGCTCCACGCTGCTGCGAACGACCCCGCCCTCGACCTTCAGACCGGGTGTGGGGATCCGGTAATTGAGCCCCGGTACCTCCCGATCGAGTCGGGGCAGCTCGCGCTTACCAACCACGTTGACCAGGCGCGACCACGCCTCTCGGTAGAGCGAATCGGAGCGGACAGGGTCAGCCTCCTTGGCCCAGTCTGGGTCGGGCGCCCAGGCCCGCTCGGCGAGCCCGAAGAGCTTCGGCACCAACATGTAGTCGAGCCGTCCGTCGCCGCCTATCGTTTCCGACCACAGGTTGCCCTGGATCCCCACAACGTGCGCGCGCCCGTAGTCGGTGAGCCGATCCTTGCCGACGAACACCGCGGGGTCCAGAGGATTCCCCTCGCGGTCGACACGCGCGTTCCGGTAATAGTCGAACGGGATGAACGCGAATGGCTTCTGCATGTCGATGTAACCGCCCCAATCGAGGCCGATCTCTTCCGGGTTCTGATTCCACGCGAGATCGAAGTAGTAATTGGTCACGGGACTGAGTACGACGTCATAGCCGCCGTTCGCGAGGCGATAGGCGAGGTCCTCGGCGCCCCAGCCCGGGACGTTGTTCCAGACATAGGCGCGCCAGCCGCGCTCGGCGAATCCGGGATTCACGATCGTCGCGGGCCGCCCGTCGCGGCGCGTCTTGCGAACCGCGATCTCTTCCCAGCCCGATGGAACGAGTCCCTGGGCTTTCAGGATCTGCTCCACGCGGCCGTAGAAGGCGAACCAGAGATCGTCGACGCTGGTGACGTTGTGCGCCTGCATGTAGGCCTGAACGGCCGGCGACCCGACCCAGACGCCGGCCGGCACTTCATCTCCGCCCATGTGGATGTGACGCAGCGGGGCACCCGCCTCGCGGTGCATCGCGGCAAGATCGCCCACCACGCGCTCGATGAAGCGATAGGTCGACTCGAGCGCCGGGTTGATCACGTTGTCGGGGTAGCCTTGGACCGACGTGTAGACCGAACGGTCAGCCGGATCGCTCAACAAGTACTGCGGGTCGCCGCGAGCCTCCATGGCCTTGATCGCGGCGCGCGCGTGGCCCGGCATCTCAATCTCAGGAATAACCTCGATGTGTCGCGCCGCCGCGTAACGCACGATCTCGACGTAGTCGGCATGCGAAAAGAACCCGCTGCCCCACGGCTGGTCGATTCGGGGACCTGAGCCAAAGGCCGGCTGCAGAAACCGCTTCGAGTCGAGTGTGTGGCCCCGTCGCGCGCCCACGGTGGTCAGCTCGGGCAGGCCTGCGATCTCGACGCGCCAGCCCTCGTCATCCGTCAAATGCATGTGGAACACGTTGAGCTTGTAGCGAGCCATCAGATCGAGCGTGCGCAACACCGCCGTCTTCGAGTGGAAGTTGCGCGCGACGTCGAGCATGAATCCGCGATAAGCGAAGCGAGGAGCGTCCACGACGCGCAGCGCCGGCAACACGACACCGCCGCGAGACGACGGTGGCGGAAGCACGCCGCGCAATGACTGCAGACCGTAGAAGACGCCCGCTGATGAGACACCGACGATCCGGATTCCGGCGCTAGGATCGATCACCAAATCGTACGCTTCGGGGGACGACTGACCCTCAACGGCTCCGACCTCGAGTCGCAGCGGAACTGCTCCTCCCTGCCCTCGCGCGCGGAAATAGGGCCGCAGATACTCTGCGGCAAACATCGCCTCGTTCGCGAGCTCGGCGGGCGCGGTGACCTGCGGCATTGCGGTGAGACGCAGCTCACCCGCTCCCTTCGTCACCTGCACCGGCGACGGGAACACCGGTGACAGGTCGATTGCGGGGATGTCACGGATCACGGAGTCGCGCCCGAACTGATCAGCGGCGCTCACCACGCGCTGCGCGCGCTCGAACGGCGCCGCGACATAGTCGCTCAAGGGGACACCCACATCCTTGGCGTTGTCGAACACGATGTACGGACCTGACGGAGCGAAGCTGCGGTTCAGGAGCGGGTGGGTGACGTAGGGGATCTTGATCGTCGCGCCGGGCGCGAGTCCGGCGAAGCCTCCCCCGGTGGGGACGATGCGGTGCAAGTCACCCAACACGTCCTGGATGTCGAACGCCGCTCCCACGCTGCCCGAGTCAGCCGAGTGTAGCGCGCTGAAGTAGATCGCCCATCCGGTCGGCGGGAGTGCCTTCGTATCGCGGTTTGTTATGGTGAAGGCCGCGTTGGTGTCGCCCGCGAACTCCCAGCGGAGCTGCAAGGCGGTCTGGGCGGAGCTGGTCCTGGCCGTGAGGGCCAGCGAGAGTAGGAGCAGCGCAGGAAGGAGTCGGTTTTGCATGACAGACATTAGACCTTCTGCGGGTCGCTATGTCCAGAGCGCTCAACCTGCTCAGTCGCCTGCGTCCATCGCTCGAGTCCCGCCTCGAGGTCGCGCTTGAGCGTCTCGAGCTGTGCGCCGAGCTCGTGAGCTGCTCGAGCGCCGTCGGGACGCGTGTACAGCGCCGGGTCCTCGAGCGCCGCTACCACTTTCGCCACCTGGGCTTCGAGCTCCGCCACCCGAGCCTCTGCCTCCTCGAGCTCGCGCTGCGCCTCGCGCAGCGCTTTGCGAGGATCGCTCTTGGGGGACGCGGCGACCCGCTGGCGCTCGTGCACCTGCCGCAATGCCTGCTCCTCGGCGGCGCTGACCGCGGCGGCGTGCGCTCGCTCCGTGCTCACTTCCTCCCACTCCGCGAAACCGCCCGCGAACTCGGTCATGTGGCGCTCGTGCAGGATCCAGATCCGCGTCGTCAGCGCGCGCAGCAGCGCCCGGTCGTGGCTCACGAGGATCACCGTGCCGTCGTATCCCTCGATCGCGTCCTCGAGCGCCTCGATCGATTCGACGTCGAGATGATTCGTCGGCTCGTCCAGAATGAGCAGATTGGCGCGCGACAGCATCAGGATCGCCAGCGCGAGCCGCGCGCGTTCGCCGCCCGACAGCGAGTCAGCTCGGCGCAGCACCTCCTGGCCCGAAAAGCCGAATCGGCCGAGGTGCCCTTGGATTTGACCGCGCTCCCATTTCGGGCGCAGCGCGGCAATCACGTCGTAAAGCGTCTTGTCGAGAGGCACCTGCGAGAGATCCTGGCGGTAGTAGCCGGCGGTGATCGACGCGCCGAGTTGCAGCTCGCCGCCCTGCGTCGGATGCTCGCCCAGCAACCCCCGGAGCAACGTGGATTTTCCGGACCCGTTGCGTCCGATGATCCCCAGCACGCCGGTTCGCTCCAATGTCCCGCTGAACCCTGCCACCAGAGTGCGTGTACCCACCGCTACGCTGACGTTCTTTGCAGCCACCACCTGATCGCCGCCTCGGTCGGCCACCTCGAACCACAACGCCATCGTCCCTTCGGCCCCGAGAACCGGACTGAGCCGCGGCAGCCGCTCCAGACGCTTGCGCCTGCCCTTGGCCTGTTTGCTGTTCTGTCCCGCGATGTTGCGCGCGATGTAGTCTTTCTCGTGCGCGATGGTACGTTGCTGCTGCTCGAATGCCCGCTGCTGCGTCAGCCGCCGCTCGGCGCGCTGGGCGACGAAGTCGCTGTAGCCGGCCGCATACGGCGTGGCGGTCCCGCCTTCGAGATGCAGCACGTGATCCACGGTGGCGGACAGAAACGCGCGATCATGGCTTACGAGTAGTACGGTCCGTTCACCCGCGGCCAAGTATTGCTCGAGCCATCGGGTCGTCTCGAGATCAAGATGATTCGTCGGCTCGTCGAGCAGGAGGACGTCGGCGGTCGACATCAGCTGCCGGGCCAGCCCGAGGCGACCGAGCTCGCCACCGCTCAGCGCGGAGAGCGGCGTGACCCGGGCCTGGGCGGGCTCGAACTCGAGGCCGTGCAACACCGCATCGATGCGCGCTGTGACGGCATAACCGCCCTCGCGCTCGAAGCGCTCCAGGTCCTCGCCGTACTGTGCCAACGCCCGCGGCGAGGAGTCGTGAGCGAGATTGGCGGCTTGCTCCACGAGGGACTGTTCCAGCGCCAGCAGCTCGGCGAGCTCGCCGGCTGCCGCCTCCCAGACCGTCGTCGCGGCGCCGTAGTCGCGGTGCTGCTCGAGCAGCGACACACGGAGGCGGGGCGCGCGCGCGATACTGCCTCGTGTGGGCTCGAGCTCGCCCGTAAGCAGCCGGAAGAGCGTGGTCTTCCCCGAACCGTTGCGGCCCACGATACCCCACCGCTCGCCCGGGGCGACAGTGAAGGAAACGTTCGAGAAGAGTGTGGTGTCGCCGAAATCGACGCCGACGCCGGCGAAAGCGATTTGCGTCATGTGGAGACAACTTAACTAGCGATTAGATTCGATCCGTGCCCTCCTCCATGCCCGCGCCTGGCGAACGACTGCGTGCATCTTGGCGCCGGCTCTCCAACCTACCGGGCGGCAAAACGCTGTTCAGTCTCCTTGTGGGCTGGATGACTCCGTACTCCGGGACGATCGGCGCCCGCGTGGCAGAGCTGGAGCCCGGCTGGTGTCGGGTGACCCTGCGCGACCGCCGGCGCGTGAGGAATCATCTCGCGTCGGTGCACGCGATGGCCCTGGCCAATCTGGCCGAGATGGCGAGCGGACTCGCGGTCCTGGTGGGACTGCCGCCGGGCGTCCAGGGCATCGTGACCGGCTTCTCCATCTCCTATCTGAAGAAAGCGCGCGGTCTGGTGACGGCCGAGTGCCGGGTGAGCGGGGGAGGCCTCGACGTGACTACCGAGCAGGAGTATGAAGCCCCGGTCTCGATCACCGACACGCAAGGTGACCTCGTCGCGCATGCCACGGCGCGCTGGCGACTGCGACCCATCCCGCGTCGATGAGTCTGCTCGATACGCCCCTCACGCGGCAGCTTGGCATCGAGGTGCCGCTGATTTGCGGCGCGATGTACCCCTGCTCCAACGCCGAGCTCGTTGCGGCCGTCTCGGCGGCGGGCGGCATCGGCGTCGTGCAACCGCTGTCGATGATCTACGTGTATGGGCAGGACCTGCGGGAAGGGCTGCGGCTCATCCGGCGCACGACCGACAAGCCGATCGGCATGAATGTACTGATCGAGCGGAGCTCGAAGTTCTACCTCGAGCGCATGCGTCGCTATGTCGATATCGCGATCGAGGAGGGCGTGCGCTTCTTCGTCACGTCACTCGGCAATCCGCGCTGGGTTGTGGATCGCGTCGCGTCCGCGGGCGGGGGCGGGGGCGGGATCGTCTACCACGACGTGACGGAGCGGAAGTGGGCCGAGAAGGGGTTGGCGGGGGGCGTGCACGGGCTCATCGCCGTGAACGATCGTGCTGGTGGCCACGCGGGACCGCGCAGCGCGCAGGCGCTTTTCGCGGAGCTCGCAGACCTAGGCGTGCCCGTCGTCTGCGCGGGCGGGATCGGCGACGAGGCCGGCTTCGTCGCGGCCCTACGGATGGGCTACGCCGGCGCGCAGCTCGGCACGCGGTTCATCGCGACCCACGAGTGCGGCGCGCACGACGATTACAAGCAGGCGATCGTCCGGGCGAGCGAGGCCGACATCGTCCTTACCGAGCGCGTCACGGGGGTGCCGCTGTCCGTGATCCGCACTCCCTACGTCGAGCGGATCGGCACGAAGGCAGGCCCGATCGCGCGCTGGCTGCTGCGGGGCCGGAAGACGAAGCATTGGATGCGCACGATCTATGCGCTGCGCTCGGCGTGGCAGCTCAAGCGCGCGTCGCTCGCGGGCGGCGCTGGAGAGAAGACCTCAAGGGACTACTGGCAGGCGGGCAAGAGTGTCGCGGGGATTCACGCGGTCGAGCCGGCAGGGGAAATCGTGCGCCGCTTCGCCGCGGCGGCTAGCTAAGACGCCGTTCTTCTCTTGCTTTGCTGAGCAGCCGCTCAGCGAAATCCAGTCGTTCCTGGGTTTCTGCAAGCTCCTGCTGCACGCTCTGTAGAGCATGCTCGAGTGCTTCGAGACGCGCAGTAACATCGCGCGAGAGTGATTCTGAACGAGTCGCCCGCATGCGCGCGAATTTGGCGGCCACGACAGCAGTGATCGCGACAATTCGTATCAGAAGTAGAAGTTCCATATCTGATAGCCCACTCGTACGAGCCCGTCGGTGTCGGGTTTCGAGTTGCAGCGATGCGTCATGTACTCTGCACCGCATGCCCGCCGAACTCCTTGCGCAGCGCGGCAATCACCT
>WNFU01005982.1_pt1 | contig 14893 bp, 13 predicted proteins | sample 5400121 | NCBI WGS metagenome assembly WNFU01 (sample SAMN13153360, study PRJNA577476) | soil metagenome | isolation source: 100 cm soil or saprolite under grassland replicate 1 | place: USA:California | collected 2016-06-15
TAGAGGGATGCTCTCCTGGCACACCACCCCCAGCCGCGTTTGGAATGTTCATCTCCTTCACGGCTCCGTTTTATTACAATCCGAACAATGGCAATTTGCTCATGGACATCCGGAACTACTCTGGGGGAACGGACCCGGGTATGAACCCTGGAACCATAGATGGCGAGTTTACTAATGGTGATTCCGTCGCTCGCCTTATAGGCGCTGCCAACGCCACGTCTGGAGTAATCAATGATTCTTTTGGCTTGATAACCGACTTCGCCGTTTGGCCAAATCCAGTGCTGCAAGTTCAACTGCAAACGAATTCACTGGTTCTCAGTTGGGGTGCGAATCCGGAGAGTTTCGTGCTCGAGAGAAAAGGGTGCTTGCTTCCACAGCCGAGCTGGCAGCCGGTCACCAACGATTTTGCCTACAGCACAAATGGACTGACAAAGATTTACTCGATTCCGCTGGATTCGGCGGGCGCAAGCGGATTCTTCCGGCTGGTTTCGCCAATCGCCACAACCCCGCCGTAGCCAAGCTTACTGACTCACGGTCAACCTCAACTCAAACCCCGATCATACTATTGCAGTATTGACAACTACCTGTATTTCCACCCTCTTTGCGTTCCTTACCCTAGCGAGAGGAAAAGTACTAAAGCACGATACTATTGACCCCTCGGGTGACTGGTGATGAGCCCTCTGGTGAGACCCCTCTGGTGACCGTGACCCCACTGGTGAACCGAACCTGCCTTGAAAATCCAAAGCGCCGCAGGGGCGGCGCACTCCAAAACCTGGCGGAAGTTCGGACGACCGTGGCCAACGCGGCAGCGTCTTGGAGTGCGGCGGTGCTCCGCCGCTTTCGATGGGAGCGCGGCGCGCTTATTAACCGTCGAATTGGTGCGGTTCAAGGAGAGCCTCGTTTCGTTTTTCGCATGCATGGGGACCATGAATCTGCAGGTTCTACCGTGAGAATGAGCAATATCACCTCGGGTATCTGTTCGCGCGCGCCGTGATGGAGACCCAATACCCGGACGATCTCCTGTTCATCGAAAAGAGCAACTACGACTTCGAACTCCCGATGGAGTATGCGCAATGCTGTTGGGAGATCGGCAAACGGGACGAGGCTGTTCGAATCAACGAGGCGCTCATTGGCAACCCAAACGTTCCTGTGGGTGTTCGCGCGAAGGCACAGGCGCAACTGACCCTGCAGCCGGCGGTTGGACCACAGGGACAATCCGGCGTGGATTCAACATTGTAGCCGGCTGCCTTCGTCGCTACAATTTCAGCCGAGCCACGACTTCCTGCGTCAACACCTCGTAGGCCGCCGCCCCGGTGCTGTACTTGTCGTAGTAAATAATCGGCTTGCCAAAGCTGGGCGCCTCGGCCAGACGCGTCGTGCGCGGAATCACGGTCTCAAACACAACGGGACCAAAATGCTGTCGAACTTCATTGACCACTTGATGGGCGAGATTGGTCCGTCCGTCGAACATCGTCATCAGCACGCCAAGCAGTTCCAGGTTGGGATTGGCCCCCGAGTCGCGCAATTGGGTCAACAGGCGGTTAATCATCGCCACACCTTCCAGCGCGTAATACTCGCACTGCAACGGGACGAGGAGGTAATCCGCCGCCGCGAACGCGTTCAGGGTGAGGATCCCGAGCGATGGCGGGCAATCGATCATGATCAATTCCCGGCTGTCACCCGCGCGCAGCGGCTCCAACACCTGTCGCAGGCGGTGGAGATGATTCTCCAGGCGCGACAACTCGATTTCCGCGCCGCACATATCGACCTCGCTCGGAATGATCTCCAGCCGTTCGAACGCGGTGGGTTGGATCTTGTCGGCCAACGCCCCGTCGCCGAGCAACGGCCGGTAGGCGCTGGCCCCGGCGAGTTTCTCGATGCCGAGCCCACTCGTCGCGTTGGCCTGCGGATCCAGGTCGAGGAAGAGAACCCGCCGGCCGACGGCCGCCAGGCAGGCCGCCAGGTTGACCGCCGTCGTGGTCTTGCCCACACCACCCTTCTGGTTGGCGACCGTAATGACTTTGGCGGGCACGCCGCGATTAAAGGTAACCCTCCGGCCAAGTTCAAGGCTTTCAGCGAACCGACTGGCAAAACGCACGCATCTCACTTTTTGGGCGCCAGCGCCCAGCGTGCCGCGGACCCAAGGCCCGGCCCATCCCAGCTTGGGGTAACGCCCCAGGTCAAGGGTCCCAAAAAACAACCCAAGCGCCAACGGCGCGGCCCAATTTCCGAAATCGTTGAGCAGGATGCCGGTTCCACATCCTGTCAGTGAAGCCATTCAGCGCAGTTTCCAAGCCGAATACCGGCCCTGGGTGCCAAGGCGTGGGTCTAATTCGAAGAGCGTTCTTGATTGGGATTGAAATGGAACGCGCCTTCAGCGCTTTGGCATCGCCCGGCCGATGACCCAACCCGTTGGGCTGGGCTGGTATGAGCCGCGCCGTTGGCGCTCCTTGAGACTTCCTCCACTACCTGCAAAGCGCGCCGGCAGGTTTCTCCGCTTTGCTCATCACTTCATGCGCATGCAGCAACATCCGCTCGGTCGTTTCCCAGCCGACACACGCGTCGGTGACGGAAACACCGTAACGCAGGTCCGCCGCGCGTTGCGGGATGGGCTGATTGCCTTCGTTCAGGTAGCTCTCCACCATCAAACCAATCAAGGCGGCGTTGCCGGCAGCACGCTGGCTGATAACGCTGTTCCACACCTCTTCCTGGCGCGCGTGCTGTTTGCCGGAGTTGGCGTGGCTACAATCGACCATCAGCACCGGCGGTAGGCCGGACTTCTCCAACGCTGCCGTCGCCCCGATAATGCTTTCCGAATCATAATTGGACTGCAACCGGCCACCCCGCAACACGAGGTGGCCGTCCGGGTTGCCGGTGGTGCGGATGATGCTGGTCACCCCTTCCTGGTCGATGCCGAGAAAACTGTGCGGCGTGCGGGCGGAGGTCATGGCGTCGATGGCCACCTGCAGGCCCCCGTCGGTGGCGTTTTTGAAGCCGACCGGCATCGACAAGCCGCTGGCCATTTCGCGGTGGGTCTGCGATTCAGTGGTCCGCGCACCAATCGCCGCCCAACTGACCAAATCCGCGGTGTACTGCGGCACAATGGGATCGAGGAATTCCGTCGCCACGGGCAGTCCCAACTCCGTGATTTGCAGAAGCAACCGCCGCGCCTTCTTCAAACCCGCGTCAATGTCATAGGACCCGTCCAGGTGCGGGTCGTTGATCAACCCTTTCCAGCCGATGGTCGTGCGCGGCTTTTCGAAATACACGCGCATGACGAGGCAGAGCTGAGCGGATAATTCTTCGCGGCGGCGCCCCAGTTTCGTCGCGTACTCCAGAGCGCCATCCACATCGTGAATCGAGCAAGTGCCGACGATGACCAGGAGCCGTCGATCGTCCTGCCGAAGAATCCTGGTAACGGCGTCGCGGCCCTCGACGACCGTCTGGTTCGACCGCTCGGTCATGGGAAACTCCTCCTTCAATGCCCGCGGGGTCAGGAGTTGGACCGTCTGTTGAACATGCAGGTTCTGCGTCTGTCGCATTGGTCTCACGCAGCGGGTATCGAAGCACAAACCGCGGCGGCGCGAACAGTGAAATTTTCGTCTTGATTCACGCTTGCATCGCGTCGCGTGGCCCGGACATTTTCCTCATCGCGCTCAGGTTATAGTGAAGATCACCCGAAAACGGGCTTTGTTGACGATGCTGGTTGTGCTCAGCGTGCCCCTGGCCCTGTGGGCAAGACGCGCGTGGGGCGAGCGGTGGAACGCCATTCCTGCGCGGGGCGGCGAACCGATGACGCTGTCAACCATCGCCACGCCGCACTTCTTGCAGAGGGACCCGCGTTGGGAGAACGAGACCATCGGTGGGACGGGCGAGCGACTGGCCCGTGTTGGCTGCACGGTCTGCAGCCTGGCGATGGCATTGCACCGCTACGGCGTCGAAACCACACCGAAAGAACTCAACGATTTCCTGAAAAACAATAACGGTTACACGCTGCGGGGATGGCTCAGGTGGAACGCGGTGTCGAACTTCACGGGCGGCAGCGTTGCGCTGGATTACCTTGGGGCGCCCGCCTTCACGCGCCTGGACGCGGCATTGAGGAACGAGCGGCCCGTCATCGCCAAGGTCTATATCAACCGAATTATCCCGCACTGGGTATTGCTCGTGGGCAAGGAGGGGAACGAATACCTCATGCGCGATCCCTTGGGGGACGGAAAGACGGTCCGGCGCCTCTCGGAGTACCGGAGCCGCATCTACGCCATCAGGACGCTCAAGGTCGTGCCCCGGGAACCGGGCGATCGCCGGCATTCCAGTCCGCGGTGATTGAAAACGGGCGCCAACTTTGATACGTTTCGGCATGGCTGAAGTTGCAGAACCGCTGGTCTTGCCGGATATCGGCAAGGAAGAGAAGAGCGATCCGAAAGGCGATCTGGAGCCGGGTTACCTGGTGATTTGCTGGGATGACCCGGTCAATCTGATGGTCTATGTGACGCACGTGTTTCAGGTGGTCTTCGGCTGGCCGAAGCAGAAGGCCGAGTTCCACATGTTGCAGGTCCACAATCAGGGCAAGAGCGTCCTGACCCGTGAGAGCATGGAACGGGCGGAGCATTACGTACATCAACTGCACAAGTACAGCCTGCATGCCACGATGGAGCGCGATTCGTGAGGCTCGCCCGGAAATCCGCGGACAACTTTCTCTTCGAGCTCAGTAAACGCGAGAAGCGGTTGCTGTTCGAGATCCTCAAGCTCTACCCGCTTATTCCAACCGCTCACCATCGCTTGAGCAAAGGCGCCGACCCGAAGGAAGTGGAACCCGATCAGCGCCTGCTCGAAGAGGCGCTGGTGGAGCAAAAGAGGCAGAATAAGAAACAACTCCTGGCCCTGCTCGACGAGGAGGAACGCTTCGTCGAAGCGAAGAACGGTTATCACGTCACTCTGTCCTCTCATCAGATGGACTGGTTGTTGCAGGTCCTGAACGATATCCGCGTCGGGTGCTGGCTCAAGCTGGGTTGTCCGGACGAGAAGACCGGGAAGCGCGTCGAATTGGACGAGGACAGCGTGCGCTTCTTCTTCGCGATGGAATACTGCGTCCTTTTTCAGGCCGCGTTGCTGAAGGCGTTCGACGCGCCATCGTGAATTCGCGCCTGCTCCAACGCACGGATCGCGTGCGGTTTCCGGATCCCCGGACCGCGGTCCGGGGCGGAGCGTTCGATGGGCTGGTCGCTGTCGGCGGAGACTTATCGGCCCAGCGCCTGCTGCTGGCCTATCGGAGTGGAATCTTCCCCTGGACGGACGACCCGGTTACCTGGTGGTCGCCCGATCCGCGCGGCATCTTTGAGTTGGGCCGGTTTCATGTCTCGGAAAGCCTGGCGCGGGTGATTCGCAAGGGCATTTTTCAGGTCACCATCGACCGCGCGTTTCGTCAGGTAATGGAGGGCTGCGCGACGCCGGCACCCGGACGGGAAAGCACGTGGATCAGTCGCGCGTTCATCGACGCCTACACGAACCTGCATGAGGGCGGCCAGGCGCACAGCCTCGAGTGCTGGCAAGGCAACGAACTGGTTGGCGGCATCTATGGCGTAGCGATTGGGGGCTTTTTCGCCGGCGAGTCGATGTTCCACCGCGTGAGCAACGCCTCGAAGGTCGCGCTCTACCATCTGAGCGGTCATTTGCACCGTCTCGGTTTCGTGCTGTTCGACATTCAGATGGTGACACCGATCACGCAGCAACTGGGCGGCATCACGATCCCGCGCGAAGAGTATCTGCGGAGGCTCGCCACGGCGATCACCCTGCCGGTGAAGTTCAACTGAGAACGGTGCGGGCCCTCCGAGGAGTCTCAGTGCCAGGCGCTCAGATAATAGAGCAGCCCGCCGAAGAGGGCCGAAACCAGGAGGCCAACCAGGATGGCCCAGCGGAGGAACTCCTGGCGCTTCCGCCGGTTGGCCCGGCCCATGCCCGGCAGAAGATAATAACGATGTTCGTCTTTGTTTCTTCGTGTCCAAAACATAGGCGGCAAGTGAGTCGGCGGCGTCTTTATAGGTCATGGTGCGCCGGTTGGCAAATCCCGAGAACGGTTGGGGTGTGATTAAAACTCGCGGTCGAATTGCGCACGGCATGGAGTTCGGTCTTCAGGCGGTCCGACCCACGAACTTCCCGGTTGAAGCGAATCTCGCCCTGAGCCGCCTAAAGGCGGGACTCCTAACCGGACCGACGCCTTCAATCGTACCCTGGTTTTTGGTTTGCCGAGGAACGTCCGGCAATCCTCGCGATCCGATTTGTCGAAAGCCGCCGAACGATTCTCCCTCTCCCCAAGGGAGAGGGCCGGGGTGAGGGGGATTGGCGGTCCTATCGCACCAAGCCCTTCGGACTCGCCAACCGTCGGTGGCATGACTGGCTGGCAGTATCGTGATGTAGGTCGGCGTTTTCGAGTTCGAACAGCCCAAAGTCCGAAAGTTCTGCTTTTGGGGCGCACCGTTCAGGCGGCCGAAGCCGAACGATCTGAAGCGCGCGGCTGCGCCGCGCTGACACTATAGTTGTGGCCCGCCGGCCTCTGGTCGGGTAGAAGTGTTCCCATGCACCGTGCGGTCATTTGGCTTCTCTGCTGGACCATGGCGTTACTTGTGCTTCCCGGTCGTAGCGCCGAGCCCGGCGAAGCCCAATTCCTGACGCGCCCCCGTCAGCTCAGCTTCGAGGGACGCCGCAGCGGGGAAGGCTATTTTTCGCCGGACGGCACAGCACTCATCTTCCAAAGCGAACGCGAGCCAGCCAATCCATTCTACCAGATCTACCTTCTGGATCTGACCAGCGGCGACAGCCATCGCGTTTCACCGGGTATCGGCAAGACGACCTGCGCGTTTTTCCGGCCGAACAGCGACCAGGTTTTGTTCGCCTCCACGCACCTCGATCCCGACGCGACGGCGAAGCAACAGGCCGAATTCGACTTTCGCGCGTCCGGCAAGGAGCGCCGCTACTCCTGGGACTACGACGAGCAGTTTGACCTCTTTGTCGCCCGGCGGGACGGCAGCCAGCTTCGCCGGCTGACGGCGGCCCATGGTTACGACGCCGAAGCGGCCTACTCGCCGGACGGCAGGAAGATCGTGTTCACGTCGCTCCGCGACGCGTATCCGGCAGACAAGCTTTCGGCGGACGACAAAAAACGTCTGGAGACCGATCCCGCCTACTTCGGTGAGATCTACCTCATGAACGCGGACGGTTCCGGTCAGAAGCGGCTGACGTTCACGCCCGGTTACGACGGCGGGCCCTTCTTCGCGCCGGACGGCAAACGCATTGTGTGGCGCCGCTTCGACGAGAGGGGCACAACCGCGGACATCTACACGATGAAGCTGAACGGTTCGGACGTCCACCGGCGGACGGACTTTGGCTGCCTGGCCTGGGCGCCTTATTACCACCCCTCCGGCAAATATATCATTTTCACGGCGAATAAACTCGGCTTCTCCAATTTCGAGTTGTTCATCGTCGATGCGGCCGGCGAGCGCGAGCCGGTGCGGATCACCTTCACCGACGGGTTCGACGGCCTGCCGTCCTTTGCGCCCGATGGCCGGACGCTTTGTTGGACTTCGAACCGCGCCGCGAACGGGAAATCGCAGCTTTTTCTTGGCGACTGGAATCACGAAGCCGCAGTCGCGGCGCTCAAAGGCGCAGCCAGACGCAATGCGTCGATTAACGCGCTGGCAGCGTCAGGCCGGTCGGGGCCGAAGGCTGCTCCGCACTATGATGATCGGACGATCCCGACGCACGCGGGCAGCGACAGCCCGAAAATCCGCGTTGAAGATTTGCGCGCCCAGGTTGCCTACCTGGCTTCCGATGCGCTCGAAGGCCGTCTCACCGGCACCAAGGGCAGTCAACTCGCCGCCGACTTCATTGTGGATCAGTTGCGCCGCGCCGGGTTAACGCCGCTGGGCGAGGGCGGTTCCTGTTTTCAACCCTTCGAGTTCACTGCAGGCGTAAAGGTGGCGACCAACGAAAGCCGGCTCGAACTCATTCGCGAACTCCCCCCGCCAGGGGTGGATGCCTTCGAAGTCGAAAAGGACTTTCGCCCGCTTTCGTTCTCTGCCAACGGTGAGGCCGAAGGTGAAGTCGTTTTCGCCGGTTACGGCCTATTAATGCCGGGTAAAGCAGGCGAAGGCTACGATTCGTATGCCGGTCTTGACGTGACGAACCGGATCGTCCTGGTGCTTCGTTACGTGCCAGAAGGTGTCGATCCCAAGCGGCGCCAGGACTTGAACCGTTACGCCGGGCTTCGTTACAAGGCCATGCTTGCCCGTGAGCGTGGGGCACGAGCGATTCTCGTCGTGACGGGGCCGAACTCGCCCAATGCCGGCGCGCTCGTGCCGCTCACCTCCGACGGCGCTCTATCCGGTTCGGGCATCGTCGCCGCGTCCGTCAGCGGCAACGTGGTCGAGGCCATCCTGGCCAGCGCAGGCAAAGACTTGAAGTCGCTCCAGTCGGCCCTGGATACGGAAAATCCGCATGCTGAAGGCGGCTTCATCGTTCCGAAAATCAGCGTCAAAGTTGCCGCGGCTGTCGAACGCATCAAAAAGGCGGACCGGAATGTTCTGGCGTATCTGCCTCCGGCCGGGCACACGAACGCAGCGACCGAATACGTAGTGGTCGGTGCGCACTACGACCATCTCGGCCGTGGCGAGGCGACGGGCTCACGAGAGAATGCCGCTGAAGCAGGCCAGGTTCACAACGGTGCGGATGACAATGCCTCGGGTGTCGCGGCCGTTCTCGAGTTGGCGGCCGCTTTAGGCGACGAGCACAAACACAAGCCCGCCGGCTATCGTCGCGGAGTCATCTTCGCCTTTTGGTCCGGCGAGGAAATGGGGTTGCTCGGCTCGACCCATTTCGCCGACCATTCGCCGGTTGGTTTGTCGAACGTGGTGGCCTACGTCAACTTCGACATGGTAGGGCGACTGCGCGACAATCAGTTGATTCTGCAGGGTGTCGGATCGTCCAGCGCCTGGCGCCGGCTGGTGGAGAGACGCAATGTCACCGCCGGCTTCAACCTCACGCTCCAGGACGATCCGTATCTGCCGACCGACGTAACGGCCCTTTACCCCAAGGGCGTACCGGTGTTGAGTTTCTTCACCGGCAGCCATGACGATTATCATCGGCCGACCGACGATGCCGACACGCTCAACTACGAGGGGCTGGAGCGAATCACACAGTTGGCCGGACGGCTGGTTCTGGACCTCGCCACGGAGGCGGCGCGTCCGGACTACGCCAAGGTCGAACGGAGCGGGACGGGCGGCGCTCGTGACGCGCTGCGCGCCTATCTTGGGACGATCCCCGACTACACCACGGAGGTCGCCGGCGTGAAACTTTCGGGGGTGCGACCGGGCAGTCCGGCGGAGCGGGCGGGCTTGAAAGGCGGGGATGTGATTGTCGAGTTCAGCGGCCAGAAAATTGCCAATATTTACGACTACACCTACGCGCTGGACGCCGTAAAAATTGGCGAGCCGGCTGAAATCGTGGTCCTTCGCGAAGGCAATCGCGTCGCCCTCAAAGCCACGCCGGAAGCGCGAAAGTGACGAGGGCACGCCAGAATAATCTTGCGCTCCGTTCCATAATTCCTTTGTTCTTTCCGCATAGCCTTTAGCCAATTTGCAGGTATGAAAAGACTACGATCTGATGGCGTGAGAATCTCGGGACAAGTTGGAGGCTGCCTCCAGACGCACCCCTCACCCCATCCCTCTCCCCTCCGAGGGGAGAGGGTGCCCGTAGGGCGGGTGAGGGGAACCTTGCAGGTCCCAAAATCTTTGCGCGGCTGTATCATGAGTTCGATCCTGACCGTCTCGCTCCTGCTCGGCGGCGTTGCGCTCTCCGCCTTCGGCGACAGCTCCACGAACGCCGTTGAATTCAAAGACAAAAACCTCGAGAAAGCCGTCCGCAAGTTCGTCATCATGAAGAAGGACACGAACGAGCCATTGACGGAGAACGATCTGGCCAATCTGTCCACCATCCAAGGCGTCCGGATGGAAATCAGCGACCTGTCCAGCCTGGAGAAGTGCGTGAACCTCGCGTCGCTCGATCTGGCAAAGAACAAAATCAAGGACCTGACACCGCTGAAGGGGCTGACCAAGCTCCAATACCTCAACCTCGCCGACAATCCAATCGAGGACCTCTCTCCGCTCGGCGGGATTACCGCGCTGCAATACCTTGAACTGTCGAACAATCGGGTGACCGATTTGAAGCCGCTCAGCGGATTGACCAATATGTCTGCGCTCTACCTCTCGAACAACCAGATCACGGACATCCAGCCCTTGGTCGGCCTGCGAAAACTGTCCTCGCTTTACCTGGACGACAACAAGGTGAAGAGCATCGCGGGACTGGAGGCGTTGCGGGGACTCACGAGCCTGTCGCTAAAAAACAACGGCCTTGCGGACATCAAGCCGCTCGAGGGGTTGAACAATCTTTACTTTCTGTTCCTCGAAGGGAACAAGATCCGGGACCTGACGCCGATGATCAACGCGGCCAAGAAGGATTACGAAGGTGAAAAGCGGTTTGCGCCCTTCCTCAACCTTTATCTTAAGGGCAACCCGATCAAGGGTGGCCAAAAAGCCGCGCTGAAGAATTACGGCGTCCGGTTGAATGATTAAACTTGCGCCTGCCAGGCGTCGGGCGCACCACTATGCTCGTTATGAAAAAGCTCATTTTCCTCGTCACACTCTGCAGCGCGGCCTGCGCTCTGCAGTCCCTCGCCGCCGAGGCAAAGGTTGATTTCGCCAAGGACATTCTTCCGATTCTCGACAAGACCTGCGTTAAATGTCACGGAGCCGAGAAGCAGAAGGGCAAGCTTCGACTGGACTCGCGGGAAGCCGCGATGAAGGGCGGCAAGGACGGCGTGGTGATCGTGGCTGGCGACGCGTCGAAGAGCGAACTGTATCGCCGCATCACGCTGCCGAAAGGCGATGACGATGTCATGCCGAACGAAGGCGACCCGCTCACCCCGGCGCAGAGCGACCTGATTCGCGACTGGATCAATCAAGGCGCGGTCTGGCCCGAAACGGCCGCGGCCAAGCCTACGACCACGCCGGCGCCTGAAAGCGAACTGCCGGCGAACTTCAAACCGGGCGCCAACGAGTCGAAGGCGGTGACCAAGTTCGCTCAGGCGGGTGTGGACATTCGCCCGATCGCCATGAATTTGCCGTGGACGCAGGCCAACTTCCGCCTGCAGGGAACCAACATCACCGACCCGGTTATTGCGCCATTGAAGGACGTCACGAGTCTGACCGACTTGAACCTCGCCTACACAAAAATCACCGATGCCGGGCTCGTGGCGGTTGCGGGCCTGACGAATTTGACTCGCCTGCATCTGGAGCAGACACAGATCACGGATGCCGGGTTGACGCACCTGAAGGGATTGACCCATCTCCACTATTTGAATCTCTATGGAACGCCCGTGACCGACGCGGGTCTGGAACGGCTCAAGGAACTGAAGAAGCTCAAGCGCCTTTACGTTTGGCAGAGCAAAGTGACCGAAGCCGGCGTGGAAAAGCTCAGGAAAGACCGGCCCGACCTCGAGATTTCCACAGGCAGCGAATTCAATGCTCTGGTCAAGAAAGAGGACAAGCCCGAGGAGAAAAAAGAGGAGAAAAAAGAGGAGAAGAAGTGAGCGACATGATTTATCCCCGGAGTCCGCGCGAAACCATGTGCGGCTGGATGCATCTGCCTCGGTACATCGACAAGATCCGGCTGTCCCTGGCCGGCAAGTTGCACCCCGACTATCAGGACAACTTAGGCAAGGGTTTTGACGCAAGGTGGTTGGCGGCGGCGGGCCTGACTCACGAACAGTTTGTCGAAGTGGTCATAGGCACCATTACGGACGGAGAGGTGTGCGATTGGGTCCTGAAGAACGTGAAGCAGAGCGAATCCGACAAGCAGGCTCACGCCGAGGGGATGCGGGTCTATCCCAAGCCAGGCGACGCTGCGATGGAGGCGCGACTTAAAATGCGAAAGGAACAGGCCGGGCTGGCCCATCGCGATGACATTAAAACGTTCGTGGATTTCATCGACGCGGACGAGAAGCGGATTTGACTGACCGACTGACGGTTCGACGGCTGCACTAAAACCCACCTGATCGTCTTCTGAGAAGCCGCGTAGGCAGCGCTGCTCTGGAATCGCCTGAGCTTTTTGGAAATGCAGGCTCGATTCGCAGGCAGGAGAACGTATTCGCCAGAATTACAATAAATGCGAGAATTTCGCCTCTCAGCGCCACCCGGAGTCCCGAGCGTTTGACCCGAAGTCGAAAACTCAACCACAATTGGAAGCGTTGACGGGTTGGCGCTGTCCTAACGCTGTACAATTCTGCTCAGAATTGAGACGGCACTGCCCTTGCTGAATGCTCGACACGCGGACTGCGCGGTCTGAGTCAGGCCGGAGTTCGTGGAGTCACCTCTCGGAAGGAGAGGTTGGGGGGGTATTGGGACATATGTGCCGCAAGGGTCGGGTTCTCATTCGGGAGGATTTCAAGCCTTCAGCAACTAAAGTTGAGTCCGAAAAGGTGGGGCCAATCGGGAATTTCGAACGGCACTCTCCGGTGATCGACCGTTTCGATAAGTTGCCCGTGGATTCAAATAATTCGCCTCCCAAGGGTCGGGTCATAACCTTGATATCCTCCGTTCTGCTTTGTCTTCTCGTCTTCGGGAGCCAACCGGGACGAGCAGCCTCGCCCCCCGCTGGCGTAGCTCCAGTCAACTCGCCGACAGGAGGCTTCGGCATCGAGGGCGACCTGTTTGCCAACATGCCTGCCGCGAATGTCGGCGACTGGATAACCAATTCGCTGACCGGCGGCGGAGTTTTGACCCGATCCGGCGCGCCAATAAACGCTTCAACCACGTTCCATTTCATCGACCAATATGATGGCAACGACCTGATGTTTGGAGGCGGACTCAAGTGGACTGACAATCCCACTAACTGGTCATGGACCATTGGCAAGGCGAACGGCAAAACCGACATCAACAACGTCCTTCTGCACACCGCCACAGATGCCAACGACCACAGTTGGATAGCGATTGCCGCCGACCGGCTGAGCACGTCCGGCGATTCCTACATCGACTTCGAGTTTCTCCAAAATACTTTGGTCCGAACCAACAACGGGGCGTTCCTCTCCGCAGGTCCTCACGGAGGCCGTACCACCAACGATCTGTTGCTGAGCCTGGCATTCACCAGCGGAGGCAGCGTCGCAGATTTCTTTGCCTGGCGGTGGCAGCCCAATGGCAGCGGAGGATTTGCGTATGTGGACGTGACGGCGTCCTTGCCAGTCGGCCGGGCCTTTGTCGCGCTGAACACGGCCAACAGCTTTGTGCCTTACGGCGCCTTCGGCAGTACGAACTATGCTCCGAATGCCTTTGCCGAGGCCGCGCTTGATCTAACAGCGCTTCTGGGCAACTTCGATCCGTGTTTGACCTTCGGAGTTAAGACTCTCATGGTAAAGACCAAGACCTCTCAATCAAGCTCGGCCAGCATCGAGGACTTGATGGACCCAATTCAACTCACCCTGCGGATCGGTCCAAGTGCGGACGCGGGTCCGGATCAAACACGCTGTACGGAAGGCGATTCAACCCTCTTCGCTCTCAATGGCGCGGCCGCGCCCGGACTCCAACCGATTGTTTCCACCGCCTGGAGCGTTGTGTCGGGGACAGCGACAATCGATTCAACCAATTCTTTAACCACCAGCGCGCATGTGTCCTCGGCCACCGCGACCTTGCGATTGACGGTCCTTCAAGCCAATGGCTGCACTGAAACGGATGATATTGTCCTGACCGTTGCGTCGGCACCGGCCTGTTCAATCACAGGGCCATCGTCCGTTTGCCCGCAGTCAACTCGGCAGTTCAGCGGCCCGGCTGGCATGAGCTCTTATTCCTGGTCCGCCACGGGCAATGCGGCTATCTCCGGTCCGACGAACCAACAAACTGTCAGCATCCTCGCGGGAAATGTTTGTGGCGAGGACTTCTCACTATTTCTAAACGTGATCTCCAACCTCTGCTCGAGCGCGTGCACGAGAGAGGTGATGGTCAACGACACGACCGCGCCCAGCCTTGCGTGTCCGGTGGACTTGGTGCTGGAATGCCCAGCCGATACCCGGACCAACGTCACCGGCGTGGCCACCGCTCAAGACGATTGCGGCCTGGTGACCGTGAGCTTCAGCGACACGACAACGGACGGTTGCGGCGGAACAAAGGTCATTGCGCGTACCTGGACTGCCGCCGATGCGTGCGGCAACAGCACTAATAGCGTGCAGACGATCACCGTGCGCGACACCACCAGGCCGACCATCCTCTGCGTGCCCGACAAGACCGTCGAGTGCACGAGCACTTGGGACTTCGATGCGCCGACGGCGAGCGACACTTGCGGCAGTGCGACTATTACCATCCTCAGCACCGTGACCAATATCACCGGCCACTGCGGCAACACCTTCGACACCACGCGCACTTGGCGAGCGACGGATGCCTGCGGCAACACGGCCGAGTGCAGCCAGAAGGTGACGGTGCAAGACACCACCAAGCCGACCATCACCTGCGCGGGAAACAAGACCGTCGAGTGCACCAGTACCTGGGATTTTGATCCGCCACCGGCCAGCGACACGTGCGGCAACGTGACCATCGCCATTCTCAACACCGTGACCAACACCGCCGGTCACTGCGGCAACACCTTCGACGCCACGCGCACCTGGCGGGCGACGGATGCCTGCGGCAACACGGCCGAGTGCAGCCAGAAGGTGACGGTGGAAGATCACACCCCGCCGACCATCACCTGTATGCCCGACAAGTTCGTTGAGTGCACCAGCACCTGGTCCTTTGACGCGCCGTCGGCCAACGACACTTGCGGAAACGTAACCATCGCCATTCTCAACACCGTGACCAACACC
>WNFU01005983.1_pt1 | contig 14891 bp, 15 predicted proteins | sample 5400121 | NCBI WGS metagenome assembly WNFU01 (sample SAMN13153360, study PRJNA577476) | soil metagenome | isolation source: 100 cm soil or saprolite under grassland replicate 1 | place: USA:California | collected 2016-06-15
CGGCGTCGGACCGCACCCCAGCACACCCAGAACCCGGCGAACGACCATCAACGCGATCGTATGAACAGCCACACCACCGAGCCTGCCGCACGGCATCGGCCCAGGCCAGCGCCGTCACCCTGACGTGGCACCCCACACCGTAGCTTCCGCGAGATCGGTGATCAGGCCGCGGACCTGCCCCAAGACGTTCTGGAAGGGGTCGGCGCCCGCGTCGACGCGCACACCAGGCGGCGGGTCGCGCCGTCGGAGACCACGCTGCGGCGCATCATCCAGTCCCTCAACGCCGAACACACCGACGCGCTGCTGTGCGCCTGGATCGGGCACCAGGCCACCGCCGGTGAGCCCGCTGTCGCACTGGCCATCGACGGCAAGACCGTGCGCAACAGCGGCGGCGTCCGACTATTCGCCGCGGTCACCCACGGCCGGCCGGCCGTCCTGGCGCAGGTCGCCGTCCCCGACGACACCACAGAAACGACCCAGGTCGAGCAGTTGCTCGAACCGCTCGACCTGACCGGCGTCACCGTGACCGGCGACGCCGCACACACCCAGACCACCACCGCGACCTACATCACCGGCCGCGCCGGGCACTACCTGCTACCGATCAAGGGCAACCAGCCCACCCTCAACAGCCAAGCGAGGCGACCAGATCGATGACTTGGGGCATCTCCTGCTCCTTATGTGATGCACTCCAGCGTCAAGGACGACATTGGCCCAAGTACGTGCATGGCCGACCTCGTACGGCGCGATACGAACTCGTACAAAGGCGATACCAACCGGTACGTGCTTGGACGCCTACCGGCATCGCTCCTACACCGCGACGAGCCGCGATCTCGGCCGGTGGCGCGGACGCAATCGTGCCGCGCCTTGAGGCGTTGGGGCAGTCGCGCGGGCTTTTCGAGGCACTTATGAAACTCGAAGTCAGCGTGAGATCTGGCGTTCAAAGATCGTTAGGCGGCGTCACCAAAGCCCGTGACTGAGAGGGCGGCCATGCGGGCGAGGTCCCGGCTGGCCCCGAGGGCGGCGTAGAGCGAGGAGGCGGTGGCGAGGTAGGTGCGCGCCTCCGCCGTGTTGCCGTTGTCAAGCGCTGCTACCCCCGCGGCCTCTAGCGCCTGTGCCTGTAGCAGTCGCCGTCCAGCACGGTCGTATTGGGTGGCCGCACTCGCTAGAGTTTGCGGGTTGTGGTTCAGCAGGCCGCGGCAGTGAAGAGTGACTGCCTGGCGGTGCGGAACCGGGGAGCGTCCCACGATCGCCTCCGCTTGGTGGACGAATTCCTGGGCCCGCGGGACGTCATGGGCTTCCAGGGCGAGTCGGACTGCGTCCGGGAGGAGGTCTATAGCCTGCTCCAGTTCGGCGGCGACTTTCGCCAGCCCGTCGACCAGCAGGGCGAGCGCGTCCTTCGGTGCGTGGGTCCGCTCCCGGTCGAGACTTTGAGCAAGTGTGAGCAGGCTGAAACCTCGATCTAGGCGAGCTGCGCATCGCTCGGCGTCGAGAAGATTCTGGCCCGCCTCGGCATCGCCGCGGTGCAGTCTAATGATGCACGCAAGGCTTCGGGTGACGCACTCGACGTAAGGCTGCTCCGCTCCGGTCGGCACTTTCGCTGCCTCGGTCAACGCCTCGTCCCACTGGCCGATGTCGAAGTACAGTTCGCTCAGCATGCTGTGGGCCTGAGCTCGGCGGATAGTGTTGCCCGTGGTTGCAGCGTGCTTCCGTGCCTTTCTTGCCGTCTCGATTGCCTCGTGATGGCGGTCGAGATCCCCGAGCATGTTGGCCTGGTTGATTTGGATCATCAACTTGAGATCGACCAGGTCTGGGTCGCCCCGCGCGAGGATGAGTGCGCGGTCGGACTGGGCTAATCCGTGAGTCTCCTGGCCGCGCATCCCTTGGATGAGAGCCAGGACTGCCAAGGCCCAACACTTGGCCGAACGGTCGCCCTCGGCGTCGGCTATTGCGAGCGCGTCGTTTGCGGCCTGCTCAGCCTCTGCCAAGTGACCACGCATGCGACGTGCCCGGGCATCGAGTACGAGCAGGTGGGCGCGGTCCGCTCGGATCGCCTCGGTGGACCCAAGCACAAGTTCCAGCTTGGCCACGGATTGCTCGGACTGGCCGTTCGTACCTTGGCATTGGGTGAGTGTCCGGAGCAGATCGACGCGCAGCCGAGGGCGGGTCACGTGGGACAGTGCGTCGGTGGCTACCATGGCGGCTTGTTGGACGCTGCCCGTCCTGTACAGCGCGTCGGCGAGTCGGCAGATGAGCTCATCGCGCGGGCCTATCCCGGGCGATAGTTCATTGACCACCGTGTGCAGCAGGGAGGCCGCAGCCTGTGGGGCCCTGCTGACCAGCTGCGATCCCATGTCGGCCAGCCAGCCGGCCACCCACCCTGGCAACCGGTTGCCCGACTCGGTACGTACCTGCAGCAGTTGTCTCACCACCAGCTCCGGAGGGGCGCCGTGTCGAGCTAGCCGTCGGGCAGCCGTGCTGTGCCACGCGTCGCGGGCGGAGTCGGGTATGCCGTCGTAGATTGCCGCGCGGATCAGCGGGTGTCGGAATGCCAGCCCCGACCGCCCGTCGCGGAGCGCACCGGCAAGGATTGCCTCGTCGAGGATGCGCACGAGCGCTTCGATGCGCAGGCCCGTTACCAGTGACAACTCAGCGGCGGAGAATGTCGAGCCGAGCAGCGACGCGGCTCGCAGGATGTGTTGGACCTCGTCGCGCAGAAAGCCGAGCCGATCCCTGATTGCGGTCGCGAGCGAACGTGGGGCCTCGGCGCTGACCGCTTCAATCCGGTCGTTCTCGGCGGTCAACCCGCCGCTGCGTTTGAGGGCATCCAGGAGCTCAAATACATAGAGCGGATTGCCTGCCGCCTCAGCGGCCAAGCCCAGCAGCCGGGGACCAGGCCGACCACCGATGACCCTCTCGACCAGCTCGGCAACCTCCGCGTCGGCAAGTCCCGACAGCCGAAGCAACGCGTTAGGTCCGACCGTCCGCCGCAACGCACCCAAGTCGAGGCGTCGCGGAACCGGCCGGACGATGCCGACAAGCAGTAACGGCAGCTCCGACAGCCAGCGAGTCAGCCGGCGCAGCGCCGCAACGGTCATTGGATCGGCCCATTGGAGGTCGTCGATCACGAGGATGGTTGGCGCCGCGGTGCAGCGGGCGTGGACATGCGCAAGGAGCTGCCCGGCGGCGACCGCTATCGGATCGGGCCGGTTGTCGGCGGCTGCCTCGCCACGAACCAGCTCCATGATCGTGGCGTGAGGGGCGCCGGCCGAGGAGAAGGCATCGAGTAACGGTTGCAGCGGAAATGCGCTGCTCAGCTCGTCGCACGTTCCCCAGAACACCTGTGCGCCGTCCGCGTTGGCCCCGGCTGTAGCGGCCTGCACAAGGGCGGACTTACCGATCCCTGGCTCTCCTTCTACGAGCAGTGCACGGCCCCGACCGCTGGCAAGCTGACTTATCGCGGCCTGTATCTGATCAAGCTCGCGCTGCCGCCCTACCAGCGAGGTTCGTGAGCTACCGCCGGATTCGAGGGTCGTGTCGTCACGGTCCTCGGCGTCACGCGCCTGCACCCACAGCTCGCGAAAGTGGGCGGTGTCGCCCTCCAGTGCCTCCACGATGACTTCCAGGTGACCCCACTTAGGAAACCTCGTCCCCCGCAAGATCGCGTTGACTGTAGAGTGGCTAACGGCGCCGTGCGTTCGGCGTGCGATATCTCGAGTACTCGGTTCCCCGGCGCGCCGGTGCAACGTCAGCAGTTGCCGAAACAGCGACTGATCCGGCAGCTCTGCTGCGTTGTCGGCGCGCTGGCTGGTCATGGCGTGCCTCTAATGTGGTCGGCTATAGAAGCACGCGCGAACGCCGACGTGGTGGGCAGGTTCGCTTGGACGATGCACGCGCCGGCTGAATCGGTGGCCGAGGCGAGGAGCTCGGCCGGTGTAAGGTCCAGTTCGATCACGTGCTGTGCATCGTGACCTGCGGGATGGGTCTGGAATACTGCTGATAGTTGCCCAGAGCTTGCCGGCCTCAAGACCCACGCCGGTCGCGGGAACGCGGTACCACCGCGCTGAAAGCCAACACTGTCCCAGGGGACTCCGATTGCGGCCGCAGTCAAGCGCGTCGCCACGCAACTGTCCCTCCGTCGATGGGAAACGTGCTGGTCAGCCAGGCTGCCTGCTCTGGTCTGGCCACTGTCAGGGCGTCGCGTGGCCATCATCGGTCTCCCAGTTGCTCAGCGACGTCGCGAATCCGAGCGACGGAGTCCGCTTGACATAGGGCCGCCGCGGACAAACGCGCATGGCGTTCGGCGAGGCGGTCGACGTCGTCGCGTTCGAGAAAAACGGCTCCGCACGGCGTCTCCGCATAGCCCACGGCCGAATACGGCTCCCCCATCACGAGAACGTCGAAGCACCCTTCCGGTGAGGCGTGGGCCCCGGCAGCCCATGGAAGAACCACGACGGTGATGTCGTTACGGTCCGCCACGTCCGCGAGATGAAGCAGCTGGTCGAACATGATCTTGTGGTCGCCGACCAACCGGTGGAGCACCGACTCGTCCAGGACGACGTGCAGACGGGGCGGGGTAGCGCGTTCAAGGATCCTTTGACGGGCGAGTCGAACCCCCAGCCATCGATCGATGTCCCCCTTGGGTCGGCCGTGGTCGCTGGCCTGCATGACCGCCTCGGCATAAGGCGCAGTCTGCAGCAGCCCGGGTATGACGAGCGCCTGAAACGACCTGATCTCAGCCGCACGTTCCTCAAGCCATACCAGGTTCATCAGCGACTCCAGCTCGCCTTCGCGGTAGCGGTCCCACCACCCGGTTTGCCACGCGTCCTTGGCCAGCTTTAGCAGTGCTGCCCGTCGGTCGGGGTCGGAGACGCGGCAGAGGTCAACGTAGGCGAGAACCTCCGGTACCCGGGCCGGATGTACGCCGGACTCCATGCGGCTGATCGATGAGGGGTCTCGTTGTACATATGAAGCCACGTCTTTCAAGGTCAGACCGACTTCTTCGCGAAGCTCACGAAGCTGCTGGCCTAACCACTGCGACCGCAGTGTGGGCCCGCGCTTGGTAGCCATGTGTCGCACCTCCTCCCGCCTCCCAAGTGGCGCTCGGGATCGCCTCCACGCGGTACTCCACGATCGATCGAATCGGCACGACCGGGTGAGATGGCGTGTGATCGTTCCATAAGCCGCACTCGCGTTTGGGGCACCGGCCACCTCGCGGCAGAAGAAACGACCGGGGCACGTATGGGTGCCCCGGTCGCTCCTCGCCCGCCCACAGTGAGGCGGGCGACGTACAAGTGTCCTGCGAACGTCCGGCATCTCGGCTAATGATCATTTCGCCCCCTTCGGTACCAGCATCGGGTGCAAGTTCCGGGTTTCGGGGTACTGCCTTCACCAACTGTGACACTCAACGACTGGAAATCGCAACGGTGCGTAATGGAAAAATATGTCAAGCACAAGTTTGCACATGTCAATCTTGTAATCCGCTAGGCTTCCGGCGTTCGCCGAGAGGGAAGGCGTACCACGACGTGACACACCCGCATTATTCGGTCATCGCCGACTGCGTCGGGCGGCCACCGGCGGCCTTCCGAGGCCCCGGCCTTCGGAACGGCAGGAGGTCGGCGCGCCTCGGCTCCCAGCATGGCTCGGCTGTCCACATGTCCCTAAAGCAAGCAGGTTCAGTTCCGCTGTGTCCGCAACCTCAGCTGCGTGCACAACCTCATCATGTAGGAGAGTCATGATCGCGGATGAACATCCAACGGTCGCCGCGTCGCCGACACCGGTCGCGTGGCACATCAGTACATTCAGCGCCAACGGAGGAGGAGGCTGCGTAGAGGCCGGACCTCTTGCCGACCGCACCGGACGTATCGCCGTACGACACAGTCGCCGCCCAGGGGAGGCTGTCATCGTCTATACACGGGCAGAGTGGGACGCCTTTCTCGCAGGAGTACGCAACGATGAGTTCGACTTCCCTGAAGCTTCCTGACGCGTAGCATGCCGTGTCCCACGCGCTCGACCCAACCGCGAGCGAACCAAGCCACGGACCGAGGGCCTCACCGCTTAGGTGCGGCCCTCGAACGGCAGCGACGACTGCAGAGCAGCCGGGCCGCGGAGCGACAGCGTCGCGTAAGGCGGTGACGACGGTGAGCAGGTGGGGGAGGAAGCAGGCTGAGACGTGGGTAAGCGTACGAGCACGGTGACGTAGCGAGAGGCATCTGGGCGTCAGAGCGTCACCCGGTCAAGCTCCGCCGTGGTGCGTGCGGAGCCGGTAATCTCTGCGAGTTGGCGCGCCTCGTCCAGGATGGCGCCCGCTTGGTCGTGTTGACCGAGCTGGACGAGGGCGACGGCAAGGCGGGCAAGGTACTGGCCCCGGTCGCGCCGGAATGTGGGCGGACGATCTGCGATCGCCCGGGTGAACATGTGGATCGCGATGGAGTACAGACCAAGATCCCGATAACACATCGCTCTTTGGATCTCGAGCCTGGTGGGGGTCTGGTAGTAGATCCACGGTGGGACTCTGTCCGGGTTGGCGGCCGCCAGTTCGGACAGGCGTACCGCCTCGTCGAGGGCTCTCTCGGTGCTGTCGCGGTCTCCGGTCAGAGCATGGCCACGGGCCAGCCGCTGCGCGGCTAGAGCCCGAACGCCGGGCGATGCGGTGACCATTCGGTAGGAGGCGCGGCTGAGAGCCAGACAGCGGCGCACATCACCGACACCCCACGCGGCGTTTGCTCGCATGCTGAGTACCGAAGCGACCATGTCGTCGTCGTGGGCTTCATGTCCTACGTCGAGGGCATGGGCATACCACTGCTCGCTCGCGGCGCGATCGCCGGGTCCTGGTACAGCCAGCCGCAGAACTGCGCCCATTGAGCCTTCAGCGACAACAGGTTCTCGTGAAGCAGACCGTCCGCCTCAGCCCTGAGCGCCGCCACGATCGGTACCTGGTGAGGACAGGCGCCAGCACCGCGCGAGCGCCGGCATGATCTTCGGCCGACCGGAGCTGGCTCAGCTCGTTGGTCAAGTAGGCGTGCATGGCGACGTCGGGACGCACCGATCCGGTCATCGCGGCGGCAGCCCGGTCTTCGAAGCCCCAATCGGGAAGACGGTTCACGGCCAGCACATCCCGGGACTGGACGGCGAGCGTCGCGGACCGTTCGGTCGAATCGTCTGGTCCGGCGAGACCGTGCGCGTCGAGACGGGTGGCGTCCTCCATGTCCCGTACCGCGATCCACACCCTGCGGAACTCCTCGCTATTGCCGTCGAGGGCTTCCACGACGAGCTCCAATGGTCCCCAATTCGGGGTCTTCGCACACCGCAGCACGGTATGCACGGTCGCGTGGCTGATCGAGTGCCCGGTACGGCGAGCGATCTCCCGCATACTTGGCTCGCCGCCGACGCGGTAGAGACGCTGCAGTTGGTGCCTGGGCCGGTCAAGCGGATGGTCAGACGGGCGGTGGCCGAAGCCCGACACAGTCATGCGCACTGCTCCCTTGATCGCAAACGCACCTTCGCGGTTGGGACCGTCGACAACAGTGTGCACCCGGTGGGCCCGCGTACCGAGACCGTCCGCGTCTAGCAACGTCGAGCGCGGTAAGGATCTGTAAGAAGGCGTCCATCCGCGGCTGTAGTCGTCTGATGTCGTCGGTGCGGCATGTCGCGGCACCACACTGGAGCCAGCGCGCGCGAAGCCGCTCATGACCGACACGGGCTTTGGTTGTTTGTTGCATGGGCCCAGGCTGAAAGCGAGTAGATGAACATGAATGCCATGAGCCAATCCGGCGGCATGCTCGACGCGGTCGAACTGATGGACAGCAGCTGCCTGCTCGCCGACACCTGGCAGCAACCGCCGCGGTGGGAGCACCCGTCGCGGCGCAGCTTCTGGCACTCCCTCGACGCGGCCGAGCGGGACACGCTGGTGGCCTGCGCGCAGGAAAGGATCTTCTGGGCCGGTTCCACATTGTGCCGACAGGACCACTCCACGACCGAGGTCATGGTGATCAGGTCGGGATGGACGAAGGTCAGCGTGCGGGTCGATCAGCACGACCGGATCATCGCGCTACGAGGACCCGGCGACGTTGTCGGTGAGCGGGCGACCCTGTCGGCGGCACCCCGATCGGCGACAGTTGTCGCCCTCGACGACGTCTGCGCCCTGGTGGTTCCGGCCGATCGGTTCCACGCCGTTCTCGACGACCACCCGCGGATCATCGAGGTCCTCAGGCGGCAGGAGTACGAGCGGCTGGCCGAGGACGCCGATGGCCTGTTAGCCCCTGAACGGGGTGACGCGCAGCGTCGCCTTGCCAGCCTGCTCCTCGAGTTGGCTCTGCGGCGGGGCGGCTACGAACAGGACGGTTCGGTCACCCTCAGCCTGCCGGTGTCATCCGAGGAGCTCGCCGAATGGGTCGATGCTCGCCCCGACGCGGTGGGCTGGTATCTCAACTCGTGGCGCCGGCACGGCATCGTCGCCACTACCCCTCGCCACCTGACGATCGTCGATGCCGCCGCGCTGGAGAAGATCTGCCATGAGGCGGCTGTGCGGCCCCCTGTTCCCGTCTGGACCGGGTCCGAGGCGCACGCGCTGCCGAGGGCACCGCTGAACTGCTCGATCTTTGCCACCGACGTCGCCGGGTTCGGTGATCCCCGCCGCGACGACGACGATCGCCGCATTGTCCGGGAGGCGCTGTACCGGATCCTCCGTGACGTGTTCGACGCCTCGGGTGTGCCCTGGGCGAACTGTGTGCACGAGGACCGTGGCGACGGCACGGTCACCGTGGTTCCGCCCACGGTGCCGACGGTGTCGCTCGTCGATCCGTTGGTCGCGCTGCTGGCCGCCAGGCTCAAGCGGTACAACCGCCGGGCCGGTGATGCGGTCCGGATCCAACTGCGGGCGGCCCTGCATGTGGGACCCGTTTCGGCCGACCCGCAGGGGCTGCACGGCCAGTCCCTCATTCACGCCGCGCGGATGCTGGAGGCCCGGATACTCAAGGAGACCCTGGCGACCACCTGCGCCGACCTCGCCTTCGTCGCCTCCGCCCACGTCTACGACACTGTCATCCGGCACGCCACAGGGCTGGTCGAGCCGACCGCCTATCGGCGGATCCGGATGCGGGTGAAGGAGTCGATGATCACAAGTTGGATGCACCTGGCCGGAGCGCAGCAGTGAACCGGGAATGCCGTCACCACCGGTCCCGCACCCCGCGATCAACGTGTTGGTGGTCGGTATGGAGGCAGGGCCAGGTCTCGCCGTTCGGTGTGGTCACGACGTCGGTTCCGGCGCATCGGGGACACACCAGTGACGGTTCGGCCCCAGCCGCATCGGCGTCTCGTCCGGTGGTCCGGGCCAGCGTCGCCAGCAGGGCGAGCACGAGTGCGAACGACGGCAACGCGATGGCCAGGAAGAGCGCCCAGGAGTACAACTCGTCAAGGTCCTGGCCGATCCGGAACTCGCTCATGGGTGGAGGCGGGCGGAGATGTCTGACGCCGAACTGACGACGCTCTCCCGGTACCTCGGCGACGAGGCGGCCGCCGTCGAGGTGGTCCGGTGCGGGCACGAACGGGGGTGGACCCCACGCGTGCCTGCTCGACCATGGAGGGCACAGGGCCACACGGAAGCCAGCCTCGCGCTGTTGAACATCACCAGCTCCACGGGGGTTCGAAAGGTAGTCCTGAAGATAGCTCCGCCGGTGCCGGGGCCGCAGCCACACGGGCATCTTGCCGATCCGTACAAGGCCGCTGCTGACGACTGCCCGCCCGCGTTCCGCCCCCACCTGGTCGTCGAGGCCGAGCCACCATGGACGATGGCCAACGGCGGTGTGCTCACGTTCCAGAAGCTTGCCGGCGATGACGTACGGGCCTGCCGATCCCTGGATCAGCTACCGCACCGGGATCTGCTCGCGGTCGGCAGGCTCGTGACGAGAGCGTTGCTGCTGGACTGGAACGACGGCAAGCTCCGCTCAACGCGGCGTGTTCGGCGGACAGCCACCGACGTTCGCGGACTTCATCCGCCAGAGCGTCGGCGGCGCACTGTCCTCGCGCGGCTCGGTCTACCGGTGGGCCGAGGCCCGGGACCTGCTCGCCGAGCATGCGAGGTCGATCAGATTCCGGGACGGCGTCGTCTGCCCCAACCCGCTGTATCTGGCCAATGCCGATTCGCCGGCCGGCCGTCATCGGCTCGACGTGCTGACCGGGAGAAGCCACGGCGATCTCCACCTCGGCAACGTCCTGATCCCCGACATCGGCGGTCTGCAACCGACTGTCGACCGCTTCCAGCTTGTCGATCTGGACACCTACCAACCGCACGGGCCGCTGACCACCGACCCGGTGTTCTTCCTGTTGTCCGGGGTCGCGCACTGCCTTACCAACGTTCCTGCCCACCGGTGGGACGCGGTGCGCAGCGCGGTGCTGCGCCCGACTCAAGCTGGTTCCAGCGACCCGCCTTTCGACCTTGTCAGCTCGGTGTCCGCCGCCACCACCCGGACGATCCGCGACCTCGACGACGGTCTGACCGGAGACTGGACGATCCAGTTCCTGCTCTCCACGCTGGCCGGCGCGCTCACCTTCACGGCGTTCTGCAACCTTGGCCCCCGACGGCGGGCATGGTTCTTTCGGCTGGCCGCGGAGTGCGGCCGCGTCCTGCTCTACATGCTGAACGAAGCCGTCCCCGACGACGCAGTCTCGGTGGATGACCTGTTCCCCGGCCCGTTGGCCGCCGTGTCCCAACCGGATGTTCGCGAGGCGCGTCTGCTCCCGGCGGCGGACGTGGATCGGTTGATCACGCAGATCTGGACTCTTCCGGCCAACAGCGAGGAGACGGACCGGTTGTTCAGGCAGGCGTACTCCGAGATCCGGCACTCGCTCGACGCGCGCTCGGTGGTTGCCGTTCTTTGCCAGCTGCATCAGGACGCCAGCAGACTGCTCGGTCCCCGCGCGAACCTCCCTGTTCCTCCTGCACAACCTGGGCTACTGGACGTTCCAGGCCCAGGGCTATTGCGTTCTCGCGGTGCTGGTCACGGCGTTGATTAGGTGGTCGGGGCGGCGGTTGGCGCGTCTGGTGGCGCGGGCGATGTTGGGTTCGCCGTTGCTGCGGTGGTAGCCGATGGCGGTGTTACGCAGCACTGCGGCCACGGCGGGGCCGGTGCCGGTGCGGGCCTGGTGGGCGTCCTCGTCGAGGGTCACATCCCGCACCCAGTGGAGCCGGTTTTCGATGTGCCACTCGCGTCTGACCCAGTCGCCCAGCTGCTCGGGTTGAGCCTGGCCGGCCGGCAGGGTCACGATCAGGTAGGCCGTCTCGCGGGTGGTCTTCTCACCAGCGGTGCGAGTGCGGGTGATCCGCACTGCCTGCTGCGCGTGTGGGAATCCCAGCCCGCCGGGTGTGGCCACGGTCAGCGCCTTCACGGTGCGGGTCTCCCGACGGCCATGACCGCGGTGACGAGTGCGGTGCCCGACCGGGACCCGCGCCCACGGGAGGTGCTTGAGCAGGGCATGCAGGGTCGGCTGGTTCGCCTTCACCGTGACCATCAGCTGCCCGCCACGGGCGTGCACGGCGTGGGTATGGCCGACCTGGGCGTGCAGCGCGTCGGCGACGATGATCGTGCCGGCCAGACTGCCGAGCTGGGCTTGCAGTTGGTCCAGTAGCGGGGTGAAGGCGGGGATCTCGTTCGACTTCGCGGCGATGCACACCTGGGCCAGCACGATGCCAGAGACGGTGTCGTACGCCGCCAGCAGGTGTACCTGCCGCCCATCCGGTAGCCGCGCGCCGCGCAGCAGTTTGCCATCCACAGCGATGACCACCCGGTCCTTGCGCCCGGATGCGGCTGGCTGGGAAGGCACGCGGTGGCGTAGCCAACCCGTCAGCACCGCCTGCAGCACCTGCGCGTCGATGCGGATCAGGAACCGCCACACCGTGCTGCCCACCGGGATGCGGCCGGTGAAGCCGAGCCGGCGGCGGGCCGGCTCGTCCAGGTCGGCTGCCCAGTCCGCGATCGCGGCGAACGTGGTGGCTCCGGCCAGCACCGCGCACACCGCCACGGCGAGCAGGCTGGCCAGCCGGTAGCGCACTCCACGTCGATGCCGCGGATCGGGAACCGCGGCCAGGGCGTGCAGCAGATTCTGCCGCTCATCCTCTCCCAGGCCAGCGGGTACGTCGATGCCGGCGGTCGGGTTGGGGCGGACAGCGTCGATCAGCGAGGATGACATCAGCGGGTGTGGTCCTTGCTCGGAGTCGTGAGGGTCTCAGCAACTCCATGATCACCGAGGCAGCCACACCCGCCTCACAGCCCCTGGCCACCCCTGGCCGTCCACACAGTCCCCAGGTCAACCACTTACTCCCGGACTATGCAATCGCCCTGGTTCCAGGCCGGCCGCGATCGGTGTGGTCGGGCTCTACGAGCAGGCGTGGCAAGGGCGGACTGCCACGCTGGGAGCAGATCACGCGGATACACGCAAGAGCTACCGCTGCGCCAGAGATGGACTTCTGCTGGCTGCGGCCGACCGACAGCGCGAAACCCAAGGCGATCGGACGTCGGAGACTCGACCCTCAGTCTGACTCCTCCGGTCCCGGACCGGGCAACATCTGATGCGCGGCGGTGATCAGCTCGTCGTATGTGAGCACCGCGGTGCCGCTGGAGAACGTGTTCAGCAGCCGGATCTCCTCCCATGCCCGCCACCGTGGTGTCACGGGCTGCTTGGAGCGTGCCTGTGGGATGCCATTTCAAGAATCGAGCTGTTATCTGCGATCCGGGTGCTCAGCGGCTGAAGGATCAGGGTGGAATGGCGGTCACGGAGGCCGCACGTGCCGCGTCCCGCCCGCGGATACTCGCTGTCGCGTTGAGGTCGATCAGGGTTGCGTCGCCCCACTCGACGTCGCACGTGCGCCTTGTCCACATTGGTGCAACAGGGCGCACGGCTTGGATCTGAACGATTCAGGCCGCGTGGCGGTACTCGTGGATCAGCCCGCCGAGGACGTCAACGCGTTCGATGGGCCTATTCGGACCGGTCGCCGTCTGCAGCCATCGGCTCGCCGGGATCGGTGCCTGCAGGTTGATGCCACGATGCGGCCGCGCGGTGTTGTAGTGCTCCAGGTAGGTGGCCAACACGCGCTGCAGGTGCTGACCGTTCCAGATCAACGTCCAATCCAGACACTCGCCACGAACGGTGCGCACCCAGCGTTCGGCGTGGGCGTTGGCCTTGGGCGCGCGCGGCGGAATCTTCACTACCTCGATCCCCGCAGCGGCGAAAACGGCGTCGAACGCGCCGGTGAACTTGGCGTCGCGGTCGCGGACCAACATCCGGAACCGGTCGGCGTGCTCGCCAAGATCCATCAGCAGGTTCCTCGCCGCCTGGATGACCCAGGCGGCGGTGGGGTTGGCGGTGATCCCGGCCAGGTGCACGCGGCGCCGCTCCAGCTCAATGATGAACAGCACATACAGCCGGGTCAGGCCCACCGTCTCGACCGTGAAGAAATCGCAACCGAGCATCCCGCCGGCCTGGGCGCGCAGGAACGCGGTCCAAGTCGGCCCGCCGCGGCGCGGTGCCGGGCCCAGCCGGTGCCGGCGGAGGATCCGGCGCACCGACGTCGCCGACACCTGCACATTCAGTCTGCGGCACTCCCCAACGATCCTGACGTAGCCCCATCGCGGATTCTCCCTCGCCATGCGAACCACCAGGTCGACCACTTCCGTCGGCAGACCTGCCCGGACCCGCCCGGTACGCGGATACGTCCACCGGCGGGCCACCACCTGCCGATGCCAGCGAAGCAGCGTTGACGGCGTGACCATGAACACCGCCCACCGCTCCCGCGGCAGCAGCTTCGCCAATGTGGCCAGCACCATCCGATCGGACGGTGCATAGCGCGGCCGGGTGACCTGACGGCGCACCACCATCAGCTGGTGCCGCAGCACCGCGATTTCTACGTCCTTCGAATCCGGCGCAGAACCGAGGCCAACCAGCCCCAGGACACGGCGGACGATCAGGAAAGCCAGCGTACGCACCACCACGACCGTTAGCCTGCCATGACGGCATCGGTGCAGGTCACAGCCCTGACCCCGAGCTGGCACCCCTCACGACAACCCGGCCCGCAAGGTGGCCAAGCCCCGGCGGCTGCCCAGCACCCGCCGGGCGGTGCCCGACAGCCGCCTCGCGGAGAGCAACCGGGTCGCGGCCAGCACGGGCAACGACCCCGCGCTGGACAGCCTGCTGCTGCGGCTGCACACCGAGACCGCCTGCCGCCGTGGCGGGGCGCTTGCCCTGCGGCCGGCCGACCTGGACCCGGACCAGTGCCTGATCCTGCTGCGCGAGAAGGGCGGCACGGTGCGCTGGCAGCCGGTCTCGCCCACCCTGATGGCCCACCTGCAGCAGCACACCCAGGATCGGCGCGCCCCATCGGCGGGACAGCTGCTGCGCTACCGGGATGGTCAGCCGATCACCTCGCGGCGCTACGACCACCTGTGGGTGCGGATCGGCCAGCACCTGCCGTGGGTGGCCGTCCAGCAGGTCAGCACCCACTGGCTGCGGCACACCACGCTCACCTGGGTGGAACGCACGTTCGGCTACGGTGTGGCCCGCGCCTACGCCGGCCACATCGAGGGTGGCAGCGACGCCGGTACCACCACGACCTACATCCGCGCCAGCATCCAGGAATTCGCGTACGCTCTAGCGGCCCTCACGAGCGAACCACACCCTCTCGCACCCGAGCCGGCCGGGTGGTACCGAACCGCAGGATCTCAACCCGGGCCAGCGGATCACCGCGCCGAGCGCGGTGGGCCCACACCTCACCGACGTCCACGCCGATAGCCGCCTTCCAACCACGCGCCCAACGATGCAACCTACCAACACCCGCCGACCCACGAGGCAGACCACCATGTCTGTCACGTAGACCGGCCGCCGAACCACAACTGCGGACCTCG
>WNFU01012418.1_pt1 | contig 14883 bp, 13 predicted proteins | sample 5400121 | NCBI WGS metagenome assembly WNFU01 (sample SAMN13153360, study PRJNA577476) | soil metagenome | isolation source: 100 cm soil or saprolite under grassland replicate 1 | place: USA:California | collected 2016-06-15
TCGTGGGCATTAAGCCTGAGGCGAAGTTTGTACTTGCGCTTGCTTACGATTATGGTTGGACCACAAACGTTCCTATCGAATACTTCCTCAACGAAGACTCGCTCTTCGCGTGGTCGCACGACGGCGAACCGATTCCGCCTGAACATGGTGGGCCCGTCCGTTTAATCATTCCACAACTCTACGCCTGGAAGTCAGCCAAGTGGGTCAAAGGTGTGCGCTTCCTGGAACAAGATCAGGCCGGCTACTGGGAAGAGGGCGGCTATCACATGCGCGGCAATCCCTGGGGACCGGGCGATGGTGAGCGATTCCGCTGGGGCTAGAAAATTGCGGACGTCAGCGCTAAAATCAAGATTCGATATTACGTAAGGAAGCGAGTCGCGATGAATTTCCTGCAATATGAATTTGATGCTGGGCCGGGCGACATCATACAGGTAAATCTTGACCGGCAAGCTAACGTCAGGCTGCTGGACTGGAATAACTTCCAAAAATACCGCAACGGCCAACAACATACTTACTATGGAGGCCACGCCACAACGTCACGAATTAATCTTCGCCCGCCACATCAGGGGCATTGGTATGTAGTGGTTGATCTTGGTGGCTACTCAGGCCAGGTTCGAGCTTCCGCGGTTAAATTAGCCGCCTAAGATGGAATCTTCTGAAAGTAAAACAACCGACTCTGCGTCCTTACCACCAGTCGAGGTTAGGCGAGGTGCTTTTGCCCAACTCACCATCTACGAAGTTGCGGAGTACGAACTTGAAATCCTTGAACACGGCTCACCTGATTCTATTTACCTCAATTTTGCGATCTTTCTCCTATCCATAGCGGTTTCTTTCTTAGTGAGCCTGGTAACAGCAGACGTCTCAACCCGCGTCTTCATCGTCTTCGTATCCATAACAGTTATTGGACTTCTCCTGGGTATATTTCTTCTGATTCTTTGGTTCAGGACCCGCAAGTCAGTTTCAATCTTAGTGAAAAAAATTAGAAACAGACTACCTCCTGTAGAGGCTTTTCAATTGTCTCCTGCTGAAGCAGCAGATGTGGTCGGCGAGATAAGCGAAGAACGAGCAAGAGAGTTGCTCGACCTCATGGAAGCTGAGGAGATCCCACGCAAGCGTGACAAATTGCCTTAGCACTCAAGTGTTGTCGTCGTTACGCCAAGAACCTTGAACTCCGTTATCACTCCCAAAGACGCCGCTGCCGTCATTCTCCTTCGTCACAACACCAACCCACGCGATCCGGAAGTTTTTTTGGTTCGCCGCAGTGAAAAGCTCGCGTTCCTCGGTGGGTTTCACGCGTTTCCCGGTGGCCAGTTTGACGAGATGGACGCAGAAGCCCCGGTCGAAAACTGCCCTAATGCGGAAACACGCGTCGCCATTAGTTGCGCCGCGCGGGAATTGTTTGAGGAGATGACGCCGGCGATTTCACTTTCGTGGGCCGCTGGGTAACTCCTCCATTCAGCGCGCGGCGTTTCGATACCTGGTTCTTTCTCGTTAACAGTCCTCGGAAACAGCACGCTTACGTGAGCGGTGACGCGGAACTCGCCAGTGGCGAATGGATCGCTGCAGGCGCGGCATTGGCGCGCTGGCAGCGCTCCGAAATACTCGCCGTGCCGCCAGTTCTGCATGCTTTGAAAACATTGGCAGACGGACTGACTGACGATCTTGATAAAAGATTTCTTGCATCGCCAAACGCCCTCCGTCAGCCGGTGCGCCGTATTGAGTTTCGGCCAAACTACATCTGCTTTCCCGTGCGCACTCCGACCAGGCCTCCAGCTACGCACACTAACTGTTATCTCATCTACAACTCCGCAGAGCTGCTCATCATCGATCCTGGTTCGGCTTACGAAGATGAGCAACAAGCTCTTGCTGCATGTGTTGATTCGCTGGTTGCCGAAGGTAGAAGCGTCAGGGAAATAATTTTGACTCACATGCATCCGGATCATGTCGGGGGAGTGAATGCGCTACGAGCTCACTTGGGTGAATCAGTAAGAGTCGCCGCTCACCGTCTAACCGCCGAACCGCTCGCAGGCAGCGTAAGCGTGGATCGACAAATTGAAGATGATGAAGTAATCCGTTTGGAGGGTTCGCCTGAAATTGCTTTAAGAGCGATGCATACGCCCGGTCACGCGCGCGGTCATCTTTGTTTCTATGAGGAGCGCACCGGGACGCTGATCTCGGGCGACAACATCGTGGGTCTTGGTTCAGTTCTAATCGATCCGCCGGAAGGAAACATGCGCGAGTATCTGCAATCACTTGAGCGCATGCGAGCGCTGCTGAACGTTTCAGTCATCTTTGGCGGCCACGGCCCAGCCATCGCGAATCCTTATTCGAAGCTGGGAGAATACATTGACCACCGGCTGGAACGTGAACAGAATATTCTCCAGGCTGTCCGCGAGGGCGCGGTCTCACCGAAAGAAATCGTCGCGCGCGTCTACACGGATGTCTCGCCCAAGGCTCACGCGCTGGCCGAGCGCGCAGTGCTTGCCCATCTGGAGAAACTTGTCGACGAGAAGCGGGTACGGAAAACGCGGGAAGGGCTGTTCGTTTTGGTTAAGTAAATCAAGCCACTACCTCTTCTACTCGCAGTCGCGTAAGATATTCCCATCTCCCGTCCATATTCCGAACTAAGCGCAGGGGTTCTATGAGCAGTCCAAAGCCTTCAGGTGAACTAGTCAAAACTCTCGGTGAACTTAAGCAGAGCGGCTACAAGAGCGTTCCTGTTAAAGACGAACTGCGCGCGAACCTGGTCAGGAAACTGCGCACCGGTGAGAAACTCTTCCGCGGAATTGTGGGTTATGACGAAACAGTCATTCCCCAACTCGTCAATGCAATTCTTGCCAGACACAATGTGATCCTGCTTGGGCTTCGAGGGCAGGCCAAGAGCCGCATCATTCGCCAGCTCACGGAACTCCTGGACGATCAGATTCCGATCATTGCGGGCTCTGAAGTAAACGACGATCCCTTCAAACCGATATCTGCTTATGGTCGCCAGACGCTCGCGATACACGGCGACTTAACACACCTCGACTGGATTGCTCGCGATTCGCGTTTTGTAGAGAAGCTGGCCACGCCGGACGTCACTATTGCCGACATTATCGGTGATGTAGATCCGATCAAAGCCGCCAAGGGCGGACATCTTCTGAGCGACGAGCTGACGATTCATTATGGCCTTTTGCCGCGCGCCAACCGCGGTATTTTTGCCATCAATGAGTTGCCGGATCTCGCCGGTAAGATTCAGGTCGGACTGTTCAACATCATGCAGGAAGGCGACGTGCAAATTAAGGGGTACCCGGTGCGCCTGCCGCTTGATGTAATGCTTATTTTCTCAGCGAATCCGGAAGACTATACCGCCCGCGGAAAAATCATCACACCGCTGAAGGATCGTATCGGCACCGAAATCATGACTCACTATCCGGCCCAACTTCAGACCGCGGTTGAGATCACTCGTCAGGAAGCGTGGGTCAGCCGCAGTGGTCTGGTGCCAACAGATGGTTCGCAACCGCGTTTGCACATTCCGGAGTTCATTCGCGAGCTGGTCGAACAAATTGCCTTTGAAGCACGTGAGGACGATAGGGTTGATAAGCATTCCGGAGTCTCGCAGCGCATGCCGATCACTGTAATTGAGTCGGTACTTTCAAATGCCGAGCGGCGGGCGCTGCTTACCGGGGAAGAAGAGGTTGTGCCGCGCATCTCTGACGTATACGCGGCTATTCCTTCGATGACGGGAAAGATGGAACTTGAATATGAGGGCGAACAGATCGGCGCTAACCGCATCGCGAAGGATTTAATTAAACGCGCGGCAGGCGAAGTATTTGAAGGCTACTTCGTGGGCATTGACTTCGCCCCGACGGTGCAATGGTTTGATCAGGGAAACAATCTTCGCCTGGCAGATACTGCTGCAGCCGACGAATGCAGGACGTTGTTGGAAGCTGTGCCGGAGTTGATTGAGACAGCGGCCATTCCGTTTGAGTTTAAGAAGGGAGACACGGCGCAGTTGGTGGCTGCCTGCGAGTTTGTGCTGGAGGGACTCTACGCTCAGAATAAGATCAGCCGCAACGAAGAGGGCGGCTACACGGCGGTAACTAAGGCGAAGAAAGATCGCCGTGGAATGATCTATGATGATCTGACTGAGACTGGGAAATATAGTTAGGAGAATTTGCCGCGGATTAACGCGGATACACACGGATCAGCAAAACACCTGCGAAACAGTAAAACGCCGCTTAGGAAATGCCGCTTGGAGACTTTCACGATGAAGGAGAACGATAGCGGTCCTAAACATCGGGATTTAACGCAACAGATTATTGGGGTTTTCTATGAGGTCTACAACGAACTGGGACACGGATTTCTTGAGTCGGTTTACGAGGCGGCATTTGAGATAGCTCTTACATCGAAAGGCCTTTCCGTACTGAGGCAGATCGAGGTGCCAGTCTGTTCCGTGGCAAGAAGATAGGAGACTTTACGGCCGACATGCTCGTGGACAAGTGCGTCCTGTTAGAACTCAAAGCCGGTCGCGCACTTGATTCTGCGCACGCAGCGCAGCTCCTTAACTACCTTCGCGCTACCGAGATTGAGGTTGGCATGTTATTTAGTTTTGGACTCAAGCCTGAATTCAAGCGGCTGGCTTTCGACAATGCGCGCAAACAACGAGGAGAACATTTGCGCCTATTGGACAGCCTATTGTGCGTCGATCAGAAGAGGCTCGATGACGAATCCGGATGAATATTTCAAAGCCTAAGAACTCTTTCTGATCTGCGTTTATCCGCGTTCATCCGCGGCTAGATTATGAAGTTTACGCGCTACTCAAAATTCAAGGGCCTCGACGTTTCCGGAATAAATCTTGGCGACCTGATGGAAGGTCTGTCTGATTCGCTGCTCGACTCCGGCTACGATGACGATTACTACTGGACGCGCCAACGTCGACCGCAAGACACCTCGCTGGACGCGCTAAGGCGCGCGCTGCTGCAGGCGCTGATGGATCAGGGCTTGCTTGACGAACGCCAGATCCAGGAGATGCTCGCCGATAACGAAGGCAAGTTTAAGGGCTCGCTGCTCGAAGAAATGCTAAACCAGTTGATCGAGCGGCTGGTAGAAGAAGGATATCTGAAACTCAGCGAGGAGCCGGCGCCACAAGCCGGGCAGCGACGAGAGCAACCCGGAATGGGCCGACCCGAAATTTCAGAACCTTTGCCGCGCAACGTCAAGTTTGAAGTTACCGAAAAGGGCCTCGACTTTCTCGGCTACAAAACTCTGCGGAACCTGCTCGGCAGTTTGGGCAAGAGTTCGCTGGGCCGTCACGATACAGCACATCTTTCGACCGGCGTGGAAGCTGCGGCGGCCAGCAAGCTTTACGAGTTTGGCGACACGATCAATCTCGACGTGAATACAACCCTGCTTTCGGCGATCCAACGCGAGGGATTAACAGTCCCACTTAATCTCGAATACAGCGACTTGCACGTTCATCAGTGTGACTATCAATCGTCATGCGCAACGGTGGTCATGCTGGACTGTTCCCATTCAATGATTCTCTATGGCGAAGATCGTTTTACGCCGGCGAAGAAAGTCGCATTGGCACTGGCGCATTTGATTCGTACGCAGTATCCGGGCGACTCGCTCAAGATCGTACTTTTTCATGATTCCGCGGAAGAGTTGCCGCTGGCCAAACTCGCGACCACGCAGGTCGGTCCATATCACACCAATACCGCAGAAGGACTGCGGCTCGCCCGCCGCTTGCTGCAGTCGCAGCGCAAAGAAATGAAGCAGATCGTGATGGTTACTGACGGAAAACCGACGGCCTGTTTTGTTGAAGGTGCAGGACAGCCAGTCTTGTCTGTCCCCTCGGGACGGCATGTCGATCCGAGTGGCAGGACCGGCAGGAATGCCGGTTCTACTCGCCGTCTTTACAGGAATTCGATGGGTGGCGACCCGTTTGTAATGGAGGCAACCTTCAAAGAGGTCCAGGCTTGTCGGAAAGCCGGTATAATGATCAATACCTTCATGTTGGCGAGCGACTATTATCTGGTGGAGTTCGTGAAGCAGATGACGGCGATGACAAACGGCAAGGCTTACTTTGCTAACCCCGCAAACCTGAAGAACTCGAAATCTCCACGGCGAACGGCTGCTGTGGCCCGCTTAGCGGCTGAATACAACTGATGGAATTCGTAACCCCCAAACCCGCGTTCTCTCCGCGTGGACGCCGCCTTAGCCCATATCTGGTTCTCGGTGCCGGCCTGCTCTTCACGTTTATCGTTTCTTACCGACAGCAGTGGTCCGCTTACATTCTCGCTGGCGGAATATTCATCAGCATTCTCTTCTTTGCTGCGATACGCTCGCAAATGCGCGCGCGCGACGAGGCTGAACGCTCGGAAGCAGAAGTGCGCGCCTCGGCAGCAACCATGCAAAAGATTCTCGAGGAGCGTGAGCGCGCGGAGGCAGCAGTCAAAGAGAGTGAGGAGCGTTACCGCGAATTGGTTGAGAACGCGAACGACATAGTTTTCACGCTCGATCTTGAGGGCAACGTCACTTCGGTTAATAAGGCCGTAGAGTCGATTACCGGTTACACGCAAACCGAACTGCTCGGAATGAACATGTCTGAGTTTCTCACGCCCGGATCTACTCAGAGCGCTCGTAGCATGACTGAGCGCAAATTGGCCGGTGAAGAACGGACTAACTATGAAGTGGACGTACGTGCGAAAGATGGCCGCATCTTCACTTTGGAAATTAGCAGTCGGTTGACCATACATCAGGGGAAACCGGTGGGCGTGCAGGGCGTTGCCCGCGATATCACGACGCGCCGGCATGCAGAAGAGGCCTTGCGACGCGCTGATCAGCGCGCGCTGTCGGAGTATGAGCGGTTGCTGGAAAAGGTCGCAGGCCTCGCCCAGACGTTGGGAACTGCGCGAGACCTGCTGGCGATTTTTCGCGGGCTGCGGGAGTTTACACTTCTTTCCGTTCCCTGCGACGGACTGTTTGTTTCTCTGTACGATCCTGTTCGCGATGTGCGCACCGCGTGCTATGGCTGGGGCGATGGACAGGAGATAGATACCTCAGAGTTGCCGCCGATGCCAGTGACCTTTAGTGGTCCTAACAGCCGGGCCGTCAGAACGAATCAGGTGATCATTACCAACGATTACATGAGTGCGACGCTGGGTCATCCGGCGGTGCTGGTCGGTCCCGACAACGGACTGCGGCCGCAATCGTCGCTCTCCGCGCCTATGGCTGTGATGGGAAGGATCATTGGCACTATCGAAGTGCAGTCATACGAAAAAGCGGCCTATCGTGACGAACATGCAACGGCTATTCGCATGGCCGCAAACCTCACCGCCGTAGCAATTGAAAATGTTCGATTACTCGAGCGCGAAAGTACCGCGAGAGCCAGCGCGGAGGAATCGAACCGCCTGAAGGATGAATTCCTGGCTACGGTCTCTCATGAACTGCGCACCCCACTGACTGCGATCCTTGGTTGGTCACGAATGCTTCAGGGCGAATCACTGGGAAGCGACATGGCCGCTCGCGCGATTGAGACCATCAAACGAAACGCGAAGGCCCAGGCTCAGATCATTGATGACATTCTTGACGTCTCAAGAATCATCACCGGCAACTTATATCTGGAATTGCAGCCGATAGAACTTGCACCCGTATTGGAGTCGGCAATAAATGTGGTGCGCCCGACGGCAGAGGCGAAGGGCATCCAAATTGGCGTTGACTTCGCACCCGAGCCCGCCGCCGTCCCCGGTGACATAAACCGTTTGCAACAAGTTTTTTGGAATCTGCTTTCAAACGCAGTCAAGTTTACACCCGCCGGTGGCAAAGTGATGGTCCACCTTCGTCACGTAAATTCAAAAGTCGAGGTTGAGGTAACTGACACCGGACAGGGGATTACCGCGGAATTCCTGCCGTTCGTTTTTGATAGATTTCGTCAGGCCGATAGCACATCCACGCGGCAACACGGAGGACTGGGACTGGGACTGGCCATCGCCAGACACTTGATTGAGATTCATGGCGGCAGCATTCAAGCGAGGAGCGGCGGCAGCGGCCAGGGTGCCTCGTTTACCGTTGCACTGCCGTTAGCCGGCTCAGTCGTAGATACGCCAGGCGCCTCAGTGACAGCGGCCAGCATTGATGCGGAGGCTGAAAGCAGAGAGCGAATGAAGTCGCAGCAGATATTATCCGGCTTGCACGTCTTAGTCGTCGATGACGATAGAGATACTCTGGACCTGCTTAGCGCCGCTCTCACGCAGCGAAGCGCCAGGGTTACAACAGCGTCGTCCGCAGCTGAGGCCATCAGGGCTCTGAAATTTTTCCGGCCTGACGTATTGATATCTGACATTGCAATGCCGATCGAAGACGGTTACCAACTAATTCAAAAAGTACTCGCACTGAATGTTGTGCCGAGAATTCCGGCGATCGCAATTACCGCGTACGCGAAGCAGGAAGATAAAGAACGCGCTCTGGCGGCAGGCTTTCAACGTTACCTCGCGAAGCCGGTAGAACTCGGAGAATTCATCACAGCCGTGGCTGAAGCAAGTCAAAACCGGGAGTAGACCGTGCTCCGGCGCGGGCGCGCGTCGGGTGATAGTAGCGACCAGGTTATCGTGGCAATAGCGCGAGCATAATTGAGGGCGTTGTCACTCGATAACCCTGGTTCGTTTGATGACGGTCACAATGTCAGAGCCCACAAAGTACACAATCGAAGAACGCGTGCGCTGGGGCGACGTTGACGCTGCGGGCATAATTTTCTACGGCGCGTACATCCGCTTCTTTGAATTTGCCGAAACAGAACTTTTTCGCTCAGTTGGCTTGCCTTACAGCGTTATGTTTGACGAGCTTGACGTGTGGCTGCCGCGTGTTCATCTGGAATGCGATTTTCATCACGCGGCCCGACTCGATGACTTGCTGGAGGTTTCGGTCTATGTCGGGCACGTCGGCAATAAGTCAATGCGTTTGAATTTCGAAGTCCGGCGCAAAGGTGAGGAGTTGTTGATCGCGCACGCTCATTTTGTGCTTGTTTCGGTGCGCCGCGACACGTTTGAAACGGTGTCGATTCCTGACGAGCTGACGGTTCGTCTGGAGCCGTATACGAACACAACAACTTCAGCCGTAGAGAACGCGGACGAGGTGCAAAGGTGCGCTAAGCTTGAACCCTGACGCGAAGTTGTCTTCTCTGCGTACTTTGCGACGTGCTTTGCTTACTTCGCAGTTAAATATTTTTTTAAAAACAATCACCCAGATGAATGAAACTCAGAATAGCACCACGGCTGAAGATCTTGATGAGAGGACAGTAAAGCGCGAACCAATAAAGCAGTTTCGACGTTGGTTCGACGACGCCATCGCCTCTGGATCTCGTTTGCCGGAATCGATGACACTGGCAACGGCGACCAGGGACGGTCGGCCCTCAGCGCGAGTGGTGTTGCTGAAGGAAGTTGATGAACGTGGCTTCGTTTTTTATACCAACTATCGCAGCGCTAAGGCGAAAGAACTGGAGGAGAATCCACGGGCGGCGCTGGTTTTTTACTGGCTTGGGCTTGATCGTCAGGTGAGAGTTGAAGGAACGGTTGAACGCGTCTCTGCACAGGAATCGGATGAATACTTCAAAACGCGTCCACGTGAAAGTCAATTGGGTGCGCTTGCCTCTCCGCAAAGTGAAGTGATCGAAAGTCGCGAGGTTCTGGAGAAGAATTTTCGCAAGCTGGACGAACTTTACCGTGACCGTTTGATAGACCGTCCGGCACATTGGGGCGGCTACCGTTTAAAACCCGAGCGGGTTGAGTTCTGGCAAAACCGCGCGGGCCGGCTGCACGATCGAATTCTTTACGAGCAGCAGACAGATGGAACCTGGACCATTAGCCGTCTTGCTCCGTAGTTTTAGAAACCGCGACCGATGGCGTACTCGACTGAACGAAAAACTCCCTTGCCTGCCGCGGCTCTGCCGCCTGATGTGCGGAAGGTCTATGACGGTCTATGACCTTCCGGCGCAACTTGAATTTTGTCCGGGGCTATGCCCCCAAAATCTCGGGGCGCAGCCCCCGAAGGAGTAAGAAGCATCGCCGGTGGGGCATTGCCGTCACCGCACATCAGATGGCATAGCCGAATGCGATAGGTCCGTAAAAAGACGCTCGCGAACTCAAATCGGTCGCAGCGCGCGTCGCGCTAATTTCTTCTTCAGGTCCACGTAACCCTGTTCGCCGGCGACGAGATCGCCAAGCACTTTCTTGATCCCACGATGTCCCCGCGCAAACTCGATCATTCTTTCCGTGAAAGGCGCGCCCCAGAAGTTTCCGTAGAAGCGCCGGCGCATTTGTGAAGCGCGCCTGAGTTCCCAACCAAAGTCTTTGCGCCAGAGCTTCTCGTATTGCTCCGGCCGGCCTTCAAGAACGGCATCAGCAAAGAGCTCAGCCGATCGGAGCGCGTAGTAGATTCCTTCCCCAGTAACCGGATCCGCAAAACCCGCAGCGTCGCCAAGCAGGGCCCAACCCTCGCCACACGCACGCCGTTTATCCCACGTCTGATCAGCGAGGCCCGGAATTCGCGCCGCGTAACGTTCGGCAGTTGCGCGGAGGCTCTTCACTGTTGCCCGAGCGGCGGGTTCGTCCAGTTTTGCCCAAATCCTCGCTTTACCATTTTCGCGTTGCTGGTAATAACCCAGCATGAATTGCCACAAGAGATCGTCAAGAGCCTTGTGATCAAACGCCTCTTGCGTGGTAGCGATACCAAAGGAGATGTGATCCAAACGCGGAAACGCCCATGCATAACCAACCCAGTTGGGAAGAAACGCAATTACGGTTGGAGCATCGCCTTTCTCAGGCAACGGGGTTCTGTAGCCAAACGCCACTTCCAGGTCCGCAGCCTGCAACGGACCGGCAAGTCTCTTCGCAATGGCGCTGTTGGCCCCGTCCGCTCCAACCAAAATCTTACCTGACCATTCAGATGAGGGGTTCCCCGGTTGATCATTCCCATTCGCACCGCGCAGTGTCCACCCTGACGCGGTCTTTGTAATTCCACGGGCAGTGATTTTTTCAAAGAAGACTTGCGCGCCTGCTTTGACCGCGCGATCGCGTAGATACGAATCAAAGGCAACGCGCGAATAAATTGCAAAGGGTTCGTCGAGCTTTAAGTGAAGACGCTTGCCCGAGGGTGCATACATTTCCAACTCATCAACTGTGCGACCGACAGCGTCCAGCAAATGCGGCCAGGCCTTGAGAGCTTTGGCTGTCACACCGCCACCACAGGCTTTCGGTTCGCCTGCGGGCCGCCCATCAAACAGCGCTACACGTACGCCGCCTTTCGCCAGTCGCTCGGCAGCGAAAGATCCGGCAGGGCCGGCGCCGACTATCAAGACATCAAATTCTTCGCTCAATGTCGCATGCTCTTTGCTCAAATTCAGGCTACATCATAAGTGTGTTACCGGCGACCAGCAATCGTGACCATGCTTCATTCGGGTGATAAAATACGGGCGTTCCCGGTGATTATCGTTTATGTCGATCCGCGTTCTGGATTTCGCGGTGGAAGCAGCACGATGAAGAACGCCAACGCCATTGTTTTTTCGGGTATAGCTCCCCACCCACCGATAATGGTTCCCGAAGTGGGCGGCAGGTCCAGCGGTGAGGTGCGCCGCTCGATCGGTGCAATGGAAGAACTGACCCGGCGCATTATTCGGAGCGGCGCGGAAACGGTGGTGCTCATCTCGCCCCACGCCCCGCTCGACGCACGCGCTTTTGTCGCCTATCACAGTCCGAAGCTCTACGGAGATTTCGCAGACTTTCGCGCGCCCGATACACGCCTTGAATTTGCACTCGATAAGGAATTGCTCGAGGCGATTAGCCAGGCCGCTGACAACGACGATTACGAGATCATTAACCTCAACAACTACAGGTTAGACCACGGTACCGCCGTACCGCTATATTTCCTCGATCGGAATGGCTGGCGCGGTCGAGTAGTTGCCCTCGGTTATAGCTTTCTTTCAAATGAGGACCACTTGAGGTTCGGTGCTTGTGTTCGAAAGGCGGCCGATGTGATTGGACGATCCATTGCGTTGGTTGCAAGCGGGGATTTGAGTCATCGATTGAAACCTGAAGCCCCCGCCGGCTATAACCCGGCTGCCCATCGTTTTGATGAAGAAGTAGTTGACGCCCTCGAGGTCAACTCGCCAAATCAAATCATCCATATCGATCAGGATCTGCGGCGGACGGCAGGAGAGTGTGGCTATCGCTCAATGCTGGTCGCGCTGGGCGCTATTGAAGAGCTACCGCCGACTTGCGAAGTTCTGAATTATGAAGCGCCGTTTGGGGTTGGTTATCTGGTGGCCCAGCTGACCAACGCGAAAGCCACGGGCGAAAACGAAAAAGTCGATAAACCTGCGAATGTTATGGTGGCCGCAAAAGATTCCGACCCGGTTGCTGAATTACCGTCGCTTGCTCGCCAGGCTGTGGAAGCGTTTATCCTGACCGGGAAACAAATCCCTGCCCCGGCGAAAGTTTCTGCCCTTCTTTGCGCACGTGCAGCTTGTTTCGTTTCACTCAAAACTCGTAACGGAGAACTGCGCGGCTGTATTGGAACGATTGAACCGGTGAAGCAATACCTGGCCGAAGAATTAATTGCCAACGCCATTAACGCCGCCACGCGCGATCCCCGATTCGAACCGGTTTCGCCCGGCGAACTGGCGGAGTTGACATATTCAGTTGATATTCTCGGTGCTTCAGAGTCCACTACGTTTGAAGGGTTGGACCCGAAGATCTACGGGGTGATTGTTGAAGACGATTCAGGAAAGCTGCGTGGGTTGTTATTACCGGACATTGCGGGAGTGGAAACAGCCAGGCAGCAGGTGGAAATCGCTGCACGCAAGGCCGGGATCACTCCGGGCACACCTTTGAAGCTTTCGCGCTTTCGCGTGGATCGTTTTCGCGAGCAGTAGGACAGAGACATTCCTGCCTGTCCCCCAGAAAGTCCCTCGAAGCAATCCGTAGGCAGGCAGAGCGGCCTGTTCTACTTAGACGTCCAGGTTCCTGACGTCGAGCGCATTGTCTTCGATGAATTTTCGCCGAGGTTCTACCGCGTCGCCCATTAACACCGTGAAGATCTCATCTGTTTCCACCGCGTCGTCAATCCTCACTTGTAACAAGGTGCGTTTCTCCGGGTTCATGGTTGTTTCCCAGAGCTGCTCGGGGTTCATCTCGCCAAGACCCTTGTAACGCTGAATCGATAAGTCCTTCTTCGCGGCGGCCAGCACTTTCTCGAGCAACGCCTCCCGCGTCGAAATCTCTTCACTGGTTCCATTTGTGCCCGTTATGAAGGGCGGCGCCAGTTTGTCTTCAAGAGTCATGTGGAGTTCGACCGCCTTTTGAAACTCTACGAAGCTTGCAAAATTCCAGTCGATCGCGATATTCAAGCCCGAGGTCGTCGTGGTCTCAATCTCCCACAGACCGTGTTCGTCATCCGTTGTGAGTTCGGTTTTGAAACCTGCTTTAGCCAGCACGCCTTCAACCTTCGCCATCAGGTCGCCGTCTTGAAAGACGTTTCGCAGCGTAGTTCCTTCCTTACGCAGCACGCCCCTCTTTCCGGCAAAAGCCGTTAGCAATGTATCGAGAAGATGCGCATCGCCACCCAGACGCCTCGCGGCACGCTCGCAGTAGCGCTTAAGGTCAACCAGCTTTTCCAATGATTGGGCCAACTCCTTGCCTTCAATATCCTGATTGGCTCCAACTGACTTTACGGTCATGTCGGCGGTGGCCATTCGCATCAAATAGCGGACCATCAAGCTCTCGTCTTTTATGTACTCTTCTTTTTTGCCACGCTTCACCTTGAACAGCGGCGGCTGGGCAACGTAGACATAGCCGCGCTCAACCAGTTCGGCCATTTGCCGATAGAAGAACGTGAGCAGCAGCGTTCTGATGTGGGAGCCATCAACGTCGGCATCAGTCATCAGGATGATCTTGTGATAACGTAGCTTGCTCGCGTCAAAGTCTTCCTTACCGATACCCGTGCCGAGGGCCGTGATGAGCGACTTAATTTCGCTGTGGCCAAGCATCTTATCGAAACGTGCCTTTTCGACGTTGAGAATTTTGCCCTTGAGAGGCAGTATCGCTTGATTTTTGCGATCACGGCCTTGCTTTGCCGAGCCGCCGGCCGAATCGCCCTCAACGATGTAGATTTCTGAGAGAGCAGGGTCGCGCTCCTGACAATCAGCAAGCTTGCCGGGCAGCATTGTTGAGCCGAGGACGCCTTTGCGCACAATCTCGCGGGCTTTTCTCGCCGCTTCCCGGGCCCGCGCCGCATCGACGGATTTACCAACGATCTTGCGCGCCACAGTTGGATTCTGTTCCAGGTATTCAGTCAGTCGCTCATTCAGGAAAGATTCGACCGCGCCCTTCACGTCCGAATTGAGTTTGCCTTTCGTCTGTCCCTCAAACTGAGGCTGTGGCAACTTCACGGAGATCACGGCAACCAAGCCCTCGCGAACATCATCGCCAGTGAGCGAGCTCTTGAAGTTTTTCGCCAGGCCCGACGACTGCGCATAAGCATTGATGGTCCGCGTAAACGCCGAACGAAATCCTGAGAGGTGGGTGCCGCCGTCCACGGTGTTTATGTTGTTGGCAAACGAGTAAACCTTCTCGTCGTAGCCGTCGTTGTATTGAATCGCCACTTCGATCGACAAAGCGTCGCCTTCCTTCTCAAAGTAGAGCGGCTTGTCGTGAAGCGTGGTCTTGTTCTTGTTAAGATGTTTGACGAACTCGGCGATGCCGCCTTTGTAGTAGAACTCATGCGAGCGCTCTGGCTCTTCACGTTCATCCTTGATCGTGATGCGAATGCCCTTGTTGAGAAAAGCCTTTTCTCGTAACCGCTCCGAGAGTTTGTCGAAACTGAAAACTGTATGATCAAAAATTTGAGCAT
>WNFU01016185.1_pt1 | contig 14883 bp, 17 predicted proteins | sample 5400121 | NCBI WGS metagenome assembly WNFU01 (sample SAMN13153360, study PRJNA577476) | soil metagenome | isolation source: 100 cm soil or saprolite under grassland replicate 1 | place: USA:California | collected 2016-06-15
GTTCGAAGGAAATATCTTTGAAACCTATGGAAGCCAGTTCCCTTGAGAACTGCTCTGCAGTTGGAAATCTCTCCATTCCTCGGAGGAGATACTTATAAGCCGATGCATCTCCACGTGTGGCGATCCAACCAATCATTGGTACACACCAATTCATGTATTTAAGGTAGGCAACATAAAGCCACTTCCAGGGAATATTGGATGATTCAAGTACCACAAGCTTACCCCCTGGGCTCAAGACCCGCAGCGCCTCGCGCAGAACTTTTCTACGTTCACAAATTTTGAGTCCAAGCGACATTGAATAAAGGTCTATGCTTTCTGTAGGAATATCAGGCATGGAATGTGCGTCTAGAAGGCGGAACTCAACGAAAGAATTATCCGCAATCAACCTCTTTTGCGCAATGGCAAGCATTTGAGGGCTTATATCGGAGGCGATAATTTTCTGCCCATCAAGAAGATCTTTATTTCTTAAGACGCGCAAGATAATATCCGCCGTGCCAGTTGCGCAATCTAGCAGGTGTGACCAGGATTCTTGAGCAATCATTTGGGCAACCCTTCGTTTCCATAAGCGATGAATACCAAGGCTGAATAAATCGCAGAGCAAGTCGTAGCGGCTGGCGATTCTCCCAAAGACGTCGTCCTGCTGAACATAAAATTCAGCCGCGTTCTCTTCCATTCGCTTCAAATCGAAATTATACCGGTGTAATCGGAGAAATAAGTGCCCCGACCATGAAAGGCATTATCAGAGCTATTTGGAGTTCTCTCTTGAGGAGATAGCCTGCAAAGATGCTACAATCGCGATATGACACAAACCGTAAAACTAAACTCATTCCTAAAACTAGTTCCCTCCTACCGCGACTATGTCTGGGGCGGAGATCGTCTGCGACCCGGGCATAATCCCACGGCCGAAGCCTGGGTGGTCTGGGAGGACGATCAGATTGAATCAGGTACGTTGGCAGGTAAAACGTTGGGTGAGGCCGCCATTGAATTCCGGGATGCCTTATTAGGGGCTAAGGCGATGAGTCACACAGGCATACGTTTCCCCTTACTAATCAAATTACTTGACTGCGCACAGTGGTTATCCTTGCAAGTTCACCCCAACGATGAGCAGGCTGTGGCGTTGGAAGGTGAGAGTCAATTCGGAAAAACAGAAGCATGGCACATTCTGGAAGCCCAACCGAACGCAACTCTGATCGCCGGACTTAAACCAAATACCTCGGCGGAAATGTTGGCTGACTCGATTCGGGACGGCACCATCATTGAACACGTGCAAAATTGGACGTACCGCGTTTACGATTGGGGTCGCCCACAGACCGATGCACGCCCACTGCACATTGAAAAATCAATTGAAGTAACTAAAGCAGAGTTCGCGGCACCTCTCATCCCTCTTCCTGAATGTGAAGACGGCGCACCTGAGAGGTTGATTGAATGCGAATACTTCACATTGGAAATGTTATGCGCCTCGAAGGACATGATCCATCTAGATACAAAAGGTGAATCATTCCACGCGATTACCGTGATCGATGGACAGGCAATTTTGCGGGCGGGAAATGAAAGCCTGGAACTAGATACGTTTCAGACTGCAGTCATCCCTGCAAGCACAGGGAGTTATCAATTTCAACCATTAGCTGCCTGTCGCGCGCTAAAGTCCAGTTTGTGATCGGTTAATTTCATTGATTCTTCATAAGGCATTTACCCACACCGTCATCTGTGACTCGCCGCGGTTTGCCCATAAGAAATAGGGAATAAATTTCAACGCCTTGCCATCCATTGTTTTGCCGTGAATGACCACGCATCCGCCTAGCAAATCAGGAACGAATTCATCGCGCAAAGAGGAAGGATCGAGTTGTGCAGTGAAGATATGTACATCGGGGTTATCTACGCTTTCCAGACAATAGACCAGCGGTCCACGCGTGACGGCGACTTTTCCTGCATGTCCTTTCACTTTTGGATGAGCGCGGCGTAATTGGATGGACATATTAAAGTTGAATTCCAATATCTCTCCTTCGGTAGACCAAACGTGAGAAATCGTTTCATAGCCTGATTGACGCGGATCATATCCGGAGGCGGTCATCTGCTCATCTAGTTGGTTCGATGAATTCCATGAAGACACACGTACGTTGATTTTGAATTCTTTCTGCGTTTCCGGTGTGACGTGAATCTTCACTTTTCCATTCCATGGCAATTCAGATTCAATTTTAATTTTCACCGGAACACCAATATCGATTGTTGTTTCGCTGCTGATCAATTGATGAATCCATACGTTATTTTCATCGAACGAATAGATATATTTTCCCAAATCAGCATAAGCGCGCGCGAGATTTGATGGACAACAAGGGCAGGAAAACCATTCCTTGCGTGTTATTCCGTGATGAACAGCAAGAGGATTGTTGTAAAGATAGGTATCACCGTTTTGTCCCATCCCAACATTGGTGGCATTGTAAAGCTGCCATTCGAACAGGTCGCTGTATTGTGCTTTTTTCGTGAGCAGTGCCATCTCCCAGTTCCAGAGCAGACTGGCAATCGAAGCACAGGTTTCCGCATAGGCAAGCTCGGGATCCAAATCATAGTCACCGCCAAAGCCTTCAATTTCGGGAGCCGAACCGACTCCGCCCGTGACGTACATGCGTCGTGTGATCATTCGCTCCCAGGCTTGCTCCATCGCGTGCATAGATGAGTCGGATTGGAAATCCGACCGACTTTCACGGCATAACATTGCAAATGCCGTTTCCAAATACCCAAAGCGGACGCTGTGGCCCACAGGCGTAGTCAGATGGCGGACTGGCGCATGTTGCTGGTGATAGAAGCCGCGCAGCATATTGAGATACCAACGCGCCCGACTATGCTTTGGCTTTTTTGCAAAATTATCACCTGGCAAACGGAAGGATGCCTGCTCAGGATGTTCTGCAAGGAAATTCCTTCTCAAGACACTTACATATTCTTCCCGTTTGTGGTAGCTTCTGAGTTGGCGGAGGACATGCAAGGCAAAAAATGGAATCCGTCCGCGGCGTTCGACGAATCGACGCGCCAGTTCGAGATAATCTTCTTTTCCGGTTACCTGATACAGACGAATCATTGCAATCTCGATTTCTTCGTGTCCACAAGTTTTGTCGTTCGAGGCATTTAGGAAATCACGCACAATGAGATCGGCGGCTTTGATGCAAATGTCTAGCAGGTCCCTGCGACCCGTGGCTTGGTAATGGGAGACACCGGCTTCAATGAGATGGCCGTGACAGTAAAGTTCATGTTCTATTTGCAAATTGATCCAGCGCTGACCTAGGAAATGAAGTTGGTTAAACGTGAAGAGATAACCATCGTCCATTTGGGCGCGGCCCAAAAGGGCAATACATGAATCCATAAGGGCGGCAAGCGCCGGTTCTGGGTGAAGGGCGTAGATGCGCGAGGCAGCGTCCAGCCACTTGTAAGCATCCGAATCTGCAAAGAAAAAGCCCTGGCGAAAGCCATCCTTCTCTCCTGCGACAAGCCGAAAATTATCGATGCAACGGGACGCCTCCAGTTGTTCCCATTGATGGAAAATCGCTTTTATAATAGCGCCAACCCATTCCGATCAATTCACATCAGGAGGAGTCCGCCTATGGTACGAACCGACATATATGAAGGTTTAATGGCAGAGACAGTCATGCTGACCGGCGCAAACGGCGACTGGATCAACGCATTTTTCGCGCGTCCACTTGGGGCCGGTCCATTTCCAGCGATGGTGCTGGCTCATCACATGCCGGGCTGGGATCAATGGTATCGGGAAGTTACTCTCAAGTTTGCCCAGCATGGCTATATCACCATCACGCCCAATCTTTATTTCCGTGCAGGACATGGCACGCCCGAGGATGTTGCGGCAAAAGTGCGCGGCGAAGGTGGTATTCCGGATGAACAGGCAGTCGGCGATCTGGCGGGTGCGATGCAGTATGTCCGTGCGTTGCCTTATAGTAATGGAAAAGTGGGAATCTTTGGAACCTGTTCTGGAGGACGTCATGCATATCTTACGGCCTGCCGCGCGCCCGGCTTTGACGCGATCGTAGACTGCTGGGGCGGAGGGGTTGTGATGGCTCAGGAACAGTTATCATCAAAATCTCCTGTCGCGCCGATTGATTACACCAAAGATCTTCCCTGCCCCATCCTAGGTCTGTTTGGAAATGACGATAGCCATCCGAGTCTGGAACAAGTTAACCAACATGAAGCAGAACTCAAGAAACATGGCAAGATTGACAGACACGACCATGCAGGTTTGCAAATCTTGCAATTTATGAATTAGCAAAAACCTTTAGGGTCTGATTGCAAGGAGATTCTATTATGTGCACAATGATCGTTGAAAAAGTGAAAGTGGATGGCAGTGGCAGAGGGACGGGCGGATGGTTCCAGCTTGAACAGGCGAATGTATCATTCGACCATCCGTTCAACGCGCCGCTGGAACATGCCCTCAACATTGATTTTGTGAACGAGTCACAAGGACCCTCTGCACGCGTGGCAGTGGAATTGAGCGAGCATGCCGCGCGGGATCTGGTCAAGACGATCCTCGCCGTTTTGGATCGAGCTGAGGCTGGTGGACATTTATAAACATTCTTGAAAACCATTTGTTCTGTGGAGCGTCATTCTGAGCAGCCAGCAGGCAGTGCAGAATCTCTAAAACTGGCGTGGAGACCCTTCGCTAACGCTCAGGGTGACATATCTAATAAGAGGTAACTATGAAACGAGTCTTGATCTTAGGTGGTGGATTTGGTGGAATCGCAACTGCACGTCGACTTAAGGAAAAGCTGGATGTCAACGACGAAGTCATTTTGGTGGATCGACGCGATCATTTTATGGTGGGATTCCGTAAAACGTGGGCGCTCGTGGGTGAGTCCACGCTGGAGGCTGGGCAACGTCCGCTCGACAGCCTCACCGGCCTTGGTATTCGCATGATGCTCGACCCAGTCACACGGATTGACCCAGAGGGGCGCGCTGCAACGATGGGCGATCAGCACATCAGTGCCGACGCATTGGTGGTAGCTTTGGGCGCAGAGCTTGCACCAGAAGCCATTCCCGGGTTTCAACAATATGCCTATAACGTCTATGACCCGAATGAGATTCCGCGCGCCGCGCAAGCTTTACGAGAATTTCAGGGAGGCAAATTAGTGATTGGCATCTTCGGCGCGCCGTATAAATGTCCACCCGCGCCGTATGAGATGGCATTGTTGACCAGTGATGCACTGAAAGTACGCGGGGTGAAAGCCAGCATTGAAGTTTTCTCGCCTCAGCCCATGTCGTTGCCCATCCTTGGGCAGGTGGGTTGTGACTTGATCGAAAGCCGACTGGCGGATAAAGGAATTGCTTTCTTCCCAAACCGTAAAGCCAGTGCTGTTGAGGCTGGCGAGGTTGTATTTGCCAATGAGCGACGACCGTTCGATCTTTTGCTAGGCGTACCGCCCCATCGTCCACCGGCAGTCGTGCGCGAAAGCGGACTGATCGGCGATTCTGGCTGGGTATCGGTGAACGCGCACACACTGGAGACTCAGTTCCCCGGAGTCTATGCGATTGGAGATGTAGTCCAGATTGGGATGGCAAATGGAAAGCCACTTCCGAAAGCCGGTGTGTTCGCAGAAGCGATGGGCGAAACGGTTGCTGACCGAATCGCCGCGACATTTGCCGGGCAGCAACCCGAAGCCACGTTCAAAGGCGAGGGTGGTTGTTATTTGGAAGTGGGCGGAGGACAGGCAATGATGGTGAAGGGTCAATTCCTGGCTGAGCCTGAACCGGAGGTGATGCTCACCGAGGCGTCACCCAAATATCTTGAAGAAAAGCGGTCGTTCGAGACACAGCGATTGCAGACTTGGTTTGGATGAATTGCTCGGGTGTGGAAAAAACAGAGAACAGGAGAATCTAAAATCGTGACAACTTTAGCACGTGGACAAGTTCAACATATTAACCCTGACGACTTATCGAAAAATCCAGCCTTCACCCAAGTTGTTACCGTAACGGATCCGGCAAAGACAATTTACATCGGTGGGCAGGATGCTCTAGATGCATCTGGAACGATCGTTGGAAAAGGCGACATCAAGCTCCAAGTAGAACAGGTATTTAAGAACCTACAAAGCGCTTTGAAAGCCAGTGGCGCCGAATTAGAACACATCATCAAGTGGAATATATACATTGTGCAAGGGCAACCCCTTCGGCCTGCTTTCGAAGCATCTCAACAGATGTGGGGAGTCCGTCCTAACCCGCCAGCCATTTCTGTGATGTTCGTGGCTGGATTGGCGAACCCTGATTTTTTGGTAGAAATGGACGCTATTGCGGTACTACCTCAGTGACGAAAAAGTATAATATTATGGCTACCCCAAACGAATCTATCCTTGAATTGCGCGTTGCACTCACTACGAGTGATTATGAACGCTTGACAAAATTCTATTGCGATGGATTAGGAATTGAACCTGCTGCCATTTGGAACAATGGTCAGGGTCGAGCGCTTGTCCTCGAGATGGGTAAAGCAACTCTGGAGCTTTTTGACGAAGCGCAGGCAGAAACGATTGACCAAATCGAGGCGGAACAACGCATCAGCGGACGGATCCGGTTTGCGCTTCAGGTGCCTGATCTGAAGGCAGCGATGGAACGATTGCTGGCTCATGGGGCGACATTGGTTCATCCGCCGGTCATTACGCCGTGGGGAGATTACAACGTGCGGCTTCAGGATCCTGACGGCATGCAAATTACGTTATTTCAGGCACCAAATCAGGAAAAGGAAAAGTAGTCCTGCATAAAACGTATGGAGCGGAAAGCAAGTGAGTGGTGTACCTTCGTAAATGAAGACCGCTGAATCTGGGCGTCGGCAGGGTGGACAGGCATGGATGGTGACCTGCTTCAGGTGCGAGAGGAAGGGTTCAAGGTGGGCTGGTTTCGACCTGCAGGGGCAATGCTGGAAATTATCGGTCAGCGGCTCGATGCCGAGGCGCCTGCGCTTGAATCAGATATTCCCTGTTGTTACCCTACTCGATTTCAAGCAACAGGAATTTATTTTCCTAGCGAGGGATGCTGGGAAGTAAATGCAAAAGCAGAGGATGAGGAGCTTTCCTTTGTTGTCTGGGTTGAGCCCAAGATTACATCTCCCCAACTAACCCTTCAACATTTCATCGTGGGAATCTTCCTCTTCTTCAGGCTTCGCGAGCGGAGCGAGTGGCGGCATTTCGAGGATCGAGTTCAAACCAAAATGCTGTAAAAATTCAGGCGTGGTGGAATATAAGATAGGACGTCCAGGTCCGTCGGCGCGGCCCGATTCCAGAATTAAACCTTTCGTCAAAAGGCTCTTCATCATGCTGTCACTGTTCACGCCGCGGATAGAGTCAATTTGCGGGCGCGTGACTGGCTGTTGGTAAGCGATGATTGCAAGCGTTTACAGGGCCGCGCGGCTGAGGTGAGTCGTGGCCTCTAGGCCGAGGAAGCGCTCGATCAATTCGGCGAGTTGTGGCGCGGTGCGAGTTGTGGCGCGGTCGTCAATTGGAATCGTCCCGCGTTTCGTTGCAGACGCAGGCCGCGGGTCGCCAGAGAGGCATCCAATTCATTCAGGCCACGTTCCACAACCGAGGGAGCCACATCGAGTGCAGTTGCCAATTGCGCGGTGGTGACGGGTTCCGCTGCGACGAACAGCAGCGCCTCCAATTTCACAAAAAGTGGCAATTCAATATCGGATTGTTCGCCCGGAAAGGGCTGGGGGTCGCTCATGCTATAATTGCTCCGCTTACGACTTAAAATTACTGGATTTTGAAAGAAATGAGAATAAAAACATATAGTTTTCCACTATTTCTACTGAGCCTTGTGCTCACGTCACTCGCATGTGTTGTCTTCGTCGGCGGACCTGATTACTCAAACCTTCCACCAATCCCTGTTTCCGGTGAAGCCGCGGAAAGTATCAAAGCAGAAATTCAACGGGCTGTTGAAGCAGCCGCAGACACTGGTGTTCTTACTGTAAACCTGACCGAACCACAGATCACATCTTATCTGGCTACCCGTTTGCAAACGGACCCCAGCCTTCAACAATCGGATAAAAAACCACTTATTACCGATCCGCAGGTTTATCTACGGGATGGGCAGATGCAAATCTACGGCAAGACTCAGCAAGGCATATTTACCGCGAACATTGGCATCCTCGTGAATATGGGTGTGGATGCAAATGGTCAACCACAGATCGATGTTGCTTCAGCCGATTTTGGTCCCTTCCCGGCGCCCGAAGGTCTCAAAGAGGCGATCACAGCGATGGTCAAAGAAGCGTATACCGGTTCGTTGGGTCCGGTGGCGACGGGTCTACGGATCGAATCGATTTCCATCGCCAATGGCGTGATGACGGTCACTGGACGAATCAGATAGCGCACGGATTATACATTGGATTATTCACGCTGAGTGCTGCGCAAACGAAGCGCATTGAACATTATGCAACGCATCCCTCCCCGCCGACTCCCTTCGATCAAACTCAGGGCAAGCCTGCTTGCCGTATTACTAGCGATCTCTTTGCTAGTAAGTTGCCGTTCCCCGCAAGTGACCGGAGAGGATATTACCATCAGCATCACCGCTGACGGTCAAGCACGGAACTTCACAGTTCCGGCAGGCAGCACTGTCACTCATGCACTTCAATCGGCGGGTATTACCGTCGGGAATTTGGATCGCGTAGAGCCTCCCGCTTACACTGTTCTTGGCGATGGCAATACCATCACATTGACGCGGGTCAAAGAAGTCTTTGAAACCGAAGAACAGATTGTTCCATTTGAGCGCCAGGTTGTTCGCAACGAATCTTTGCCTGAAGGCGAAACACGATTGGTCCAGGCTGGTGTCAACGGTCAAGAAGAATTGACCTATCGCCGCGTTCTTGAAAACGATGTCGAAACCAGCAAGTCAATTGTCAAGTCAGTGACATTGCAAGAGGCGATCCCCGAAATCATGATGGTCGGCGCCCAATCCTCCTTTGCGCCGTTGCCCATTCCGGGTCATCTGGTTTATCTGGCTGGTGGCAATGCCTGGAGTATCGATACATCCACTGCAAATCGTACAGCCCTGGTCACCACAGGTGATTTGGATGGACGAATCTTCGAGCTGGCTCCCAACGGAAGTTATCTGATCTTCACGCGTAAGTCCAGCAAACCCGCTGACAAAGAAATCAATACGTTATGGGCTGTGCGGACAAATGCTGGTAAGCCGTTTAGTACCGGCATCTCGAATGTTGTCCACTTTGCGGATTGGATACCGGGTACAAATTCGATCGCGTATTCCACCGTCGAGCCGCGTGCTACGTCACCGGGTTGGCAAGCAAACAACGACTTATATCGTTACAGCATTTCCACTGGTGAACGAAGAAAAATCCTGGATGCGAGCAGTGGAGGTGTCTACGGTTGGTGGGGCATGACCTTTGCTTTCTCGCCCGAGGGTCGTCTTGCCTACGCACGTCCCGATGGCATTGGGCTGGTTGACTTGGATGGAAAATATCTTAAGCCCTTGCTAAACATCACGCCGCTCAACACCCATAGCGATTGGGCCTGGCTTCCATCGCTCACCTGGGGCGCAGATGGAAAGACGCTTTATTTTATTTCCCATGCGCCGCCACCCAGCCTGGTCAACGAAGAAGATTCGCCGTTCTTCGATATCAGCGCCACTTCTTTTGACAACAACGCCACCGTGCAAATCGTTCCGCAGACTGGCATGTTTGCGTATCCATCTGCTTCACCATTTCAAGCAAGTGCCAGAGAAAAGCAGTATCAAGTCGCTTTTTTGCAAGCAATTTTCCCTGAACAAAGTGAGACCAGCCGCTACCGCGTCGTTGTGATGGATCGAGATGGGTCGAATCGCAGGACTATTTTCCCTGCGAATGACGCGCCCGGTCTTGAACCACAGACTCCTGTTTGGGCGCCGGATCCCATTGAGGGGCAGTCAGGCGACTTCATCGCAGTTATTTATCAAGGTAACCTCTGGCTGCTGGATAGTGGCAACGGTCAAGCCTATCAAGTGACGGGCGATGGACTAGTGACAAGGATCGATTGGAAATAAACATCATCGCGCGGAGCGGGGCTTCTCGACCTACCCTCGAAACCTCGGTTCCGCGTGAATCAAAGAGAGGAAATCAAATGAATATCTTAATCACTGGAGCCGCCGGGTTCCTTGGCTCACACCTATGTGACCGCCTTCTTTCTGAAGGACACGAGGTCATAGGCTTGGACAATTTCATCACAGGCAGCCCGGATAACATCGCACATTTGATGGGAAATGAAAAGTTTTCGTTCCACAAACATGATGTATCAAACTTCATTTTTATCCAGGGTAAAGTGGATGCTGTTTTACACTTTGCCTCTCCAGCCAGCCCAAACCCTCAGTCACCCTCCGGGTATTTCAACCTGCCCATCCAAACCATGAAGGCCGGCGCGCTTGGCACACATAATTGCCTTGGCGTGGCACGTGCGCATCAGGCGCGCTTTCTGCTTGCCTCTACAAGCGAGATTTATGGTGACCCGCTTGTCCATCCGCAGACGGAAAGTTACGCAGGGAACGTAGATCCGGTTGGACCGCGCGCCGTCTATGACGAAGCCAAACGTTTTGCCGAATCATTAACGATGGCTTATCACCGGGCCCATAATGTTGACACTCGCATCGTGCGCATCTTCAATACCTACGGTCCGCGCATGGACTTGGAAGACGGTCGCGCTTTGCCCAATTTATTGAAACAGGCACTGCTCGGTCAGCCGCTCACTGTCTATGGGGATGGAAGTCAGACACGTTCTTTCTGTTATGTTGATGATTTGGTCGATGGCATCATCAAATTACTGTATTCTGACGAGCATTTACCAGTCAATATTGGCAATCAAGATGAAATGACGATCCTGCAATTTGCCGAGACGATCAACAAGATTGTGGGTAACAAAGCTGGGATTACTTTTGTAAAAGATGCACGCAGCGTCCGCGACCCGCAGCAACGCCAGCCCGATATCACGCGCGCCCGAAAGATCCTCAAGTGGGAACCAAAAGTCTCTCTCGAAGAAGGGATTCAAAAGACCATTCCGTATTTCAAGAAAAAACTGGGGGTGGAATGATCCTGACTGAGAACAAAGAACGTGTTCGTTTCCTAAAGTTTGCCACAGTCGGTGCGTTGGGCGCGGCCATTGACTTTGGCGTCATGAACCTCATGACTCATCTATTTGACATGAAGCTGGTGTATGCCGGAACGATTTCATTTGTTTGTGCGGTCATTAGCAATTTCACTCTAAACCGTTACTGGACGTATCCCGATTCGCGCTCGCGTCATTTCATCCATCAGCTGGGCATGTTCTTTCTTGTCAATGCCGCCGGGATCGCCTTTCGTATCCCAACGTTACATTTCGTTGAACCTTTCATGGCAGGCATCTTTGAAAAGGCTGGTCATTTATCTCATACAACGGCTCAATTCCTTGCCAAGAACGCCACTCTGGCGTTTGCCATTGGTGTTGTCATGATCTGGAATTTCTTCATTAACCGCTATTGGACGTATAATGATATAGACTGAAATTTTTTGAGCGGGATGTGGCTATGTCAGAACATCGTATTATTCCAATCTATAGCTCGCGCGGCGAAGTGGAAGCATTTTTAGTATTTCCTTATCTTTTCAACAAAAGCGGGGAATGGATCGGCTGGGTCACCCCCCAACGCGAAGTCTATTCGGTGATGGGTGCTTATGTGGGCGCGCTGACCAATGACCCGCGTATCGTCCGCCAACGATCACACAATGCGCTCCGACCACGCCTGAACGCACCACCTCCACCCGGCCGGCTCAACACTCCAGCGACAATTCCGCTGGCGCCACTGATGAGTGATCTCAGTCTTAGCCTGGTAGATGTCCTCGTTGAGGAACCCGAGCGATTGCACACGCTGGATAGCGGTGAATTCCGCGAAGATATGGATTAAGTAAGCCTTGCGAAGGTTGGATATAAGCAGTTCGAGCATATTTGCGACAAACCTTTGCAAGGTTTTTAGTTGAACTGCTGAGATAACTTCCCCAGACATGGTAAACTCATAGCAAGTTTTATTGCGATGACGAATACCTTGCCTCCCAAACCTATCAGTGCCTCGCGCATCACCATTTCACAATTAATGCATCCTGAACATGCCAACCTGCTCGGTAATGTGCACGGTGGTTGGATTATGAAACTGGTGGATGAAGCCGGTGCACTTTCCTGCATGCGTCATGCCCAAAAGAAAGTTGTGACCGTGGCGATTGACTCGATGACGTTCCGTCAGCCCATAAAACTTGGTGACCTTGTCATCCTCAACTCCGAAGTCACTTACACGGGGCATACCTCTATGGAGGTTACCGTCGAGGTGATAGCAGAGAATCCCATTACCGGTGAGCGCACACACACGAACACAGCTTATCTGGTTTATGTCGCGCTGGATGATGAAGGCAGACCTGCTTCCGTTCCTCCGGTGAAGGCGGAAACAGAAGAAGATAAACGCAAGATGGAGCAAGCGCAGCAACGACAGGAACGAAGACTGAAACAAAAATGATTTCGTCCTGAGCGGACGCTGAGCAGAGTGAAGAGGTAGTCTAAGGACGGTTAGGAATCCAACTCGCGCTTCGACTGCACTCCTCGAAGAACTCTCGTCGCTCCGCTCACGAGGTCCCGGCGTCCGTGCGGGAGCGCGAAGGTTTTTATGACCGAACCCGAACTTACCCAACCTGAAGAAAAACCTGAACCAAAAGAACGCGTGGCACACTCGTTCCGCAATTTGCGTGAGCTAGTGGATTTTGTGGCGGGAAAATCAGTGCCATCGCTGGTGCCTGAAGAAGGACGTGTCACGGAGGCATTGCCCTTCCCGTTCCTGGCCATTGTCGGTCAGCAGGAGATGAAGCTGGCATTACTGCTTGGGCTGATCAATCCGAATATTGGCGGGATTTTGTTGATCGGTCCGCGCGGCACAGCCAAGACGACCGCGGTGCGCAGTCTGCTTGATTTGCTTCCACAAGTGGAACGGAGCACTTGCCCTTATGGATGTTTACCCGAAGATATTGAAAGCGGCGGCATCAACGCGGTCTGCCCCGACTGTGCGAAAAAATATGGCGAAGGACAGCCGCTAACTGCACCGGATCGAGTCCGCCTGATTGAGTTGCCACTCAATGCGAAAATCGAAGATGTGGTTGGCGGCATTGACGAACGCGCCGCGATCCATGAACGCATGCGCATCCGACGCGGCATCCTGGCGCAGGCAGATCGCAATCTACTTTACATTGATGAGATCAATTTATTGGACGACGATATTGTCGACTCGATCCTGGATGCCTCTGCACAAGGATCTTATACGGTCCGGCGCGGTCCGGTGGTTGCGACCTATCGCTCGCGCTTTGTCTTGATCGGATCTATGAATCCCGAAGAGGGCAGACTGCGTCCGCAGATTTTGGATCGCTTCGGCTTGCGCGTCATCGTGCGCGGGCTGGAAGATGTGGGAGAACGTCTGGAAGCGTATCGAAGAGTCCAGGCGTATTTAACGAATCCGCGTCAGATGACGGGACAGTTTTCGGCGGAGATGGAAGCGGCGGCATCCGAAATTCGTAGTGCGCGCGAGCTCATGCAAAAAGTCATTTTGCCCGACCGGATCGCTAATCCCGCCATTGAATTGGTACAGAAAATGGGGATTGATTCTCTGCGTGCGGAGATCACCTGGTTTGAATCAGCACGCGCCTATGCCGCAGCCGATGGACGTAATGAAGTCACTACAGAAGATTTGCAGATGGTTGCCCCGATGGCCCTGCGCTTGAGACGTTCGGAGTTTATGACCGATTATCTTAAAGGACAATTGAGCGAAGAAAAAGAAATGAATTCACTGTTGAGCAACTTCGGCAATAAAAGCGAACCTAAAAAACGAACTCAACGAACATCGAAGAAAAAATGAACCGCCCTGAATTTTCCAATCCAGCCTATCGTATCGAGACGAAGCGTCTTGTGGTGCGCTGCTACAATCCATCCGACGCACCGTTGCTGGCTGAGTCTGTCACCGAAAGCCTTGAACACCTGCGACCCTGGATGCCTTGGGTCTATAACGAACCTGAACCTATTGAGGAAAAGATTCAAAGATTGAAGATATTCCGTGGAAACTTTGATCTGGGACAGGATTTTATTTATGGGATTTTCAATCAGGATGACACAAAACTCATCGGTGGAACAGGCTTACACACGCGCTTGGGCGAAAGTGAATTAGAAATTGGTTATTGGATTCACAAGGATTACATCAATCAGGGACTTGTGACTGAATCCACGGCGGCGTTGATAAAAGTTGCGTTTGAACTTATTCATATCCATCGCCTTGAGATCCATTGTGACCCCGGAAATGTTGCTTCAGCAGCCATTCCCCGCAAACTTGGTTTCACTCATGAGGGAACTCTGCGCGCCAAAACCCGTTTCCTGGATGGCTGGAGTGATTCAATGATCTGGGGGCTTCTCGAAACGGAATATCCTGATAGCCCTTCGTCGCAGGCTGAGATTAAAGTCTTCGATGCCAACGGGCAGCAAGTTTTATGAACTACAGAGTATCGCATAATTTACTAAACCGAACTTATGATATTCACTCGTAATGTTTACCAAAAAGTTTAGTAATTTATGAGACAAGCGATAATAGAACGTCCCGAAGGTTGTCTTGAGTAAACCTTGAGGAGCCGCTTCGCGCAAACCTTCGGGACGGTATGTAACAATTTTATGCATTCCATTTTTAAGAAGTTCTCGGAAAAACCAATCCTTCTTCTCTTAGCCATCAACATTCTGATTGGCTTATTTGTGTTTCGTGATTACGGTTTCTCATGGGATGAGCCACTTTTCTATGATTACGGCGATGCATTGGGATATGCCTATTCACCCAGTGCATGGTTCAGTGGAAACTTCGATATAAACAATTCTTATG
>WNFU01006822.1_pt1 | contig 14881 bp, 12 predicted proteins | sample 5400121 | NCBI WGS metagenome assembly WNFU01 (sample SAMN13153360, study PRJNA577476) | soil metagenome | isolation source: 100 cm soil or saprolite under grassland replicate 1 | place: USA:California | collected 2016-06-15
GCGGCAATATCCAATGCGCGTGGAGCAAATCAATTCGCTCTCGCCCGATCACTCGCAACAGCGAATAGGCCATCGCCAAAACGAAAAAGGGAACTTGCAGCCAAAGCCACGGTGAGCGTTTCAGATTCGGCATGATTCCTGACCCGTAGGCGAGCCTTTGAAGACGAGAAGGAAAATATTGGAATCGGTGTACCGTGACCTTGCCTTCCACAGTCGTTCCACTGGTGGTATCGGCGGGAGCGAGGACATGAATTTTCAGCCCGCGATCGGCCAGATGCTCTGCGAGGTAGCGCAGAAAGACCGACGCCGTATCTTCGGGGCTGCGCGGGTAACTTGAAGTTAGAAAGAGTACCTTAAGTCCTTGTTGCTGGTTCATGGGTGCCGCTAAGTCCTGGTTTGATCCCTAATCGCTGCCTCCGCCCATATGTGGCTGATAAGCCACGTCTGCGATGTTGCTGGTTAAACGATGTCGAAGGAGCCGGATTGCAATCGATAATCGGAGGCTTGATGTTGTCCAGGAACAAAACGTGGCCGATGGCATTATCACGCAGCCATATGATTCAAAAACTACCGCCAAGCTATGGAAGCCGCATGGCTATTGTCGGAAATTTATCTTGAAGTATGGCATAGCTGCAAGTAAAATAACTTTTTAAAATTTTGTCTTTGAATACCCACGTGACCACCGCCCCGAAAACGATCCCGATTTCCATTTATACGCCGGCGTCGCAACTGACCGAGCCGGGCCGTTTGTTTCGGGGAATGTTTCGAGACGTAATGATTTCTCGCGAACTTGCTTGGCGCCTCTTGGTTCGTAACATCAGCTCGCGTTACCGTCACACCCTATTCGGTTATGTCTGGGCCTTTTTACCGCCGATCATGACCGCCGGGGTTTTCGTTTTCTTGCAGAAATCCGGCTATTTCACGGTCGGGCCGACCCAAGTACCCTATGCGGTTTTTGTTCTCGCCGGTCTGATCCTGTGGCAAGCGTTCGCCGATGCCGTTCATGCTCCGTTGCGACTAGTTCAGCAGTCACATTCGATTCTCACGAAAGTAAACTTTCCACGCGAGTCGTTGATCCTGGCCGGAGTGGGCGAGGTGCTATTCGCTTCGCTGATACGGCTGGTTCTGCTCATATTGGCGTTATTTTGGTTTGGCGTTGGTGTTCAGTGGACCGCGGTTTGGTTTCCGTTTGGGATGTTGGCTCTAATCGGAATGGGGATCGCTCTTGGACTGCTGATCACACCTGTAGCAATTTTATACCACGACGTAGGCCAGGCATTGCCATTCGTGCTTTATTTATGGATGTTTCTTACTCCGGTGATTTGTTCTCCGGTTCGCCGCACTATCTGAACGGTTTCTTCGCCGTTTGCGGTTTGACTGTTCTTGCGCTTCTCGCCGGTTGGTTATTGTACCGCCTCGCCCTGCCGATCCTGATCGAGCGAATGAGTGCCTAACATGGCTGAAGGCCCAGTCGTCGAAGTCGAACAGGTTTCAAAAAAGTTTTGCCGCCGCCTGCGGTATTCGCTCTGGTACGGCCTAACTGATCTCGCGGCAGAGCTTTCGGGGCGCAATGGCAAGGAAGATCTGCAGCTGCGCCAAGCTGAGTTTTTGGCCGTCGACGACGTGTCTTTCGAGCTAAGACCTGGAGAATGCATCGGCTTGATCGGACACAACGGCGCCGGTAAAAGCACGCTTCTCAAGATGCTCAACGGGCTCATTCGTCCCGACAGAGGACGGATCACTATGCGCGGCCGAGTCGGCGCGCTGATCGAGCTGGGCGCCGGTTTCAGCCCCGTTCTCACCGGACGCGAAAATATTTATATCAACGGTGCCGTCCTAGGATTTTCCAAGCGCGAGATCGACGCCAAGTTCGACGAGATCGTCGACTTCGCCGAACTCCACGACGCCATCGACGCGCCGGTGCAAACCTACAGCTCGGGAATGTACGTTCGCCTCGGCTTCGCGGTCGCGGCACAGCTCAATCCGGATATACTTTTGGTGGATGAGATTTTGGCGGTCGGCGATATGGAGTTTCGGATCAAATGCATGAATCGGATTTGGAATTTGTTGAAATCCGGTGCCGGCGTCATACTCGTGTCCCATAACATGTATCACATTCAAGCGTTTGCTACGCGTGCTATTCTTATGGAAAACGGCAAGATTGAGTGCGAAGGAGAGCCAGCGTTCGTTGTCGACGAGTACGAAAGCCGCGTTGCGGGCAGGACAATTCTGCTTTCCGAGCCCGAATCCAATGGACCTCTTCGATTCAGAGAAATTCGTCTGAGTAGCGGTGACCGAGAGCTGGCGAACGGCAATGAATGGCCTACAGTAGCGACCAACAGTCATTTTGGGATCACCGTTTTTTATGAGCTCAACGAGCGGGTACCGGATGGAATTCAAATCGGATTGCTCATAAAAAATTCCGAGGGACATCGAGTGGCCGGATTTACCACCGGCGTAGATGGGCGGACTTTATCGGGTAAACCGGGAAAGTATCAGATCAAATTCGATTTCGATAACAATCTCTTGTTGAATGGCCAATATTACTGCGGACTTTCGTCATTTACCATCGACTATGCGCAAAGTCTTGGCCATTGGGAGGCGGCTACTAAATTTCGGGTCCGCACTGTGGGTTACAACGGGCTTAGCTCGGTCGGCAATGTATTCCTGCCGCATCGGATTACGGTCTCCGAGTTGAGAACGTAGCTGTATTTCCAAGATTCTAAAAATGGGTTTTCTGAGGGAAAGGTATACGCGGGAGTACTTTACCGGGCTGAAGACTAGCGGCGCGCGTACTGACTACGGCGCATTAGGCGCCAGCGAATGGCGTGCCGGAAGCATTTTTCATGAAATTAGAGAACCGATTGATTTAGTCGACCTTCGCGGCGGACATGTGCTTGAAATCGGCTATGGACGGGGAGAGTCCGCGCGCTACATGTTTACGGAAAAAGGAATCGTTGAATATCTGGGCGTTGACTTTTCCGAGGATGCCTTTCAGTTGGCTCGTGAAACCCTCGCGAAAATTCCAGCGCAGGCATGGCGCCTCGAAGTCGCCGACGCATTGCAATTCATGCGCGGGGCAAATTTTAATTCGCGTTTTGACGCGATTTTTATGCTGGACACCATCGAACATATCCCTCGATCGGAAGTACGAGAGATGCTTCCGCTGATAATACGTGCGCTAAAAACTGCAGGATTTTTAATTGTGGACACACCATTTTATGGCGTCGATGAAGACTATATCGAACAAGGTTATCGGTTTGTCGCGCCGAGCGCTTCGGATCTTCACCCCGCCACCACGGGCATGCATTGTAACAAGTACACGAGAGAACGACTTCTCTATGAGATGAGCGGTGTGGGATTCAAGATTCTCGGAGACAAAAAATTTCAGAAACCCAGATATTCAATTATTCAAAAAACTTTCGATTGGCTGCAAAGGGCAACCCGATGAGAGTCGATGATAGGCAATTGAGGGTTACGGCATTCAATCCAGCTTTGAGCCGTCGGTTCGTTGTAACAGCTCGATTGTAAGGAAAAGTGAGATTCATGCCGTCATCAACTTGGCACAACATCGAAACGTTCGTGGAAATTATTCGTGAATTACGGCCGGCCAGTTTCTTAGATGTAGGAGTTGGAAATGGAAAATGGGGATTTCTCGTCAGGGAGTATTCTGATGTTTGGGACGGTCATTTTTTAAGAGCGCAATGGAATTGTAATATCGAAGGCGTTGAGATCTATGAACCGTACATTACCGAGAACACTCATCAACGAGCAATCTACAACAAAATCCATATCGGAGACGTCACTAGTATCGTTGACAGATTGGGATCCTTCGATGTTATTTACGCGGGCGATATCTTGGAACACATTGAAAAAGGGGCATCGGTAAAACTAGTCCAGCATTTGACGACCATGGCGAACATGGCTTTGATTTGTTCCATTCCGTTAGGTGCCGAATGGCTAGGGAAACGCGGTTACGAGAACGGTCACGAAGATCATGTGTCTTCTTGGGAGATCCGGGAACTGAAAGCGCTGGGCTTTACTTATTATAACGTCACGGCAGATCCTGCCAATAACACGAGACGCATCGGTTTCTTTGTGTATACACGCCATGAGCTGACAATCGCCGGACTTAAGCGATTAGACTGTGGATGGTTTGCCAGAGCATTCGGGGCGTTGGCGACACGAGCTTAAGAAGGTCGTTGTGCTTGTAGTTCATCTCGCTCTGACTCCCCTGGCGGGAAGTCCCATTCGGATTGTCGACGCTTTAAACCTACATACGGAGGTCAAGGCTCAATTAATCGTTTTGCAAACGAATGCATACGAAAACCGAACGTTTAGCGGTGGTCTTGACTGGCAACTCAATAGGGAAGAAGCGATGGAGCTACTGCACAACGCAAATATTGTGCAACTGCATCATTTCTTCGACCTGGATCGGAACCCCTTCGGTATCGATTTTTCGCAGGAATGTCATCGCGCCCGTTTCGTGCGCCAGTTTCACACTCATCCATTGACTCTTGCGGAAGGAGATCATCAACGCGCTCGACAAATTGTCGAGTCAGCCATCCCACAGCTCGTTATCGCTCAATACCACGAAAGATTTTATCCGCAGGCGGGCATCGTTCCGAATATCGTTCCCCTTACCGATGAGCTTTACAGGCCTGTGCCGCGAGAAGGGACTGATCCGGTCGTGTTCTTTGCGCCGACGGTCGATCATTCAGCGTGGAGCGTGACCCAGGGCGGTACCCGTTGGGAGACGAAGGGCGCGCGCGAAACCGAAACACTGCTACGTCAAGTCATCAAAGCCGGCTGCAAAGGGCGAATCACCGTGCAGCGCAATATACCGCACGAACAGTGCCTTCGTGAAAAACAAGCCAGCGACATCGTGATCGATGAAATGGTTACGGGCAGTTTTCATCTCACCAGCCTCGAAGCTCTTGCGCAAGGATTACCAACCTTTGCGTATCTCGATAGCCGTTCCCTAGAAACGCTCAGTGAACTGACTGGGACGTACACGAACCCTTGGCTTAACTTCCGTCTTGAAGAAGCGGAAGGACCTTTGATCGAATTGCTTGGAGACGTTCAATTACGACAGGAGATTGGAGCTTTTAGTCGAAATTGGATGGAGAAGTATTACAACGATCGAGAAATGGTAAACCGTTATGTACGTGCTTATGAGGATCTTCTTGATCGCCCCGAGAATTTTCAAAAGCCGAGGTTTGGTACCAGCAGCGGTCGTCAGCTGTTCTTGGCGCAGCGCCGCGATGATCTAGTTTGGGAAAAAAGAAAGACAAGAACCGAAGCGGAGAACAGTTCTTTACATCTAAAACTGAACAATTCACAAATCGCTCTAGAGAATAAGTTGGGGGCAATGCCGAATTGGATCAAAGCTCCTGTCCACGATCTTCTAAAGAAGTATACTTCGGTCCGCGTGGATGAGATTCAGGCCTTAGAAAAGCGGCTTGCAGTTGCCGAACAACTGCTGGAGTTTGTCGGTGCCGACGAAAGCAACCGTTGGCTCTATCAAAATCGTCTAGAGCGAATGGATGCGACGCTGAATGTCTTTGACGAGAAGCGCAGGGAATTTCACCTGGATCGATATCGATTCGCCGCTCAGCGAGTGAAGGCAAAGCGGGTGCTCGACTGCGCCTGTGGTACGGGGTATGGAGTCCGAGTTCTGCGCGAAACGGGCGACGCCCGTTTCGTTATCGGCGTCGACATCGAGGATAAGGCAATCGAGTATGCGTGCCAGAAACATCGAATCGATTCGACCTGCTTCCTTTGCTCGTCAGGGGATCGCTTGGCGCTCCCCGACGCTTCCGTCGACGTCATTACCTCATTCGAGACGATCGAGCATGTGCCCGATGATGTTGCCCTGCTCAAAGAATTTCATCGAGTTTTACGACCCAATGGTGTTCTGATCATTTCAACTCCCAACCAATGGCCGCTCGCGGCGGCACCGTTTCATGTCAGGGAGTATGACCGTAAATTATTCGTCGATGTGCTGGAGGCGGAATTTGACTGTTTGGAGATCTACAACCAAAATTCTGGCTCGGCAACACCCTATAACCGTGGCCAAACTGCGGGAATCGTGCCCACAACCCCACAGAACGAGGAATATGCGGAATGTTATCTCGCTATCTGTCGGTCTAAGTGAATTATTCGCAACGTTGGCGGAGACAATCAAACTATCCAATGCTGACTGATACTCTTTTCTCCCAGGTGGCATTGTTATTTGCGGTCGGAGAGCGACAGAAATACAAGGCAATCGTCAAAGCACTACCTCAACTCGTCGAGAACAGTAAGTTCGATGAGATCGGGAACCTTCTAGTCAGCTGTGGATCATTCCAAGTCGCCAATAATTTCAAAGACATCATAAGTTTCTTTCGTGGCAATCACGATAAGATTTCAAAGATCGTTGAGATCGGCACGTTTAACTTCGCCTCATCGACCCTGATAAATTTACTTAAGCCTGAAGAGGCAATTTTCTATGGCTTCGATAATTGGGAGCTGGGAGGAACCAAAGCGAGGTTGATTGCTGAATGGCGATGCAGATCTTTTCCAAACTCTCGTGTCATCACCGGGCATCCTCTATCGTCTTCAATCGACGTCAGAAATCTTGAAAATACAAATATGCTCGTAATCGATGGTCACCATTCATTTCGGTCGACCTTAAAAGACTCTAAGTGTTTATCGCTTCTCACAGATGGCGCTACGATTTTTTTTCACGACTGCGGGTTAGGAAATAGAATTTGGGGCTGTTTTTGGGCTTACTATGTGTTGCAGAAATATAGTGTCATTACACCCTATGACGGACGATTCGATGATTGTATTGCTAGGGTGGATGCGAGAAAAAAGCCAAACGTGAAGTGAGGCGAAAAACCGGAGATTGAATTTGCGATCGGCAAGTTCAGAAAAGACGAATTCGTCAAGCGCGAAAGATTGCTTTGTGATCCGGAGTTTTTATGGCAGGAGATTTGTGAAAGATTCAAAATTCGCCCCGGTCTCGATATTAACTCGCAATCCAAGACGTGGGACGAGCTCTTTAGCGATAGAATATGAGGGATTTGTCGCCAGGTAGTTCGCGTGTGTAGACATGGTCGCATTTACGGCATCGAAAAAGAGGCGTTAGTTTATTCTGGAATTCGAGTTTCCCGCTGCCTCCGCAGGTGGCCAGCTCTTTAATAGAAAGAGGAAGGCCGGGGGAATAGGTGTCTCGTAACCCAAAAAAACTCACTGGATGCCGACGGACTCAGCGCTCAATCTTCGATAGAAATGTCTGCCTACGAACATCCAAATCATGAGCAGAGTGGTTATAGTCTCAAAAAAATCGTGAAAACCTAATTTCACCATTCTCTGTACAGCCCAGGCGAACGCACAGGCGGATAACTTCATTGGTCTTAGAATACTTTTGGGAGACGCCGGCCAATAGCCTAAAAGTCGCGCAGCGGCGGCTGGCGAAAGAATTCCGGCGACGACCTGTTTCGGCCCGTCCGGTATTTCAATAAGTCGGCGAAGTGCTCGGATGGCGTCGTAAAGCTTCCCCTGCTTCAAGGCGACTCGTGCGAGCCCGTACCGCGACCTGTGATCGATGGAATCCATCTCGGCGGCAAGGTTATAACACTTCTCGGAAGCATGAAGGTCTTTGTCGTTTTCCCACTGTTGACCTAGTTCAAGAAACCGCGAAACTATCCGCTCAGCGATGGCTCGGATTCCAAACGCCATTTTTGCGGTCCGCTCCAAGCAGGCGAGTGATCGAGAACGATCGCCGGTCGTGGCATATCGTTTCGCAACGTCAAGGTACTGAAACACAGCGCGCTCCAAGAGATGATTGTCTGTGTTTTTATTGATCGGGAAGTTGTTAAGAAGATTGATCGCGTTATCTAGGCAGTGTTCAGCTTCAGTCAACCGCTCACTGTTGGAAGAAAGTTGCGCCGCTTTTTCGATGAGCAGTTCCGGGACGATGTCGACCAAGCCGCGATCTTCCATCAGCTTTAGTTCTGAGGCGACACGCGAAATGTCGCCCATTTGTCTATTTGACGCCATTATCACCACGCGCATGGGGATCTCGTGCCAGAGAGAGTGAAATGGTGGATGTAGCTCAATGGCTTTGTGAGCGTGCTCAATTGCCTTATCGAACTCTTTGGTTGCTTGAAAACCATGAGCCAGCTCGTATTGAGGAAAATACCAGTGTGGATCGAATTGCGCACATCTGAGCCAGCAGGCAATTGAATCTTCGATGTGCCCGTCGGAGTGTGACTGCAACGCATCGTGCGCGAGTTCCTGCCACGGGGAACGCGGTCGCAAAGTTCTACACAAGGCCAAGGCGCGATCGTGCCGCCCGACAAATAGCATGCTCTTGATGAGCCAGTTCCAAGTGTTTTCGGTGGCCGGCTGTGGATCACTAAGGAGTTTGGAAATTTCCTTCGCGATAAACCCAGCAACACCTTCGGGCGGAAGAAAAAAATGTTTGGCTTTGACACGTGAGACGTCGATAGGTCCTTCGATGTAGGCACGTGCAATCGCATCGGAAAGTTTGCTTATCTCGTCGACGATGTAGGCGCCACCATCAGCGTAAAATAGAGTTTTCAAACCGCAGGCGGGCACCACCGTTGGTATCCCGCGCAATACGGCTTCCATGCAGGTTTGCGAGTTGCCGCGATTCACCAATACGCCGATAACCGGAAAGAGTTCGTCCATATTGACTTGGCGGCCAAGCACAATGGCGTCGGGAATGAATTTGCGGATGCGCTCTTGAGCGGTTTCGATGTCTTCGTTGGGATGGAGCTTGATTACGGCTTTGCGCCCCGTTTTGCGACTAGCGATCGCGATTTGAGTCAGGACGGCCTCCCGAAAATGGAGGTCATCTTTGTTGTATAGCGAAAGTCGACCTCGGATTGGAGAAGTGGTATACGCGATGGGCTTCTTGCCGTCGGAAATGCCGAGTTTGATCAGCATTTCATCGCCGCAGAGGGTTTCACCCGCACCAAAACGGTCGTTCGCGAGTAATCCGCTAACGCTGAGTATCTCACTCGGATAGCCCAAATCGACAAACCGACGATGCTCATCTGGCGAGGCGACGAAAAGGCGATCGAAAGGTGCGTCGTAATTATTGATGTCGAACTGATTGAGCGCGAGCTGGGCGACCTCTTCAATGGCGATGACCGGAATGGGCCGTAATTTAGCCCACGCGAAGAGATCCAGAGCGAATGGTTCGAATACTGCCCCGAGCGCCAAGATTGCCGTATCGCTCGGCAGTTGCTTTTCGAACTCCGACTCTTGATCGATCTCAATTAAGTCGATTCCTTGTTCGGATAGCGCTACGGCAATGCCGGGTGCCACACGGGCCAAAGGCTGGTAGACAATTGCAACGCAACGCCACCCCAACAAATTCTGTATGACTTGTTGCACGTCCCTCACATGCACCGGGCTGGTGGGATAAAACAATAAAAGGGGGGAATTAGGTGGCTGAGTCATTTTTCAATGAGATGTGTTGTTGGCTGGAAGACACGACGCGCACACAGCGCGCGGTTTCGCGCCTCAATAATTATGTAACAAAAGCAATATCCTGAGCAATAAATGCGCCGGGCCCTTGAAACCAGGAGGCAGTACATCAGTCATCCCCCGGTGTATCGCCGGTAACTAGAAGGAATTTTTTTCGACAGCGTAGCTTTGCATTCATTCGATAGCGATCGATAGTCCTAGTCCATTTCGAAAAGAAAGTGCATTTTTGTTCAATATCTGGCAATATTTGTCATAGCAATGCCGCAAGCGGCTTTTTTTTGCAAACAAATTGACCCTGTTCTGTGGCGTGGCATTTGCTCTCCTAACCGTGATCGCGAGAAAATCGGTTTCTATCATAAATAGCAGGGCATTGGACGCCCCGCTGATGTCGGGAAATGGCAAAATAATTTTCGTACTGCAACAAAATGATATGAGTTATTTATTGGCCGCGACGGACAATCCAAAAAGGGCGGTAGTATGCTCGGCCGGAGGAAATCTGAATGGCAGCGAATAAACCAGCTTTGAACCAAAAATTAGTCGTCGATTCAATCTTGGATTTTGTAAAAACGACGACGAGAACGATTACCCGCCGAGGGGTGATGTGGCTGGGCCAGACCTGTAATATACGTTGCCACTTTTGCTACTTTCTTGATCGCATCAATTCAACCGATCATCCCGAGCATGCTTTCATGACCATCGAGAAGGCCAAACGGATTTGTTCGACGCTGGTCGATGTTTACGGTAACAATGCGATCGACATCCAGGGTGGCGAGCCGACCTTGTTTCGCCATATCAATGAGCTCGTCGAGCATTGCCGGACGATCGGCTTGATGCCGACCCTGATCACCAACGCGATCGCACTGCAGGATCTACGTCGGTGCGTTGCGCTGAAAGACGCGGGCATCCGAGATCTTTTGGTCAGTGTGCAGGGGCTCGACGATACCTACGACTCGATTGTGGGCGTGAAAGGCGCCTCGGTAAAGCATCGCCAGGGGCTTGAGAACATCATAAAAGCAGGAATTCCCATCCGCTTTAACAGTGTCTTATCTAAACCCATTTTGCCGCAGCTGGAAAGAATCGCCCAATTAGCGGTCGACGTAAATGCCCGAGTCGTAAATTTTCTCGCGTTCAACCCCTTTGAAGACCAGCAGATCGCCGGAAAACGAAATGCGACGAACGTACCGCGATATAGCGAAGTATCCCCCTACCTGAACGCAGCGATGGATATTCTGGCGAACGGGAATGTCGAGTGTAACGTTCGCTATTTCCCAATTTGTATGGTCGCGGAACGCCACCGCAAGTCAATGTTTAATTTCCAGCAACTGCCGTACGATGTTCACGAATGGGACTACGCGTCATGGTCGTGGACAGGACAACAACCGCAGCGGATGAAGTGGGGTGACTGTTCGCCTGTATCCGATCTAGCGAAAGAAACCTACGCGCCCATTCAGTACAAGGGTGCGGCTAAGCCGATCGCAGACGCCGCGAGAAAGTTGGTGACTAAGTATCCAGGGCTACGTGGTCCGGCTCGCAAAGTACACATGTCAGTCAGCAAACTATTGCAAGCAAAGTCCGATCACTCCGCTGAACTTTCGCCGAAGGAGAACTTGTACCGGGACAATGCCCGCCTCAGAAGCGCGCAACATTGCCGCTATCAGTACGATCGCGCCTGCAATACTTGCGACCTCAGACGAATCTGCGACGGCTTCCACGGCGATTACGCCGCCCTGTTTGGCACCGATGAAGCTAAGGGCGTCCAGCTTGGCAAACAAGTTGACAACCCAAAATACTTTATCGGTGAGCAGGAAAAAGTCGTCGAGAAAGAGGATTTTGAGTGGGCTCTGTAAAGAGCTATATCGAAGCGTTGGATTCGCGGCTTGGCCAGATCAACACGGTTTCGCCGAAGGTTTCGATCATCGTCACCAATTATAATTATGCCGATTATATTCAGGATTGTCTTCATTCCGTCAGTCTGCAAACCTACCCGGACGTTGAGTGCATCATAGTTGACGATCACTCCTCCGACGATTCCGTCGACCGGATTGAACGCTTTATCCGTAGTGACACATCCCAGATTAGATTTACGCTGATCACGCACGAGTCAACCCGGGGACAATACGCGGCATTTCGAACTGGCGTTCAGCAATCAGCCGGCGCGTTCGTGTCATTTTTGGACGCGGACGATCTTTTACTACCTGATTTTGTCAGTGAGCATGTGCGGGTGCATCTAAGTTGCCCGCCGGCGGCATTCACCAGTTCCAATCAATTTCAGATTGATTCGAAGGGCCAAGTGATCGGCGGTGTTCATCCGGATCTGGAAACCCAAAACACTTATAGAAGCGTGAACACGATCTCGCTGCGGCGATCCTTTTGGGCTTGGGCGACCACCAGTTCCATGATGTTTCGGCGCCCAGTCCTCAATTATGTCTTATCCGAGTCGGATGACGCTTTCAGAAAATGCGCCGACAACTATGTCTGCCATTTCTCGAATCTCCTGGGCGGATCCATTTTGATTCCCAGGGTATTGGGTTGCTACCGGCGCCATCTGAACAATGCCTTCAGCAACAATCCATTGATCGGCGGCCGGCTACCCACCGGCGACATGCGTAATCATCCGACACATCACTTGGTTTTGCATCATATCAGCGAGCGATTATTCGAATGTAACCAGCAATTCATTTCGCTATTGGGCGTTGGTGGATTCTTTGATGCCCTGGCGAAGGTGACGCCGTTCACTCGCTTATGGCATAACGGCCGAGCCATTCGTGGCAAGACTCCCGTTCGCTTCGGCCAGTCACTCCAGTTTTTCGGGACATTCGCTCGGCTTAGCCTCCGGGCTATCGTGAGAGCGCTGAAGAGACGCCACCCAAGCTACACAACGATCGATCTCGAGGGAGTAAAACGTGCCGCAAACGTCGCAAGTTACACCGACTATCAGCGTAATCGTCGCGACGCGAAATAGACGGCAATCGCTAGGCCAGTTTCTCGATAGACTACGTTCGCTGCCCGAGCAACCTGCGTGGGAATTGATCATCGTCGACAATGGCAGCGCCGATGGTACGAAAAGTCTGCTATCGACTGCCGCGGAGGATTTGCCGATCGTCGTCGTCAACGAAAATCTGCCCGGTAAAAGCCGGGCGCTTAATGCGGCACTGAACCACGCAGGAGGCGAAATTCTACTTTTCACTGACGACGATGTTGTTCCAGATCCAAACTGGTTGGTGGCATTGCACAAGGCATCAGTGGAGCACCCAAGCGCCAATGTCTTTGGCGGGCGAATCCTTCTCAACTATGAGCGTATCCCAAAATGGATTTTGAAATCCTACAACCTAAAAACAATTCTGGCGTCGGAACAAGATTTGGGTCGCGAGATTCGTTGGTTCGCCAAAGATCAGTATCCGATGGGACCAAATCTCGCGGTACGGCGACGGGTGATCGATCAAGGTCCATTCTGCTGGCCGGTTAATCTCGGGCCTGGTACGAAGATTCCCGTCGGTGACGAGCGGGCATTTCTTGTGCAAGTAAGCTCCCCCGAAGCGCGAGATCGGCTTTATGTTCCGGACTGTGTCGTTCAACACAATATCTGTGGCAGGCACCTTAGCATCATAGATGCTCTTTTACGCTGTTTCCTCGGCGGCTATGCTGCCGGTTTGGTTGGCCGCATATCGGTCCATTCAAACATGAATATTAATAATGAGCCCTCCTTTCGTGTCGCATGGCAGCGATTTCGTGGAGCTTCCGGCACCCGTGAATTAATCTGTATGGTAGCCCGGGCAGTCGGTGTAATGGCGGGAACCGTGATTCCATTCGGACGGGTCATCTACGGTTAAAGCATGCGCGTCCTGTTCCTAACTAAACAACAGTATATGGGCAAGGATCTATTGCACGACCGATTCGGCCGCTTTTATGAATTTCCAAGAATGCTTGCAGGTCAAGGTCATCACGTTCGGGGCATCTGTTTAAAGTACTGGATTGACGAACTCGACTCACCAGTAGCCAGACAATGCTTCGACGGTGTCGAATGGAAGTCGTTCCAACTGGGCTGGAATTGGCCAGTAGCATTTTTACGGTATTTTCGGCGACTAAAAGAAATAGCTATGGAGTTCAAGCCTGAGATCATTATCGGAGCTTCCGATGCCATGCATGTCACGATCGCAACATCTTTGTCGGCAAGAACCGGCGTTCCTTTGGTGGTCGATCTATACGACAACTTCGAAAGTTATCGGGCCACGCAATTGCCAGGGATAAAAACGGGACTAAAGCGCGGGATATTGAGTGCGTCTGCGATTTCAACGGTTTCTTGTAACTTGGCCGAGAAGGTCAAAAATGAGTACCAGGCGCCCGGCATCGTGCGCACGATTACCAACGCCGTTTGCCCAGAAATTTTTCACCCTGCCGACAAAGCCTTAGCGAGGCGGACACTTCGCTTGCCCGAATCCGGGTTGCTCATAGGGACCGCCGGCGCTTTGAGCGCAAACCGTGGGATCAAGACTCTTTTCCAAGCATTTGAGAAGTTGTCCGGCATGAGAAGTAATCTTTATTTGATATTAGCCGGCCGCGTGGAGCGCGGTTTGCACATTCCGATCAACGACAAGATTCGATATTTGGGTGAATTACCACACACTGACATAGGGCATTTGTTCAACGCACTAGACGTTGGAGTCGTGTGTAATCGACAGGGTCAGTTTGCCGAGTATGGTTTTCCGCAGAAATTTTACGAAATGATTGCGTGTCGGTTACCCGTAGTGGCTGCCGATGTCGGTGTCATGCAGACGCTGCTTGTTGGGTACGAGAACTGTCTATATAGGCCCGAAGGGGAGGATTCTTTGGCCGATACTCTCGAGAAACAACTAAATAAACCGAATGTCATAGACATATTGGTTCCGACATGGAAAGACCGAGGAGGCGATTTTCACCAATTGCTGGAAGCGGCGTTAAAGAGATCGCATAGAATCAAATTTAGTGGGTCTAGCGACAGTCTTGTTATCCATCCTTGACTATAACGCCATGATCTAGAGGTTGTGATGTTTTATTTGTTCGCCTTTACCTTTGGCGCACTCGTGGGAAGCTTCCTCAATGTCTGTATCTTGAGAATTCCCAATAACGATTCAATTGTTTCGCCGCCGTCTCATTGTCCAAAGTGCAAAGCGGCGATTGCTTTTTACGACAACATTCCGTTGATCAGTTACTTGATTTTGCGCGCGCGGTGACGGGCTTGCAGCGAGCGCATTTCGCCCTGCTATTTTGTCGTGGAGCTTTTGACGGCCGTACTGGCCGTGGCGTTATTCGACCGGTTCGGTTTCGGATATAGTTTCTTAGTGAGTTTTGCATTCGTCGGCGCGCTGATCGTGATTTCTTTCATCGATCTGGATGTCCG
>WNFU01011500.1_pt1 | contig 14877 bp, 12 predicted proteins | sample 5400121 | NCBI WGS metagenome assembly WNFU01 (sample SAMN13153360, study PRJNA577476) | soil metagenome | isolation source: 100 cm soil or saprolite under grassland replicate 1 | place: USA:California | collected 2016-06-15
CACCAGGGGGGCGGAGCATGGCCGCCCACCTGCTGGGGGATGCCAGCGCCACGGTGCGGGCCTGGGAGCTGTGCAAGACCGCCGGGACCGCCCACGTGGCCCGGCTGATCGGGGTGCACGTCACCGACCTGCATGCTGCCCTGGAGCATTGGGGCCTGGAGGTCCCCAAGCTGCGCCAGCCCGCCGAGCTGGTCCACGACCCGGTGGCGGCCAGGGAGGCGTTCGGGCTGGTCGAGCGGGTCGGCTGGGTCAAGGGCGCCCAGCAGCTGCACGTGCACCGCCGCACCCTGCGCGCCGCGTTCCAGCGGTGGGGGCTGGGGGAGCCGGCGGCGCCGCCCGGCCCGTGTGCGCCGTCTCCGGTGGCCCGGGACCGGGCGGCGGCCGAGGAGGCGCTGGAGCTGGCGATCCAGGTGGGAGTGAGGGGCGCGGCCGAGCGGCTGGGGGTCGACAAGGCCACCTTGTACCTGGCGTGGCGGCGGTGGGGGCTGGGCCGGCCGACCGACCGGCCCGAGGGCGCCCGGGCGTCGGCGGCGCGGAAGCTGGCGGCCTCGCGCCGCGCCGACCGCGCGCGCCATCCGTGGCGACAGGACCGCTCGATCTGGCAGCCCAAGCAGCCGGCCCGTTCCGGTGAGCGGGCGGCTGCAGGGTCGGAGCGGTGACCGCGCGCCGGTGAGCGGCCTGGCCGCTCGCGTGATCGCTGAGCGCCCCGGTGATCGTCCGGGGCGCTCAGCATGTCCGGACACTGGACGCTGCGGACAGTCGAGCGGACACTAGAGCGACGGCCGGTATCCGAGAACCGAGCACGTCCGCTCGTGGCTGCCGTTCGGGGTGATCGTCTGGAGTCGCCATCGGCTGTGGACGCTTGGCGCTCATGGGCTGGACGCTGGGTCGTCTTGGGGTGGACGCCCGTATGGACAGGCAGCGGACACAGCGGGTGCCGACCACCTGAGCACGCACCTGGAGTGAGCGCTGCAGCGCTCGTCCGTGGACGGCTGTGCACATGGCCGTCAGTGGACGCCGGTGGCGGTCATGGACGTGGCTGTCCGGCGCAGTCTCCGCAGCGGACACCACCGTCCGGACGCCCGGCCGCATCACGGCAGTGTGGCCCACAGCGGGAACCGCGGCCGTCCGGCCGGACAGCGATGGCGGACACGAGCTTGGAAGGCGCGTCCGGGCAGTCCGACCACGCCGGATGCTTCGCCGATGGCCCAGCTCAGCGCGTCTCCAACCGACCGCTGTTGTCCGTGGGGGACCGTCAGGGACCGATGCTACGGGCACGCGGAGGGCACGGCCGGCGAGCACGAACGCACCTCGCACCTGACGGCGACGGCCACCAGCCCGGGTGATGGGCGAGGCTCGTCCTGGGCGACCACTTGCCTCGTTGGTAGGGCCGCTGGCCTGCCGCAGCCGGTGGGCGGGCTGCCTCGACTTTCCCGGTGGCTGGAGTGGTTGCCCTGCCGAGGGGCCCGTTGACCGATGGCTGTGCGTATGCGGCTGTAACGATCGGTTGCTGCACGACGTTCTCAAGGACGCAGAAGGCCAACCAACCATGCTGAGTACGCAGCTCTACGCCAGTTGCATGCTCGCGCGAGATCGGCACAGCCATACGCTCTCGAGCCGAGAGCAAGTCCGGATCTGCTCGGTTGCTGCAACCCCGGAGGACCCCGATGCGCGCCCTCGCCCCCCGCGTCCTGCCGATCACCGTTGCCGCGCTGTTGCTGTTTGCGCTCACGCTGGCGCCCGCCAGCGCGGTGCCGTCCCCGACCGCCGCCAGCACCCTGCAGTTCTACGGCGGCGAAGTGCACGCCATCGCCCAGATCGGCAGCACCATCTATGTGGGTGGGAGCTTCACCTCGGTCGGGTACGGCGCCGGGACGATCGCCCGCGCCTACCTGGCCGCCCTGGACGCCACCACTGGCCTGCTGGTGGAGGCGTTCAACCCTCGACCCGACAACGCCGTCGACTCCCTGCTCAAAAGCGCCGACGGCACCCGGTTGTACGCCGGCGGGGTGTTCAACAGGATCGGCGGCTGCACGCCCTGCGACCGGCTGGCGATGCTCGACCCGGCCACCGGGGCGGCCAACCCCACCTTCCATCCCCAGCCCAACGCCAGTGTGCTCAAGCTGGCCCTGTACGGCCGCACCCTGTACCTCGGCGGCAAGTTCACCGTGGTGGCCGGGGTGACCCGCCTGCGGCTGGCGGCGGTGGACGCCATCACCGGGGGGCTTGGCACCAGGCTGACCCTGGCAGCCAACGCGGCCGTGCGCGACCTGGCCGTCAACCCCGCCGGCACCACCCTGTACCTGGCCGGGTCGTTCACCAGGATCTCGGGCACCACCCGCTACAACTTCGCCTCGGTCGACGCCGCCTCGCGGGCGCTGACCGCCTGGAACCCCAACATCCACGCGTCCGGGTGGGGGGTCGCGCTCTCGCCGAACGGCGCGACCGCCTTCATGACGACCGCCGACGGCAACGAGAGCATCTGCGGCGCCGGCCACGAGTCGGTGATCGCCATGTCGGCCACCGGGTCGGGCACCCCGCCGGTGCGGTGGCACAACGGCGGCGATCCCGGCTGCCCGTTCACCTCCGGTGACATCAACGCGGTGGAGGCGACCGCCAGCGCGGTGTACATCGGCGGCCACCTGAGGAATCTGTGCACGGTCACCAACGCCTCCTACACCGCCAGGTGCCCGGGTGCGCTGACGGTCCGCCGGCACGTGGCCGCGCTCAACCCCGCCACCGGGGTGCCGCTGTCGTGGAACCCGGGCGCTGGCGGCACCAGGGGCGTGCTGGTCATCCAGGCGATCGGGGCTGGGCTGGGCATCGGTGGCGACTTCGGGCGGGTCAACGGCGTGGCGCACAGCCGGTTCGCCCTGTTCCGGGGTACCGCCTGATCGACAGCAGTGGCCGCACCGCATCCGACCTGAGCGGGTGACCGAGTCGACCCGCGGCACGAGCTTGGACGGCGCGTCCCGCCTGGCCGTAAGCCAAAGTGCTCGGGCATCCGCCAGTCGACGGCCGTGCCTGGCGACCGCTGTTGACCATTGCGCGTCCTTTAGACCGCGTTGCATACCTTCGACTGGTTCAGCTAGTCAGGCCGTCAGCGCGCCCGGGCAGGTGCAAGAACCCGAGTACGAGATCGGCCCGCTTGGCGTAGACATGTAACCCGCCAGTGGTCGTCAGCGATGTCTGCGACGACTCCATCACCCACCCAGGATCCTCCCAGCCGCCGCGGCAGGAGGAGTTCGGCTGGCGGAGGGCGTCAGGGACGAGGGTAGGCGGGGTCATGGCCGCGAATCACGCCACAACTAGGGCGAACAACCAGAAGCCGGCCAAAGGCGGTGAGATGCGCTCTAATGCGCCGGATACCACGAAAGCCGTAGGGACCTTGCGGCGCCGGGGGGAGGCTCCGGCCGCCGGCGGGCCATACCGTTCACCCGCCTTTCACCCGCCGTTCATCCCGGTAGAAGCCTCTGCGAATGAAGACGATGAGAACGCCGCCGCTACCACCCGGCCAGGAGCCGGTCGTCGTCACGGGGATCCCGCGGTCCGGCACGAGCTGGGTCGGGAAGCTCCTCCAGGCCAGCGGCGAGCTGACCTATATCAACGAACCGCTCAACCCCGCACATCCCCCGGGGCGCTCGCCTGGGGTGCTGCGTGCCACCGTGGGCCATGCCTACCAGTACATCACCGCGGCGAACGAGGAGGGGTGGCTGGAGCCGTTCCGTGACACGTTCCGGCTTCGCTACCACGTCGGCGCCGAGCTGCGGCGTAACCGCTCGCCCTACGACCTTGCCAGGATGGCCAAGTACGCTAGCAGCTTTCTGGCCGGCCGCCTGCGGGGCAGGCGGCCGCTGCTGGACGATCCCTACGCCGTGCTCGCCGCTGAGTGGCTCGCCCGCCGGCAAGGCTGCCGGGTGATCGTGCTGGTACGGGACCCGGCAGCCATTGTGAGCAGCTGGAAGCGGCTGGGCTGGACCGCCGACCTTGGCGCGCTGCTCGGCCAGCCGCTGCTGATGCGCGACTGGTTGGAGCCGTTTCGTCGCGAGATGGACGCGGTGGCGGCGGCGCCCGAGGACCTGGCCGGCCGGGTCGGTCTGCTCTGGCGGCTGCTCTACCTGGTAGCGGCCGAGTATGAGCGACGCTGCCCGCGACTCCGGATCATCCGCTACGAGGACCTGGCGGGCGACCCGCTATCGGCCTTCGCCGGCCTGTACGCCACCCTCGGCCTCCGCTTCGGCGAGCGGGCCAGGCGGGCGGTCGTGCGCTCGACCACCGGCAGCCTGGAGGGGCGGGCCCACCGGTGGTCGCTGGTGAGGGGCGGCCTGTCCAAGACCGGGTATCGGCCGATGGACAGCCGGGCCAACCTGGTCGCCTGGCGAGATCGGCTCTCCGCCGAGGAGGTCGCGAGGGTCCGCGCGCTGACGCACAGCGTCGCCGCCAGGTGGTACAGCCCCGAGGAGGACGGCCGGCCGCGCCGATCCGGAACCACCGCCGGACGATGAAGGTCCGGATCCTGTGCACGCTCGGGCCGTCGTCGCTCCGCGAGGACGTCATCGGCCGTCTCGACGAGCGGGGCGTCGACCTGTTCCGCATCAACCTCTCCCACACCTCGCTCGACGCCCTGGAGCCCGCCATCGAGCTGGTACGGGGATGCTCGGCCACCCCGATCTGCCTGGACACCGAGGGCGCGCAGGTCCGCTGCGGCGTCATGGCCCCGGACGTGACGCTCATCCCGGACCGGACGGTCCTGCTGACCGCGGCCGAGCGGGTCGGCAGCGCCCAGGCGCTCGCCCTCCACCCGGGCGCCGCCCTGGGCGCGCTGCAGCCCGGCAGCACCCTGAGCGTCGACTTTGACGGCGCGCTGCTGCAAGTGACCGAGGCCGACCCGGCTGGGGCGACCGCGGTGGTGCTGGAGGGCGGCCGCATCCGGTCCAACCGAGCGGTCACCGTCCACCCGCCACCCGTCCTGCCTCCCCTGACCGACAAGGACCTTCGGGCGATCGCGGTCGCGCGGTGCCTTGGCATCGAGCACTTCGCGCTGTCGTTCGCGAGCCGGGCCGAGGACGTGGCCCTGCTCCGCAGCCTCGTCCCGCCGGACGCCGTGGTGATCGCCAAGATCGAGAGCCGGGCGGGCGTCCGCAACATGGACGGCATCATCAGCGCCTCGGAGGCCGTGCTGATCGACCGGGGGGACCTTTCCCGCGAGGTGCCGATCGAGCACGTTCCCTTCTACCAGAAGGTGATCCTCCGCCGGGCCAACCGTTGGAACCGGCCCGCCTACGTGGCCACCAACCTGCTCGAGTCGATGGTCGTCAACCGCCGGCCGACCGTGGCCGAGGCCGACGACATCGTCAACACCCTGCTGGACGGCGTCCACGGGCTGGTGCTGGCCGCCGAGACGGCGGTGGGCATCGACCCCGTCGGCGCGGTCGACATGGTGCTGCGGGTCATCGCCGCGTTCCCTGCTCGACCAAGACAGCCAGCCGGTCGCCAGCCTCGTGCACGCCTCGACAACCATGGCGTAACACCGATGCCGCGGGCACGCCGGGGCACGGCCAGCGAGAACCGAACCACGGTTCGGACATGGCGCCGCCGTCATCAGGTCGAGCAGAGGGTGAGGCTCGTCCTGGGTGACTACCTGCCTCGTTGGCAGGTCACCGGCAGGCGGCGCGGCAGTCGAGCCACCCAGAGCCCAAACAAGTCAACGTTACGCGATGTGTCGGTGGCAGGGCCAGAAGGCCACCGTCCGTTCCGCGTCGAGCTATAGACTTCGAGGGCAACGGCCCCTACTGCTAGGGAGTCGCTCGCGTGCCTCGCATAACCCCCGGCGGCCGGACCTCGCCTACGTCCGGTCCTTTGTCCGAGGCTTCCCTGACCAGCCCGTGTTCCTGGTCACCGACGGCCACGACGTCCCGCACGCGTACGCCAGCCTTGGCCTCCGGAGCGTCGACCGGATCACCTACGTCATGCCGGTCTGGCGGGAGACAAACGAGATCCGTCCCTCCTCCTCGGTCGCCGTCCCTCTCCGCTTCTCCGTCTGGCAGGTCGACGGCGGGCCGCCGTAGGGTTCTCTGCCACCAAGCGGCACGCGGGTGCTACTGCACCCGTCGCGACGCGCCGCGCACCCGTCGCAGCCCGTTACGAAGGAGGATCCCGGTGCGCATCACCGGGTTGCGGAGGATGCGTTCGAGGCGCTCCTCCAGCAGCCGGTTGCGCTCCCGAAGCTGCCGGTCGCGCTCCTGCAGCCTGAACAGGTTGTCGCCTTCCAGCAACAACGATAGATTGCCGCCTTCGGCGATAGCCGACGCGACGCCGGCCTGCTCCCGCTTTCGTGCCCGCACCACGATGTCGCTGGTCAGCTCCTCCACCCAGAAGCCCGCTTTGGTCGTGAGCTGGACGATCTCGACCGAGGTGTAGAAGTGCATCGGGTAGGGATGGTGCACGAAGTACGGCTGGGCGAAATGCGTGAAGGCGTGGAATTGGTCGTTCTGCAGGATATTGGGAACCTGGAAACGGAAAACGCCTTCCGGCTTGAGTACCCGGTAGGTCTCGAGCAGGTAGTTGTAGACGGTCGTCTTGGGCAGGTGCTGGAACACGAAGCCGCAATAGACGACGTCGAACCGCTCATCCCCGAACGGCTCCAGGTCGTAGCCGTTGCCATGCCACAGGTGGACGTTCGGCAGATGGCGCAGTCGCTCCTCGCCTCGCTTGATCATCTCCGCCGAGATGTCCAGGCCGTGGACCTCTCGGCACATCGACGCCAGGTGCTGGAGCACTCGGCCGATCCCACAGCCGATCTCAAGGAATGCACCGTCGGCCGGGAGGAAGGGACGGACGGCCTCGGCGTCGACCACCCCCGAGGACTCAAACGATTGGTCGCTCTCCTGATCGGCGATGGAGCGGATGGCGTCGACTTCGGCCGCCCGGTCCCAGAACGCCCGATGCGAAGCGAGATCCTGGCCCGCGAGCGCCAAGCGTGCGAGGGCAGTCTCCGGCTCCCAGTGATCGGCATCCGACAGCTTCATGAACAGCAGCCAAACGGTAGAGGTCCGGACATTCGAGAAGCGACACACCGCACGCCCGGAGATTCCAGCGCGAAACACTCGAACGAGCGCCATCATTCCAGATAGCGACAACACCACACAAGTCCAGTTCGGCTTGATTGCTCGGTCAATCGAGTGGCGGCCAGGGATCAGGGATTCAGCGGCCGTAGTCGACGCTCGACTCGTACGGCTGCCGCGGCTGGCCGATGGGACGAACGACGTCGACGGCGAGCACCGGGGGCGGCGGGTTGGGGTCTTCCGCGGCCGCGACTGGTTGGGCCAGCCACTGTCCCTCCACCTCGAGCCACTGGTCTCGGCGCCACCGGGTCCCGTCGCCGCGCACGATGACCTGCAGCGCCTCGCCGTCGGCGGCGCAGCAGAAGATCACGAACCGCGTCAGCCGGTACGCCTCCGCCCCGTCTCCGGGAGCGACGAACCCGATCAGGCGCACCGGCACGCCCTCGAGCGAACGGCTGCGGTCGTGGAGCGCGCGGACGACGAACTCGGCCATGGTCATCGGGACGGCCCCCCGGACGGGTGGCGCCAGCGGCAGGTAGGTCCCGTCGGAGCCGCCGGGCACGACGGAACGGCTGGAAGCGGCGTATGACCCGAGGGCGGCCGGTTGGACGAGCACCACGACGAGTACCGGGACGAGCAGCAGCCAGCCAATGCGGCTGCCCGCGTGCCCATGGTCGTCGCCGTTCCCCTGGCCCGAGGGTCGCCGGCGGAGCAGGCCGAGCGGTGGCAGCAGCCCGAGCAGCAGCAGGATGACCGCGCCGGCGAGCACGTACGGCACGAGCGAGGGCCTGACGTAGTTGAGCGCGGCGTCCGTCCAGCACAGCCAGGCGGCGGTCGCCCCCAAGACGATGAGCAGCAGGCTCTGGGTTTGCTCGTCGGTCATAGAAGACTCCAACCGACCACCAGGGCGCAGGCCGTGGCGACAGCGAACGTGAGCGGCGCGAAACGGGACGCGAACTGACGCCCGAAGACACCGGACTGCATCGCGACCAGCTTGACGTCGACTGCCGGGCCGACGACGAGGAAGACCAGCCGCGCGCTCAGCGAGAACTCCCGCAGGCTCGCGGCGATGAACGCGTCGGCCTCAGAGCAGATCGCGAGCAGCACGGCCAGCGCGCCGAGGGCCAGCGCGGCCAGCGCTGGGTGGTCCGCGACCGCGAGCAGCGCCGACCGTGGCACGGCCACCTGCAGCGTCGCCGCCGCCGCCGCGCCGACGACCAGCCAGCCACCAGCCTCGTAGACGTCGTGGCGCGCGGCGGACGTGAACGCCTGCCAGGGGGACCCGTCGCTCACGAGGCGGCTCCGAGCCCGCTCCACCCAGGCCTCACGGCCCAGGCGCGACCATAGCAGGCCGACCACGATGGAGGTGAGCAGCGAGCCGAGGAAGCGGGCCAGGACCATCCGCGGCTGCCCCGGGAACGCCACCGCGGTCGCGATGAGCACCACCGGGTTGACCGCGGGGGCGGCGAGCATGAACGTCACCGCCGCGGCCGGTGGGACGCCCCTGGCCGTGAGACGACCGGCAACCGGGACCGAGGCGCATTCGCAGCCGGGCAGCGCGGTCCCGGCGAGCGCGGCCGCGGGTACCGCCAGCAGCGCACGTCGCGGCAGCAGCCGTGCAAGGGCCGCGGGCGACACCAGTGCGGCGATCGCGGCGCTGACCAGGACGCCGAGCACCAGGAACGGCAGCGACTGCACGGTGATCGCCACAAACACGGTCGCCCAGGTCCGCAGCGCGACGTGGTCGAGGGAGCCGCCAAGCAGTCCCCGCGAGCCGAGCGCGATGATCAGCAGCAGCACGACGAGCCGCGGGTTCAGGATCCCTGGGCGCGGCTCAGCAGTCGTTGCCTGCCGAGCGGCCTCTCTCTCGCTGCGCATGCCGTCGTGCCAGCTCGAGGCTAGCCGGTGAGGGTCAGGGGGCGCAGGCGTCGCTGGCCGCCGGTGGTGTCCACCAGGAAGAGCTGGAGCTGGTTGTTGCCCCGGCGCAGCAGGGAGTCGGAGATCATCGCGGTGAACCACGTCGGGGGGGAGTCGCCAGAGGCGAACGTCTCCGAGACGCCGCCGATCACGCCGTTGATCGCGACCGCGACGGCCGGTCGTGCTGGGGTGCCTGGCGTGGTCCTGGTGAGCTGGCCGCCGACCTGGGCCGGCACCGAGCCGCTGGAGGGGTCGACGCGGCGGTAGTCGTCCAGTCCGACGACGCGCGCCGTACCGCCGCCGGCGCCGACGGCGAGGTCGCCGACCCGTCGACCGACGAGGTCGGCGTGAGGGCCGAACTTGAACCAGTCCAAGTAGCCATCCTGGAGGTGGATGACCCGGTCGGCGAGACCCTGCAGGGCCACGGCCTGGTTGGCGGGGCCCTCGAGGACGCGGCGGGTCCCCGGAGTGGGATAGAACCACTTCTGGGTGCGCGGACGCTTGGCCGCGGACGGGTCCGCCCATGACACGCCCTCGATCGACCATGGCACCCGTAACCCCATGATGTCGGCGATCGTGGGCAACATGTCGACGTGCTCCATGTTCACGTCGTTGACCGACGGGGTGTGCTGACCGGGGCGCTTGATGAACATCGGCACCCACAGCACGTCCGGGGCGGTGCCGTCCGTGACCCTGGCGCGACCCTGCTCGCCGGGGGTGAACGCCAAGCCGTGGTCGGCAGTGACCACCAGGAGCGAGCGGTCGTACATGCCGGTGCGGCGGAGCTGCTTGACGACGGTGCCGAGCAGTTGATCGGTGTAGGTGGCCTGCATGAAGTGGCGCTGGTGGCTGCTCTGCACCGGCCACGACTCCGAGGTCCACCGGCCGCCCCTGAGCGGGCCCTCACCGAGCTCGCGCTCCGGGTACTTCAGCCCGGACGGCAGGTACTTCCACGGCATGTGAGGGAGAAGGATGTGCAGGAAGTGCACCGACGGCTTGCCGGTGGGGCGGAGCGACGACAGGAAGCCGTCGAACGATGCCGGGCGCGTCACCCAGGTCTTGTCGCGCTTGGCCAAGGGAGCCGAGACCGCCGCCTTCTGGTTGGGCTCGACCGTCGCCTCTTCGAGGGTGGCGGTAGGGTCCGTGGTGGGATCCCGCGGTGAGGCGATCTGCGTCCACAGGCGCGCCGAGTCACGCACGACCCGGCGAAAGCCTCCCTGACCGCCGCGCACAGCGGGGGTCGAGCAGGTGGCCGGCGGGCAGAGCTGCGAGATGCCCTCGAACACCCGCATGTCGTAGCCGTAGGACCTGCCCAACAGCGTAAACAGGTTATCCGGATAGCGAGCGGCGATCGGCGCGAGATCCTTGACCGGGTAGCGGCCGGTCAGCATCGCCGGCATCGCCCATCTGGTCATGCCAGCCACCCCGGTGGCGTTGCGGTACCAGGTCGAATCGGCGGCCAGCCTGGTAAAGTTCGGGTACAGACGGCGGTCGATGTGGCCCTGACGGTCCACGAGCGACCGCAGCGGGAGCTCGTCCAGCAGGACGATGACGATCGGTGCCTTCTCGCCGCTCTGCGCCGCGCCGGCGGGCTGGGCGGTGCTGGTCGCTGCCGGCCTGAGCAGTTCGGCGACTGGGGACAGCAGCAGGAACACGAGCAGGAACACGATAGGGGCGGGCGAGAGGTACCGGAGCCACAGCCGGAAGGCGGGACCCTTGGCGTACAGCAGACCCGCACCGAGCCCCACCAGCACCCCCACGACCACGAGCGCCGGGCCGCGCAACGGGCTCGTCTTCTTGGCGACCTCCAGCCCGAGCAGCCCCAGCAACCCCGCGACCAGGCTCAGGTGGACGACCCGCTGAACTCGTCGGCCAAGCAGCCCGGCGAGCACCTCGAGCGCCCACAGCGCCAGCGGGGGCAGGAGCGTGATCGTGACGGCGAGCAGCGCGATGTCCCTGGAGTCGGCCTGGCGGAACAGCAGGAAGTCGGGGCTTCGTCCCATGACGTCCAGCAGCGGCTGGGCGACGACGAAGCCGGTCAGCGCGAATAGCTCGAGAAACGACCATAGCTGGTGCCTGACGAACGACCACAGGCGGGTCCGACGGCTCGGCTGCGACGTTTCGGCCGGTTCGGTCGTGGTGTGTGTCGCGCTAGCCACGTCGTATCCAGTCCAGACGGTTGACCCCGGCAGGCCGCGCGCGGCGGTGCTGACAGGCTGGGGTGAAGCGTTCCATGTCCAGATGGTGTCCAGATAGGTCGGGGATCGGGCCGCACGCCGAGCGGGATCCGCCCCGGCGTCGTCGGCGACGAGATACTACCTGGCCGCCGAATGTCAAGAAACGGACAGCGTCGCCCTCCGCCACTCCTGGCGCGCAGTGCGCGGGTCCCAGGTCCGCGGCCGCACGTGGTTACATTGACGCCATTCGCCGCAGAGCCAGGAGGGATGCGCCGTCGAGGCGCCAGCGCCCACCACGGTGACCCAGGAACCGGTCCCGGCCGAGACCCCGGCCCAGACCCCGGCCGAGGACCGCCCAGATCCCGGCCAGCCCGGCCGTCGCTGGCTGCCCGGCCGCTGGCGGGTCCCCGTGCAGCCGCTGCTCCTGCTGGCCTTCCTCGGCCTTGCCTTCTGGCTGTACGCGCCGGCCTGGTCGTCGCCGACCACCACCACCCGGGCGGGCGGCAACGGCGACCCCGCCATCTTCATCTTCTTCCTGCGCTGGATCCCGTTCGCGCTGGAGCACGGCCACGACCTGCTGGTCACCCACCACCTCAACTACCCGGACGGCGTCAACCTCATGTGGAACACGTCGCTGGTGCTCCCCGGCCTGCTGCTGGCGCCGCTCACCACCAAGTTCGGGCCGGTGCTCACCTTCAACGTGCTGCTGGTGCTCGCCTACGGCCTCTCCGCCTGGTGCGCCTACCTGGCGATCCGCCGCTTCGTGCCGGGGCACCTGGCGGCGGCCGTCGGGGGACTGGTCTACGGCTTCTCGCCGGCCATCCGCGGGCAGGCGGGCCACTCGCACATGAACCTGGCGTTCCTGGTCCCGCTGATGCTGCTCCTGCTGCACGAGATCCTGGTCCGCCAGCGCCGCTCGCCCTGGCTGGCCGGCGCCGCCCTCGGCCTGCTCGCCGGCTGCCAGCTGCTGACCGGCGAGGAACTGCTGGCCATGACCGGGCTGATCGGGTTCGCGCTGTTCCTGCTGCTGCTGCTCGGCAACCTGCGGCGGCTGCGGGGCCGGATCGCCCACTCCCTGGCGGCGTTCCTCACCGCCGGGGTGGTGTTCGCCGCCATCGCCGCCTGGCCGCTGTCGGTCCAGTTCACCGGCCCGCAGCGGATCCACGGCGACATCCAGAAGACCAACCGCTCCAACGACCTGCAGGGCTACGTGGTGCCCAGCACCCAGCAGGCGATCGCTCCCGACGCCGCCGCCGAGCAGGTGCGCAAGTTCGCCGGCGGCAACTCGGCCTACCTCGGCATCCCCCTCGTGCTGGTGCTGCTGGCTGTTGGGGTGCGCTGGTGGTCCAAGGCGGTGGTGCGGGTGACGCTGGCGCTGCTGCTGGTGTCGGCGCTGCTGTCGATGGGGCCCAGCCTGCTGGTCGGCGGCCACGACACCGGCGTCCGGCTGCCGATGGCGTACCTCGAGCGGCTGCCCCTGCTCGACAGCCTTATCCCGAGCCGCCTCGCCCAGCTCACCGCCCTGTTCGCCGGGCTGCTGCTGGCGCTGTTCCTGCACGGCGTCTGGCGCCAGGGTGGCTGGCGGCGCGTGGCCGCCGCCGCCGCCGCGCTGGTCGTCCTCGCGCCCCTGTGGCCGGCCTCCTCGGTCCCGGCCGAGAAGGTCGCCACCCCGCCCTTCTTCACCAGCGCGAGCGTGCGCGAGCTGCCCCGCGACGGGGTGACGCTGGTCCTCCCGTTCCCTAACCCGGCGATCGCCCTGCCGATGACCTGGCAGGCCGAGGCCGACATGTGGTTCCGGATGCCCGGCGGCTACTTCATCGGCCCGCAGCCGGACGGCCGGCCCCGGTTCGGCACCAACCCCAGCTCGGGGTCCATTCATTTCTACCAGATCTACCGTGGCTTCCCGCCGCCGCCGCTGACCGGGCCGAGGCGGCGGGTCCTGGCCCGCGACTTCGTCCGCTGGCGGGTCGGCAGCGTGGTCGTCGGCCCGATGCCGAACCGGGCGGTCATGGTGGGTTTCCTGACCGAGTTGTTCGGTGCGAAGCCGGAGAAGGTGGGCGGCGTCTACCTGTGGCGCGACCCCAAGGTGGTCCTGGTCGACCGGGGCGCACGGAAGCGCACCTAATCTTCGCCCTCGATGATCCGGACAGGTCCAAAGCGTGTCCGGATCCGGCGAGCCGCGCGGCCGCCGACACGCGACCAATGACGGCATGAGCAGCTTCTCCGCCGTCGTGACCACGGGCATCTACTGCCGGCCGGGTGCGGGGCCGCCCTCGCGCCGACCACGTCCGGGCGTTCGGGCTCGCGGCCGCCGCCGAGGCGGCCGGGTTCCGGGCCTGCCTGCGGTGCCGGCCCTACCGGTCGTCCGAGCCGGTGAGCTGGGCCGGACCCGAGCTGGTCTGGCGGGCCGTGCAGCTCGTCCTGGACGGGGGGTGCTGGACCAGGGCACCGAGGCCGACCTCGGCGCCCAGCTGGCGATCTCCCCCCGCCACCTGCGGCGGCTGTTCGTCGAGAATCTAGGCGCGACGCCCGGCCAGCTCGCGCAGTCCCGCAGGGCGCATTTCGCTCGCCGGCTGCTCGACGACACCGACCTCAGCATCACCGACGTCGGGTGCGCGTCGGGGTTCGGCAGCCTCGGCCAGTTCAACCGCGCGTGCCGGGAGGTCTTCGGGGCGACGCCTCGCGAGCTGCGCGCCCGCCGCCGCCGGTCCGACCGGCTGGTCGCCGACGGCGCGATCCGCCTGGACCGCAGCGTCGCGCTCGACCAGCTGGTCGCCGCCGTGACCGCGGTCCCCGCCCTCGTCGCCGGGGTAGCCAGAGGACGGCCGCCGTAGGCGGCCGCCCGCAGGGCCGGCCTTGACCGTGAGTGACCGCGGGCGACCGTTCCCCGCCGCCCGCAGGCCCGAGCGGCGGCAGGAACTTGCCTCGTTGGCAAGTCGCCGGAGGCGCCGCGGCGGATTCGCCGATCTCGGCGCCACCATGGTTTGTGACGCGGCGGGTCGTCTCGCCGGGCGCCGAGATGCAAGTCCACCCGCCAGCGCTCCACCCTCGACGACGTCGTTCACCGCAGCCGCTGGTGACCCGACCGGGCTCTCAGGCTCCCGTGGTGGCCCGGGCGTGCTCGCGGGTCCAGAGGGAGACCCTGCCGCTGAGCGGGAACTCCGTGGTATGGAGCCTGGCAAAGCCGGCCTCGGCCAGGCTGTCACGGAGCATGCGACCGACCCGACGGCTGGTCCCGAACGACATGTAGACCACCACCCGGGTCGACGCCGGATGGGCGGCCAGGAACGGCCGGGCCGCCTCGGGGTGCTCGTCGGCCAGAAAGAGGGTGTCGCCGGGCGGGATGCGGAGTAGGCGCTCGAACCCGTCGCCGTTCCCATCGTAGCGGTCCATGTAGTAGACCCAGCCCTTGCCGTGCGGGCCGAAGCCGAGGTGGCCGTCGAGGTTGACGATGGCGAGCGCGCCCGGTGCGGCGGCGCTCCTGGCCGCTGCCATGGCGGCCCGCAGGTCGCCGTTGAGCGGGTGCACCGTGGCCGCCCGGTGCTCGAAGCTCCGCATGGCCCGGGCATCGACAACGGCGACCGCGGCGAGCACGAGGAGGATCACCGCCCCGGTCGCGCGCAGGACGGTGCCGAGCGGCGCGGCGCCGCCGGCCCGCCCGGCCAGGGCGTCGGCGACCCCGACCCCCATGACCACCCACAGGAGGGGGACGAGGAACA
>WNFU01005990.1_pt1 | contig 14873 bp, 14 predicted proteins | sample 5400121 | NCBI WGS metagenome assembly WNFU01 (sample SAMN13153360, study PRJNA577476) | soil metagenome | isolation source: 100 cm soil or saprolite under grassland replicate 1 | place: USA:California | collected 2016-06-15
CCCTCTGGCCCGGGGACGGCGCCGCCGTCAGTGCGCAGCCCTCGCTCCGGCTCATCGGCGTCGAGCTCGCGGAGGTGCTGGTGTTCGACCTCGCGTGATTGAAGATCGGGGGAGCGAGCGCCGCTCCCCTCGATTCCCCCCAACGGGTTCCCCTCACTGTTACTAACGCGGCGTGAGAATCGTTTCGGGGGACCGGGGGCTCGGTCGTAGTCGGGCTCTAGCGGATTCCTTCGCGGCGGCCAGCGCCTGCCGGGCGAGGATGCTCAGGCAGCGCCATGGGCTCAACGGGCGGCTGACGACGCTGACCCGGCCCTGCTTGATCGCGGACAGCACCGATTCGACGGACAGGTCGGACTCGATGAGCGAGAAGGTCGTTCCGAACTGGTCGGCGAGGTGACTGTCGGAGGTTCCGAGCAGGGGCAGGCCCACCGCGCTGGCCAGCTTGACCGCCGCCCGGTTGAAGTCTACGCGGGCCGTGTAGAAGTGACTGAACTCGATCGCGTCGAACAGATCGATCTCCTGCCACAGCCGCTCCCGAAGACAGTAGGATGCCGGGAACAACGGGTGGGGCGCGGCGACGAGCCACTCGGGCGTCCGGTAGCGGCGAAGGTCGGCAAAGGTCCGGAGCTTGTCGGCCGCGACATCGGCGTTGTAGACGAGGACGTGGCGGCCCTCCACGGTGGCCTCCACACCAGGGATCAGCAGGACGCCGCGGTCGCGCGCGTAGGCGGCCAGCTCGTCGCTGAAGGTGATCGTGTCGTGATTGGTGATGCTGAGCACGCGGTAGCCCTCGCGGGCCGCCCGCGCGATCATCTCATGGGCGCTATAGGTGATGCAGCGCTCCGCCTCCCGCGTGTGGAGGTGCAGGTCGGCCCGGAGCCGGACGTTCACGCCCTCACCATCCGTGGGCCCTGCCGCCGGACGACGCTCCGGTCGGCGCGGTGGCAAAAGCGAAGCGCCCGCGGGGCGCACGAACCCTCCACCCTGATCATCGTGTCGTTTTCCGGAGCAAGGGCGATACCAAGCGGGTAGGTCGGGCTCCAAGCGAGCGTCTTGATTGATGTTGCCTCGAGACGATCTGGCTGGGTGAAGACCTCCGGGGGCTAGATTCTTTCCGCCTGGTGGAGACCTGACCGGCGGACCTGATCCAGATCCGCCGGGGTGTCAAAGAACTTGCCGCACAGGGTGCCAGTTTCTTATGTGGGCAGGGAGATGTCTCCTTGTGAAATCAATAGTTTCCGGATACGCCCCAGGATGGCAGGTCGATTGCTGCCAGATTACAATGAGGCGGGCCATGAAATTTCTCGAGCGCGTGATCGGGCGGTGGCGGTCGCAACGGCCACGTTACGCATTGGCTTTGGCCGGCGGCGGCGTGATCGGCGGCATGTACGAGGTAGGCGTGATCGCCGCGATCGAGGAACGGCTCAACGGCGCCGGCGGCTTCGACATCTACGTGGGCTGCAGCGCAGGCTCGGTCGTGGCTTCGCTGCTCGCCAACGGCGTTCGCGCTTCAGAGATCTATCGCATCATCGAGCAGGACCTCGAGCACCCGCTGAACTTCCGGCGGGGCGCCGTCTACGCCTCGAACTCGTTTCGCCACGCGGCGGGCCGGTTCGGTCGGCTCCTCTGGGCCGTTGGCAAGAACGCGATGACCGGGATGCGCGAGTCGGTGCCCGACATGCTTGCCGCCGCGGAGCGCGATCTGCCCGCCGGGTTTTTCTCGCTGGTGGCGCTCGAGCGCTACATGCGCGAGACGTTCGCGGCATTCGGGCTCCAGAACTCCTTCACGGCGCTCGATCGCGTGCTGCTGATCCCGGCGATCGACCTCGACCGTGCGCAGCGCGTCGTATTCGGCCGCAACGAGCTTCAGGACGTGCCGATCAGCGAGGCGATCGCGGCGTCCTCGGCGATTCCCGGGTTTTTCGAGCCCTACACGTTGCGCGGGCGTGACTACGTGGACGGCGGCGTGGGCTTCAGCGGCCACGCGGACCTCGCGGCCGAGGCGGGCGCGGCCGTCGTGATCGTCGTCAATCCGCTCGTGCCGAGCCCCGACAGCGGTGCCGTGCCCCTGCGCAATCGCGGCCTGTACACGATCATGGAGCAGGCCGGCCGCATCTACAGCCAGAACCTCTTGCAACTCGGCCTGTCGACGCTCCGGATCAAGCACCCGCGCACCGAGTTTTACCTGATCCAGCCCGGGCGAGAGGAGACGCCCCTCTTCGGACCGTCGATGGGTTTCGAGGCGAGCCGGGCCGCGCTCCGCTACGGGTACAAGTCGACGACGGAATGGCTCGAGGGTCAGGGCCTCCCTCTGCTGCGCCGGCTCCAGGCGGTGCCTCAGCCCGTGTGGTGACACGGGGGGCCTACCGGCGTCCCCCCGCGAGCTTCGACGCTTCCGGCAGAGCGCGGAGCCGACCCATCGCCAGGATCCCGAGCACCGGCCCGATCGCCAGCGTCGCGAACGCCCATCCCCAACCGACGTGCGTTACCACCAGCGGGATGAGCCAGATCGAAACCATCGTCAGCGCGAAGCCGACGCACGTCTGGGTGGTGAGAGCCGTTCCCACGTACGCCGGCGGTGACAGCTCGGTGATCGCGGTCGAGAACTGGGCGGAGTCCGCGATGACCGTGACACCCCACACGACGGCGACGGCCAAGGTCAGCAGCGGTGGGCCGCCGAAGGTGAGGCCGATCGCCACCGCGCAGGCCCCCGAGAAGGCCATCGAGACCATCGTGAGCGTCGTTCGTCCCCACCGGTCGGAGGCGATACCGCCGGCCCAGCAACCGAGCGCGCCCAGCGCGATCACGAGGAACGTAGCGCCGCTCGGATTGAGCCCGGCGTAGCTGCCGCCGCCACGGATCTCGAGACTCGCCGCCAGGAAGGCGGCGATCCATGCCCACATCGCGTAGAGCTCCCACATGTGGCCGAGATAGCCGAAGCAGGCCAGGCGTGGCCCGCGCTCGCGGAAGACCGCGGCCGCCATGCCCACGTCGAAGCGGGCCGACGGGAAGCGGTGAGGACCGTCAGCGATGAAGAGCTGGACGACCACAGCGCCCGCGAGGGCGAGTGCGGACGCGACGAGCAAGGTGGCGCGCCAGGGAAGCCCCGTCAGGCCCGGGATGAGATGCGGCGTCGCCGAGCCGACGGTGAGGGCGCCGACGAGGATCCCGATCGCGAGCCCGCGGCCCTCGCGGAACCACGTCGCCATGACCTTCATCGCGGGCGGGTAGGCGCCGGCCAGGCACACGCCCGTCGCGAAGCGGAGCAGCAGCGCGGGTCCGAGGCTCCAGGCCCAGAGGGCGAACGCGCCGTTGGCCGCCACGCCCAGCGTGATGCCCACCGTCATGACCAGGCGCGAGGAGAAGACGTCGGGAAGGTTGACGAGCGCGCTCGCGAGCGTGCCGACGATGAAGCCGGCCTGGACGGCGATCATGAGGCCGGCGCTGCCGCCGGCGCCGAGCGCCCACTCGTGCGTGAGCGCCGGCAACACGGCGGACGCGCTGAACCAGAGCGAGAGGGCGAGCAGCTCGGCCAGCGAGAGGAGCGCGAGCTGGCGCCAGGCGGGCGTCACGCCGTCGCTACTCGACGATTCCCTTCCGCTGCAGCTCCGCGATCTCGGCGGCCGTCATCCCCAAATCTTTCAACACGTCCTCGGTGTGTTCGGAGGGCATCGGCGCCGCGCTCCGGATCGTCCCGGGTGTGTCGGAGAGCTTGATCGCGATACCGATCTGCCGCACCCGCCCGTGGATGGGATGCTCGGTGTCCACGATCATCCGGCGGTGCTTGATCTGTGGGTCGTCGACCATCTCTCCGACGTCATAGACCTTCCCGACGCAGACGTCGGCTTTCACGAGCGCCTCGTACCACTCGTCACGGTCGCGCGTCTTGATGAGCGCCTCGATCTCGCGCCGCGCGGCCTCCTCCTCGGCATTGGCCGCGCGCACGAACTGGTCCGAGCTCCGGGCGAAGCGCTTGAAATCGGGCCGGCCGATCGCGTTGCAGAAATTCTCCCAGAGCCACGGTTCGGTGCAGCCGATCGTGAGGAGCTTGTCGTCCCGCGTCTCGTAGATGGCGTAGTAGGGATACGAGCCGCCCAGGAACCCCTCGCCCCGGCGGGGCGCCAGGCCGTCGCTGAAAAAGAATCGCATGTTGGGCGTGGCCGCGAGGAGCGAGACGGTCGTGTCGAGGTACGACACGTCCACGTGCTGGCCGCGTCCGGTCCGCTCTCGAGCGAAGAGCGCCAGCATGATGCCGAGGGCGCCGTGCAGGCTCGCCCCGGCGTAGTCGGCGACGAGGTTGAGGGGGATCACCGGCTTCCGGTCCGGCTCGCCGATCAGGTTGAGGACGCCCGCCAGCGACAGGTAGTTCATGTCGTGGGCTGGATAATTCCGGTACGGGCCGTCCTGGCCGAAGCCCGAGAGCGAGCAGTAGACGAGACGCGGGTTGAGCCTGCTCAGGGTGTCATAGTCGGCGCCGAGGCGCTTCATCACGCCCGGGCGGAAGCCCTCCACGATGACGTCGGCCGTGGCGGCGAGCTTGCGAAAGACCGCCTGCCCCTCCGGCGACTTCATGTTCAGCGTCATGGATCGCTTGTTGCGGTTGACGAAGGTGTGGATCGTCCGGCGGACCCACTCGTCGCTCGCCGCGCGGCCGGGCTCGGGTGTCTCGATCTTGAGGACCTCGGCTCCCATGTCGGCCAGCATCATCGCGGGAAGCTCCGCCGGCGCCACTCGCGCCAGCTCGAGAATCCTGATCCCGTCGAGCGCGCGCATTAGTCCAGATTTCCTTCGAGGCGCGAGGTCAGCGCGCGGATGTCGGGAATGTCCTCGAGATGCCCGAGTTGCTCCGCAACGCCTTCGGCCTCGTCCGCGGAAAGGACGGCCTTCGCGCAGGCCAGGAACTTCTCGCGGAGCTCCGCGTCCGATAGGGGCGTGTCGGGATGTCCGCGCGCACCCCGTGCCTCGCGCGAGAGCGTGCGCCCGTCGCGGAGCTGGATCGTCACGCGGCTCCAGGCATGCTGCTCGACTCCCTCCGGCAGGGCGGGGTCGACGACCATCGCGATCCGTCCCATCAGCTCGCGCATCTCGAGGTTGGCGACCTCTCCATCCATGAACGAGCCGAAGTCTACTCGGCCTTCCACGAGTGCGGCGGCGGCGCAGAACTGCATCGAGAACTTCCGCTCGAGCGCCGTCGTCGGCCATGGGTGCGCGAGCACGTCGGGCACGACGCGGTTCACGCCGACCTGGACGGCGGTGATGTCGCGCGGGCGCAGTCGGTGCTCGGCGCGCAGGTCGATGAGCGCGTCGATCGCCGAATGAGTGAGGGCGCACGAGGGGTAGGGCTTGACCGCGATCCCCGACCCCAGCAGCTGCCAGGCGTGACCGAGGCCCTCGAGCGCCTGGTCGAGCCCGTGAGAGGCGCCGAACGCCGCCACGTATCCCTGTCGACCCTCGAGCGCGGTCTCCGACGCGGTCAGCCCCTCGCGCGCGAGCTGGGCCGCCAGGATCCCGTTCCGCGCGGCGTGGCCGGCGTGGTAGGGCTTGGTCATCGAGCCGAAGTTTTCTTTGAGCCCGGAGGCGTGCGAGGCGGCGATGGCGAGCGCATGGCGCGTCTGGACGACGTCGAGCCCCATGATACGCGCAGCCGCCGCCGTGCAGCCGAGCGTCCCGATCGAGGAGGTGGCATGCCACCCGCGCGTGTAGTGGTCCGGGTTCAGAGCTGTTCCGAGCGCGACGTCCACCTCGAAGCCGACGATGTAGCCGAGGACAAGGGCGCGGCCGTCGGCCATCTCGGCTTCCGCGGCGGCGAGCGCCGCCGACAGGAGCGGCACGCTCGGATGCCCCAGCAGGGCGAAGTTCGTGTCGTCGAAGTCGTGCGCATGCCCGGCGGCGCCGTTGGCCAGGGCGGCCCAGCCCGGCGACGTCTTGAGCGTCGTGCCGACGACGGTCGCGAGGGTGATGGCACCCTCGGCACGGACGACCCGGCGCACGATGCGCGCGACGGGCTCGGTTGCCCCGGCCAGCATGACGCCCAGGGTGTCGAGCGCCGCTCGGCGGACACGGCCGACGGCTTTTGACGGGCAGTCCTCGAGCGACGTTTTGACGACGAACTCGGCGAGGCGGGCGGCGGCGCTCATGGAAGGCACGATATCATGAGTATTGGGATGAGGCCCCCGTGAAGGTCCGCTTCCTTGGCTCCGGCGATGCCTTCGGCAGCGGCGGGCGGTTCCAGACCTGCATCCATCTGGAGTCGGCCGCGACCCAGCTCATCGTCGACTGCGGCGCCTCGTCGTTGATCGCGATGCGACGCTTCGGCGTCGACCCCCTGGCGATCGACACGGTGATCCTCTCCCACCTGCATGGGGATCACTTCGGTGGCGTCCCGTTCCTGATCCTCGACGGCCAGTTCAAGCGGCGCACGCGCCCGCTCGTCGTGGTGGGACCCCCAGGGGTCGAGGCGCGTGTGCGAGAGGCCATGGAGGTGCTCTTTCCGGGCTCGTCGCGGGTCGAGCGGAGATTCGACACCCGCTTCGTCGAGCTGGTCGACCGTGTCACGCTCGAGATCGGCGCGGTGGCGATCACGCCGTTCGGTGTGGTCCACGCGAGCGGCGCGCCGCCCTTCGCGCTCCGGATTGCGTGCGACGGGAAAACCGTCACGTACTCGGGGGACACCGAGTGGACGGACAACCTGATCGACGCCGCGGGCGGAGCCGACCTGTTCATCGCCGAGGCGCTCTTCTTCGACAAGGCGGTCAAGTACCATCTGGACCTCGCGACCCTGCTGAGCCACCGTGCACAGCTCGACTGCCGCCGGCTCGTCGTGACTCACATGAGCGAGGACATGCTCCGGCGGCTCGATGGCCTCGCGGTCGAGGCGGCCGAGGACGGGAAGCTGCTGGTCGTGTGACCTACTTGGCGTCGTGGAAGATGACGCCGAGCGTATACCGGGACCCCGACGTGACGCGGCTCACGCCATGGCGCATGGCACTCCGATAGACACCCCGCGAGCCTTCGACCGGCCGGTAACGCGTCGCGAAGATCACGATCTCGCCCTGTTCCGTGGCGATCGACTCGCCCCGCGACTGCGCGCGCGGCCGCTGCTCGACCAGGAGGAAGTCACCGCCCGTATAGTCGCCGCCGCGCCGGCTCAGAAAGCACGTGAGCTGCAACGGGAACACGACGTCGCCGTACAGATCCTGGTGCAGGCAGTTGTAGCCGCCCGTCTCGTAGTGCAGGAGCAGCGGCGTCGGCTTGGTCTGGCCGCGACGACGGCATAGCGCCAGCAGCCCGTCGAGGCTCGCCGGGTGGACGACGGAAGTGCGAGCCGCAGGACGTCGCGGGGCTGGGGCCCCGCCGTCCGAGGCGAGCCTAGTGACAGAACTCGAGAGGGCCGCTTCCCACCGGTTGGCGATCGCGGCAAGCGGGGGATAGGCGTGACGGCGCAGCGTCTCGACCAGGGACGGCAGGGGCGCGGCGAAGTATCGGTATTCCCCGACGCCGAACTTGTAGCGCGCCATGTCGATCGTGCTCCGGAACCGTCGTGCGTCCTGATACAGGCCGATCAGCTCGGCGCATTCGGCCGGGTTGAGGACGGGGGGCGTCTTGGCATAACCCCATTGCCAGAGCGAGCGCTCGATCCCCCGCCAGTCGAGACGCGCGAGCCGCGTCTTCATGTCGCCGGGGAGGGCCGTGCCATAATCGGGGTCGACCGATGCAAGCGTTGCGGTGGGTGGTGCTCCTTCTGGCGATCGTCTCTGCGCTCGCATACCTCGTCCTCGCCGTCCTTGCCTTCAACCAGCAGTTCCTCGACGTGGACCACTCCGCGCTCGCGCTTGCCCAGTCCGCTCGGCATCCACACCTCGAGTCTCTCATGCACACACTGAGCGACGTCGGCTCGGGCTACGCGCTGGTACCCCTGAGCGTCGGCATGTTCGTTCTCCTCTGGCGCCACGGTCATCGCGCCGCGCGGTTCGTCCCGGTGATGGTCGTCGGGGCGTATGTCGTCTTCGCGCTCACCAAGTGGGTCGTCGCCCGCCCGCGCCCCCGCCTGTCTCCGTACGGCTTCCCGAGCGCTCACACCTTCGGCGCCGTCGTGTTCTTCGGCGGCCTGATCTATTTCCTCTGGACCATCGAGCTGCGCCGGATCTGGCAGTGGACGGGGACGGTGTTCCTGGTACTGCTGATCCTCGGAGTCGCGGCGAGCAGGCTCTACCTGAGAGCCCACTGGCTCAGCGACGTGCTCGGCGGCGTTGCGGGCGGCACCGCGTACCTCCTGTTCTTTTTGCTCGCAGCCGATCCGAGACTCCGGCCGTCTCGGTGACGGGCGATCGGGGGCGCTCGTGCTCCTCAGCTCACCGTCGCGAGCTTGCCTTCGCCGCGGCCGCGTCGGCTTTCTTGAAGTGCGCGTCGGTGAAGCCGTAGAGCTGTGCCCCGCCGGCGAGGATCCGGGCCGCGATTTCGCGCGGCACGTTCTTCAAGAGGTTCGTCGAGACGTGCGGGAAGTTCGAGTCGAAGTGCGGATAGTCGGTCGAGATGCACATCCGGTCCGCGCCGATGAGGCCGGCCGTCGCCTCGATCTCCGGCTCGCTCCCTTCGACCGCCGCCCAGCAGTTGCGCCGGAAGTACTCGTGGGGCGTCAGGGCGAGATACGGGGCGTGCGAGTCCCGGTACTGGGGATAGTCCCACTCGATGCGGGACAGGAGGCCGGGCACCCACGAGTTTTGAGCTTCCAGGAAGCCGACCCGGAGCTTTGGATGAAACTCGAACACGCCGCCGATGATCATCGCGATCAGGGCCTGCTGCATCTCGATCCAGTGGCTGGCGACGTGGCGATAGAACCGGTTCTCACCGTACAGCGGGATCATGCGGGAGTAGAGGGCGCTCACGCCCTCATGAAACCCCCAGGTGGCGTTCAGCTCCTCGTGCACGGTATAGAGGGGGTCCCAGTAGTTCGAGTGCCAGTAGTGGCCGTTGACGAGATTCGGCCGGATGAACGAGCCGACGGCGCCGAGCTCGTGGACGCACCGCACGAGCTCCCGGCACGCCAGGTGCACGTCGTGCACCGGCAGCATCGCCACCCACTTGAGCTGGTCCGGACTGTACGCGCAGAACTCGTGGATCCAGTTGTTGTACGCCTGGCAGATGGCCAGAGAGAGCTGCGGGTCCATGTTGTCGCGGCCGAGCAAGGCGAGGCCGGCGGTGGGGTACAGCACCGCGATGTCGACCCCTTCCATCTCCATGCCCATCACCTGGGCGACGGGGTCGTAGTCGCGCTCGACCGCGAAGTCGAGCCGGCCGGTGTCGAAGAGCCGTGATCCCGACAAGGGCTGCGTGCTCTGCGGCCCGCTGTTCCGGACGCGCTTCCGGTATTGCTGGAGGTCCACGTCCGAGGTCGGGATGCCGTCGATGACGGTCAGGCCGGCGGCGCCGCGCGTGGGACGGCCGTCGGCGCCCACCGGGACGCTGACCCGATCCTTGAACTGCGGGTCTAGGTATCGATCGAAGAGGTCCGGCGGCTCCATGATGTGCATGTCGCTGTCCACGAACCTGAATCCGTCTTTCATGGCACTCTCCCTGTTCGTGCTACGTCCCTCAGCGATAGGCGTCCGGCGCCTGTTTGACGGTTTCCCAGAAGACCGGGTCGTGACCGGGAAAGATACGACCGCGCACGAGCCGCGCGATCGTCTTCAGCTTCTTGAGCGAGTGAAGCGCCAGCGCCGGGTTCCAGACCACGCCGGGCACGCGCTCTTTGTCCGCGTGTTCCTGCCAGTAGCAGGCGTCGCCCGTGAGGATGACCGGGCCCGTCGCGGGCAACTCGACCAGCAAGGATTGGTGGCCCGGCGTGTGGCCGTCCGTTCGCAACACCGTCACGCCCGGGAGCAGCTCGGTATCGCCGTCCAGCAGACGCCAACGGTAGCCCGGCAAATCGAAGTTCTTCCGGTAATAGAACGACTCGAAGAAGGAGGCCGGGTAGTGGGCATAGGAGTACTCGTCCTTCTGGACGATCAACTCGGACTTGGGGAAGAGCACGGCGCCCCCGGCGTGGTCGAAGTGAAGGTGTGAGAGCACGACCATGTCCACGTGGTCGGGCTCGAGACCCACGAGGTCGAGCCGGTGCACCAGCAAGTCCTCTTCCGTGAAGCGGGCGAGCGGATCGCTTCGCAAGAGCCCCGGGACGGCGCGGGGCGAAAGACCCGTATCGAAAAGAATCATCGCTTCGGAGGTGCGCACGAGCCAGCAGGCGATCGGGATCTGGACGCGCTCGCCGGAGAACTCGTCGTAGAAGAGCCCGGAGCGCTCGAAACCCATGAATCCGTTCTGCAGCGCGTACAGGCCCTGGACCGCCATGCCGCGCATGATAGCACCACGCGGTCACGTTCGAGTCGGCCGGGAGCATGTTGGGCTACAATCGCGCGCATGGACTTTCAGCTGACGGAGCAACAGGAGCTGATCCGCAAGGAAGTGGCGACTCTCGCGCGATCCTTCTCGCTCGACTACTGGCTGGAGAAGGACCGGAAGGCGGAGTACCCGGCGGACTGGATCCGGGCCTTCGCGCAGGCCGGCTGGCTGGGGATGATCATTCCGGAGGAGTACGGCGGCTCGGGCCTGGGCGTGACCGAAGCCACGGTGATGCTGCACGAGATCTGCGCCGCCGGCGCCGGGACGACGGGCGCGTCCCCGATCCACTTCTATCTCTTTCCTCCGATGCCCGTGATCAAGCACGGCTCGGAGGACCTCAAGCGGCGGTACCTGCCGCGCATCGCCGCGGGCGAGATCGTCATGTCGTTCGGCGTGACCGAGCCCAACGCCGGCACGGACACGTCACGCATCCAGACCCGGGCCGAGCGCCACGGCGACGGCTACGTCGTCATTGGCCGCAAGGTGTGGAACACCAACGCCCGGCATGCGACCCACATCCTCCTGCTTGCGCGCACCTCGCCCCGCGAGGCGGCCAGGCCCTTCGAGGGGATGACGCTCTTCTTCACGGAATTCGACCGCGCGAAGATCACGGTGCGCGAGATCGAGAAGCTCGGCCGGGCGGCGATCGATTCGAACGAGATCTTCATCGACGGCCTCGAGATCCCGGCCGCGAACGTCGTCGGCCAGGTGGGCCGGGGCTTCTACCACCTCCTCGACTCGCTCAACCCCGAGCGCATCTTCACCGGGATCGAGGCGGTCGGCATCGGGCGGGCGGCGCTCGACCGCGCCGTGCAGTACGCGAAGGAGCGCGTGGTCTTCGACCGGCCGATCGGCCAGAATCAGGCGATCGCGCACCCGCTCGCGCTCGCCTGGGCGAGGCTCGAGACGGCCGGGTTGATGTGCCTGAAGGCGGCGTGGCTCTTCGACAACGGCCGGCCGTGCGGCGCCGAATCGAACACGGCGAAACTGATGGCGGCCGAGGCGGGCTTCGAGGCGTGCGACGTGGCGCTGCAGACCCACGGCGGCTACGGCTACGCGAAGGAATTCTACGTCGAGCGGCTCTGGCGCGAGGTGCGTCTCTACAAGATCGCGCCGGTCTCGCAAGAGATGGTGCTCAACTACCTCTCGGAGCACGTCCTCGGGCTCCCCAAGAGCTATTGAGTCGGCCAAGCAAGCGCTATTGAGTCGGCCAAGGAGGAACTGACATGGCGGTCAGGCTCGATCGACGAACGTTCCTGGGGGGCACGGCGGGCGCGGCGCTGACGACGGGGCTGCCGTTCCCGGCGGTGGCGCAGTCGAAGCCGGTCCGCATCGGCCTGCTCACGGTGAAGACGGGACCGCTCGCTCAGGGCGGGATCCAGATGGAGCAGGGCACGATTCGCTTCTTCAAGGACCGGAACTACACGCTCGCCGGGCGCAAGGTCGAGCTCGTCGTCGCCGACACTGGCGGCAACCCCGCCGGCACCAAGACCAAGACCCAAGAGCTGGTCGAGCGCGACAACGTCGACATGATCTTCGGCCCGCTTGCGGCGTTCGAGCTCCTCGCCATCACCGACTACACCGCCCAGGCGAGGATGCCGATCCTGAGCCTCGCCGCCGCCGAGGATATGACCCAGCGCCGGCCCAACCCGTATTTCGTGCGGGCCTCCGGGACCTCGGCGCAGTACATGCACCCCCTGGCCGACTACGCGGCGAAGGAGCTGAAGTTCAAGCGCGTCATGACCATCGCCGACGACTTCGCCTTCGGTCACGAGCAGATGGCCGGGTTCCAGCGCGTGTTCGAGGATGCTGGCGGCCGGGTCGTGAAGAAGCTGTGGCCGCCGCTGGTGACGCCGGACTACACGCCCTATATCGCGCAGATCAGCGGCGTCGACGCCGTCATCCAGGGCTTCGCCGGATCCAATCCCTTGAAGTTCATGAAGCAGTACCAAGATCAGGGACTGAAGCTGCCGGTCCTGGCGGGCGCTCCCGCCTGCGACGATGCGCTCCTGAAGTCCTTCGGGGACGAGGTACTGGGCGTGATCTCGTGCTCGGCGTACACGGGCGATCTCGACACGCCGAGCAACAAGCGGCTCGTCGACGGGATGGTGCGCGACTACGGCAACATCCCCGGGCTCTACGCGGCCGGACTCTACATCAACGGCATGGTCGCCGAGGCCGCGCTCGAGAAAACGGGCGGGAAGACGGACGACAAGGACGCGCTGAACCGAGCCCTGCGCGCGGTGTCGCTCACCGACACGCCCCGCGGGCCGTTCTCGTTCGACCGCTTCGGCAACGTGATCGGGAGCTTCTACATCCGGCGGTGCGAGAAGAAGGCCGACAAGCTCGTCAACACGACGATCAAGACCTACCCGAAGGTCAGCCAGTTCTGGACCTACGACGAGAAGTGGTTCCTGTCGCAGCCGGTGTACTCGCGCGACTATCCGCCGCTCAAAACCTAAGGGCGACCGACCGGCCCGGACCGGGACTCCATGAGCCTGTGGCTAGTGCTGGCCGTCAACAGCATCACGCTGGGCGGCCTCCTCTTCCTCCTGTCCGCTGGCTTCTCGCTCATCTTCGGTCTGATGAAGATCCCGAACCTGACGCACGGCTCGTTCTTCATGCTCGGCGCGTACCTCGCGACGAGCCTGATCGCGCGGGGGATGGACTTCTGGACGGCCGCGCTCGTGAGCGGGCTGTTGGTGGCCGCCCTGGGCGGGATCGTCGAGCGACTGATCCTGCGCCGGCTGGGCGGGGCGGAGCTCGCGCAGGTGCTGGTGACCCTCGGCCTCTCGTTCATGATCGCCGACGTCTGCCTCATTGTCTGGACCGGCGATCCCATCCGGATCGCCACGCCGAGCGCGCTGCGAGGCGCCACGTCGCTGCTCGGCCTCGGGTTTCCCACGTATCGACTGGCGATCAGTCTCATCGCGATCGTGTTCGCCGTCGCGCTCTGGGCGCTCCTCGACCGGACGCGGCTCGGCGCGATGATCCGCGCGGGCGTCGACGATCCGGCAATGGCGCGCGTGGTCGGGATCCGCGTCTCGCGGCTCTTCACCATCGTGTTCTGCCTGGGCGCGTGGCTCGCCGGCTTCGCCGGCGTGATCGGCGGGCCGATCCTCTCCGTCTATCCGGGCCTCGACCAGGAGATGCTCCCGCTGGCCCTCGTCGTCGTGATTCTGGGCGGCAGCGGCAGCCTGCTCGGCTCGCTCGTGGGGAGCTTCGTCGTCGGCTTTCTCTACAACTTCGGTCAGGCGATGTTTCCCGAGCTCGCCTACGTCGTGCTGTTCCTGCCCATGCTCATCGTGCTGGTCGTCCGGCCGCAGGGCCTCTTCGGACGGCAGACGGCGTGAGGCGCGCCGCGCTCGCCGCCGCGATGGTCATCCTGGCCGCGGTACCGCTGTGGGTCGGCGGAACCTACTACGTCAACATCGCGAGCCAGATCCTCTTCTACGCCATCTTCGCCCTCGGGGTGAACGTGCTCGCGGGCTATGCCGGGCTGGTCAGCCTCGGCCACGCGGGACTCTTCGGTATCGCCGCGTACGCGGGCGCGCGGATCATGAACGACGGCCACGGCCACCTCGCGGTCACGACCGGGGCGCTGGCGCTGACGCTCGTCGCCGCCGCGATCTTCGCGGTGCTGGCGCTCCGCGGCACCGGCCTCGGCTTCGTCATGATCACGGTGGCGCTCGGCCAGATCGTCTGGGGCGTCGCCTACCGCTGGATCAGCATCACCAACGGTGACAACGGCATCGCCATCCGAGGCCGGCCGAGCCCGCTCGGCGTTTCGCTCGCGACGCCGGCGGGCTTCTACTGGGCGACCCTCGCTGTCTTCCTGGTCGCCCTGGCCTCGATGGCGGTGTTCGTCGCCTCGCCGTTCGGCGCCAGCCTGCGCGGGACCCGCGACCAGCCCAGGCGTATGAACTCGCTCGGCTACCACGTCTGGATGATTCGCTTTCTCGCGTTCCTCTTCTCGGGCTTCTGGAGCGGCGTGGCGGGGCTCCTCTATCTCTACTACAACCAGTTCGTGAGCCCGCAGGCGGTGGCGCTCACCGCGTCCGCCGAGGCGCTCTTGATGGTGATCGCCGGCGGCACCGCGACCTTGCTCGGGCCGATCATCGGGGCCGTGCTGGTGGTCGTCATGAAGAACGTGGCGAGCGCCTACATCGAGCGGTGGAACTTCGTGCTCGGCGCCATCTTCGTCGTCATCGTGGTGTTCATGCCCGAAGGGCTGGTGCCGGGGACGCAGCGGCTCTGGCGCTGGGCTCGGGCAGCGGCGTCGGGACCGCGGGTCAGCGCGGCGGGGTGACGGGCCGCCGCGGCGCCAGCGGGGCGGTCGACATCCTCGACGCGGCGGGGGATAATCCCGCGGGGAGGCGCCGCCATGAGCCAGCTGCCGCAGCTGCCGCAACGAGTCCATCATTACGCCTTCGTCATTCGGGATCACGAAGCCAATCGGAAATTCTTCGAGGACG